>LNFM01010493.1_pt1 | contig 13016 bp, 16 predicted proteins | sample 596031 | NCBI WGS metagenome assembly LNFM01 (sample SAMN04254537, study PRJNA301005) | activated carbon metagenome | isolation source: dual media filters at the Ann Arbor, Michigan drinking water treatment plant | place: USA: Ann Arbor
ACGAGGAAGAAGAGGACGACGACGACGAGGAAGCGGACGACGACGACGATGATGACGACGACGACGATGACGACGACGACGACGACGACGACGACGACGACGATGACGACGACGACAAGCGTCCCCGCGGCATCCTGAAGGCCCCCGCCAAGCGTCCGCGCAGCATCCTGAAGGACGACGACGACGAGGACGACGATCGTCCGATCATCGCCGAGGTCGACGACCCGGAGGTCGAGCGCGACCCCAGCCCGCGGCGTGGACCGGCTCCCGTGCGTCCGCCGAAGCCGCTGCCGGTGGGCAAGCCGGTCCCGGGCGTCCCGCTCGGCCGGGGACCGATCCTGCCGCCGAAGCCGGGTCAGCAGGTTCCGGTCGTGCCGGCCACGCCCGCTCCCGCAAAGCCTGCACCGGCCAAGCCGGCGGCCAAGGCTCCGCCCAAGCCCGCGGCGCCCGCGAAGCCCGTCGCCGAGAAGCCCGCCGCCCCCGCCAAGCCCGCGGCCGAGAAGCCCGCGCCTGCGGAGAAGCCGGCCAAGCCGGCGAAGGCGCCTGCGGCCAAGAAGGCGCCTGCGGCCAAGGCCCCGGCGAAGCCCGCGGCGGCGAAGAAGCCGCCCGCGAAGAAGAAGTAGCTCGCTACATCACGCCCTTCGCCTTCAGCAGCATCGGCAGAAGGGCGAAAGCGTAGAGGCCGCAGGCCACGAGGATGATGCCGAGGTCGCGCCAGCTCAGGCGCACCGAGAAGTCAGGCTGGTGGTGGCGAACCGCGCCGGTCCACGCGCCGATCAGGCCGAGCACGATCCACAGCACCGAGTGGAACGTGAAGGACAGCGTGTTGATCTGGAACACGACGCCCGTGAACGCGGCCAGTAGCGCCATGCCCCACACCTCGGCGACGTGCGCGCCGGGGATGCCGCCCAGCTGCCGCACGCCGACGACAAGCGTCTTGGCCGACACGTAGATGACGCAGACGAACAGGAACATCCCGACGAAACCGAGCTCCGCGAGGGCGAGCACGAACGAGTTGTGCGCGGTCAGGTAGTGGTGTTCGACGAACTGACCCGCGCCGACGCCCCAGAACGGGCTCTGCTTGAAGAGCGAGAGGCCCGTCGCCCATGCCTCGTAGCGCTCCATCGTCGACATGTCAGCGTTGGCGCCGTCGCGTCCGCCAAACAGCAAACCGGGAACTCCGACGGCAGCGGCGGGAATCAGCGCCCTCCAGCCGAAGCGCTTCAGCATGTACACGAAGAGCACGAGGAGCGCCGCGACCTGTCCGCCGCGACTCTGGGTCATGACAAGCGTACCGACGACGATCACCCCGGCGCCGATCAACGCGACCGTCTTCAGCGGCCCCGGTCGCCGCCGCATGAACGCGATGAGTAGCGCGAGCGCGCCCGCGGAGATGCACAGCGCGACCTCGTTCGGATCCTGGAGCTCGCCGCGATAGCGCACGCGCTGCTCGACGGAGTACGTGCCGAACATGCCGACGTGCTCGCACCGATACTCGAGGCCCGGCTCCGCATCGGGGCCGTAGCACTGCTCGCTGATCTCGCAGAGGCGGCCATCCGGCTTGCCCGCGAGCTCGTTCGCCAGCTCCTGCCCGCCCACGCATTGCGTCGGTGAGAGCCCCTGGTGGAAGCAGACGGCCGCGATGAACAGGCTCGTGAGCATGACCACCGCGGCGATGGCTTGCAGGGTTCGAAAGCGCTGCACGCCATGGGCGATGGTCGCGTAGAGCGCGAACAGGATCGCCATCTGCACCCCCGTCGCGAACAGCTCCTCCGGCACGGTGATGGCGGTGCTCACCAGCGCCCAGCCGAGAAACGCACACGCCCACGGCAGAGCAGGCGTCGCGATCGGTTGCAGCCGACGCAGACGGATGTCAATCACCCACCCGAGGACCGCGAGCGCCGTGAAGAGATGGAGAAACGGCACGCGCTGGAGCAGCGGCAGGAACTCCTGCGGCCGCGCCAACATGAAGACAACGAGAGCCGCGATGCCCGGGACCGCGAACATCAGTAGGCTCGGTCCATGCGCGAATACGTAGCGGGTCTGCTGCAGCGCGCGGGTGCGTTAGGCGGTCTCATGCGGCTCAAGCGCTTCGCGCCGGTGCCGAATCTCTCGATTGTCACGTACCACCACATCGACGCGACGCGACCGGATGCACCCTTCGATCCAGAGGTCGCCGATGCCACCCCGGCACAATTCCGTCGGCAGCTCGAGTCCCTCGTGCGCCACTGCACACCCATCACCCTCGGTGAGCTGATTCGCGCAGTGGACGGTGAGGCGCTACCGCCCAACCCCGTGATGGTTACCTTCGATGACGGGTATCGCTCCTGTCATGACGTGGCCCTGCCCATCCTGAAGGCCGTAGGCGTCCCGGCGACGTTCTTCGTGTCGACCTCGTTCGTGAGCGAGCGTCGCCTGTACTGGTGGGAGCGGATCGCCATCATCATCGCGCGCGGCACCCACGACCGGGCGTCGGTTCCGTACCCATCCGTGCGGGACCTCGAGCGGCGCGATCCGAAGCTGCGCGCGCAGCTCGTCGCGATGATCAAGAACACGCCGAACCTCGACGTCGATCGCTTCCTCGACGACCTCTCGGTCGGCTTCGGTGTCGACTGGTCACGCGAGACCGAGGCGCGCTACGCCGACGAGCTGATCATGTCGTGGGATCAGGTCCGCGCCCTCGAGGCAGCGGGCATGGACGTCGAATCGCACGGCCGGCGCCATCGCGTGCTGCAGACGCTCGACGATCGCGAGCTCACCGACGAGCTGACCGGCTCGCGCATCGAGCTCGAGGCCCAGCTCGGACGCCCCATCCGCGCCGTCGCCTATCCCGTCGGCCGGAGCGTCGCGCGGTGGGACCACATCCGTGCTGCCATCGCCGCCGCCGGCTACAAGCTCGGCTTCTCGAACGCGAGTGGCGGCAACCGGCTGTGGCCCGGCCGCCTGCGCAGCGTGCTCCCCGTCGACCCCTACGACGTCCACCGCTTGTCGACGGACAGGTCGATGAGCGACGCCATGTTCTTGACCCAGGTCGCCGTCCCGCAGTTCGGTTACCTCGGCAAGCACCAGTGAGTCGCGAGAAAACTGGCCCCCGCGGCCAACGCCCTGGGACAATTTTCTCGATGAATGCGATGAGGCAATTCCGTCGGATGTCACCGCGCGTCGGGATCGAGGCCATGTGCTGGGAGCTGACCGACAAGGGGGACCCGGGGTCCGCCATGTCGATCGACCTCTCGGCGTTCGGCCTCTGCATCGAGCGGCCCTACATGGGTCACCCGACGCCCCGCGACGTACAGCTCGAGATCGAGGTCCCCGGCATCGACGAGGTCATGTGGGCCCGCGGCGAGGCGAGCTTCGACGTGCTCCTTCAGACGACGCCCGGTGGCGCCGGCGGTCGTTACGGCATCATTCGCCGCACGGGCTATCGCCTGGCGCGCGCCGCCTCGCGTGACCTGCGCATGCTGCGCGAGTTCGTGGTCGAGACGCACCGCGCCCACCTCGACCTCTCCCGCGACTACACCCTCGCGCTCTCGTAGAGCTTCAGATACGCATCGACCATGCGCTCGTGGCTGTAGCGGTCCAGCGCGACCTCGCGCGCCCGCACGCCCATCGCGCGTGCCCGCGCCTGATCATGGGCGAGCATCGCCAGCGCTTCTCCTAGCTTCGTCTCGTCCACCGGTACGAGCAGGCCGGTCACGCCGTCGTCGATGACGCTCGGCAGTCCGCCCACCGCCGTCGCGATCACCGGCAGCCCCGCCGACATCGCCTCCGGCACCACGAGCGGCAGGCCCTCGGACCTGGACGACAGCGCGAACACATCGAATGCATGGACGAGCTGCGGCACGTCCATGCGGCGGCCCGTCAGCGTGACGTTCGCCCGCGCGCTCCCCGGCAGGGAGGCCACCGCTGCCTCGACGTCCGTGCGCGCATCGCCGTCACCGACGATCACCAGCTTCACGCCCTCCGCGAGCAGTGGCGCCATCGCCCGCACCAGCAGCGACTGGTTCTTGTACTGATCGAGCCGCCCGACGGTGCCGACCACCCACGCGTCCCCGAGGGCCAGCTCCGTCCGCACCGCCCGGCGCGCCTCGACGTCGGGGGCGTAGCGCTCCAGCCGGATGCCATTGGGGATCGTGTGGAGCCGATCCGAGGGCATGTCTCGCTGCTCCCGCGCCTGCGCCGCCGTGGTGTCGGACACCGCGACGAACGCATGGGCGAGCTGTGCCGCCGCTCGCCGCAGCATCATGTGAGCGCGGCTGCCGGGGTTCTTGCCGTGCTTCGTGTGAATCGCGGCCGCTCCCGCGAGCCGGGCCGCCGGGGCGCCATAGATGAGCGGGAGCGGGTTGTGGGTGTGCACCACATCGGCGCCGCGTGACTTCAGCTCCATCGCGAGCCGGGGCACCAGCGTCGGGTCGAGACCGCCCCGCTTCTCGACGCGCCCCACCGCAATGCCGGCCTCCGCGAACTCGTCGGCCATCGCCCCGTCCGGCGCCGGCGCCAGGGAGAGCACGCTCACGTGGTGACCACGTGCCTGCTGTCCGATCGCGAGGTCGAGCGCCACCCGCTCCTGCCCACCGACGCCGTAGGAGCTCACCACGTGCACGATGGCAAGCGAACGCTTGCCATCAGCGGCGCCGAAGGACCGATCGAAAGAGAGCGACACCTTCACGGGCTACCGTATGGTGTCGAGCGTGTCGACCCTACCTGGAGCGGAGGATGTCCTCGCGTCACTCGGGATCCAGTCGCGTGATGGCGAGCTAGCGGGCGCATGCGCACGGATCGCCCAGCGGCTCCGTGCGAACCAGATACGGATCGTCGGCTTCCTGCCTGCGGACGACACCGTCGCCGTGCCAGCGCTCCTCGTTCACCTCGGCCTGGCGCTCGCCGAGCCCACCGGCGCACAGGTGGCGATCGTCGATGCGAACGTCCGCTACCCCGCGCTTACCGCAGCGGTGGCCGACACCGCCGAGGTCGCGACGGGCGCCTTCGCTCGTCGGCAGCTGACGACATCGCTCGTGTTGCTCGCGCCGCCGATCCCGCAGCGCGCCGGGCACGTGATCCCGACGCTGAAGCGCCTGCTCACCGAGGGCACCGACGGGTTCGCCCATGTCCTCGTCGACCTGACCGGCTTCGAACACGTGGGCGAACACGCGGCGGCCGCCGCGCTCATGGACGCGGTTGCGATCGTCGCGCGCGCGCACGAGACCCATGAGGACCAGGTCGCAGCGGCGGTGGCGGTCGTGCCACGGGACCGCCTTCTCGGAGTGACGCTCGTCGGCTGACTCACCCATTCCCTAACGTCGTTCGGCTTGTTCGCGCCGAGCTCTCGTGGTGTCCTCTTGACGATGCCCGCTTTCGAATCCGAGAAGATTGCCGTTATCGGCCTCGGCTATGTCGGTCTCCCCGTCGCTATCAGCTTCGGCAAGAAGCTACCCACCGTCGGCTTCGACATCCGCCAGAAGCGTGTTGACGAGCTCAAGCAGGGCCATGACGAGACGATGGAGGTGACGAGCGACGACCTCGCGTCGGCGAAGCACCTCCACATGACGGCCGACCCGGCGAAGCTCGCCGAGTGCACCTTCTACATCGTCGCCGTCCCCACGCCGATCGACAGCAACAACCGTCCGGATCTCGGTCCGATGATCAGCGCGAGCAAGACCATCGGTCCGCACCTGAAGAAGGGCGACATCGTCGTGTACGAGTCGACCGTGTATCCGGGCGTCACGGAGGAGGTCTGCGGCCCGATCCTCGATGCCCAGAGCGGCCTCAAGAACGGCGTCGACTACTTCCTCGGCTACTCGCCCGAGCGCATCAACCCGGGCGACAAGGAGCACACCTTCGAGAAGATCATGAAGGTCGTCTCGGGGCAGACGCCCGAGGCCCTCGACCGCGTCGCCAGCGTCTACGCGGCCGTGGTCATCGCCGGCGTGCACCGGGCGCCGTCGATCAAGGTGGCAGAGGCCGCGAAGGTCATCGAGAACACGCAGCGCGATCTGAACATCGCGCTCATGAACGAGCTCGCGCTGATCTTCGACCGTATGGGCATCCGCACCGCCGACGTGCTCCAGGCCGCCGGCACCAAGTGGAACTTCCTCCGCTTCTCTCCCGGCCTCGTCGGCGGCCACTGCATCGGCGTCGACCCCTACTACCTGACGACGAAGGCGCAGGAGCTCGGCTACCTGCCCGAGGTCATCCTCGCCGGCCGCCGCATCAACAACAACGTCGGTCCGTTTATCGCTCAGAAGACGGTGAAGATGCTCACCACCGCCGACGTGCCGTTGAAGAAGGCGAAGGTCGGCATCCTCGGTCTGACGTTCAAGGAGAACGTACCGGATCTTCGCAACTCCAAGATTCCGGACATCATCGCCGAGCTGAAGACGTTCGGCATCGAGGCGATCATCCACGACCCTCTCGGTGACAAGCACGAGGCATTCGAGGAGTACAAGGTCGAGCTCTCGCCGCTCGACAAGTTCCAGGAGCTGGACGCGCTGATCCTCGCCGTGGCCCACGACGAGTACGTCAAGACGCCGGCCAATCTGTTCGAGCGTGTTCGAGACGGTGGGGTCGTGATCGACGTGAAGAGCGTCCTGCCCCGTGAGCTCGCGGCCAAGCCGCCGCGCAACATCCGGGTCTGGTCCCTCTGAGATGAAGCGGCCGCGCTACGAGCAGGTCTGCGAAGACCTCATCAACTCGCCGCGGCGCTGGCTGGTGACGGGCGTGGCCGGGTTCATCGGCTCGGCATTGCTGGAGCGGTTGCTCGATCTCGGGCAGACCGTGGTCGGCGTCGACAATTTCATCACCGGGCACAAGCGGAACCTGGACGACGTGCTGTCGATCCACCCCGACGAGCGGCTCCAGTTCCGCTTCATCGAGGGCGATCTGCGCGATCCGGCCGTCGCCGCGGACGCGGTCAAGGACGTCGACCTCGTCCTCCACGAAGCCGCGCTCGGCTCCGTGCCGCGGTCGATGAAGGATCCGATCGCATCACACCAGCACAACGTCGACGCCTACCTGAACGTGCTCGTGGCCGCCAAGGATGCGGGCGCGAAGCGGGTGGTCTATGCGTCGTCGTCGTCGGTGTATGGCGACCATCCCGGGCTGCCCAAGGTCGAGGACAAGATCGGCAAGCTCCTCTCGCCCTACGCGGCGACGAAGCGCACCGACGAGATCTACGCCCAGACATTCCAGACGGCCTACGGCCTCGAGATGGTCGGGCTGCGCTACTTTAATGTATTCGGTCGCCGGCAGGATCCGGACGGCGCCTACGCGGCCGTGATCCCGCGCTGGATCAAGGCCCTGGCCTCGAACAAGCCGGTCGTGATCTTCGGCGATGGCTCGAACAGCCGCGACTTCTGCTACGTCGACAACGTGGTGCAGGCCAACATCCTCGCCGCGACGCACGAGGACCCGAGCGTGACCGGGACCGTCTACAACTGCGGGTGCAACGGGCGCATCGACCTCAAGGAGCTCTTCGCGATGATCCGCGAGAACCTCCAGAAGACCCATCCGGACGTCGCGGACGTGGAACCGGTCTTCGAGGGCCCGCGGCCCGGCGACATCCCGCACTCCCAGGCGTCGATCGAGAAGATCAGCGCCGCCCTGGGGTACGTCCCGTCGCACCAGGTCGCAGATGGGATGGCCGAAACCGTCACTTGGTTCGCGGGCCGGCTGGCGCAAAAGTAATGTAGGGTCGGCCCGTATGGCCGACGATCTGCCGAAGCCCGAGCCGAAGGAAGTCGACGAGAAGCTCGCCCTCCAGCTCAAGCACCTCTGCGAAGACAACGTGCTGAAGGGGAAACCCTATGGCGACGAGAAGTGCGACAACTGCCTCTACTACCTGAACCCCGACGAGAAGCTGGCGTACTGCTGGCACCCGAAGCTGCGGATCCTCGTCGGCGCAGAGTGGTGGTGCCAGTGGTGGGAGAAGGTGGAGGAGTAGCGTGAACGAGCTCGTCGCGCCGCCCCCGCTCAGGAAAGACAACCGGATGCTCGGCATCGGGCTCTGTGCCCTGGCCGCCGTGCTGCTCCTGTTCTCGTGCTTCTCGCACCGCTGGCTCGAGAACCGCCAGCGCGAGGGCATGGGCTTCGGCTTCTCGCTCCTGTCGTTCGAGGCGTGCCTCGGGGACAAGTGCGAGTCGAAGTCGAACTCCGAGCTGATCGAGGAAGCCAAGAGCAACGGCGCCAAGGACGTCTCCGGTGCCTTCGCGCCCATGGGCAAGGTCACCCTCGGGCTCATGCTGATCGCTGCGATCGGCCTCATCGGTACGGCCGTGCTCGCCCACCTCAAGAAGCGCCTGGAGTGGCCCATCCTGCCGACCACCGTCGGGTTGCTCGCTCTCATGGTCGCGCTGATCACGGGATGCGTGTTCATTGCCACCAAGCCCGGCGGAGCCGGCGGCGTGGGCGTGGGCCTGGGCTTCTGGGCCTTCGGGATCGGGACCGTGGTCGGAATCGCCGCACTCCAGATGCTCAACAAGCTGATCAAGCCGGTCGATCCGGATGTTCCTCTCGACGACGGAGCCTACTGATGTCACTCAAGGGCAAGACTCTCTTCATCACCGGTGCCTCGCGTGGCATCGGTCTCGCCATCGGTCTGCGCGCGGCACGTGATGGCGCCAACGTCGCCATCATCGCCAAGACGGCCGAACCGAACCCCAAGCTCCCCGGCACCGTGTTCACGGCGGCGAAGGAGATCGAAGCGGCGGGTGGCAAGGCCCTGCCGTGCGTCACGGATATCCGCGACGAGAACGCGATCGCCGAGGCGGTGAAGAAGACCGTCGAGACCTTCGGCGGTATCGACATCCTCGTGAACAACGCATCCGCGATCAGCCTCACGACGACCGAGGCGACGCCGATGAAGCGCTACGACCTGATGCACAGCATCAACACGCGCGGGACGTTCGCCTGCTCGCAGGCCTGCATCCCGCACCTGCGCAAGTCGGCCAAGGACGGCCGCAACCCGCACATCATGAACCTCTCGCCTCCGCTCAACATGGAGACGAAGTGGTTCGCGCCGCACGTCGCCTACACGATGGCGAAGTTCGGCATGAGCATGTGCGTCCTCGGCATGGCCGGCGAGCTCGCGAAGGACGGCATCGCGGTCAACGCGCTCTGGCCGCGCACCACGATCGCGACGTCGGCGATCCAGAACCTCCTCGGCGGCGACGCGGTGATGAAGGGCTCGCGCAAGCCGGAGATCATGGCGGACGCGGCCTACGTCGTGTTCAACACGCCGAGCACGGAGCTCACCGGGCAGTTCCTGATCGACGACGAGGTGCTCGAGAAGTCCGGCAAGACCGATCTGTCCGAGTACTCCTGCACGCCGGGCGGTCAGCTGTTCCCGGACTTCTTCGTCGAGCCGAAGCGGACCTAGACCTTCGCTTTGAGCTTGCCGCCGGCGATCGCGATCGCGGACGGCGGGTGACCGGAGATGGGGTCGCCCTTGGACTTCGCGCTGAGGAAGCCGAAGGCCGCGCCGACGACGCCGCCGACGACGTGCGCCATCTGCGAGACCCGGTCGTCCTCGAAGGCCTTCACGATCTCGCCGCCGAGATAGACGACCGCCACCGCGATGAACGTCAGCGGGATCTCGCCCTGACGAATGTTCGCCGTCGACGCGAGCAGGATCATCATGAAGGCGATGCCGCTGGCACCGACCAGGTAGGTATCGAAGAAGCTGACATTGACGATGCCGGTGACGAGGGCGGTGATGAGGATCATCGCCATCAGCGGGACGGAGCCGTAGCGCTCCTCGAGGATCGGCCCGAGGAGGAGGATCAGCATGAAGTTGCCGATCAGGTGGTCCCAGCCGCCGTGTCCGAGGATGTGAGAGACGAGCCCGACGTAACTCTCGGTGCCCTGGAACTCGGGCGCCGCCGCGAACCAGCGACTGCCGGGTGCGACGAGCTGCACCACGACGGCGAGCAGCGCGAACGTCAGGACGACGGGGGAGTTGTAACTGATGCGTACGCGGGCCACGAGGTAAGGCTAGCACCACGCGCCGCGACAGTTGACGAGGTCATCTAGTGCGATTCGGCAACGGACATGCCAAGGTCCAGGGATATGGCAACTGTTGAGATCACGGAGTCGAACTTCCAGCAGACGATCGAGAAGGGCGGCATCGTTCTGCTCGACTTCTGGGCCGAGTGGTGCGGGCCTTGTAAGGCCTTCGGACCGGTCTTCGAGAAGGCGTCGGAGACGCACACCGACGTGACGTTTGGAAAGATCGACACCGAGGCTCAGCAAGAGCTCGCAGGCGCGGCCGGCATCCAGGCCATCCCGACGCTGATGCTGTTCCGCGACGGCGTGCTCCTGTTCCGCGAGAGCGGCGCGCTGCCGCAGAAGGCGCTCGACGAGCTGGTCACGCAGGCGAAGGGCCTCGACATGGCCAAGGTCAAAGCAGAGATGGCGAAGCACGCGGCCGAGCACACGCACGGCCCCGGCTGCGACCACGACCACTAGTCAGCGGCGCGAATCGGCACGGGCTTCCACGGCATGACCGGGGTGGCAGCGGGAACGGCGTACGGTCCAGCCGCGAGCTCGGACCAGCGCGCCGGATCCTCGTCGAGATAGTTCGACGCGAAGATCACGGTGCCCTGCGCACCGGCCTCGCGCGAGCGTTCGATCCGCTGGCGAATCTGCGCGAAGTCGTACTCGCCGTCGTCATACGCCAGCATGCCGGCCCAGATGTGGCGGTCGGCGTTGGCGGCAATGAAGCCGTCCACGAGCGTGCTCCAGTCGGTGCAGGCCCCCGGCTCGATCGACCAGTAGACCATCGGCACGAGCGCGTCCATCGTGCCCGCCTCGAGCCACGCGAGCGAGTCCTGATAGAACTGGCCGTAGCCCTGGCTCGTCGAGCATCCGGTGAGCGGCTGGTAGATGCCCCAGACCGCGGCGGAGAACTTCACGGTGGGCGCCAGCTCGACCAGCGCGTCGTGGATCTCGGCGACCATCGCGTTCACCTGCGAGCGCATGAAGTCCGCCCACGTGAGCTGGGGATTTGCCGCCTGCGCCGTGGCGAACGCTGCCGTGGAGACCGCGTCGCGCGAGTAGTCGGGGCCCGGCAGGCGGATGCGGTCGAGGTGCAGCCCGTCGACGTCGTACTTCGAGAGCAGGTCCCGCACGACATTCACGATGTGAGCGCGGACGGCAGGGTTGCCCGGCGAGAGCCATCGGTACTCGGCGTCGCGGTTCGTGCCCGTCGAGTCGACGGCGAGCCACTCGGGGTGTTGGGTCAGCACGTGCTGCTTGGTGCCCTCGGCGACGGGAATCACGCCGGCCGTCGGCCACGCGGTGAACACGTTGAAGTAGGCGTGCAGCTCCATGCCGTGCCCGTGCGCGCGATCGATCGCCACGCGCAACGGATCCCACGTCGGCGTGCGACCGAGCGTGCCCGTCAGCCGGCGTGACCACGGCTCGTAAGCGGAGTTGTAGTAGGCGTCGGCCTCGGCGCGGATCTGAACAAACACCGCATTGAAGCCGCCGGCGGCCGCGCGATCGATGACGCCCTCGAGGTCGTCCCGGTCGGCGTAACCAAAGCGCGTGATCCAGACGCCCCGCAGCTCGCCCGGGTCGGTGGGGGCATCCACCTCGGCGTCGGGCTCGGCCGCATCGACCGCGGCGTCGATCGCCTCGGCGTCCGGGGGCGCATCGCTCGAGGGTTCCGGATCACCACCGCAGGCGGACGCGACGATCAACAGCGCGAGCAGGCCCCTCATGGGGGCGTCTCGTACCACAATGTCCCCGTGATCAAGTCCAGTAACGCGGGGGCCGGCGAGCGCTTCTCGCTGGCGCGCCTCGGGGGGGAGTACCTCCGGGAAGCGAGCGTACTCGTGGCGGTATTCGGCTTCCTGGATCCGATGATTCCCGGCGACTCCGCCCACGGCACCGTCTGGGACCGCGTGGGGGCCTTTCCGCTCGCGTGGGGAATTGCCGTCGTGCTGGTCTCGCTCCTGCTATTCTCGTTGGGCTCGCTGGTCGAGTACCTTCGACTCCGCGAGGTAAAATCGTGAGCTACGGATTCCTCATCGCCATCGCTGGTGCCGCGCTCCTCGTCGCGCCGATCTTCATCGTCGCGGCCCTGCGCGAGGCCCGCGACCGCGCCGGTATCACCAAGCCCGTGAAGACCAAGCGCCCCGTGAAGGCCGAGGTCGGTCCCGACGCCCGCGAGTTTGCGCCCGCCGTCCGGCAGGCCGTGCTCTGGTCCCGCGCCCGGGCGCGATGAGCCGCGCGGACTTCGATCCGCACGCGGTCACCCAGGCCTTGATCGAGGAGGACCTCGACATCGATGCCGACGAGACCAACGCGTACTGGAACCTCTCCTTCGAGATCCTGACCCGCGAGCAGACGACCATCCTGTGCGTGCCCCCCGAGGGCAACTACCTCCTCGCGCTCGCGCCGATCTTCACCCCCTCCCTCGAGGCCACCATCGACGAGCTCCCCGCGGCGACCCTGCGGGCGATCGTGAAGCTGCAGAGCGAGTCCGTGCTCGCCAAGTTCTCCACCTTCCGCGAGGGCAGCGACACGCTCTACGTGGCGCTCGCGCCGGTGCCGATCGAGACCTGGGATGGACCGCAGCTTCGCAAGGCCCTACACGCCTGCGCCGAGCTTGCGATTCACATCCGCCTCGCGCTCAACGATGCGTAGAAGCCCCACCGGAGTTGATACAGGCTCCTAGTCTACGCCGCCCGGCGCTCCTGGCGCCTGAACCTGGGTCTCGCCTCGAGCGCACGAGCGCTGCATCGCTGCGCTCACGGGCGCGTGCCACGCCGCGACGGCGCATGCGGCATTCGCACACGCTGAACGCGGATCGCGCCGCGGGTCACAGTCGTCGCAAGCAGATCGGTTTCAGGACGCGGTCGGCGGCGGTTTCACCACTACCCGTGCGTACCGCCGTAGCCAGTAGGTGCCGTATGGAAACTCCACTTCGAAGCCTGCCAGCCAGAGCTGACGCGCGCGCTGATACTCCTCGTGCCACTCGCGGTTGCGGCGAAGGGTCTCGATGCGCACCGCGGGCG
>LNFM01011380.1_pt1 | contig 13015 bp, 13 predicted proteins | sample 596031 | NCBI WGS metagenome assembly LNFM01 (sample SAMN04254537, study PRJNA301005) | activated carbon metagenome | isolation source: dual media filters at the Ann Arbor, Michigan drinking water treatment plant | place: USA: Ann Arbor
CTGGGCTACCTGCTGGCCGCGCTGGTGGCCATCCCGCTGGGCTTCGTGATCGGCATGAGCCCGCTGGTCTACCGCGCGCTCGACCCCTTCATCCAGGTGCTGAAGCCGATCTCACCGCTGGCCTGGATGCCGCTGGCGCTCTACACGATCAAGGACTCGTCGATCAGCGGCATCTTCGTGATCTTCATCTGCTCGATCTGGCCGATGCTCATCAACACCGCCTTCGGCGTGGCCAGCGTGCGGCGCGAATGGCTCAACGTGGCGCGCACGCTCGAGGTGACGCCGATGCGCAAGGCCTTCGAGGTCATCCTGCCCGCCGCCGCGCCCACCATCCTGACGGGCATGCGCATCAGCATGGGCATCGCCTGGCTGGTCATCGTCGCGGCCGAGATGCTGGTGGGCGGCACCGGCATCGGGTACTTCGTGTGGAACGAGTGGAACAACCTGTCGCTGCCCAACGTCATCTTCGCCATCCTGATGATCGGCATCGTGGGCATGTTGCTCGACCTGATGTTCGCCAAGCTCCAGAGGGCTGTCACCTATGCCGACTGATGACATCCCCCCCCGTAGCGCCTTCGGCGCTCCCCCCCAAGGGGGCGCCGCCAGCGGCCTGGCGGAGCCAGATCCGCGGCCGCCGCTTGATCGGGAGACATGGTGAACTCTGCAAGCTTTCTCAAAGTGGAGGGCCTGGCCAAGACCTATCCGGGCTCGGCCGAGCCGGTGTTCGACGGCGTCAACTTCGAGATGCAGCAGGGCGAGTTCGTCTGCATCATCGGCCACAGCGGCTGCGGCAAGACGACCATCCTCAACGTGCTGGCGGGCCTGGAGACGGCCAGCGCCGGCCACGTCTTCATGGACCGTCGCGAGGTCGCCGGCCCCAGCCTGGAGCGCGGCGTGGTCTTCCAGGGCCATGCGCTGATGCCCTGGCTGAGCGTGCGCAGCAACATCGCCTTCGCCGTGCGCAGCAAGTGGCCCTCGTGGAGCCGCGCGCAGGTCGACGAAGTACGTGGCACTGGTGGGGCTGAGTGCCGCCATCGACAAGAAGCCGCAGGCCTTGTCCGGCGGCATGAAGCAGCGCGTGGGCATCGCGCGCGCCTTCGCCATCCAGCCACGCATGCTGCTGCTCGACGAGCCCTTCGGCGCGCTCGACGCACTGACGCGGGGCACCATCCAGGACGAGCTGCTGCGCATCTGCGCCGAGACGCACCAGACCGTCTTCATGATCACGCACGACGTGGACGAGGCCATCCTGCTGGCCGACCGCATCCTGCTGATGAGCAACGGCCCGCAGGCGCGCGTGGCCGAGATCGTCTGCAACACCATGTCGCGCGAGCGCCAGCGCGCCACGCTGCACCACGACCCGCAGTACTACCGCATCCGCAACCACCTGGTCGACTTCCTGGTGGCGCGCAGCAAGGAGCTGTCGCACGGTCGCGCGCCGGTGCAGCCGCTGGTGGTGTCACCCGGCCTCGACCCCGAGCCCGAGCCGTCGCCCACCACCGATTCTTCCAAGGTCGTGCCGCTGCGCAGCGCGGCCTGAACCCTTTTCCATCTACATCTTCATTCACGCATCACAGGAGCGAGAGACATGAGCCGACTGGACGTCACCGAAAAGATCATCACCGCCAAGGTGAGCAAGGGCCTGAAGTGGAGCGACGTCGCCACCCAGGTGGGGCAGAGCAAGGAATGGGTCACGGCCGCCTGCCTGGGCCAGATGACGATGACCGCCGAGCAGGCCTCGACCGTCGCCGAGATCTTCGGCCTCAGCGCCGAGGACAAGAAGTGGCTGATGGTCGTGCCCTACAAGGGCAGCCTGCCCACCAGCGTGCCGACCGACCCGCTGATCTACCGCTTCTACGAGCTGGTGAGCGTCTACGGCACGACCTTCAAGGAACTCATCCATGAAGAGTTCGGCGACGGGATCATGAGCGCCATCGACTTCAAGATGGACCTGCAGCGCGAGCCGAACCCGATGGGCGACCGCGTGTCGATCACCATGTCCGGCAAGTTCCTGCCCTACAAGACGTATTGATGGGACCACCCCCGAAGCGCCTTCGGCGCGCCATCCCACGTGAAGTCGCGGGATGGCCTTGGCCAGGCGCAGAACGCCTTCCGGCGTGCTGCGTCCGAGCCAAGCCCCCTCAAGGGGGCGCCGCTAGCGGCCGGGCCAAGCTCGTCCGCGGCGTCCACTTGACGTGGCGCGACTCTTGCGTCGCGCATCCCCATACCGAACCCTGGAGAAGCACATGAACAGCAGTTCATCGCGCCGCGCTGCGCTCAAGGCCGGCCTGGCCGGTGCGCTGGCGGTGCCCGCCGTCGCACAAGCGCAGCAGAGCTACCGCTGGCGCATGACCACCACCTGGCCCGCCGGCCTGCCCTTCTACCAGGTGGGGCCGGGCAGTGCCCAGGCCTTCGCCGAACGCTGCGACAAGATGTCGAACGGGCGCATCAAGATCCAGGTGTTCGCTGCCGGCGAACTGCTGCCTGCGTTCGAGGGCTTCGACGCGGTGTCCAGCGGCACGGTGGAGCTGAACCACGGCGTGTCCTACTTCTGGTCGGGCAAGACCTTCGCGGCCCAGTACTTCGCCACCGTGCCCTTCGGCATGAGCTTCCAGGGCCACTACGCCTGGCTGCAGTTCGGCGGCGGCAACCAGCTCTGGGAAGAGGTCTACAAGCCCCTGAACGTGATGCCCTTCGCCGCTGGCTGCTCGGGCGTGCAGATGACGGGCTGGTTCAAGAAGGAGATCAAGAGCCTGGCCGACCTGAAGGGCCTGAAGATGCGCATTCCCGGCCTGGCCGGGCGCATCTACGCCGCCCAGGGCGTGGAAGTGCGGCAGCTGCCCGGCGGCGAGATCTTCCCGGCGCTGGAGCGGGGTGTGATCGATGCGGCCGAGTTCGTCGGCCCCTTCCTCGACGCGCGACTGGGCATGCAGAACGCTGCCAAGAACTACTACGCCAGCGGCTGGCACGAGCCCAGCACGGTCAGCGAGATCGTCATGCAGCGCAAGATCTGGGACGCGCTGCCGGCCGATCTGAAGGAGATCGTGCGGGCCGCGGCCGATGCCACCAACCAGGAAGGCCTGTTCCTGCTGGAAGCGCGCAACGCCGACGCGCTGGACCAGCTGGTCAACCGTGACAAGGTGGCGGTGCGCCAGTTGCCGGCCGACGTGGTCACCGCGCTGCGCAAGACCACCACCGAGGTGCTGAACGAGGCCGCGGCCAAGGACCCGACGACGAAGAAGGTGCACGACTCCTTCTTCACCTTCAAGAAAAAGCACGACCGCTGGTCGGAAATCAGCGACGAGAGCTTCCTGTCGAAGTCACGCGGATGAACACGGGATGGGCCAGGGCGGCCGATGCGGCCGACTGGCTGATCGATCGCGTGGGCGGGTTCACCGCCTGGCTGACGCTGGCGATGGTGCTGCTGATCAGCGGCAACACGCTGTCACGCTACTTCTTCAACGCCAGCACGGTGTGGCTGCAGGAACTGGAATGGCACCTGCTGGCGGTGGTGGCGTTGTGGGGCATCTCGCACATGCAGCTGCGCGGATCGCAGGTGCGCGTCGACCTCTTCTACCAGCACTACAGCGCCCGCACCAAGCTGTGGATCGAGTTGCTCACGGCCGTGCTGGTGATGCTGCCGTTCTCGCTCTTCGTCTGTTTCCTGGGCTGGAAGTTCGCCGCCCACTCCTGGTCCCTGGCGGAGGTGTCGCCTGACCCCGGCGGGCTGCCCTGGCGTTGGGCGGTGAAGTCGCTGGTGGTCTCGGGCTACGCGCTGCTCGCCATCACCGCGTTCAGCATCATCGTGCGCACGGGCGCAAAGCTGGCCGGGCGCGCCCCGGCGCAAGAGGTGTCCCGTGGGACTTGAATTCCTGGCCCTGGCCATGCTGGTGGCCTTCGTGGTGGTCCTGCTCGTCGGTGTGCCCGTGGCCTATGCCGCGGCAGCCACCGGCATCGTCTTCGGCTTCATCGGCTTCGGCGAGAGCCTGTTCAACCTGCTGCCGGCACGCATCTACGGTGTCGCCACCGACCAGTCGCTGCTGGCGCTGCCGATGTTCGTCTTCATGGGCGTCATGCTGGAGAAGTCGCGCCTGGGGCAGGACATGCTGGAGGTCATCGGCCACTTGGCCGGCCGTGTGCCTGGCGGCATGGGCGTGGGCATCATCATCTTCGGCGTCATCATGGGCGCGACCACCGGCATCGTCGGCGCCACCATCGTGCTGCTGGGCGTCATCGCGCTGCCCACGCTGCTCAAGTACAAGTACGACCACGCGCTGGCCTCAGGCACCATCTGCGCCAGCGGCACGCTGGGCCAGATCGTCCCGCCGAGCCTGGTGCTGTTGCTGCTGGCCGAGATCATGAACGAGTCGGTGGGCACCCTGTTTGCGGCGGCACTCGTGCCGGGACTGATGCTGGCAGGCCTCTACATCCTCTACATCCTCGTCTACGCGTGGCGCCACCCCGACAAGGCGCCGCCCATTCCCGCCGAAGAGCGCGCGGCCTTGTCGCGCGGCGATCTGTGGGTGAGGCTGATCAAGGGCGTGATGCCGGCACTGCTGCTGGTGTTCGCGGTGCTCGGTTCGATCATGGGCGGCATCGCCGCCCCCACCGAGGCGGCGGCCATCGGCGCGCTGGGCGGTCTGTTGATCGTGGCCCTCAGCGGCAAGCTCAGCAAGAAGGTGCTGCGCGACACCTGCACCGACACCCTGACGACCAGCGTGATGATCTTCTTCGTGATCATGACGGCACAGGCCTTCAGCCTGGCCTTCCGCGGCCTGGGAGGCGAGCGGCTGATCCAGGACCTGTTCGCGCTGGTGCCCGGCGGCCCCACCGTCGACATCGTGTTCTTCATGGGCGTGCTGTTCCTGGCCGGCGTGCTGCTCGAATGGGCCGAGATCAGCTACATCGTGCTGCCGCTGTTCCTGCCGTACTTCGCTGCGCAGGGCGTGGACATGGTCTGGCTGGCCGCGCTCATCTGCATCAACATGCAGACCAGCTTCCTCACGCCGCCGGTGGGCTGGAGCCTGTTCTTCTTCCGCGGCGTGGCGCCGCCCGAGGTGTCCACCAATGCCATCTACCGCGGCGTGTGGCCCTTCATCTACATGCAGCTGGCGGCGGTGGTGATCGTGATGATCTTCCCCGTCATCGCCACGTGGCTGCCCACGTCGATGGGCTGGATGAACAAGTAGACCTGGATCGACCCCGGCACGGCCCGGGGACGCGTCTGTCGCGGCCTTGCCGTCGTTCACAGCCAGCCTTCAGGCCAAGGAGAAACGCATGACCTCCCCGATCACCAGCACGCCACTGGGCGCACAGCCGTTGTTCCGCAAGCCTGCCGGGGTGAGGCTTGGTATCGGATTGACCTCCCCGTCGCCCGAACTCGCCCAGATTTGCGCGTACTCGGGATTCGACCTCGTCTTGATCGACATGGAGCACGGTCCGATCTCGATCGAGTCAGCATACAGGATGGTTTCTGCACTCGCAGGAACAGCCGCAGAAGCGTGGATCCGCGTCACCCACAACGATGTCGCGCAGATCAAGCTGGCCCTGGACACCGGAGCGACGACGGTCGTCGTGCCCATGATCTGCACGAAGGCCGAAGCCGAGTCGGCGGTGGCTGCTTCGAAGTACCCGCCCCGAGGCATACGGGGCTGGGGTCCCTTCCGGCCGCAGTACCAGTGGAAGACCAGCATGCTCGACTACGCAGGTCGCGCGAACGCCGAGACGCAACTCGTGGCGCTGATCGAGCACCCGCGTGCGATCGAGAACATCGACGAGATCCTGGCGGTCGAAGGGCTCGGAGGCGCCATCGCGGCGCCACTCGACCTGGCGGTGAACATGGGCTTCACCGACGGCCCGAACCACCCCGAAGTGCAGGAAGCCTTGGCCCATGTGTCGAAGAAGATCGCGGCCAAGGGCTTCCCGCTCACCAGCTTTGCTGTCACCCCAGAGCAGGGCCGCGCAGCGCTCTCGAGAGGTGTCACCGTTCTGTTCTTGGGGTTCGACACGATGTTCGTGCCCGCGGCCGTGCAGAACTACCTCGCATTGCTTGAACCGACCGGCCCCGCCATGAACCGCTGAGCCCGGGGCTGACGTCGGGGGCCCTCACCCGGGCCGACCCGCTGCGGCGGATGTCGTCCCCCAGCGGACGGCTCGGCTGACCGGCGCCCTACCGCGCAGCACTCACGCCGAGGCCGGACAGCTGGCTTCCGTGGCTGGCACGGGACGGCCATGAGGAGCCCTCCACGAGCGGCGGCTCAGGGCCCTGCCGCCGCCCCCAACCAGGGCGCCCCATCGTCGGAGCGAGCCGCGCCTGCTGCGGCCGGATCTGGCACGACAGGGCACCGAATTCGCTTGTGCGGCTGCTCGGTGCGAAAACGCACGACTGCAACGCCGATTGCTGCCGGACTGATCAGCGCCAAACGGATGGCCGGCGCGCGACGCCGACCCGACCCGCACCGTACCCTGCCGTACAGACGGCGTTGCACGCAGCGACGAGCATCGTGACCGCGGTGGTGAACGGCGTGCCCTCGATTGTCGGAGCGCCTCCTCAAATTCGGGATCGGCGCATGTCGGTGCGATCGCGACATGGGGCCGGCGGAACGGCGGCAACGTCGCGGACGACCACAGGACGACGAAGGCGCCGTCATCCGCACCCATCCACGCTGCGAGGCCCGTGATCCATGAAGCAAAAAGAAAATCAACTCCTCGGGGCACTAGAGGACGACGTGAGGCAGCGGCTCGCAGGTGCGATGAGTCCCGTCGACCTGGAACTTGGGCATGTCGTCTGCGAGGCCGGCGGCGCGCTAGAGCACGCGTACTTCCCGCAAGGGGCCGTGCTGTCATTGCTCACGGTCATGGAAAACGGCTCGGCGATCGAGACTGCGAATATCGGACGCGAAGGTGCGTTTGGCATCTTCGCGGCCATGTACAGCCGTACCTCCTTCAATCGATGCATCGTGCAATTGGCGGGGCCGATGCTTCGATGCTCGATCTCAGCTCTTGAACAGGAGTTCTCGAGAAGCACGAACGTCCGGAATCTCTTCGTAAGCTATTCCGAGACGCTGTTGTCCCAGATCCAGCAGACGGTCGGCTGCAATGCGCTGCATACGGTCGAGGAAAGGATGTGTCGCTGGCTGCTCATGATGGACGACCGGGCCGAAGGGGAGGCGTTGGCCTATACCCAGCAGTTCCTCGCCGAGATCATGGGGGCCAACCGCACGACGGTTTCATTGGTCGCCCAGGCGATGCAGGACAAGGGGCTGATCGCCTATCGCCGTGGAAACATGCAGGTGACGGATCGCGAAGGGATGGAAAGGGCGTCCTGCGAGTGCTATGCCATCGTCAGACAGCGCTTCGATTCCTTTCTGAATCCCCCTGCGCACGCGGCCAAGACGCGGGGCAAAGGCCGGACAACGCCCCTCTAGGGGTCCCCAGCGCTACGGGGTATCTCGGGTGCCGCCTGGCCCGCGTTGGAGGTCCGTCGCGCGCAGGAAACTGAGCGCTAAGTAGCGTGAACAACAGACACCGACCGAGGCGGCGATCACGATATCCGTTGGCTTCCGCGGCACGAGGGAGATAGATGACATCAGGTGGGCTGGGCGCACGTGAGGTGCCGAACTCCGACAGGACGGCGGGTGGCTTGTGCAAGGCCACCTCGAGCACTGACCGTCAGCCTCCACCGAACAACCAGTTGCTGGCCTCGTTGCCACCGGCGGTCGGCGATGTCCTGCAATCCCGGCTGGACGCTATGGATGTTGCTGCAGGAACTACCCTCCATGAAGCGGGCACCATCCCGGGCCACGTCTACTTTCCGATCACGGCCATCGTCTCATTGGTTTCACCACTGCAAGCCGGTGCGCGCGCGGAGGTGGCGGTGGTCGGCCGGCAAGGCGTCGTGGGCGTATGCGCCTTCATGGGCGGCGGCAATGCGTCGAGCAGGGCCGTGGTTCAGCGGGCTGGCTCGGCCTGGCGCCTGCGTGATCGCGACATCGCCGACTTGGCGCGTGACTCCGCGCCGGCGATGCCCGCCTGTTCATCGAAGACCTCTCGGCCATCCTGGGTCAGACCCCGTTGTCACCACATGACTGATCCCGAGACCCTGCAAGCATTGACCTATGTCAGCTCGGCGCGCGGCCCGATGACGGGCGCTGGGCTGCAGCAGGTGCTGCAGCGCGCACCCGCCAACAACCAGCGAGATGGCCTGACCGGCGTCTTGCTGCGTGCCGACGGCAGTTTCATGCAGCACAGCGAAGGCCAGCCGCCCAGCCGCTTCCGGACTTCGCCAGCGGCCGACTCGCGGGCCGCAGGGAACTCGCGCTGGCTGGTGCAAGAAGTCGGCGAGTCGGCAGGCAGGCAGCAGGCACCTTCAGCTCCGCGCATTGCCCCCGACCGTGCAGGGCACGCCGGGTGGTCTGATGGTTCCAGGAGCAGCGCATGAGGCATGACACGTCCCGGCTGGCAGAGCTGCGTCGGGCCCTGATTCTCGATTCGGGTCCGGAAAAGGCATTCGACGACATCACGCGTCTGCTTGCCACTAGGCTGGCCGTTCCGTTCACGATGGTCAACATGCTCGATGCCGAGCGCGACTGGTTCAAGTCGTGCGTCGGCGTCCAACAAACGACTTCGCCAGCGGTGACCTCACTTTGCGACGTCTTCTTCACCTCGACACAAGACCTCATCGTTGTCGAGGACACGCTGCTCGACCCTCGGATGAGGTCGCATGCGAAAGTGTCGGGCCGGCCCTATATCCGCTTCTATGCTGCGGCGCGACTGAGGGTGCGTGGCGAGACCATTGGCACGCTGTGCGCCTACGACATCCAAGCCAGGCAACTGTCGGCCGAGCAACTGGACGAACTGCGCGCCCTGGCCAGCGCGGCGGTCGAACTGATTGCCCGACGCAGCACCGACACCGAACATCCTGCCACGAAAGCCTGAGCATCCGGCTCGACGAAGCCCTTGCAAGCGAAGGATCACCACTGACCAGCCAGGCAGTCTGACCAGCCAGGCAGGAGCCTCGAGCATGTTGGCCGCCGACGCCGGCAGCGTCAGCGTGCCGCTCCCGCCGCGCAGCACCGACGCCCTGCGCCAGGTGCCACATCAGAGCCCGCGGGCGGGCGGCCTGGTTAGGCGCCCCTGAGGGCTGCGGCCAGGCGCGTCGCGCCGCCGAGGGCATCGTCCGCGAAAGCCGTGCCGGCTTCATCGTAGACGTGGAACACCGCGTCTGCCCCCAGTTCCTTGAGCACGGCGACTTCCTCTGGGTAGTCGACGATGGCCGCGATGTGCCCCGCAAAGGCCCGGTGCCTGAGCTGCTTGAGCGCGTAGACATTGCCCGCGTGCCCCGGCATCGCCAGCAGCACCAGCTTGACGCTGTCGGTGAGGATGAGCTTGTCCCAGAAGTCCGAGTCGACCGCGTCGCCTTCCATGACGAGGCGCTGTGCGGCCTGGTGCGGCGCCAGCTTGGCGGCGTCGTTGTCCACACCCAGCACGCGCAGGCCGTGGCCCTCGGTCAGCCGCAGGTAGGCGCCGCTGCCGATCTGGCCCAGGCCGAGCACGACGGCGTCCACCGCATCGATCGCCACGGGTCGGTCGGCGGCCATCAGCGTGTTCGACTCCAGCCCGGCCAAGGGCTGCTTGAGACGGGCGTAGAGGCGTTCGCTGGCGGCGTTGAGCGGCGCTGCCAGCACGAAGCTGCCGGCCAGCGCCAGCGAGATGACGACCAGCCACTCGGCCGACAGCCAGCCCGCGCCGGCGGCGATGGCCGCGACGATGAGACCGAATTCCGAGTAGTTGGTCAGCGCCAGCGTGGACAGCACGCCGGTGCGCGTGCGCAGCCCGAAACGCATCACCACCAGGTAGTACAGGGCGCTCTTCAGCGGCAGCAGCAGCATCAGCAGCAGCGCCATCACGATCATGCCCAGATCGGGCAGAGCTCCCAGGCCGACACTGAGGAAGAAGCCGACCAGGAACAGCTCCTTCAGGTGAAAGAGCGACTTGGCCAGCCCCGCCGTGGAAGGATGCGAGGCCAGCATCATGCCGACGATCAGCGCCCCCAGATCGCCCTTGACGCCGACGGCCTCGAACAAGCCGTAGCCGACGACCAGGGCGAGAAAGGCGCCGTACAGCACCTGCAGGTCGCCGTGGCCGACGCGGTCGAGCAGCAACCTCAACAGCTTCGCCGCCGGCCACAGCAGCACCAGCCCGAGCGCCCAGACGCTGGGCAGGCTGCCGGTGCTGGCGCTGAGGAAGATCACTGCGAACACGTCCTGCATCACCAGGATGCCGATGGCGATGCGGGCGTAGAGCGATCCCAGTTCGCTGCGCTCTTCCAGCACCTTCACGGCGAACACCGTGCTGGAGAAGCTCAGCGCGAATCCGAGCAGCACCATCGCCGACCAGCCCAGCTCGGCCGCCATCGCCAGCCCGAGCGTCTTCAGCACGAAGAGGGCGCCCGCCAGCAGCAGGGTCGAGCTCACGATGTGCAGCGTCGCCGACGCCCAGACTTCGGCCCGCATCAGGGTACGGATGTCGAGCTTCAGCCCGATCGTGAACAGCAGCAGGGTCACGCCGAGGTTGGCGATGGTGTCGAGCGCGGGGCTGCGCTCGAAGCCCATGGCGTTCAGCGCGAACCCGGCGGCCAGGAAGCCCAGCAACGGCGGCAGGCGGAGCAAATGCGCAGCCAGGCCGGCAGCGAAGGCCAGCGCGATCATCACGGGTGCAATCACTGGACCTCCTCCGCGCCGCGTTCTGTTGCCGCTGTCGTCGTTGCGGGGGGAGATGCTACCGGGGCCCGGATGTCCGGGCGGGCCCTGTGGCCGCAGCCGCGACCTCGTCGACCACGCCCTTCAAGACGGGCCCACCCCGGGCGTCGGGGGCCTTCCTCTGCCCGGTCGCCGCGCCGCGACGCTGTGCGCTACCTGCGCCCGATCTGTGCCAGCAGTTCGCTCATCGGCGCGACACGGCTGTGCAGCGGCAGGATGCGGTCGACGTCGAGCTGGAGCCGTTCGATGTTCTGCACCAGGTTCACCTGGTTCGCGTTGGGCACGGGCGGCGGCGGGCTGTTCGGCGGCCCCGGCGTCCAGGCGTCGCCCTGGATGAGCAGCCGCTCCTTGGGCAGCCACACCATCAAGAAGCCACGGGCGTGCACGCCGCCCTGGATTTCGTGGATCTCCACGGGGCGCGTGGCGTCGCGCAGCACCAGCTTCTCGTTCACGCCGATGATGCTGGGCGTGCGGCCGGATCGGGCCAGGTGGTCCGGGGCCACCTTGTTGGGGTTGGCGAAGACGCGCTCGAAAAACGGCTTGGCCACCGCGCTGGTGATCAGCACCGCGCCCTCGCCGGCCGCGGCGCGCAGCCCCCCGGCATGGTCGAAGTGGTGGTGCGAGTTGATCACCGTCTTGACCGTCTTGCCGGGCACCAGTTTGTTGGCCGCCGCCATCACCGCCAGCGCGCGCCCGTCGAACAGCGGCGACTCGACCAGCACGATCTGCTCGGCCAGTTCGATGGCCACGCTGTTGTGCGAGCCGCCCGCCAGGAACCACACGCCCGGTGCGACCAGCGTGCTGGTGACGTTCTCGCGGGCGCTCTTCACGTTGTCGGGCACCACGATGTCCACCGGCTCGTTGACCTTGGCCTCCGCCACCTGCACGTCCAGCACCGGGAAGGCCCCCTGGCTCTGACGCAGGCGCATCGGCACGCGCACCCCGGCGACGTCCTTGTAGTCGCTGAATTCGGTGACCACCGCGGTGTCGCCGCTGACCGGGTTGGGCATCACCGACTCGATGCGGGTGACGAGCCCGCCGGCGTCGAGGAAGAGCGTGGCCGCGAACTGGCCGGGCGCGGTGTAGCTGAGCGTGTGCATGCTCTTGCCGTCCACCGTGCGCGTGCCGGCCACCGCGTTGTGCTTCATCGCGGCCTTCAGGGCGCCGTGCGGCGTGGCGGTCCACAGGTCGTGCTGGCGCGCCTGGATGTGGCGCGGCTCGGGGTTGCCGCTGCCGGCCTGTGCGCCAGGCGCCCACGCAAAGCCGTCGCGCAGGAAGCCGGCGGCACGTGCCTCGCCCTGGCCCATCAGCGGCACGGCGCCGCCGCCCTGGGGCTCGGCGCGGCTGCGCGCGAAAGCCTCGCCGAAGGCGCCGGTCTCGAAATTGAAGCTGCGGTTGAGCGTCGAGACGTTGAGCGCCGGCCAGGGGTTGCCCGGCTGGAAGGCCTGGCCGAAGGTGGCGCCGGTGCCGCGCCCGTTCACCACCAATGTCTTGAGGTTGGCGCTGCCCAGCGCAGCCTCGGCCTGGCGCATCAGCGTGCCGGCGTCCGGGGTGGCCGGGCCGCTGGCGCAGCCGGCGAGCGCCAGCGCGGCGCCCAGCACGGCGCCCATCACGACGGCGAGCGGGACGCGGGCGGTTCGTGGCGTGGGTTTCATGTGCAGGCCTCCGAGAGTGGGTGGTCCGCAAGGCTGGCAGCGTCGTCGCTGCTTGCCCATTCGGGTAAGTGCCGCTGTGCTTCACGGCGTTCAAGGGGTGTCGCCGGAGATGCAGCGCGCCGGCAAGGACTCTGGCCCTGCCCTGCGTCGCGATCGACTTGTGCATCACCTGCCGATGTTTGCTCCCTGGGCCAGTCCCCGCGCCGCGTTCGGGCCGCTGAGGCAGCTCGCCAGCCAGTTCCACATCGCCGCGGTGCTGGCCCCGCGGGGTAGACGCCCCGAGACCGCACAGGGCGGCCACGCCCCGCTCTTCTCGGACAAAGCGCCGACATCACGGCCTTTCCGGTCGGCGCGGCCGGCCACCTTCCTAGAATGCGCCCATGCCCCCAGGCTCGTCGCCGCCGCACCCCGCCGCGGCGCTCACCCTTCCCCAGCGTCTGACCGCCCTGCACCGCCTCGTGGTGGTGGTGGTGCTGGGCTTCGCCTCGGGCCTGCCGCTGGCGCTCACCGGGCAGGCCATGCAGGCCTGGCTCAGCACCTCGGGCATGGACGTGGCGACCATCGGCTTCCTCAGCCTGGTGGGCCTGCCCTACACCTTCA
>LNFM01010495.1_pt1 | contig 13014 bp, 12 predicted proteins | sample 596031 | NCBI WGS metagenome assembly LNFM01 (sample SAMN04254537, study PRJNA301005) | activated carbon metagenome | isolation source: dual media filters at the Ann Arbor, Michigan drinking water treatment plant | place: USA: Ann Arbor
CGGGCACGTCGATCTCGAGCTTGGTGACGCGCAGGATTCGCACGCCGACCTGGTTGAGCTCGGGCGCGTTGGCAACGAAGGCCGCGCCGAGCTCCGCCTGAAGATCCATGATGTCGAGCAGCGTGCGGCGCTGCTCTTTGGCGAGCTTGCCGAGCGTGCTCTTCACGGTCATGAAGAACATGTCGGTGAGCCAGGAGAAGATGTCCGGGTTCTCCTGGTACTTGCCCATGCCGAAGTAGCCGAAGATCAGCTGCTCGGGGTTCTCGATGCGCATGAGCAGGTCGCCGTGGCAGCGGCCGCGGACGCGGATCGCCGTCATGGGGTCGATCATGTGGCCGAGCGATCCGCCGAACGGCATCGGAAACGGCGTGCGCTTCACGAAGAAGATCTCGCTCAGCAGGAAGTCACCGCCCGTCGCCGAGTCGATGAGGTTCTGCAAGAACGGAATGCCGGCGCCCTGAAGCGTGTGCCTGCCGGCGTCGAGCGTACCCGCGGGGCGACCTTCACGCGCGAAGACCGCCCATTCATCGGCGCGTACAGTGACCTGAGCGAAGCGCGGAACCGTCTTGTCCGGGTGCTTGAAGATCAGGTCACCGTTGCCCTCGGGACGGGCAATCGCCATCTCGCGGACGCCCTGCTTGACGAAATTGAAAAAGCTCATCCCCGAGTCCTCCTCGTTGCGTTCGGTCGCTGCCGTTGGTTGTTCAGTGCAGTTGTCTTGTGGCGCGGGCCGAACGCGATTGCTGTAACCGTCAGACCGTCGAGATCGATCGTTGCTCTGACAGCCGTCGACGTTGGTCGTAGTGCTGCGTTCGACACCGTCGAACGCGTTGCTAGCGGAATCGCGCGCAAGGATAATCCGCGCGCGCCGGTGCAACAACCGGTATCTCGATATTCTCGAAGAAGGATTTTCAGGGTGACGCAAGCAGAGCCAGCAACCGCGCAGCAGCCGCTTCAGTTTCAGTGCCCGCAGTGCGGGGGCGAGATGATCTTCGACGTCTCCGCGGCGGGCCTGAAGTGCAAGTACTGCAAGCACCAGACGCCGGTTCCGGTTCCTGCCGGCGCGCGAGGCGCGACGGAGATTCCGCTGCGCGAGGGCTATCAGCGCGCGCCGCGCGGCTTGGGCGTCGCGACCATCAGCTTTCAGTGCCGCGAGTGCGGCGCGACGGTGAGCACCGCGCCCAACGAGCGGACGGTCAGTTGCACGTATTGTGCGTCGCACTCGGTCGTTCAGACGCCGGCCGACCCCAACCTGATCCAGCCCGAGACGCTGATCCCCTTTCGAATCCCGCGAGAGAAGGCGGTCGACAGCTTCAAGAGCTGGCTCGCTGGGCTGTGGTTTCGCCCCTCCAATCTCAAGAGCATGGCGAAGCTCGAGCAGATTTTCGGCGTCTACGTCCCCTACTGGACGTTCGACGCCGACGTTCACTCGCGATGGCAGGCCGAGCGCGGCTGGTTCTACTACGAGACCGAGACGTATCAGGCGGTCGAGAACGGCGAGACCGTCACGCGTACACGCGAGGTGCGGCACACGCGGTGGGAGCCTGCCTGGGGAGAACGACAGGATCACTATGACGACGTCCTGGTCTGCGCCAGCAAAGGTTTACCCGAAGAGATGGCCAACTCTTTTGCGACCTTCGACACGACGCACTTGATGGCTTATGCCCCGGGCTACCTCGCAGGCTGGCGCGCAGAGTCCTACGCGATCGACCTGCCCTCCGCGTGGGTCAAGGCGCAGTCCACCGTCGAGAGCGGGCAGCAAAGCAAATGCCGCGGCGACGTCGGCGGTGACGACGTGCGCGGACTCGTCGTGCAAAACCAGTACGCCAACGAGACGTTCAAGCACGTGCTCTTGCCGGTGTACGTCGCGGCGTACCGCTACAACGACAAGCCGTTTCGCTTTCTGGTCAACGGACAGACCGGCGAGGTGCGCGGCGAAGCGCCGTACTCGTGGGTGAAGATCACGCTCGCGATCCTCGTGGTCGTCGCGATCATCGTCGCGTTGGTGTTGGTGTTCGGCCGCGGCGACGGCGACAGCGCGCTGCTCTTGCCGCGGGCGCTCGATGCAACCGCGCATGCGCAGCGCGCGCACACGTGACCACAGAAACATCGTTGAGTTTCGTCGGTTCTATCGAACGCGCCCTCGGAGGCAGTGTGAAATCCGCTGCCCTCGCGCCGCGCCAGGACTTGCGCGTGTCCGGCGATTCGGTACGTTTGTCGGCGTTGCTTCCTGAGGAGGGGGCTGCCCATGAGCGAGGGTCAACGTCGTTTCAAATCGGCAACCGAGACGTTCTGGATCGCGGATGGCGTCGCCTGCTTGGTGATTCGTGGAACGCTCACCCACATTCTCGCGGCACCGATACTCGAGTGGCTCGAGCGCACGGCGCGCGAGGGCGTCGCGCGCGGGCTCATCATCGACTGCTCGGAGGTCGAGTCGGTCGAGCCCGGCGTGGGCGGGAGGATCATCGCGCACTGCAACAGCAACGACATTCGCATCGAGCACACGGTCATCGTGACGCGCTCGGCTGCGATTCGCGCGCTCAGCGGCGCGGCCATGGTCGTGATGAAAGACCGCCTGATCGACTGCGTCAGCACTCGCGCTGAGGCCCTCGCGAAGGTCAGCGGTCGCGCGGCGCGCGGCGGTCGCGCACGGCAGCACTCGGGGGAGCAGCCGAGGCCCGGCGCCCTCGTCCCTGGCGCCCAGGTCGATCAAGCCGATCGTGGAAAACGATCGGCAGGCTGACGCGTTTCGAGCGCGCGCGCCTCGTGCGATGCTCTCGCATCGTGAAGACGAGAGCACTGTCTAGCACCGCGAGGCTATGGTCGACGCTGCTGGTTGCCTTGATCGCGACCGTGTTGTCGCGAGCTGCGTTCGCGATCAATCAACCGGACGGGACGCCCATCCCGGCGACGATGGGTCTGCAGTCGATCTTCTCCTCTCGCGGAGAGAGCATCGACGCCCTGCGCGACGCGGGCGTGACCCCCGAGCGGTTCGTTCCGGGTTGTAGGCTCACGTTTACGCTCGTGTCGCGCGGGCCTGCGACGTTTCGCAACGCGTTTGGTTGGTACAACGTGACCGGCAGCGCGCCGGCCGAGTCCGACCTGCACGTCTTGATTCCGTGTGACGCCGCGCAAGGGACCGTGGCGAACCTCGATCTGTCGCGAGAGCCCGCGTATCGCGGCGGAGAAATCGCGTTCTTTCTGCGCACTCCTGAGGACGGCGCGTCCGGGACGTGCGCTGGCGGGGACTGTTGCGGTCGCACGGGCCGCACGGGCCGCACGTACTACTCCGAGCGACGATTCAATCCAGACAGCGTCGCTGCGGGAGGAACCGGGTACATCCACCTGCTCACCTACGACTCGCGCGCCACGCGCGACGCGTTCTACTTCGCGTGGGAGGACCTCTTTCGCGGAGGCGACAACAACTTCACGGATTTCGTCGCGCTCGTGAGCAACATCGTGTGCGCAGGCGCCGGCGGGCCCTGCTCGACCGGGATGCGCGGCGCTTGTGGCCAGGGCGTGCAGCAATGTCGGGCAGGAATGCTCACGTGCGTGCCCACCACCGCGCCGTCCGCCGAGCGCTGCGACGGGGTCGACAACGACTGCAACGGAATGACCGACGATGGCATGGGGCTCTGTCCAATAGGGCAGGTGTGTGATCGCGGGGTGTGCGTTCCGCCGTGCGTCGAAAGAGCGTGCTTCGTCGGCTTTCGCTGCACCGATCGCGGGACGTGCGTCGAGGACGCGTGCGTCGGAGTCACGTGCAACGAAGGCCAGCGCTGCGAGGCGGGGCGTTGCGTGGGTGCGTGCGACGGAATCCGGTGTCCAGGCGATCAGCTCTGCCGCGCCGGACGATGCGTCGATGGCTGCGCGGGCGTGATGTGCGACAGCGACCAGGTGTGCGTCGGTGGAACGTGCGTTCCTCGGTGCCAGTGCCGTCGCTGCGCCGCGAGCGAGACGTGTCGCAGCGATGGTCGATGCGTCGCCACGGACTGCTCGATGGTCACATGCATGGCGGGACAGCGATGCGTCATGGGCGCGTGCCGCGACGCGTGCGACGGTGCGATGTGTCCGCGCGGCGAGCGATGCGTGATGGGCGCGTGTGTCCCCGAGCCGCCGCGAGACGCGGGCTCGGTGAGCGACGCGGCCACGGACGGAGGCGTTTCGCCGATGGACGGCGGAGTCCCTCCGCAAGACAGTGGTGTCGTCATGGACGTGACCACCGACGAGCGGAGACCGTCGCTCATCGTCGACGGCGCTGGGCGCGGCTGCGGGTGCAAAGTCGTCGTCAACGCCGGGACGAGCGCGACGAGAGATCGGGCGCTGCTCGCGCTCGCGTCGGTGCTCGCCGTCGCGTTGGCGCGCCGCTCGGGTCGGTCGAGACGTCGCTGAACTCGCAACGAGGCCAGCGGGGCGGCGGTCTCTGCTCCCACGCCGCTCCAACGCCCGCTTAGAACACTGGGTCGCCCCAGCGGTCTGGCGGTAGCGGCGGCTCTGCGGTTGGCCGAAGCTCGCGCCAGAGAAAGTAGCCTCCGACCGAGAGGCCCGTCGCCGCGACGACGCCGATCGTTGGCCCGAGCCAGAGCCAGTAGTTGCTGCGCGGGCGCTGGAGCACCGCGTCGACGCGGACCACGCCCGTTCCGCCGACGCGCACCGTTCGCTCGAGGGGGACATACCCCTCGGCCGAGACCGTCACGCGATGAACGCCCATCGTCGCGCGTCGCTCGACCAGCCCCGCGCCCACGAACGCCCCGTCGATCGTGACGCGCGCCGATGCGACCGACGGTTCGACCCGCAGCCGCGCGGCGTCATCGATGAGCGAGAGCTCGATCGACAGCGTCTCTCTCGCGCCCGCTGTTAACTGAAGCTCTCGTCGCTCGGAGCGAAATCCGTCGAGCGACAGCTCGATCACGCGCCGCCCAGGGTCGAGCTCGATCGATCCTTCGATCACACGCGCGGGCCTTCCGTCGACGCGCACGACGGCCGTCGTCGGCCGCACCGTGAGCGAGACTCGCGCGATCGAACGCTCGAGCGCGCCGAGCTCGACGCGCGCGGCCTCGACGCGATCTGCTGGGGTACTTCCAGGGTTATCGAGAAAGCGCCGCACGCACGCCGCAGCGTCGAGGTAGCGACCGAGGCCGCGATACGCGAACGCGAGGTTGAAGAGCGCGACCGGCGCGGGGTTGCGTCGGTAGCTCTCTTCGAAGAGCCCCGCGGCCTCGGCGAAGCGCGCCTCTCCGAGCGCGGCGACCCCGCGGTTGAAGAGCTCACGCGCCGCGGGCTCGTCGGTCTGCGTGACGGCCGTCGATGGGGCGCTCTGCGCCCGAACCGCACGCGATCGCGAGGAGGCGAGGGCGGCGAAGAGAGCGGCGAGTCGAAGCGTGTTTCGATTCGTGATCATGAAATCAAATGAGCTAGTCCCGGATGGAAGCGTCTGACTGGTATTCGGGCAGGCGGTCCTGGAGCGCGACCGGTGCGCACTGCGCTTGTCCGCTCGAGACCGTGCAGGACTCCGCAGTGGTGCAGCGCGCGTTGGTTCCCGAGGTCGCGCACAGGTCGGCGAAGAAGAGATCGACGGCGACCGTCCGCTCGTCGGTGAGTCGCACGAGCGCGCGCGCGGTGCTGTGGGCGCGCGTCGCTCCGTCGCTCGCGGTCGCGAACAGCGTCGCTTGCACGTGCAGGGCTCTCGCTGCGCGGGCGGCTTCGCGCGCGTCGACGGGAGCCACGACGACGCTCCCGGGAAAGCGCAGTCCACCTGCGTCCCCGGCGCCCCCGCCGAGCACGTAGTCGCGCATCGCGAACTCGCTCGAGCCTGGCTCGTCCCAGCGCAGCGTCAGCGCGACGCGACGCGCGCGCGCGGGCTCGACGTCGGTCGCGAATCGAACGACCAGCGCGGTCGCCGGTCTCGGCTCGCAGCTCGACGCAAGGCTAGCGACCGCGAGCACGAGCGACGCGTAGAAGCCTCGGACCGGAGCCTCGAAGATCACGGCCCGAAGGATAACCTACTCGTCACGCGGCGTTGTTGTTGCGGCGACCCGCTTGCTACTGGCACTGGTCCGTTGTCATGACCGAGCGCGGCGCGGCGGTGCCGCAAACGAGCGTGCAAGAGCCAGCGCCTCGGCAGTCGACGTTGCAAGTGCCTGTGCAGGTGATCGTGCACCGCGCTCCGCCGTTGCAGTTGACGTTGGAGCTCGGTCCGACCCGGACGTTGCACGTCGTGTTGTTGCACGTGACGTTGTTGCTGTTGGCGCCCTCGTGGTTGCAGCTTCCGCCGGGGCCGCAGGTGACGTTGCACGAGTCCTGACAGCGCGTCGCGCACGTCGCGGCGCTGCCGCACACGAAGCTGCCGCTGTTCGTGATGGACCACGAGCAGTTCGATCCGTTGGTGCATTGGCAGGCGTTTGCGGCACCGCCAATGCACGGACAGCTCGGGCCAGGACACGCCGAAGCGGGCGCGCCGCAGCCGGGAGCGGCGAGGGAGAGCCATGCAGTCGAAGCGAGCACACAGAAGACTCGAGTCCAACTCATGGCACTCAATGTGTCATGGTTTTGCGGGCGGCTTCTTCTTCATCGCGCGAATTCGCTCGGCGTATCCCTCTTTGTTCTCTTGCCGGGCGCGTCCCACCGCGAGCGCGCCGTCCGGGACGTTCTTGGTGACGACGCTTCCGCTTCCTACGTAGGCCCCAGCTCCGATCGCGATCGGCGCGACGAGGGAGCTGTTGGAGCCGACGAACGCACCCTCACCCACCGTGGTGGTGTGCTTCTGAAAGCCGTCGTAGTTGCAGAAGATCGTGCCTGCGCCGATGTTGGCGCCCGCGCCGATCACGCCGTCGCCGAGGTACGCGAGGTGATTGGCCTTCGCTCCCTTGGCCATGCGGGTCTTCTTGAGCTCGACGAAGTTGCCCACGTGCGCGTCTTCGGCGACGTCGCTGTCCGGTCGCACGTGCGCGAACGGACCGATCTGCGCGCGGGCGCCGATCTTCGAGCGCGTCACGATCGAGTAGGGCTTGAGCGTAACGGACTCGCCGATCTCGGCGTCATCGAGGACGCAGCCGACGTCGATGACTGTGTTGCTCGCCACTCGGGTTCGGCCGCGGAGGACCGCGCCTTGCGCGATGGTGACGTCGCGCTCGAGCTCGACGTCGCGATCGATGCGCGCGCCTCGGGCGATGGTGTTACCCGCGCGTCGCCAGCGATCGTTGAGGATCTCGGTCATGTCCGCTTCGGCGTCGGCGAGCTCGGCGCGGTCGTTGATTCCGCGGAGGAGCGATGCGTCGCCGCGCAGCTCGACGGCCTTGGTCCGCGTGGACGCGTCGCGATTGGCGAGGGCGACGAGGTCTGTGAGATAGAACTCCCCTTGCGCGTTGCTCGCGTCGATCTTGCTGAGCGCGCTGTCGAGAAACGCGCGATCGACCGCGTAGAGTCCTGCGTTGATGACGTCGATGGCGCGCTCTTGCTCCGAGCAGTCCTTGTGCTCGCGAATGGCGAGGATGTTGCGCGCTCCGTTGGTGCTATTTCCATCGAAGATGATCCTGCCGTAGCCGGTGGAGTCATCGATCCGCGCGGTCGCGACGGACATGAGCGCTTCTCGATCGGACCGCGCCAGCGCGAGCTTCTGCAAGAACGCCCCGGGCACGAGGGGACAGTCCCCGTACGTGATGATCACCTCGCGGCTCGTCGCGGGCACCTGCGGCAGGGCGGCGAGCACGGCGTCTGCGGTTCCTCGTTGCTGTTGTTGCAGCGCGAAGACCACTCGGTCGGAGAACCGCGCGCGCACGGCGGCCTCGACCTGGTCTCGCCCGTGTCCGACGACGACGATCACGCGCTCGGGGTCGAGCGCGAGCGCGGCGTCGATCGCAAAGCTGATCATCGGAACGCCCGCGATCTGATGGAGGACCTTGGGCAGTGAAGACTTCATCCTCGTCCCCTGTCCGGCGGCGAGGATCACGACGGTGCGTTCTGTTGTCATGATTGATCGGTGTTGTCCCACAGCAGGCGCGAGGGCGTCGAAAGGGATTCGCGACGGTGGTCGCTTTGTGGGCATACTAAGCCAATGAAATCAGACAGCCTTCACCATCGAGCGACCCGTCGGGCGCTTCGGGGCCTCGCGTTCGTCGCGGCAGTCACGAGCACGGTGGCGTGCAGCTCGAACAGCACGCCATCGGATGGGGGAGACTCCGCGACGTCCCAGATGGACGGCGGAATGACCGGGGATAGCAGCGGTGGAATGGACGGCAACGCGTCCTTTCCAGACGGCACCGTTGTGGGGCCAGACGGTCAGGTGACGCTCCCGGACGGACGCGTGATTCCACCGGATGCCACGCCGCCCACCGATGTCACCGCGCCGATGGACGTCCCCAGCGACTCGCGAACGGTGTGTGTCCCGCGCATGTGCGCTGGCGGCGGCGGCGTCGCCCAGTGCGCCGACTGTATCGACAACGACGGTGATGGTCGCGTCGACGAAGCGGACCCCGAGTGTCTCGGCCCGTGCGACAACACCGAGGGGCCTGTGTTGCTCACGGGCGTTCCCGGTGAGTCGGGAGGGCGATGCCGCGTCGACTGCTACTTCGATGCAGGCAACGGATCGGGGTCCGATCAGTGTCGCTGGGATCATCGATGCGACCCGTTGTCGGTCGCGCCCAACTTTCCGCCCGAGGGTCCGACGTGTCCGTACGATCGCAACGCGGTCGGCGGAATGACGTGCCCTGCGACGCAGCCGCGCCAGTGTTTGGACACTTGCAGGCCGATCACGCCCAACGGCTGCGACTGCTTCGGCTGCTGCACCTTTCCCTCGATCCGCGGCCGGTCTGCGGCGATGGGCGGCGAGTTCGTGTGGCTCGGCTCGACCGACAACGCTGGCAACGGGTCGTGCACGCTCGCTGCCGCTGGGGACGTCAATCGTTGCAAGCCGTGCACGCCAGTGCCGAGCTGCTTCAACGACTGCGGTCCCTGCGAGGTCTGCATCGGTCGGCCCATGCCTCCGCCCGAGTGCTTTCCGCCGCCGGTGCCCGATGGCGGGATGCCTGCCGACGGGTTCACTCCCGCCGACGGCAGCCGCCCCGACAGCACCGTTCCTGTCACTGACAGCGGAACGCCCGCGAGCCAGTGCCCGGCGGGAATTCAAGCGTGCGGACTCCCCGGGCAAGCCGCGTGTCCGGCGAACTTCTATTGCACGACGGGCTGCTGCATCCCGATCCCGGGCTGACCGTTTTCGTGCTTCGGATCGACGGCTGATGCTGATTTCTTCGTGATCAGTTACCGTCCTCCGAGCCACTCCATGAAGCTCGGTTTCATCGGTCCTTGTCGCGGCGACGCGACTGCGCTCAGGGGGCCCGCAGAGCTCTTGCTCTTCGAGCTTCGTGCCGATCGTGTCGTGTACCTCGGCGCGGACGACGCGCTCGATCGCGCGATCGCTGGGTGGGCCTCGCGCCTCGGCGCGCCCGCGGACGAGAGCGCGTTTCTCGACGAGGTCGCGCTGCTCGCAGCGGACGCCCCCGCCGAAGCGCTGCAAGACCTGCTCGCTCGCGACAAGCGCGCTCGCAGGCTCAACGACCTCGCGTCGCTTCCGGCGCCGCCATCGCGGGCGGTCGAGATGCTCGACGACCGGGTGGTGCTGATGGTGTTCGACAAGGGCGTGCTCGACGAAGACGACGTGGCCAACGCGACCGCCATCGTGTGGGGCAACGCGCGCGAGCCGCAGCTGCGCGCGATTGGACCGCGTATCTTTCTCTCGCCTGGATGGATCGGTATGGGCGCGAACCCCTCTGCGGCGCTGCTCGAGTACGACGGTGAACACCTGCGCTGCGCGATCTACGATGCGAGCGGCTCGGTGACGCTCGAGCACAAGATCTCGCTGGCTCGAGGCGCGAAGATGGGAGTGCAGTCGGCGTGACGCGGGTGGCGGTGTTCGGCGGGAGCTTCAACCCGCCGCACGTCGGGCACGTGCTCGCGGGCGCGTACGTTCTCGCGACACAAGAGGTCGACCAGCTCATCGTCATCCCAGCCTTCGATCATCCGCTTGGAAAATCGCTGGTCCCTTTCGCGCACCGCTTCGCGATGTGCGAGCGCGCCTTCGCGGATCTCGCGCGCACGAGCGTCTCGAACATCGAGCAGACCCTCGGCGGCGAGAGCCGCACGCTGTACACCTTGCGCGCGCTCGCGACGGCCCACCCCGATTGGTCGCTGCGCCTCGTGGTCGGCAGCGACATCCTCAACGAGGCGCACAAGTGGTTCGCATGGGACGAGGTGGTCGCGCTCGCCCCGTTGATCGTGCTCGGACGCGAAGGTCACCCCGCGCCGGGCGCGCCTGCGCCGATGATCCCCGAGGTCGCCTCGCGGGAGCTGCGCGCGATGTTGGCGAAGGGCGAGGACGTCGGGACGCTCGTTCCGCGCTCGGTGCGGGCGTACTTCGAAGAGCGCGGGCTGTATCGCGCGTGACCCGAGCGAAGACCGCGCAGATCATTCTCGTGGGCGGCGGACGCATGGGGTCCGCCTTCGCCCGCTCGCTCGAGGATTCGCGCGTCCCGTTCGAGCTCGTGCGCGCGCGGGACCCATCGTGGACCATTGGCGCTCGTCGCCGTCGCGCGAGGCTGCTGCTGTTGACGGTGACCGACAGTGCCATCGCGAGCACTGCAGAGCGCGTCGCGAGCGAGGCGCTCGTCGCCCGCGGAGACAGCGTCGTTCACTGCGCCGGAATGCGCGGCCCCGCAGAGCTCGTCGCGGCGAGCTCCGTCGGCGCTTGGGTGGGCGCGATGCATCCCCTCGTGGCTGTAGCCTCCGCCGAGCGCCCGCCATCTCTGCGCGGTCTGTCCGCGAGCTTCGAGGGCGATCGCGGGGCGTTTGATTCTGTGTGCGCGATGGGAGCGCGCTTGGGTCTCTCGGTGTTCTGGCTCGAGGGCGTCGACAGGCCGAGGTACCACGCGGCCGCGGCGCTCTGCGCGACCGGGGGCGTGGCCCTGGCGCAGGCCGCCGCGGTGCTCTTTCGTGCGGCTGCGTCTTCGAGCACGACCACGGAAGATTCGTCGTCGCGGTTCGCCTCTTCGCTGCTCGCCTCGGTCGCGCACAACGTCGGCGCGGTGGGAGCCGCCGACGCGCTGGCCTCTCCGTTGTTGCGGGGCGACACCCAGGCGGTGTCGCGGCACCTCGAAGCGATGGCGCTGCATCCGCCGGCGGCTGCGCTGTATCGGGCCGCCCTCGCGCAGGTGATCGCGTCCCTCGACGAGCGAGGCGGGGTAGACAGCGCGGTGTTGGCCCGGGCCCGAGCGCTGCTCGATGGTTGAGGGCACACGAGGTGTTGCGCAGACCCTGGTGTCTGGTGGACAAGAGGAGCGGTGATCGCCGTCGGATCGCGCACGCTCGGGCTGCCAGTCGCGCTTTTGTGCGTGGCGTTCGCGTGTTGTCAGCCGACGCCGCCGGCCGTTCGCACGCCGGACGAGCGCAGGGCGAGCGCGCAAGACTCTTCCCGCGAAGACACTGGCAGCTCGGCGGTCGACGACAGCGGAGCGCAGGACCGAGCGCGGCGAAGCGGGACGCTCGAGCGGCCGTTTCGCATCGAGCGCGTCGCGGCGCTCGACGCGACGAGGGCGTTCGCGATCAGCGACGAACGGCTGTTTCGCGTGCGAGACGGGCGGTGGGAGGCCCTTTCGTTCGACGGCGGCGTGGCTCGGGACGTGGTCGCTGCGCGCGGCGCGTTGTGGCTTCTGGTCGAGGGCCGCGGAGACAACGCGGGCAGGGCGTTGATCCTGCGATCGACCGACGGTGATCACCTGACGATCGCGCAGGCGGTACGTGCGCCGATCGCGTCCGAGGCGGGCGCGTGGACGGTGCGAGCGCTCGCCGTGCGAGGGCAGTCGTTGTTCGTCGCGGGACAGCGACCGTCGCTCGTGCGCGTGGATGCAACGAGCTCGCGAGTCGAGTACGACGGGTCGATCGGATATCAATCCGTCCGACCATTGGCTGACGACTCGATTGTGTGTGTGCGTACCGACGGCGACGTCGACGTGCTTCGTTACGGCACGCGCACGACCGTGGTGAGCGACGGTCTCCTCGCGACGCTCGCGGACGTCGAGGCGTTCGGCTACGTCGTGCACGAGGACGGCTCGGTGTGGCGCGGGCGGCCTGCGAAAGAGCTGCGGCGAATCGTGAACGCGGCGCCGTTCGAGCCGAGGGTGGCGGCCATCCTGCGTGACGGGCGCGTGGCGCTCGCGGGGGCGGGCGGACCGTTCGCTGTGTCGAGGGGGATGGGGTGGCAGGTCGTTCCTGGCGAATGGCCCACGGAGCCCGTGGCGATCGCGGACACAGAGCCGCCGCTCGTCTTCGGCCGCGACGGAACCGTGCTCGCTGCCGAAGGCCAGGGACGCGTGGTCGTGCGACCGCGCGCGAACCCCCAAACACAGTCGACAGAATCGACGAATCCCTGAGATCACGCTCGATCGACTGTAGATAACTACATCATCGCACCTGCACCGACGTAGGCTCCATTGGGTCGGAGGCCTCGAATGCAGCACTCAACCGTGAGCAGTGGATCAAGTGAGAACAACCGCCGCGTGTCCGCGCGCAGGACCGTGCGGATGCCGTGCGAAGCGGTGCGCGAGCGAGACTTCTCGCTGGTCGGCAACGTCGTGCTCGACCTGTCGAGCACCGGAGCGCTGCTGCGATCGAGCGCGAAGGTTCTGACGGGCGACTCGATGATCCTGTCGTTCTTCGAGCCCGAGGCGGCGCGATGGTTCGACGTCGAGGCCACGGTCGCGCGCGTGGTTCACGGGCGGCGCCTCGGTGATGGTGGTCGCGCCGTGGGCGTGCGCTTCAGCGCGATGGCCGCGCAGGACAAGCGGGCGCTGGAGCGAGCGTTGAACAAGCGCGTTCCTTCGCTGCCCAAGCGGCGCAAAGTGAGCTGAGTCAACGGCGGGGGATGGGGGGCACCATAGGCGCCGAAAACTCCACGACACAAACAGCGACTTGGAGTTGCAAATCGAGCGACGAAACGACGGTTGACATCGAGCCGCGCGGCGGCCC
>LNFM01010498.1_pt1 | contig 13010 bp, 7 predicted proteins | sample 596031 | NCBI WGS metagenome assembly LNFM01 (sample SAMN04254537, study PRJNA301005) | activated carbon metagenome | isolation source: dual media filters at the Ann Arbor, Michigan drinking water treatment plant | place: USA: Ann Arbor
GGCCGCCAGCGGCCCACGGTCAGCCCGCGGCGGGCGTCGCCGGCAGGTAGATCAGCGGCGAATCCGGGCCGATCGGCAGCTCCAGCCAGATCCACACGCCGAACATCAGGCTCCAGCCGACCAGGAACACGATCGAGTAGGGCAGCATCGTCGCCACCAGCGTGCCGATGCCGGCCTTGGGCTCGTAGCGCTGGAAGAAAGCGATGATCAGCGCGAAGTAGCTCATCATCGGCGAGATGATGTTGGTGACGCTGTCGCCGACGCGGTAGGCCACCTGGGTCATCTCGGGCGAGTAGCCCAGCAGCATGAACATCGGGATGAAGACGGGCGCCATCAGCGCCCACTTGGCCGAGGCCGAGCCCATGAACAGGTTCACCGTGGCCGTGAGCAGGATGAAGCAGATGAACAGCGGGATGGTCGGCAGGCCGAGCGCCTTCAGGAAGTCCGCGCCCTCAACCGCGAAGATGAGACCCAGCTGGGTCCAGTTGAAGTAGGACACGAACTGCGCGGCGAAGAACACCAGCACCAGGTATCCGCCCAGCGTGCTCATGCTGGCCGCCATGCCCTTGAGTACGTCGTTGTCGGACTTGATGGTGCCCGCGCCGACGCCGAACGCGATGCCGGCGAGCAGTCCGTATAGGAAGATGATCACCACCACGCCGCTGAGCAGGGGCGAGCGCAGCACGTCCTGGCGCTCGTCGAGCAGGAAGCCCGAGCCCGGGATCGTCGGCATCTGCCAGAGGCTGCCGAACAGTTCGAAGCTGGCGCCCTGGGCCGGATAGCCGCCCCAGAACACCAGCAGGGAGAACGCCACGACCGTCCAGGTCGCGTAGCGCATGCCGCGGCGCTCGGCGGGACTCAGATCCTGGTCGTCCGGCTTGGCGTCGGCGGCCAGTGTCAGCGACGGGACTTCGCTGTCCGGGAAGCGCGGTCCGACGATGCGTTCGGTGACGAACCAGCCGAGCAGCGTGATCACCGGCGTCGAGGCGATCATGAAGTACCAGTTTGCGAGCGGGCTGACGGTGTAGTTGGCATCGACGATGCGTGCGGCCTCCTGCGACAGGCCCGACAGCAGCGGGTCGATGGTGCCGATCAGCAGGTTGGCCGAATAGCCGCCGGACACGCCGGCAAACACCGCCGCCATGCCCAGGATCGGGTGGCGACCGGCCGAGATGAAGATGAGCGCACCCAGCGGCACCAGCAGCACGTAGCCAATCTCGCTGGCCATGTTGGACATTACGCCCGCGAAAACCAGCACCGGCGTCAGCAGGTAGCGGGGCGCCGACAGCACGAGCAGGCGCAGCGAAGCGCCGATCAGGCCGCTGTGCTCGGCGACGCCGATGCCGATCAGGGCCACCAGCACCACGCCCAGTGGCGCGAAGCCCGTGAAATTGGTGACCGTGCTCGTCAGGATGCGATGCAGCCCGTCGATGCTGAGCAGGTTCACCGGGGTCACGATCTCGCCGGTGGACGGGTGCGTCACGCTCAGGCCGGCCATCGACGCCAGCCAGGACGCCACCACCACCGCCAGCGCCAGCAGCGCGAACAGCGTCGCCGGGTGGGGCAGGGCATTGCCGCCCTTCTCGACGATGTTGAGGAAGCGGTCCATGGCGCTGCGCTTGGCGGGGGCGAGTTCGGTCATCGATGGCTGTCCGGTGGCGGGTGGGCGGGGCCCGAAGCGGCCAAATATACCCGAGGTCGCCAGCGACGCCCGGCTGTGCCGATAATCCGGGCAGACCCCGGGGGGAAGCGCCGATGACCATCCTGATCCTCGTCCTGCTGGCGGCCGTGGCCGCCTGGGCCGTGTTCGCCTACAACCGGCTGGTGCGCCTGCGCAACCAGGTGCGGGCCGGCTGGAGCGACATCGACGTGCAGCTGATGCGCCGGCACGACCTGGTGCCACGCCTGGTGGAGGCCGTGCGCGCCTACGCGGGGCACGAGAAGGCCTTGCTCGAGAACGTCACCGCCCTGCGCGCGCAGGCCATGGCCACGCAGTCCCCGGCCAGGCTGGCCGAGGTCGAACGCGCGCTCGAGCACGGCATCGGCCGGCTGGTGGTGATCCAGGAGGCCTACCCGGCCCTCAAGGCCAGCGAGAACTTCCTGCAGCTGCAGCGCGGGCTGGTCGAGGTCGAGGACCACCTGCAGTACGCGCGGCGCTTCTACAACGGGGCCGTGCGCGAGAACAACGACGGCGTGCAGCGGGTGCCGGACGTGCTGGTGGCGCGCATGTTCGGGTTCCGCGAGGCGGAGTTCTTCGAGGCGGGGACCGACGCCGCCGCGGCGCCGCGCCTGGGAGGGCTGTCGTGAGCCGCGCCTGGGTGTTGGCGTGCCTGCTCCTGCTTGCTGCGGCCTCGCCCGCGCCGGCCCAGGAACGCATCCTCTCGTATCACAGCGACCTGGCGGTGCAGCCCGACGGCAGCATGGCGGTCACCGAGACGATCCGCGTGCGCGCCGAGGGCCAGCGCATCCGTCGCGGCATCTACCGCGATTTCCCGACCCGCTACCGCGACCGGCTCGGCAACCGCGTGGTGGTGGACTTCGAAGTGCTGGGCCTGGAGCGCGACGGCCGGCCCGAGCCCTTCTTCACCGAATCGCTGTCGAACGGCATCCGCGTCAACACCGGCGGCGACGATTTCCTGCCGGTGCCAGCCGACATCGAGTACCGGCTGCGCTACCGCACCACGCGCCAGCTGGGCTTCTTCGGCGACTTCGACGAGCTGTACTGGAACGTCAATGGCCTGGGCTGGGAGTTCGCCACCGAGTCGGTGTCGGCGCGGCTGGTGCTGCCGCGCGAGGTGCCGGCGGACCAGTGGCGGCTGGCGGCCTACACCGGGCCCGAGGGCGCGACCGGGCGGGACTTCGAGGTCGAGGTCGCGGGGCCGCGCGAGGTAGTGTTCCGCACCACGCGGGCGCTGGGGCCCAACGAAGGCCTGACGATCGCGGCGGGTTTCCCAAAAGGGCAGGTGCCGGAACCGACTGCCGTCGAGAAGACGGGCGCCTTCCTGCGCGACAACGGCGGCGCGCTGCTGGCGCTGGCCGGCCTGGTCGGCCTGCTGGTCTTCTACGTATGGCGCTGGTACCGGGTCGGGCGCGATCTGCCGGCCGGGCCGGTGTTCCCGCGCTACGAGGTGCCACGGGGATTCTCGGCCGGCGAGGTGCGGGTGATCCGCCGGATGGCGCATGACAACCGCGACTTCGCCGCCGACCTGGTGCAGATGGCGGTGCGCGGCTTCCTCGAGATCCACGCCGAAGGCAAGGACTGGCGCCTGGTGCGCGTGGACGGGGCCGACGCCGCGGTCTTGTCCGGGGCCCAGCGCGCGGCCGCGGAGAAGCTCTTCGCCGCGTCGCCCGAGGTCGTGCTTCGCAACACCGAGGCCAGCCGGGTCGGCGGCGCGCGCATGGCGCATGCGACGGCGCTTGCCCGGCAGACGCAGCCGAAGTACTTCAAGACCCACGGCGGCAGCGTGCTGCTGGCGCTGCTGTTCTCGATCGGCGCGATCATCCTGGCGTTCGCGGTGTCCGGCGGCACGGGGGCGCTGGTGATCGTGCTGGTGGCGATCTCCATGATGGGCATGCACCTCCTGTTCGGCTGGCTGCTCAAGGCGCCGACGCCGGAAGGGCGGCGGGCGATGGACGAGATCGAAGGCTTCCAGCGCTACCTCTCGGTGGCCGAGCGCGACGAGATCCACGCCACGCCGACGCCCGGCGCGGCGGGCACCGACGGCGAACCACCGCTGGACGCCGGCCGCTACGAGCAACTGCTGCCCTACGCGATGGCGCTGGACGTGGAGGCGGCCTGGAGCGAGCGCTTCACCCGCGCGGTCGGCGTGCAGCAAGCGCAGGCGGCACAGCCGCGCTGGTACCACGGCGGCAGCGCGGGCACGTCGCTGGGGCTGGCCAGCCTGGGCAGTTCGCTGGGAAGCGCGCTGACGCAGCACATCTCCTCGGCCTCGACGCCGCCGGGTGGCTCGTCCGGCAGCGGCGGCGGCGGCTCGTCGGGCGGCGGCGGGGGCGGCGGCGGGGGCGGCGGACGCTGAGCCGGGCGCCGCTGCGGCAGTCAGTCCGCCGGGTGTCGCCTAGCGCTTCTTCCCGCCCAGCAGGCTGCCCAGGAGGCCGCGCAGGATCTGCCGGCCGATGCCATTGGCCACCGTGCGCGTGGCGGATTTCGCGGCAGCTTCCACCGCGCCCTGGCGGCGCTTGGTGCCCCAAAGGAACTCATCGAACTTCGAGGGCTTCTCCGGCTCGGCCTTCGGCGCGGGGGCGTTCGGGCCGGGTGCCGGGGCGTCCGGGGCGGCGGCCTGCTCCGCGCGCTTGGCCAGCATCTCGAAGGCCGATTCGCGGTTCACGGCGGTGTCGTACTTGCCGCCGACGGGACTGCGGGCGCGCACGGTAGCGCGCTCCTCCTCGGTGATCGCCCCCATGCGGCAGCGGGGCGGCGCGATCAGCGCGCGCTCGACCGGCATCGGCACGCCTTTCTCCAGCAGCATCGACACCAGCGCCTCGCCCACGCCCAGCTCGCCGATCACCTTGGCCACGTCGAGCTTCGGGTTCTGCACGAAGGTCTCGGCGGCGGTACGCACCGCCTTCTGGTCACGCGGGGTGTAGGCGCGGAGCGCATGCTGCACGCGGTTGCCGAGCTGGCCCAGCACGGTGTCCGGGATGTCGTCGGGGTTCTGCGAGCAGAAGTAGACGCCCACGCCCTTGGAGCGGATCAGTCGCACCACCTGCTCCACGCGCTGCTGCAGCGCCGGCGGGCAGTCGTCGAACAGCAGGTGGGCTTCGTCGAAGAAGAACACCAGCTTGGGCACCGCGAGGTCGCCGACCTCGGGCAGGGTTTCGAACAGCTCGGACAGCAGCCACAGCAGGAAGCTCGAGTACAGCCGTGGCCGCAGGATCAGCTGGTCGGCGGCCAGCAGGTTGATCACGCCGCGCCCGGACATGTCCTGGCGCATCAGGTCGGCCAGCTGCAGCGCCGGCTCGCCGAAGAACTGCTTGCCGCCGTCCTGCTCGAGCCGCAGCAGCGAACGCTGGATCGCCGCCACCGACTGCGGGCTGACCAGGCCGTACTGCTGCGAGATGTCCTTCTTGTTCTCGGTGACGAAGTTGAGCAGCGCGCGCAGGTCGTCGAGGTCGAGCAGCAGCAGGCCGTGGTCGTCGGCCAGCTTGAAGGCGATGTCCATCACCCCGGCCTGGGTGTCGTTGAGCTCGAGCATGCGCGACATCAGCGCCGGGCCGACCTCGGACACGGTGGTGCGCAGCGGATGGCCGAGCTTGCCGTACAGGTCCCAGAACACCACGGGGCTGGCTTCGCTGGCGTAGCCCTCGACGCCGATCTGCTGCACGCGCGCGGCGATCTTTTCGTTCGGGGTGCCGGCCATCGCCAGCCCGGCGATGTCGCCCTTCACGTCGGCCATCACCACCGGTACGCCCAGGCGCGAGAAGCCCTCGGCCATCACCATCAGCGTCACCGACTTGCCGGTGCCGGTGGCGCCGGCGACCAGGCCGTGGCGGTTGCCGTACTTGCCCAGCAGGCGCACGGGCAGGTCGCCCTTGCCGATCAGGATGTCGCTCATCAGGGGGAAGCTCCGGGGCGGGTGTCTCCCCGATTCTAGCCGCCGCCGCTTGCCGCCGCGCGACCGTGGCCGCTAGGCTGCGCGCCTGTCGTCCCGGATGCCTCCATGCGCGCTTCGCTCCTGCTGTCCTGCCTTGCCTTCCTGCTGCTGGCCGCCGCCCCGGCCGACGCCCGCCGCACCTCGGCCAATGCCCAGAAGCTCTACGACACCCTGGCCCAGGCCAGCGACGACTACCGCGAGGGCCTGGCGATGATCCGGCGCGGCGACACCACGCCCGGCCGCGAGGCCACGCGCGACGCCGCGGCCCGCCTGCTCGAGGCCGGCCGCCGCTGCCAGGACACCCGCGGTTGTGAAGGCGCCCGGTTCCTCGCGGCCTACGATGCGCTGGTGCAGGAGGGCGCCGAGCTGGCGGCCGGCGGCGAGGGCTTCGGCGCGGCCGCGCCGGCGGCGCCCGCGGCGGGCGAGGCCTCCATCACCGCGCTGATGCCGGAGGCCGGCCGCAGCGCCACCCTGCTCAAGGGCCAGGACCTGCGCCAGCTGATCGAGCTCAACGAGCCCGTGAAAGCGGCGCTGGCCGAATGGCTGACCTGGATGCGCCCCAGCCTGATCACCAGCTGGGAGAACTACCAGCAGATGCGCTTCCTGATGTGGCCCGAGTACGAACAGGCCGGCCTGCCCGAGGCGCTGCTGTTCGGCATCCTGGCCAAGGAATCCAACGGCCGCGTGCACGCGGTCTCGCGCGCGGGTGCCGCCGGGCCGATGCAGTTCATGCCGGCCACGGGGGCGCGCTTCGGGCTCGGCTGGCGCGACGGCTTCGACACCCGCTACGACCCGCAGCTGGCCGCGCGCGCCAGCGTGCTGTATTTCAACGAGCGCTTCGCCGAGCTCAACAACGACCTGGAGTTCGCGGTCGCCGCCTACAACGGCGGCGAGGGGCGGGCGCTTCGGCTCAAGCGCGCGGCCGGCGACAAATCGTTCTGGGACCCATCGGTGTACGGCCAGCTGCCGCCCGAGACCCGCGACTACGTGCCCTACGTGCTGGCCGCGGCCTGGCTGTTCCTGCACCCGGAGGAATACGGCCTGGAGTTCCCGAAGGTGGACGGCGCCGCGACGGTGATGAAGCTGCAGGCGCCGGCCTCGATCTACCAGCTGGCGATCTGCCTGGGCGGTCCGCGCGAGGGCTACTTCCGGGCGCTGCGCAACCTCAACCCGCGCTACGAGCCGCACGTGGCGATTGCCGCGGGCACCGAGCTGCGGGTGCCGGTGGCGGTGCCGCCGCGCTACCAGCAGTCCTGCGTCACCGGCCCGCGCGCCGAACTGGCGGTGGCACTGATGGCCGCCAGCAAGCCGACCGTGGCGGCCACCGCGACGCGCCCGCCGGCCGGCGCCGCGGGTGCGCGCAGCTACCGCGTGCGTTCCGGCGACACCCTCAGCAGCATCTCGCGCCGCCACGATTGCGGCGGCGCCACCCAGCTGGCCCGCGCCAACGGCCTGCGCCCGCCCTACGTGATCCGCGCCGGCCAATCGCTGCGACTGATCGGCTGCGGCTGAACGGCCCCGTCCCGGTTCCACCGCCGGACGCCCCGCGCGCCGGCGACCGCGCGTCACGGCGACCCCGAGGGGATGATTTTCGGTCCGGCGCCGCAGTAGTCTGGCGACTGGCCCAGGGGGAGGGTGGCGATGCGCGCACGGCCTTCGATGTGGTGGCTGCCGCTGGCGATCGCCGGCGGTGCGGTGCTCCCGGTTTCCGGGGCGTCGGCGAACCCGGGACAGGCGTTCAAGGATGGCTGGAACTGCGCGAAGGCCCACGTGGCCGGCGCCGGCGTCCTGGCCAAGGACATCTACCTGAAGGGACAGCAGGTCGCGGCCCTGTCCGCCACGGCCGGCAAGTGCCTGGCGGTGAGCGGCGCGGACCAGCAGGGGTTCGCCCTGGTGATGGCGGCGTTGACCACCATCAAGATCGTCGCCCCGGACAGCGTGCCCACCGGCCAGTGCAAGCCGGCGGTGCGCAGTGCCGTGGCCCGGCCCTTCGGCGAGGGCATCGCGGCGGTGCTGCCCTCGGGAGGCGCAAAGAACCAGATCCGGCAACTGCTCGACAGTGATACCGCCAGCAACCTGCTCTGGGACCAGTTCACGGTGCTGCCGCCGCCGGTGTCCACCTACACCAGCCATGTCGATTGCGCCTGCGAGTTCATCGACGGCGGCTTGAGCCTGGCCGACCTGAGCGCGGTGTCCAGCGTGGTCTCGAACGTCAGCAATACCTGCGCGACCTTCCTGGACTCGGCGGGCCTGGGCTTCATCAACGACCTCGGCGGCGCCGCGCTGGCCAAGGCCGGCCAGGTCGAGGCCGCCGTGGGCAATGCCTGGGAAGACCTGAAGAACGAGCCCGAGCCGGCCGCCGACGAAGTCGTGTACTTCGGCTTCTGGGGCGCCTATGTGCCGAACATGGCGGGCGTCCTGGTGAAGTCGCCGGGCAGCGACCTGGCCAAGGCGAAGTGGTCGCAGGCGCTCAACGGCTGGGTCTCGCTGGGGCCGGGCTGCTACCAGACCCAGTGCCAGCTGGACATGCCAATGCTGGCGAACGATTGCGCCTTCTACTACCGGACGCGCCGGTTCTCGGACGAGCACGCCACCCGCAAGTGCGGCGAGTACCAGGCCCGCGCCACCGAGGAGGCAACCACGCTGGCGAAGCAGTGGCGCGCCATCATCGACCTGCCGGGCGAAGTCGACGCGCGGCTGAAGCAGGCCGTGGAATCGAAGTGGGTGTGGCGCCTGCCTTACAACGCCAACAACCCGGTGGCCGCGTCCTACTCGAAGCACGGCAATCGCTGGACCACGCCCGAGGCGATGTCCGGGGCGTTCGCCCCCGTGGTCGGCAAGGTGCAGGCGCCGGGCCAATACGAGAAGGCCTGGCAGTACGGGTCGAGCGGCAGCTACCAGGCCGCGCGCGAGATCCTGCCCAACGTCGGCTTCGATCCCGGGCGCGCCGCCGAGCTCGTGGTCGCGGCGGCGGCCGCCGGCTTCGATCGTGAGCTGCAGGCGCGCTGGGATGCCGAGTCCGCGGCGGTGCGCGGTCACTTCATGGCGCTCTGGTTCCCCACGCCGGCCGGCGCCAGCCAGCACGGTTGCCCCAACGACGCGCTGCTGGCCAAGGCTTGCGTGGCCCGGCTGGTGGAAACCTTCGACAAGGTTTGCCTGCCGGCCGTGCGCGCCGCCCACGTGAACGCGCCCAACCCGCTGTCGCTGGGCGTGCGCCTGAAGGCAGCGGAGAACAACTGCCGCTCCTGGATGGACCCGCAGGTGGCCAAGGCGGGCGAGATCGCCGGCTTCAACCTGGGACCGATGAACGACCAGCTCTGCGGTGCGCTCCCGGCGCGCTCGGAAGAGAGCGAGCGCTGCAAGCGCCGGGTTTCGGACGCCTACCTTGAATGCGCGATGGGCGCGATCAAGACCAACCAGGGCGTGGCGCAGGTCGAGGCCTGCCTGGAGAAGGCGCGGCCCGGGATCGCGGCGCGCAACTTTGGCGGCCGGTCGGTGCCCAGCCAGCCGGTTACGGCGCCGGTCCAGGCGCCCGGTCCCGGCGCGGTGCCGATGCAGGTGCCCGCGCCGGCAACCGCGCCCCGAGGTGGCGTACCGGCGCCCCGGGTGGCACCGACCGCGCAGCCGGTCCGTGTCGCCCCGCCCGCACCGGCGTCCGACGGGACCGGGCGCCCGCCGCCGCCGGCCGCGGCGGCGCCGGTGGACCCGCCGGTGTGCCCGCGAGGCCAGGCGCCGCGGACCGGGCGCGATGGCGTGGTGGCATGCGCCGCAGTTCGCGGCGGCTGATTCCGGGCAGCCGCGCCAGCGCCTGCACGTCCGCTTAAGGCGGGCGCGGCGAGGATCGGGGCTTCGACGATGGCGGGGAGTGGCGATGGCCAAGCGACAGGATCCGGACGGCCTTCGGCTGCCGGTGAAGCTCGACAGCACCAGCAACGGCGAGTTCACGCCGATCCCGCTGGAGCCGGTGCACCACGAAGCCAATGCCATGGCCCTGGCCGACGCCACGCGCAATGCGCGGCGGCAGGGCGTGTCGCGGCGCGACTTCATGGTCTCGGCCTGCGGCGCCGCGACCGCGCTGCTGGCGATGAATGCGGCCTACGCCGCCGCCGGGAAACGCGGTGGCCACTTCGCGCTGCCGCCCGAGGCGGCGATGGAGCCCGCGGCGGCCGAGGCCCACGTCGGCGGCCGCGAATTCATCTTCGACGTGCAGGGTCACTTCGTGAACCCTACGGGCGCCTGGACCCGGCAGCTGCCGCCGGGCGCGCGGCCGCTGGGCAGCTTCGGCACTGAAGGCTGCGCCGCGGCCAGCCTGCCGGGGAACCTGGACCGGCTGCAGTGCTTCGGGCCTGATGCCTTCCTGCGCGACATCTTCCTGGACTCCGACACGTCGCTGATGGTGCTCAGCTTCGTGCCGTCCACGCGCGAGGGCGAGCCGCTGACCATCGAGGAAGCCGCGGCCACCGCCGCCATCGTCGAGACCATGAAGGGCACGCACCGGCTGTTCCTGCACGGCCGCGTCAACCCGAACCAGGCCGGCGACCTCGAGGACATGGAGCGACTGGCGAAGCAGTTCCGCATCAGCGCCTGGAAGACCTACACGCAGTGGGGCCCGGATGGCGCCAGCGGCTTCTGGATGGACGACGACGCCGGCCTGGCCATGATCGAGAACGCGCGCCGCCTGGACGTACGCAACATCGCCATCCACAAGGGGCTGCCCTTCGGCCAGCGCAGCTACGAACACAGCACATGCGCCGACATCGGCCGGGTCGGCAAGCGCTTCCCGGACGTGAATTTCCTGATCTACCACTCGGGCTTCGTCACCACGCAGCCCGAGGGGCCCTACGACCCGAAGCGCGTCGACGGCATTGATTCGCTGGTGAGTTCGGTGCTGGCTGCCGGGCTGGGCAAGGGCAGCAACGTCTACGCGGAGCTGGGTTCTACCTGGCGCTTCCTGATGCGCGACCCGGACTCGGCCGCGCATGCGCTGGGCAAGCTGCTCAAGACCCTGGGCGAGGACAACATCCTCTGGGGCACCGACTCGATCTGGTACGGCAGCCCGCAGGACCAGATCCAGGCCTTCCGCACCTTCCAGATCAGCCCCGAGCTGCGCGAGAAGCACGGTTATCCGGAAATCACGCCGGCGATCCGCGCGAAGATCTTCGGGCTCAACGCCCTGAAGCTCTACCCGGTGGCGAAGGACGTGCTGGACCAGCACCTGGCCGCGGACGCCGTGGCCCGGGCGCGCGAGAACTATCGCAATGCGCCGGATCCCTCGTTCCTCACCTACGGACCGCGCACCCGCCGCGAGTTCCTCAACTTCAAGGCCTGGGGCGGCTGACCGCCCCTTGTGGGAGGAACGGCCGGGTGACTACAGGGCGTCCCAGCCGTCGCGGGGCTTGAAGCGGGCGCCGTAGCGGGTGTGCAGCGTGTCCAGGCGCGCCTTGAGCTTGTCGGCGCCCACAGCCTTGATGTGCTGGATCGGGCCGCCTCGGAAGGGCGCGAAGCCGGTGCCGAAGATGACGCCGGCATCGAGCAGGTCGGCATCGGACACCACGCCGTCGTGCAGGCAGGACACCGCCTCGTTGAGCAGCGGCAGGATCAGGCGATCTTCGAGGTCCTCGGGTGCCTGGTAGTCCTTCGGTACCTCGGGCTTCACGGCGCGGCCGTTCTCCCACCTGTAGAGGCCCTGGCCGTCCTTCTTGCCGCGCTTGCCGTCCTCGACCTTGAACGCGTCGGGCAGCGGCTGGCCGTGGAAGTCGGCCATGATCTTGCCGACGCTGGCGGCGACGTCGAGGCCCACGGTGTCCACCAGCTCGATCGGGCCCATCGGCATGCCGAACTTCAGCGCCACCTTGTCGATCACCGGGCCCGGGATGCCTTCGGAGAAGGCGATGATGGCCTCCTGCATGTAGGGCGCCAGGATGCGGTTGACCAGGAAGCCCGGCGTGCCCGCCACCGGCACCGGCAACTTGTCGATGGCCTTGCAGAACGCCGCGAGGCGGCGCTCGGTGTCGGCGTCCAGGCCATCGTGGCGCACGATCTCGACCAGCGGCATCAGCGCCACCGGGTTGAAGTAGTGCAGGCCGGCGAAGCGCGCCGGGTCCTTGCGGCCCGCGCGCAGGTCGGTGAGCGGGATGGACGAGGTGTTCGAGACCAGGATCGCGCCGGGCTTGAGCGTTTCCTCGACCTTGGCGAACAGGGCCTGCTTGGCCTCGAGGTTCTCGAAGATGGCCTCGATCACCAGGTCGGCATCGGCGACGCCGGCGCCTTCCACGTCTGCCTGCAGGCGAGCGCTGGTCGCGGCGCGCTTGGCTTCGTCCTTGACCTTTTTCTCGTACAGTTTCGCCGCGCGGTCCAGCGCCGGCTGGATGTACTTCATCTCGCGGTCCTGCAGCGTCACGTCGAAGCCGCGCAGCGCACACCAGGCGGCGATGTCGCCACCCATCACGCCGGCGCCGATGACGTGCACCTTCTGGATGCCGTGGTCCTTGCCGCCCAGCGACTTCAGGCGATCCATCAGGAAGAACACGCGCACCAGGTTGTGCGCGGTCGGCGTCCCCGCCAGCTTCACCACCGACTTCGCCTCGGCCTTCAGCGCCGCGTGCACCGGCAGCCCGCCGCTGCGGCGCCAGGTCTCGATCAGCGCGAACGGGGCGGGGTAGTGCTCCTTGCGCGCCTTGCGGGCGACCTGCTTGGCGATCTGCGGCGCGAGGATGGCGCGGCCCAGGCCGGTGTTGGTGGCCCAGGCGAGGAAGCGCTGCTTGAACGGACGCGTGGTGCCGCGCTGGGCGAGCTTCACGGCTTCGTCCAGCAGCACCGCGGGCGCCACCACCTTGTCGACCAGGCCGATGGCGCGCGCCGCCGAGGCCGACAGCGAGCGGCCGGTCAGCATCAGGTCCATGGCGGCGGGTGCGCCCAGCAGGCGCGGCGCGCGCACGCTGCCGCCCCAGCCGGGGTAGATGCCCAGCTTCACTTCGGGCAGGCCGATGCGGGTCTTCTCGTCGTTGCTGGCGATGCGGTAGCGGCAGGCCAGCGAGATCTCGGTGCCGCCGCCCATGCAGTGGCCGTGGATCGCGGCCACGGTCGGGCAACGCAGCTCGGCCAGCTTCTGGAACACCAGCTGGCCGTGGCGGATCCAGTCTTCGGTCTGGCCCTTGGCGGCGATGTCGCCGAAGCCCTTGATGTCGGCGCCCGGGATGAAGCCGGCGGCCTTGCCGGAAATGATGACCACGCCCTTGGGCAATTCGAGCGCGATGCGCTCGACCATGGACTCGAGCTCGTCCAGCACGGCGCGCGAGAGCGCGTTGACGTTCTGGTCGGCCCGGTCCAGGGTCAGGACCAGGATGCCGTCGGGGCGGGGTTCGGCACGCCAGTGCGCGAGGCGAAGTCCGTCGAACA
>LNFM01024025.1_pt1 | contig 13010 bp, 16 predicted proteins | sample 596031 | NCBI WGS metagenome assembly LNFM01 (sample SAMN04254537, study PRJNA301005) | activated carbon metagenome | isolation source: dual media filters at the Ann Arbor, Michigan drinking water treatment plant | place: USA: Ann Arbor
GCCTGTTGCTCTCCGGCATGACCGACCCGGCCAAGGTGCTGGGCTTCCTGGACCTGTTCGGCACCTGGGACCCGTCGCTGGCCTTCGTCATGGGCGGCGCCATCGCCGTGGGATTCTTCGCTTTTGCATTGGCGCGCAAGCGCACCTCCAACTTCCTCGGTGGCGCCTTGCACCTCCCCAAGGCCACCCAGATCGACCAGCGCCTGGTGCTCGGCGGTCTGACCTTTGGCGCGGGCTGGGGTCTGGCCGGTTTCTGTCCCGGTCCGGGCATCGTGTCCATGGCCTCGGGTGAGGTGAAGGCCGCGGTGTTCGTGGCGGCCATGGTGGGGGGCATGGTGATTTTCGAGATCGCCGAGCGCAGTGTGTTTCGCCAGCGGGTAGGAGCCTGAAATGGTGCCTATGAACTTCGCCCAGTTGTCGGACACCCTGTCGGTCGCAGGGCAGATCTCGCCAGCCGATCTGCAGGCGATTGCGCGCTCTGGTTTCAAGTCCGTCATCTGCAACCGCCCAGATGGCGAATGCCCGGGCCAGTTCAGCTCCCGGGAGCTGGCGGCTGCAGCCGGCCAGGCTGGATTGACGCTGGCCTACCTGCCGGTGGTCTCGGGTCGGATCACCCAGGAAGACGCTCAGTCGTTCGCTGACTTGATGGACCAACTGCCCACGCCAGCGCTCGCGTACTGCCGCAGCGGTATGCGTTCAGCGACGCTGTGGGCGTTGTCGCAAGCGGGTTCGCAGCCTTGGCCCGATCTCGTGCAGCGCGTTGCACAAGCCGGATTCAACCTGAGCAGCGTGGCGCCACCCTCGAAGAATTTGTCCCTTTGACACTTGCCGTCTGAAGACACCCGCATCGCATGAATCCATCGTCCTCTTGGCGCCAATGGTTGCCGTCCTTGCCCGTGTTGCAGTGGGGTCGCGAGTACAACCGCGAGACGCTGGTGAGCGACGGTGTAGCAGCACTCATCGTCACCATCATGCTGATCCCCCAGAGCCTGGCCTACGCCATGCTTGCGGGTCTGCCGCCCGAGGTGGGTCTGTACGCCAGCGTGGCGCCGTTGCTGCTCTATGCCGTGTTCGGCACCAGCCGCGTGCTGGCTGTGGGGCCGGTGGCGGTGGTGTCGCTCATGACGGCAGCGGCCATCGGTCAGCACGCCGTGGCCGGCACGCCGGCGTATTGGGCGGTGGCCATCACCCTGGCCTTTCTCTCGGGCCTGATGCTGCTGGCCATGGGCCTGCTTCGTCTGGGCTTTCTCGCGAACTTTCTCAGCCACCCCGTCATTTCGGGGTTCATTTCTGCGTCGGGCATCCTGATCGCAGCCAGCCAGCTCAAGACGCTGATGGGTGTGAAGGCCGAAGGGCACACCTTCGTCGATCTGAGCCTGTCGATGTGGTCGCAACTCGGTCAGGTGCATGGACTCACGCTGGCCATCGGCGCGGTCACGGTCGGCTTTTTGTTCTGGGTGCGCAGCGGCCTCAAACCGCTGCTTCAGCGCTTGGGCATGAAGCCGCGCCCGGCCGACGTGGTGGCCAAGACCGGTCCGGTGGCGGCGATTGCCGTGACCACCTGGCTCACCTGGGCGCTGGACTGGCAGGGGCAGGGCGTGAAGATCGTGGGTGCCGTGCCCCAGGGCCTGCCGCCGTTCACCTTGCCCCTGTGGGACCTCGGCCTCTGGCAACAGCTGCTGGTGCCTGCGCTGCTCATCAGCGTGGTCGGTTTCGTGGAGTCGGTGTCGGTCGGGCAGACGCTGGCGGCCAAGCGGCGACAGCGCATCGAGCCCGACCAGGAACTGGTGGCGCTGGGCGCGAGCAACCTGGGTGCGGCGTTCACCGGCGGCTTCCCGGTCACCGGCGGCTTTGCCCGCTCGGTGGTGAACTTCGACGCCGGTGCGCAGACGCCTGCGGCCGGCGTGTTCACCGCCGCCGGGATCACCCTGGCCTCGCTGTTCCTCACGCCGGCGTTGTATTACCTGCCGCAGGCCACGCTGGCCGCCACCATCGTGGTGGCGGTGCTTTCGCTGGTGGACTTCAGCATCCTGCGCAAGACTTGGAACTACGCCAAGTCCGACTTTGTGGCGGTGGTGGCCACGCTGGTGGCCACGCTCACGGTGGGTGTGGAGACCGGGCTGGTGGTCGGCGTGGCCTTGTCGCTGGCGCTCTATCTTTTCCGCACGAGCCGCCCGCACATGGCCGAAGTGGGGATGGTTGCCGGCACCGAACATTTCCGCAATGTGCAGCGCCACGCCGTGGTGGTGAGTCCGCGGGTGCTGAGCCTGCGGGTGGACGAGAGCCTGTATTTCGCCAACTCGCGCGCTCTGGAAGACCGCATCAACGACGCGGTGGCCAACCGGCCCGGGCTGGAGCATGTGGTGCTGCAGTGCTCGGCCATCAACGACATCGATGCCAGCGCCCTGGAGAGCCTGGAGGCCATCGACCTGCGCCTGCGAGGCGCCGATTTGCGGCTGCACCTCTCCGAGGTGAAGGGGCCGGTGATGGACCGCCTGAAGGACACCGAATTTCTGCACGGCCTGAGTGGCCGGGTGTTCCTCACCCACTACCAGGCCATCCACGAACTCTCTCCCGAAGTTGGTTGAGTTCGCGCGTGGGTGCACTTGGGCTTGGCTATCGCGTACCTGGCGCAATCGCGAAGACACATCGCAAAAGGCGCGCGCGTACGGCTACGAACAGAAACCACCAAACTTCGCAGCCACACTTCGGGTGAGCAGGACGCGCTGCAATGACGAGTTTGCCCAGCACGCCCAGCACTTGACGTGCCGAATGCTGCGGCAGAAGCTCCCCGCCAAGAGATCTTTCCAAATCTTGCTGGCCTCGGCCGGACAAAAAGCCTGCGCTGCAACTGGGGCTTTTTCGTTTCTGGACGCGTAGTTTTTTTGCTCGGTGAGGCTCCTGGTTGATGTGGATGTGTCGGCGCGACGCCATCGACGCTGCCCAAGTTGTCGAAATCCCAGCCCACGTTGCGGCAACAAGTGTCCACGTCGCCGAAAGGAACGTTTGGGCCACCAATACGGCAAGCTCGACACCTGTATCGACACGCCGAATGCGGGGATCGGCCACCATACGAAAGTCGTGCGCTCCAAACTACTGGGCTAGCCAAAGAATCCATCAACCCAGTGGCTCAATTTTCGACGTGATCACTGGCTCAGTTGTACTGATAAGTGCCCTGTGTCCACACCGATTCCGTCAGCTACGGCGACAGCAGCACTTTCAGCGTTCGTCCATCCGCCAGGGTGGCGCATGCGCCACCAGACATGGGCAACAACCGTTCAACAAGTCCAGGCATGGGCAGGGCTTCCCCCAGCTCAGTCCATTGACCCGAGGTGTCCCAGCGTAGGGCAAGCATGGCGCGGCGTGTCATGTCGGGAACAACTATGGCGGGACACTTTGTGGGCTGCTGAACGATCACGGCAACTTCCTGTTCGAGCGCGCCCATGCGGTGGTTGGAGACATCCATAGCGCGCGCGAAGGGCACCAGCAGCGGCGGGCGGAAGTGCAGCAGTCGGAGATCTCCACCGATGTGAGGGGTGTAGATGACGGCAATGTCCAGGTGCTTGTCCCCATCAAAGTCCGCCACTCCCACGGGGTTGAGCCAGCGGAAGGCGCTGCCGGCGAAGGCGCTGCGCGCGCGCTCGACCAGGCGGGGAACCTCTGTGCTGTGGTCCAGGCCCAGCACCACCAACGATGCCCCTCGCAGGGTGTCGGCCTCGATCAGCAGGATCTCTTCACTGCCGTCCTGGTCCAGGTCAACGATGCGAGGCTGACGGTCTTCATAGACCCGATGCAGTGGCAAGGTCAGTTCAATCAGTTTCCATGCGCCTGCCCGGGATCTCACCCGCGCTTGCACGCTGCCTGCATGCACCGGTGAGCCCAGCGCACGGTGCGGATAGCGCAGGGTGGGGGAGGCGAGCCACACCCAGCCTAAGTCCTGCCGACCAGCCACCAACTGGCTTTCCGGGAGTCGATGTTGTGCCTCGACGGGCACAGACTGAATGGCATGTGTGTTGCGCTCAGGTACGCGGCAAGCCTCGGTCTGGAGGGTGGCCGTCAGCTCCATGGCCGACGCAGCAGCAATGTGCACACCCAGACTGGCTGCCATCGCTGCCAAGAAGCTACTGAACCAGGGTCTAAACAGGAATCGACGTACGCAGGCGGCGGATCGCAAAAAATGGTGCATGTGCGTCAGTCGCGCTTGGTCTCCTGACCTTACACCGACGCCAATCAGAAGCGGTCATCCGGGTGTTGGCCTTGCCCAGCAGACACGCCGCATGAAGTTTCTCGGCTTCCACGGTGTATTTCGGATACGAGCGCAACCGAGGTACGGGCAAGTCATCGAGCAGTACCGGGTAACTCAACCTATTTCTTCGTGTGTCGCGGTGCCGTGTCTTACGGTCAGGCCGCTTCGAGATGAAATGCGAATGTGGCCCCGCACCAGGCTTATGGTGCATTTTGAACCGGAGATATGGTTGTCTCCAATGGTTTCACGGTGTCGTTGTTCGTGGTAACTTCTTCGACGATGTCCTCACAGGTGTCTTGTTTCCACTGTGGCACAGTGGGGTTCAATTTGTATATCGAACATCCCGGTGATGACTTAACTGAAGCGACAACAGCTACGTCGACGTTGTAGTGAATAACAACGTTATCGGCTTCAAGCAGCGGCCTGCTGATCAGCTTTTCCGACCTTTCCAGCGTTTGCGGACACGGTAAGCCAGTCACACCGGCCCAGCAGCACCAGGGCCAGCACCACCGACACCGCGCCCAGCACCACGCCGTGGATCACATCGCGTGAGACATGGTGGGCCAGCCTGCGCGCCAGCCCGCTCCAGGCGGCGATGAGCCAGAACACCCCGGTGATCAGCGCGGCCATCGCGAGCACAACTGGCATGCTTGACCCACCGGCCACCGCGCTGGCCGAGGCTGCGGCGCCCACGGCTTTCATGGGTTGCACCGGGAAGGGAATGCCCAGGCGCCAGCCTACCGCGATGAGGCTCAGGCCAAAGGCCAGCAGGATGGACGTGGGGTGCACGCCGGCCAGCACGACGAAGCCGACCAAAAAGGGCAACAGGGTGCCCAGATCGCCCAGCGCGCCTCCGAGGTCGCCGCGCCAAGTGGCGGGGGACAGGGTGGGCGGTGGGGAGGGGGTATCTTGCGAAACGTCGGTGGGGATCACCGGGCGATTTTTGCGGCATGGCCGCAGGGGCTGGTTCAGCGCCCGCCCAGGCTTTCCTTTTCCATCAGCAGGTAGGTGTTGTAAGCGTTCATGCGGTTGGCGAAACGGAACATGGGCATGGGCTCGAAGCGGCTCCAGTCGGTGTTGCTGTAGGCCTCTTCGAACGGCACCAATTCTTTGGCCGCCTTGCCCATGCTGCTGCGCAAATAGGTGAGGTAGTCGCGCATCACCCCCATGTCTTTGCGCGGCTGGGTGGACGCCGCGCCGTGGCCGGGCACGACCACCGCCACGTCAAAGCGCAGCAAGCGGTCCAGCGAATGGATCCACTGGTTGCTGTCGGCCTGGCCCACAAACGGCAGGCGCCCCGCGAACATGAGGTCGCCCGCGAACAGCACGCGCTCGCTCGGCACATGGATAGCCAGGTCTTCGGGCGTGTGCGACGGACCCACGCGCTCCAACATAAAGCGCGTCCCCGCGAGTTCCAGCGTGGTCGATTCGGTGAGCCAGCGGTCGGCCTGCACCAGGCGGGTCTTGTCGTCCACCCAGGGCGCCAGCTCGGTGCGCGAAGCCACCAGGCGCTGGGCGGCGGTCTCGGAGTTCAGGTACTCGCGGGCGTCTTGCTGCGCCACGATCTGCGCGCCCAGTTCCTTGAAAACCTGCAAGCCGTAGATGTGGTCGGCGTGGTAGTGGGTCACGATCACGTGGGTGATCGGCTTGGGCGTGATCTCCGCGATTTTTTGCACCAGGCGGCGCGCCAGCGCGGGCGAGCCCAGCGCGTCGATCACCACCACACCCTGCGGCGCCACCACAAAGCCGGCGTTGCTGATGAAGTTCTGGTTGGCCGGCGAGCCGAGCGCGGCCAGCTTCATGTCGGCCAGGTTCTGGGCCGAGGCAGACATGCCAAGCGCGACCAGGCTGAGCACGAGCACGCGGGTGAGCCAGTGGCGCAAGGTGGGGGCGGTCGAATTCATGGGGCACTACTCGGGTGGGGTTCAGTGTTTGGCGGGTGCGGTGGTGCGGCTGGCGGCATCAAAGCCGCCCTTGGCCTTCCACTCTTCCATGCCGCCTTGCAAGATGCGCAGGTTGTCCCAGCCCGCCACGCGCAGCGCAAAACCGGCCTGGGCCGACAGTGAGCCGGTGTTGCAGTAGATCAGCACGGGCTTGTCCTTGGGGATCGAGGCGCGTTTGGCCAGCACCTGGCGCCAGTCCATGTTGATCGCGCCCGGAATGTGCCCCTTGGCAAACTGCACGGCGTCGCGCGCGTCGATCAATACGAACTTCTTCCAGTCCTCCTTGGGGATCTGCTCGGCAAAGATCACGCCGCCACCGTAGTCCACAAACTCCAGGTAAGCCTCCATTTCGTCGATGGCGGCGGCTTTGTCGGCCAAGGCGCTGGCGGGGCCGAGCAGGGCGAGGGTGCTTAGCACCGAAAGTGCGATGAGGCGGGGGTGCATGGCTGTCTCCGGTGTTTGGAAGTAAATTAGCAACTACTGATATTTTGCTTTCATTTGGAGGTATCCGGGAAGTGTTCATCGTCGTGCGGCCAGTTTCAGTCCAGGGGCTTGAGTTGCTGCAGCAGGGTGGGCAGCAGTTCCGACACCGTGGGGTGGATGTGCACGGTGCGGGCCATCACGTCGCAGGGCTGGCCCGCGGCCATCTGGTCCAACAGGCTGTGCACCACCTCGTCGCCGTTGAGCCCAAGGATGGCTGCGCCCAGCAGCAGCCGCGTGTCGGCATCCACCAGCACCTTCATGAAACCCTGGGTCTCACCCGCTTCGCGTGCGCGGCCCACCTTCTGCATCGGCATCTTGCCCATCAGCACCCGCCGCCCGCTCGCGCGGGCTTCGGTCTCGGACATGCCCATGCGGCCCAGCGCCGGGTCGATGAAGAGCGCGTAGCAAGGGATGCGGTCCGAGATCCGGCGTGGGTCGTTGTCGAACAGGTTGGCCACCACGATCTCGTGGTCGTTCCAGGCGGTGTGCGTGAAGGCGCCTTTGCCGTTGCAATCACCCACCGCCCACACACCCGATGCACTGGTGCGGCACTGGTCGTCCACCTCGATGTAGCCCTTGGCGTCCATGCGAATGCCGGTATGTTCCAGACCGAGCCCGTCGGTATTGGGCTGGCGGCCCACGGCCAGCAGCACATGGCTCGCGACGATGGGCGCACTTTTGCTGGCGCACTGCGCGCCCACTGTGATGCCACCCGCGGTTGGCGCCAGCGACAGGCACTCGGCCTCCAGCTCGAAGTGCACCCCTTCTGCCTGAAGAATCTCGCGGATGCCGTCCGACACGTCGGCGTCTTCGCGCGGCAGCAGGCGCGCCGAGCGCTCCACCACCGTCACCCGGGCGCCGAAGCGCCGCATCATTTGCGCGAATTCCAGGCCGATGTAGCTGCCACCCACAATGACCAGGTGCTCGGGCACGGTCGCCAGCTCCATGATCGACACGTTGTCCAGGGTGGGCACGTCGTCGATGCCCTGCAAGTCAGGGCGCACCGAGCGTCCGCCCACGTTGAGGAAGATGCGCGGGGCGGTGATCTGACGGCCGTTGACCTGCAGCGTGGCCGGCGCCACGAAGCGCGCCTCACCGGTGATCACCTCGGTGTGGGCCAGGCCTCGCATCCAGGCCTCCACCGCCTGGCGCGAGTGCAGCACGATGCCCTCCTTGCGCGCCTTCACCCGAGCCATGTTCACCCGGATGTCTCCCGCATCGAAGCCGTACTCGTCGCCACGCTGTGCCTGGCGCACGGCACGCGCGCTGGCCACCAGGGTCTTGGTGGGCACGCAGCCCACATTCACACACGTGCCGCCGAAAAGGTGGCGCTCGATCACGGCGGTGCGCAGCCCCTCGCGGGCGACGACGATGGCATCAAAGACTTCCTTGGGCATGCGAGGGACTTCCGGGGTGGTGTGAGCGACCCTGTCGATCATGACCCTCAGCCCGGCTGCTGTCGACCCAGCCAATTGCGCCACACCTGTTGCCTTCAACACTTCCAGCGAAAAAGGCCATGAGCAACAACCGCAGCGTTGAATTCTTCGACCAGCAATTCCAGCGGCAGATTCACCAGACCGACCTTGCGTTGAACCCGTTCGAGCAGGCCGCGCTGCCACACCTTCGGGGGCATGTGCTGGACTTCGGCTGTGGCATGGGCAACCTGGCCATGGCTGCAGCGCGCGCTGGCTGTTCGGTGTTGGCGCTCGACGCCAGCGAGGCCGCGATTGTGCACCTGCGCCGGTTGGCCTGCGCCGAAGGACTGCCGGTGGAGGCCCAGGTGGCCGACCTCGGCCACTACCGCTTGAGCGGTGCGTTTGACACCATCGTTTCCATCGGACTGCTGATGTTTCTCGACTGCACCACGGCACGTCAAGTTCTGACCGATTTGCAGGAGCATCTCGTGCCGGGTGGCGCCATGGTGGTGAACGTGCTGGTGGAAGGCACCACTTACATGGACATGTTCGACCCCAGGGCCCACTGCCTGTTTCCTGGTAATTTCCTGCTGACGCAGTTTGCTGGCTGGCAGGTGATCGATTTGTCGCATCAGGCGTTTTTGGCACCCGGCAACACAGTAAAGTCGTTTGCCACGATCATTGCGCGCAAGCCCTGACCAAGGGCATGCCATGAGCTTGAGCGCAGCCGCGGTGACCGGCAATGCTCTGCGTTGAGAGGTACTGTCATTCGGGAGTGTTGAGTTTGTACAAACACACACCACAGTGAGCGAAAAAAACAAACCCTCTCGCAGGTCACCGGGAGAGGGTCTCTGCAGTCCGGTCATGCCCGGACTGCGTCATTGAAGGCGTCGCAAGGCTTCAGTTGCCGTGGCCTTTGTTCAACAGGGAACTCAAACGCGCGACTTCGTTTCCCATCGTCGTGATGCTTTTTCCATCGGCCGTCTGCACAGTTTCACCTTTTTTGAGGTGAATCACTCTCCCGAACTTGCCTTCCTTTGCCATCAGTCCGTCTTTGAAAACGTAAAGCTTCTCACCATTCTGCAATGCGATGACTTGTTTGGCCTCCGACTGGGCGGCATCCATGGCAAATGCGGGGGCGATAGCGGCCAGTGACAGGACGAGGATGTTGAGCTTACTAATCATGGATGTCTCCTTGGATGACGATCACATCGATCAAATGAGTCGATGCGGTACAGCGTACGAAGTCAATGTAGCGAGGCACCCATGACTGGCAGCTTGCGAATGCATTACATCTTGGTCAGCGCAAAGTCAGGATGAGTTGCAGCAGCTTAAAGCGCCACCCTCTTGAACTGGCGGGCAGAGAACTGTGCCAAATGAGCAATACACGCAGCAGTCGCCTGCCTTGGGCCGAAGGAGCGCGTGGCAGCTCTCGCATTCGTAGAACCATTGGCAAGCATCGGTTGGCATGACTTCCGTCTTTGCGTGAACGCAAAGCGGACAGGTCAACACCGATTCCAGAACCGCCTGAATCACTGCCCAACTCCTGAGGCGGTTGACGGGAAGCCCGCGTCTCTGGTGGCCTGGGTAATGTCCATCAAATTGACTCTGGCATCGTCGTAAACCACCGTGGTCTGCCGCTGGTCAAGGTTGGACTTCACGTCGAGCACGCCATCGAGCCTCGTCAACGCCTTCTTGACCGTGATGGGGCACGTGCTGCAGGTCATGCCCGGGATGGAGAGCGTGACGGTTTTCTGTGCAGACCACGCGGGTGCGCTCAAGGCAAGGCTGATAGTGAGAATGAGGTGTTTCATGGGAAGCCCTTTCATCAATAGAACCAGTGAGCAATGAGCGGAAATCCCATCGCTGCGACGAGCAGCAGCACCACGACACCGAAGAACACCTTGTAGGCGCGGCCGATGCCTGGAATCGAACAGATCTGGCCTGATTCGCATGCGACTGCAGGCCTCAAGATCCTGCGCGCGGCGAAGAACAGCGCCACCAGCGACACACCGATGAAGAACGGCTGGTAGGGCGCCAATGCCGTCAGGTGGCTGATCCAGGCGCCCGAGATGCCCACCATGATCAACACAAGCGGCACCAGGCAGCAGGCCGAAGCAAACAGGGCGGCGAGGCCCCCGGTCAGCAAGGCCTTGCCACCGTGTCCGTTCATGGGATCGGTAGTGATGGATTGGGTGGTGGATTGAACTTGCATGAAGTAACCTTAAGTCCGTACCCAAGTACGGAGTCAAGCAGAATGATCAACACTCGAACTCCCACAGATCCAGGCATGACCATCGGTGGCCTCGCTCAGACCGCCGATGTCAATGTCGAGACGATACGGTTCTATCAGCGCAAGGGCTTGATGCCCGAACCAGTGCGCCCATCGGGCGGGATTCGGCGCTACGCAGAGGGGGACCGTTCGCGCTTGCATTTCATCAAGACCGCCCAGCGCTTGGGATTCAGTCTGGACGAGATTGCCGAGCTGCTCCTACTCGATGATGGCGCCAGTTGTGCCCAGGCCCGAATCAAGGCCGAGGTCAAACTCGCGGATGTACGGAGCAAGCTCGTGGAGCTGCACCGGATGGAGGGGGTACTCGAAGGGCTGATTCGCCTGTGTGGAGCAGCCAGAGCCAAGGTGCGATGCCCAATGATCGCTGCCTTGAAAAACGATACCGTCACTTGAGCCTCGGACTCCGTACTGGTTTCGGACGGTAAGCCGTACCCTTTGCAGCCCCCTACCGCGAAAAAAAAGCCGGACCGCTTCAAAAAAGCGATCCGGCACAGCGGGTCACCCGGTCAACATCACTTACTGGGTTGGATGTCGGTGACCACCATCTTGCCCGCGTCCTGGATGACGACGAACTGGATTTTCTGACCCACTTGAACCTTGTCCAACATGGCCTTGTCCTTGATGTTGAACACCATGGACATCGGGGGCATGTCCATGTGCTTGATCTCGCCATGCTTGATCGTGACCTTGCCGTTCTCCTTGTCTATCTTGCGAATTTCGCCGTCGGTCATGCCGGGTGTCGCCGCCATGCCCATCTTGCCCTGATCCATTCCCATCTTTCCTTGGTCCATGGTCATTTGAGCCAGCGCGGGTCCAGCGAAGGCAAAGGAAAGGGCGACCGCTGATGCGGCCAGACTCAGGTTCAGTGTTTTCATGAAATGTTCCTTCAATCAGGTGTGTCTGTGGGTTGCAAGAATGGTGGTTTGTCAGCTTATTTGGTGGTCACTTTGATCTGACCCTTCATGCCCGCGTCGTAGTGTCCGGGGTGAAGGCAGGCGAAATCAACGACGCCGCCTTTGGTGAAACGCCAGATGACCTCACCCTTTTGTCCTGGTTTCAAGGAAATCTTGTTGGCCTCATCGTGTTCCATACCGGGGAACTTTTTCATCACTTCGTAGTGTTCCTTCAGCTCCTTCTCCGTGCCCAGGCTGAACTCATGCGGGACCTTGCCGGAGTTGGTGACGACGAAACGGACGGTTTCCCCCTTCTTGACGTCCACCAGTGCTGGCGTGAACCGCATGCTGTCGGCAGCGTCGACCTGAATGGTGCGGGAAGCTTTACTGGCGACGCCGGGCTCACCGATGGGCGATTCGTTGTGGCCGCCGCCGTGCGTGCCCGCCGCTGTGGCGGCTGACGTGGCTAGAAGGGCGGCAACGAACAAAAGGCTCGAACGCTTGGAAAGTGGGGCTTGGGTGAAGATCATGTGAACTCTCTGGATTGGTGGGTTGAGAAAGCAAGCGGAGGAAATGTATAAAGAACGCTCGGTTCAGTGCTGCATGCCTTTGCCCATGGGCTTGACCGCTGTGCCCATGGCCGGGGTCTCGTCTGCGCTGGCCTTGGGCCTGACGGCGGGCAAGGGAGCACCGGTCCATTCGTGCGCAACAGTGCCTTCGGGGAACTTGTACGGGCCAGGGTCTTTATAGTCGCCCGGCTTCTGGTCCTTGCGCACCTTGAACACGGTGAACATGCCGCCCATCTCCAACGGGCCGAACTGGCCCGTGCCGGTCATCATGGGTGCGGTGTTGTCGGGAATGGGCATCTGCATTTCGCCCATGTCGGCCATACCGCGCTCGCCCATCAGCATGTAGTCGGGCACCACCTTCTGGATCTTGTTGACCAGGCCGCGGTGGTCCACGCCGATCATGGTGGGCACGTCGTGGCCCATGGCCAGTCGCCTTCCTCGTCGGCGATCAGTTCGATCTGGCGCATCTGCCCCACCGCAAGGTCGGTGGTCACCTCGTACCAGCGCGTGCTCGGTGGCGTTGGGCCGCCGTCGGTGCCAGTCACCAGAAACTCGTGCCCGTGCAGGTGGATCGGGTGGTTGGTCATGGTGAGGTTTCCCACACGAATGCGCACACGGTCGTTCAAGCGCACGTTGAGCGTGTCGATGGCGGGGAAGACACGGCTGTTCCAGCACCAGATGTTGAAGTCCAGCATCGTGTTGATCTTGGGCGTCTTGCTGCCCGGCTCGATGTCGAACGCGTTGAGCAGGAAGCAGAAGTCGCGATCCACCTCGCTGATGTGGGGATGCTTGCCCTTGGGGTGGGTGACCCACATGCCCATCATGCCCATGGCCATCTGGACCATTTCGTCCGCGTGCGGGTGGTACATGAAGGTGCCAGGGCGGCGCGCTTCGAATTCATACACGAAGGTCTTGCCGACAGGGATGGCGGGCTGGTTGAGGCCACCCACACCGTCCATGCCGCTGGGCAGGCGCTGGCCGTGCCAGTGGATGGTGGTGTGCTCGGGCAGCTTGTTGGTGACAAAGATGCGCACGCGGTCGCCTTCGACCACCTCGATGGTGGGGCCAGGACTCTGGCCGTTGTAGCCCCACATGTTGACCTTGAAGCCCGGCGAGACCTCGCGCACCACGGGTTCTGCCACCAGGTGGAATTCCTTGACACCGTTGT
>LNFM01010499.1_pt1 | contig 13009 bp, 14 predicted proteins | sample 596031 | NCBI WGS metagenome assembly LNFM01 (sample SAMN04254537, study PRJNA301005) | activated carbon metagenome | isolation source: dual media filters at the Ann Arbor, Michigan drinking water treatment plant | place: USA: Ann Arbor
AAGCTCTTCGGCGAAAAGCTTCGGGCCTGAAGGCCCTCCTACAGGGCAGGGTGCCAGCGCCAGTGCCAGGGTTCGTAGACGATGCCGTGCGGGTTCCCGCGGGGGTAGCTCATCCGGAAGCCGAAGTCGCCGGCGCGGCGGTGCAGCCATGCGAAGGCGGGCGTGGCTTCGAAGCTTTCCTCCGCCGGTGGTTCGCCGGGCGTGCCGATGTCGATCGCGCAGCCGCCGTGGTGTTCGCTGTAGCCGGGCGCCGCATTGACCGCCAGGATCTGCTGCACGGTCAGCCCGCGCGCCAGCTTCCGCTCGAAGATGCCGAGCTGGTAGGCGTGGCTTCGGTAGCCGGAGATCGCCTCCAGCGCGATGTCGTCCGCCTGCGCCGCGGCGCGCATCCGGCGCCAGGCGCGTGCGGCCGGGTCGCGTAGCCACAGTGGGCGGCGGTAGCGGTCGTGGCCCGCGAACTCCAGGCGCACCGGTTCGGCGACCAGGGGCAGGCCGACGGCCTCGCCGTACTCCTGGTCGAGGCCGAGCGCATGCAGGTGGTCCAGCAGTCCGTCCAGCGGCAGCGCGTGGTGCTGGCCGGCGCGTTCGTGCGGCGAGGACAGCGCGGCCAGGATGTCGTCCACGCCTGGCTCGCGCGCGAGGTGCGGCACCAACGGCGTGAACCGGCCGTTGCCGGCAACGGCGAGATAGCGACCATCGCGCTTGCGGCGCAGCAGCCAGGGCGCGCCCGCCAGCGCGCGCGCGTCGGCATTGGAGCGGGCCCGAACCAGCCGGGAGGGCAAGGCTTCGAGGTAATCGCTGTTGACCAGGTGCCAGTCGAGGGCGTGCATGCGGCCAGCTTAGCCGCGGCGCGCCGAAGCGTCACGCGGCCGCGCGGCGCAGGATGTCGAGCACTGCCTGGGGGTGGGTCAGGCTCAGCAGCCACACCCGGCCGTCGGAATGCGGCAGGCACAGGACGCGCGAGGGATCGGTCACCAGGCAGAAGGCGCGGCGCTTGTCGCGCAGGCGGAAATGGCCGGCCGACAGGCCGGGCAGGGCGTAGCCATTGGTCTTCAGGAAAGGCTTGAGCTCGGTGTGCTCGCGCAGGTCCACCACCCGGGCCGCGGCCAGGTCGAACTCAGCCAGCGCGGCCTCGCGCGTGTAGAAGGTGGCCTTCACGCGCAGCCGGTGGCCGTCGAAGGCGGCCTCGCGTCGCCACATCGGCAGCACGATGGCCAGCGAGACGACGGCGGCGGCGCCCTGCACCAGCAGCATCATCGCGGGCGAGAGCTGCTCGGCGCTGACCTGCATCACCACGCCGATCGCGATCGCCAGCGGCAGCAGGCCGCCCACCAGCAACGCGAACAGGATGGGCGGTTTACCCAGGTGTGGCAGCGCGAGGCGTCGGAACATGGCGGAGTCTCCAGCAGTGGTTCGGATCGGGGGGGCCGCGGCTCAGGCGGGCGAGGTCGGGTCGTCATCGCCCGGCGGCTTCATGCGGCCGGACTTGCGAAGGGCGTCGCGCAGCAGGTACTCGATCTGCGCGTTCACGGAGCGAAGCTCGTCGTCGGCCCAGCGCTGGAGAGCGTCCAGCACGTCGGCGTTGATGCGCAGCGCATAGCCCTTCTTCTCCGCCACCGGTCAGCTCCGCAGCAGGATCATGGTCAGTCCCAGCGCGGACACCGCGCCGGCGATCGCCAGCACGCGCAGGCCGACGCTGCGGCGCAGCGCATCGGGGTCGACCGCGGCCTTGAGCGCACCGGGCTGCCAGAGGCCGGTGACCAGCACCACGCCAAAGCCCAGGCCCGGCAGGGCGGTGAGCACGAGCGCGAGGCCTACCAACTGCCAGCTGTCCATGCCGGGTTCAGTAGATCGAGCCGGCGTTGACGACCGGCTGGGTGCCGCGCTCGCTGCACAGCACCACCAGCAGGTTGCTGACCATGGTCGCGCGGCGCTCGGAGTCGAGTTCCACGACCTTGCGTGCCGCCAGCTGCTCGAGCGCCATCTCCACCATGCTCACCGCGCCTTCGACGATGCGGGTGCGTGCGGCGATGATCGCGCCGGCCTGCTGGCGCTGCAGCATGGCCTGGGCGATTTCCGGCGCGTAGGCGAGGTGGCTGATGCGCGCCTCGCCGACGGTGACGCCGGCCTGGGCCAGGCGCTCCTGGATTTCCTCGGTGAGATGCTTGGCGATCTCCGCGGCGTGGCTGCGCAGGGCGATAGTGCCGTCCTCGTGCTGGTCGTAGGGATAGCTGGTGGCCATCGCGCGCAGTGCGGCCTCGGACTGGATGTGCACGAAGCTCTCGTAGTCGTCGACGTTGTAGATGGCTTCGGCCGAGTCCACGACCTGCCAGACGACCACCGCGCCGATCTCGATCGGGCTGCCGTCGAGGTCATTGACCTTGAGCTTGCCGGACTCGAAGTTGCGCACGCGCAGCGAGACTTTCTTGACCGAGAAGAAGGGGTTGTTCCAGCGCAGGCCCTGGTCCTTGCACGTGCCCACGTACTTGCCGAACAGGCTCAGCACGGCGGCCTGGTTCGGTTCGACCATGTAGAAGCCGAACAGCAGGAAGAACTCGACGACGCCCAGCACGACGGCGCTGGCGATGTAGACGCTGTGCTGGTCGCGCAGGCCTGCGATTAACAGCGCGGCGGTCAGGGCCATGGCCGCCAGCAGGACCAGCACGAAAGGAATGCCGGGGACGGAACGGACGCTCTGCTCTTTCATGGGGACTCTCCCTTGGGTTACGGCGAACGATATCAGAACGATATCAGCTTGCAATAGGCCGTTGGAAAGCCCGGCTTCAAGGCCAGGAGGGCCGGTAAATCAATCGCTTGGGCGGGGTTCGACGCGGAACCGGATGATCGGGGAGGGCAGTTGCTCGCTGGCGATGGTCAGGCTGCGACCGTCGGCGGAGAACGCGATGGCCTCGGCCTGCGGCATCCAGGGCAGGGTCAGGTGCGGCAGCTTGCTGGAGAGGGCGGTCTGCCAGTCGCCATCGGTGCCGCGCACCACGAAGTGCACGGACCGGTAGTTCAGCACCGCCAGCACGCGGCCGTTCGGACTCAGGTCGGCGGCGGTGATCTGGGCCCGGTAGCGGCCATAGATCGGACTGCGGCTGAGGTCGCTGTCGTCGGGCTGTTCGATGCCGGGCAGGGTGCCGATCAGTTCGGCCGTCTGTTCGCCCGCCTGTGGGTCCAGGCTGACCCGGAACAACTCCGCCGGGACGCGCTTCTTCGAGATCAGCAGCACTTCGCCGCGCACGGCGTCCACCGCCACGGCTTCGCAGTCGCGGGGACCGTCCGGCCAGCGGAAGGGCAGGCTCCAGGCGTGGACGGCGGGTCGGGTCAAGTCGCCGGGTTCCTCGAACACGTGCAGCACCAGCGAAGTCCGGATGCCGCCGTTGTCGCCGGTGTCGGCAACCAGAAGGTAGTCCTTGCCGTCGCGCCGGAAGGCGGCCATGTCTTCCCAGTCGATGTTGGGCGCACCGGGCGTGGCCACGCTGGCCTGGCGCTGGCCGCGCTCGTCGATGAGGTGCAGCTCGGCGGGGTTGCCGCTGTCGTTGTGGACCCAGTAAAGGCCGGGATGGCGACGGGCGGCGGCCATGCCGCTGATCTCGTCGATGGCACCGTCGGTGACCAGGCCCATGGCCTCGGGCTGGCTCCAGCGCGCCGCAAGGGCAAGCGCCGGCAACAGCAGCAGGACGGGGAGGAGGAGGATTCGGATTCGGGACATGCGTGCGCTTTCGTGGAAGGCGCAGCATGACAGAAACGCCCCGGGCGCCGAAACCGGGACGGCGCGGGCGAGCCGCTACAATGCGCTTCCCCCACGACCAACGCCGCCGCCATGACCGACCCGCGCCCCGTCACCCTTGGAACCCCCCTGTCGGCCCAGGCCCGGCGCGTGCTGATGCTGGGATCGGGCGAGCTCGGCAAGGAAGTGGTGATCGAGCTGCAGCGGCTGGGCGTCGAGGTGATCGCCGCCGACCGCTACGACGACGCGCCCGCGATGCAGGTCGCGCACCGCAGCCATACCCTGAACATGCTCGACCCGGCAGCGCTGCGCGACCTGGTCGCGCACGAGAAGCCCGACCTGGTCGTGCCCGAGATCGAAGCCATCCACACCCCGACCCTGGTCGAGCTGGAAGCGGACAAGGGCCTGCACGTCGTGCCCACGGCCCGCGCCGCGCGCCTGACCATGGACCGGGAGGGCATCCGTCGGCTGGCGGCCGAAACCCTGGGCCTGCCGACGTCGCCCTATCGTTTCGTGGACACCCGCGAGGAGTACCGCGCCGCGGTCGCGGCGATCGGCCTGCCCTGCGTCGTGAAGCCGGTGATGTCCTCGTCCGGCAAGGGCCAGAGCACCGTGCGCAGCGACGCCGGCATCGACGCCGCCTGGGACTACGCCCAGACCGGCGGTCGCGCCGGCCAGGGCCGCTGCATCGTCGAGGGCTTCATCCATTTCGACTACGAGATCACCCTGCTCACCGTCCGCCACCGCGACGGTACCAGCTACTGCGACCCGATCGGCCACCTGCAGGTGGACGGCGACTACCGCGAAAGCTGGATGCCGCAGCCGATGTCGGCGGCCGCCCTGCAGCGCTCGCGGGACATCGCCAGGGCGATCACCGATGACCTGGGCGGCCACGGCCTGTTCGGCGTGGAGCTGTTCGTGCGCGGGGACGAGGTCTGGTTCAGCGAAGTCTCGCCGCGTCCGCACGACACCGGCCTGGTGACGCTGATATCGCAGGAACTGAGCGAGTTCGCGCTGCACGCCCGCGCCATCCTCGGCCTGCCGATCCCGAACATCCGTGCGCTCGGGCCGTCCGCGTCCTGCGCGGTGCTCGCCACGGGCCACGGCGTGCCGGAGTTCTCGAACGTGGACGCGGCCCTGGTCGAGCCCGACACCGCGCTGCGCCTGTTCGGCAAGCCGCGCGTGGAGGGCCACCGCCGCGTCGCCGTGACGCTGGCGCGCGACGTCGACGTCGAGTCGGCGCGCGCCAAGGCGCGCCGCGCGGCCGAGGCGCTCAAGGTCGACCTGCGCTGAAGAACCGGCGCGCGCCCAGCCATCGTCTTGAAGGGCGTTGGCCGAGCGCGCTACCTGGCCCGTTCTAGCGTCCGCGGAAGCCGCGGCGATGCAGCAGCGGCTGGCTGTGGGTCTGGGACGGCGCCTCGCCGTGGCCGCCCTTGGGCAGCCGGAGGCGTGCCTTGGCCGAGATTGCCTGTTCCGGCCCCGGATGGGCGGGGTGGGTGGCCGCGCCAGGAAGCATGGAAGGCGTGGGTGCGGGCGTTGGCGCCATGGTGGCTTCGCGGGCCGCAGCCGACTTCTTCGCGACTGACTGCTTCGCTGGCGCGGCCTTCTTCGCCGTCGCATTCTTTGCTGCCGGTTTCTTTGCTGCCGGTCTCTTGGCGGCTGCTTTCTTGGACGCGGCGCGTTTCGTCGCCGACTTCGCCGCGGCGGCTTTCTTCGTCGAAGTCTTCTTCGTCGAAGTCTTCTTCGTAGCAGTCTTCTTCGTAGCAGTCTTTTTAGTGGCAGCCTTCTTCGGAGCAGCCTTCTTCTTCACGGCTTTCTTCGGCGCAGACTTCGGGGACGTGGCCTTTTTCGCAGCCTTCTTAGCCGTAGCCTTCTTCGTCGCGTTTTTCTTCGCCGGCTTGCTCAGGGTGGCCTTCTTCACCGGCTTGGCGGCGCCCTTGAGTGCCTTCGCGGCGGCGGTGGATTGCTTGTTGATCGCAGCCAGTTCGGCCTCGAAATGCTTCAGGGCGCGGTCCAGCAAGCGGCCCTTGTCCACCGACCGATTGCCGGGGGTGGCCTTGCCCTTGGCGGCACGGGCGCTGGCGACGACCTGGCGCTGGCCGAGTTGGCGCTGTTTGTCGCGCAGGTCGCGCAGGCGCTTGATCAGGCTGACCAGGTCACTCACGTGCCACGGGCCGCTGGACTGCAGCATGTCCCGTTCGCGCACGGTGAGCAGGGCGGCGTCTTTACTGGAAATCTTCATCGCAGGGCGTCCTTCTGGATACGGCGAGTGAGCCTCCATCGTAGTCCCAATCGCTGGCGTGAAGTTGAACGGGAAGATACGCAGCGCAGCACGCACGCATTGCGCGCCCGGTCACTCGGGCGCGGCGAGGTCCACCCAGACCACGCGATGGTCGCTGGCCTGCAGCCACTCGAAGCCGCGCTCGCCTTCGCGTGGCCAGAACACGCCGCTGGCCTGCACCGGCAGGCCCACCGAGGGCAGCGCGTAGTCCACGCGGTAGTTGCCGTTGCGCGGTCCGAACGACGCGGTGTCGTGCGCAGGCGAGGATTTCTGCCCCAGGTTGCCGCCGCCGACCGCCTCCGCGGAGGCGACCGCCCCTTCGCTGCGCGGCGTCGCGAAGCGCAGCACCCGCGGGTTCTCGAGCAGCTGGTGGATCGCCCCGGGCAGGCTGCCGCCGTCGGCCGGGTCGGCGTTGTAGTCGCCGACGATCACGAAGCGCTCCGACTCGGGCAGCCCGCCGCAGCGACCGGCGTCGTCGCACAGCCAGGGCTTGTCGCCGGGCGAGATGTACTCGGCCCACAGCCGGATCTCGTCGTGGTTCCGGCGCGCATTGCGGCGCTCGGGCCCGTCGAACACCGGCGGCGTCGGATGCGCCGCCAGCAGGTGGATGCGGCCCAGCGGCGTGTCGATCGGCACGTCCCAGTGCGACTTCGAGCTCAGCCGCAGCTGCTGCCACACCGCGTCGGGGTAAAAGGGCTTGCCGGTGTCGGGCAGCACCGGCTTCAGCGCCCCGGGCATCGCGCTCCAGCGCAGCAGGCGGAAGCTGCGCACCGCCGCGGCGTCGATCGGATGCATGGATAGCACCAGCATGCCGTACTGCCCCGGGTGCAGGCCGTAGCCCCAGGCGTCGTTGCCGTGGAAGCGGCCCTCGCCGCCGATCCGGCCGTCGCCGTCGAGGTCGAGTCCGCTCGGCACGCCGGTATTCACTTCGGCCAGGTAGCGATACGGATAGCGGATCGGCTGGCCACCGTCCTGCGGCACGTCCAGGTAGCGCGACTGGAACAGTCCGGCCGCGCGGCCTTCGGCGTCGTAGTCGAATTCGTTGAGCAGGACCACGTCCGGCCGGACCTCCTGCAGCGTCGCGGCGATCGCGCGCGCATCCTCGTCGCCTTCGTCGAGCCGCGCCACCAGGCCGCCGTGGGTCTCGTCGTACAGCGACGTGTTGAAGGTGGCGACGCGCAGCGTCATGGCGGGCTCCGCGGTGGGGGCGGCCGGGGCATGGCTTCGGCAGCCGGCTAGCAGGGCCAGCGACAGCAGCCCGAGGAAAAAGTGGGGTCTCATGCGCGGCGATTGTGCCCGAAGCCGGGCCGCCCCGGGACACGACTCATTCGGGCATCGGCTTCCACTCGGCGCCATCCAGGAACTCGAGCGGCCGATAGCCCCGCTTGTAGGTCATCTTGGGATGACCCTCGAGCCAGAAGCCGAGGTAGAGATGCTCGCGCCCCTCGTCCCGCGCGCGCTGGACCTGGCGCAGGATCGCATACGTGCCGAGGCTGCGCGCGGCCGCTTCGGGCGCATAGAACGTGTACACGGCCGACAGCGCATCGGCGACCACGTCGGTCACCGCCACGGCCAGCAGTTCGCCCCCGCGCCGGAACTCCATGAACTCGGTCGGGCTCCAGCGGCAGGCGAGGAAGGAGTCGAAATTCTCCGGCGCCGGATCGTCCATGCCGCCGCCGAGGTGGCGGGTGTCGAGGTAGCGCTTGTAGAGGGCGAAGTTCTCGGCCGTGCGGCGGGCCGGCACGCTGCGGACCTCGAGGTCGGCGTTGCGGGCGAGGCAGCGCTTCTGCGCCCGATTCGGTTCGAACCGCCGCACCGGGATGCGGACGGAGATGCAGGCGCGGCAACCCACGCAGTGCGGCCGGTACACGTGCCCACCGGAGCGGCGGAACCCCATCGCCAGCGCGCGCCCGAACAAGGTCGGGAGATAAGGGTCGGTCGGGTCGATGATCAGGTCGCGCGACCGCCGGTCCCGCCAGTAGCCGCAGGCATGCTCGACCGTCTGGAACAACCGGATGTGATGCTGGTTTCCCATGCCCGCCAGTCTATCCCCGCCCGTGCGCGTTGCGCACGACATGTGACTTCGCGGCAGCGCCGCCGCCCGCTCAATAGGTACTCTTGAAGTGAAGGGCAGGAAGCCCGTAACGGCCGACGTTTGCTGCCAGGGATGGCGCTAGCAAGACGGCGGGCAAGAGTACCTATTGAGTGGGCGGCGGCGCTGCGAGGATGCAACGGTGTGCAGCCGTCCGTGCGCGGAGCGCACGTGTGTCAGCGGGTGAGGCCGAGGCGTTGGCCGACGCGGGTTTGGGATTCGGTGGTGAAGGGGTCGAGCGTGACCGCGTCGCGCGGGAAGAGCAGGATCACCGTCGAGCCGTAGTTGAAGCGCGCCATTTCCGCGAAGCGGTCGAGCGTGATGCCCTGGCCGCGCCAGTCGCGGCGGACCGGCTTGTGCGCGTAGGGCGGGATTTCCTCGCCGTTCCAGACCGACTCCACGCCCGAGACCAGCAGCGCACCGACCATCACCGAACACATCGGCCCGAAGTCCGTGTCGAAGTGGCAGACCAGGCGCTCGTTGCGCGCGAACAGCCGCGGGATCGCCTGCACGCCCCAGGGCGCGACGGTGAACAGGCGGCCCGGCACGTGCAGCGTCTCGACCAGCGTGCCTTTCCAGGGCATGTGCACCCGGTGGTAGTCGCGCGGCGAGAGGTAGATGTTGGCGAACCAGCCGTCGGCATAGGGCGCGGCCATTGCCTCGTCGCCGAGCAGCTCGGCGGCGGTGAAGGCCTGGCCCTTGGCCTGGAAGATCCGGCCGGCCTCGATGCGGCCGGCTTGGCTGATCTTGCCGTCGGCCGGCATCACCAGAGCGCGCGGATCGGCGTCGGCGACGCGCGCCCCGGGCTTGAGTTCACGCGTGAAGAAGGCGTTGAAGTGCAGGTAGTTGGTCGGCACCGGGTCCACGGCCTCGGCCATGTCCACGTTGAACTTGCGGACCACGAGCTGGATCAGCCAGTCCTTGAACCAGCCGGTGCGCGTGCGCGCCACGCCGTAGGCGATACGCGACAGCAGCCGGTGCGGCAGCAGGTACTGCAGGAGGACCTTCGGGCTCATGGCGCAACCTCCGAGAGCAGGGCGAGGTCGGCGGCGATGTCGGCCGGCACGAAGGGCGGACGGATCAGGCCGGCCTGGCGACCCTGCGCATCGATCACGACCAGCGCGGACGAGTGGTCCATGGTGTAGTCGCCGGCCTCGGTCTCGACCTTCATGTAGACCAGGCCCAGGCTGCCGGCGAAGGCCTGCAGCGCGCCCTGGCTGCCGGTGGCGGCGAGGGTGGCCGGATGGAAGTAGGCGGCGTATTCGCCGGTCTTCGCGGGCGTGTCGCGCTCCGGGTCGACCGAGACGAACAGCACCTGCGGCCGCTGCGGCTCGGGCAGCTCCGCCCAGGCCTTCTGCGACTGGGCGAGTTCGGACAGCGTGGTCGGGCACACGTCGGGGCAGTGCGTGAAGCCGAGGAAGACCACGGTCCAGCGGCCCTGGAGCTCGGCCGGTTCCAGCGGCGTGCCGTCGGACTGCTCCAGCGCGAAGGCGGGCAGGGGCCGGGGCTGCGAGAACAGCCGCACCGCCTTCAGGCTGGCCGGGTCCACGGCGGGAGCCGCGGGTACGTTCGCCGTCGACGCGGCGGGCGCCGGCACGAGCAGGAGCTGGGCGGCCCAGAGGCCGAGGCCGGCGGCGAGCGCGGCGACGAGGATCAGCAGGGTGGTGCGGTTGAACACGGCGGGTCCCGGGGGCTGCGAGACGGCAATTATAGCCGGCGCGCGGCTATACTCGCGGAATTGCAAGGGCTTACGGCATATGTCGATCGAACTCGTCACCATCGTGGACTTCATCCGCTACGGCGCCAGCCGGTTCGGCGGCGCCGGCCTGACCTTCGGGCACGGCCATGACAACGCCCTGGACGAGGCCACCCAGCTGGTCCTCCACGCCCTCCACCTGCCGCCCGACCTGGGCCCGGCCTACGGCCACGCCAAGCTGGTGGCGGAAGAGCGCATCGCGGTGCTGGCGCTGTTCGAGCGCCGCATCAACGAGCGCATCCCGGCCTGCTACCTCACCGGCGAAGCCTGGTTCGCGGGCCTGAGCTTCAAGACCGATTCGCGCGCCCTGGTGCCGCGTTCGCCGATCGCGGAGCTCATTGAGACCGGTTTCGAGCCCTGGCTCGGTGGCCGCGAAGTGCATCGCGTGCTCGACATGTGCACCGGCTCGGGCTGCATCGCGATCGCGACCGCCCACTACCACCCGCACTGGCAGGTCGACGGCGTCGACCTGAGCGACGACGCGCTCGCGCTGGCGCTCGAGAACAAGATCCGGCTGATGGCGGACAACGTCCGGCTGATCCAGTCCGACCTGTTCCGCAACCTCGACGGCGAGGTCTATGACCTGATCGTCACCAATCCGCCCTACGTCACCCACGCGGAAACCGACGCGCTGCCGCCCGAGTACGCGCACGAGCCCGACCTGGGCCTGCGCGCCGGCGACGATGGCCTGGACCTCGCGCTCGAGATCCTGCGCGATGCGCCGCGGCATCTGTCTGAGCACGGCCTGCTGATCTGCGAGGTCGGCGAGAGCGAGCGCGCCCTGGTCGAGCTGCTGCCGGAGCTGCCGCTGGCCTGGGTCGAGTTCAAGGTCGGGCAGATGGGCATCTTCGTCGCCGAACGCGAGGACCTGGTCGCGCACCACGCGCGCATCAAGGCCCTGGCCGACGCGCGGCGGAGCTGATCGCCGCATGAGCGACAACAGTTTCGGCCGGCTGCTGCGCGTCACCACCTTCGGCGAAAGCCACGGCCCGGCGATCGGCTGCGTGATCGACGGCTGCCCGCCCGGGATCGCGATCGCGCCGGAGGATTTCCGCGCCGACCTCGACCGCCGCGCCACCGGCAAGTCGCGCCACACCTCGCAGCGGCACGAGGCCGACGAGGTCGAGATCCTCAGCGGCGTCTACGAAGGCCTGACAACCGGCACGCCGATCGGCCTGCTGGTGCGCAACACCGACGCGCGCAGCAAGGACTACTCGAAGATCGCCGGACAGTTCCGCCCCGGCCACGCCGACTACACCTACCTGCACAAGTACGGCCTGCGCGACCCGCGCGGCGGCGGCCGCAGCTCGGCTCGCGAGACCACGATGCGGGTCGCCGCGGGCGTGATCGCCAAGAAGTGGCTGGCCGGTCGCCACGGCATCACCGTGCAGGCGCATGTATCGCAGCTCGCCGACATCCGCCCGCGTGGCTTCGACGCGTCGGCGATCGAAGCCAATCCGTTCTTCTGGCCGGATGCCTCCCAGGTGGCCGAGCTCGAGGCCTTCATGGACGCGCTGCGCAAGTCCGGTGATTCGGTCGGCGCGCGCGTGGACGTGGTCGCCCGCAACGTGCCGCCCGGCTGGGGCGAGCCGATCTACGGCAAGCTCGACGCCGAGATCGCCGCGGCGATGATGTCGATCAACGCGGTCAAGGGCGTCGAGATCGGCGCCGGCTTCGCGGCGGTCACCCAGAGGGGCACCGAGCACCGCGACCTGATGTCGCCCGCCGGCTTCGCGAGCAACCACGCCGGCGGCATCCTCGGCGGCATCAGCAGCGGCCAGGACATCACCTGCTCGGTGGCCTTCAAGCCCACCTCCAGCCTGCGCCTGCCGGGCGACACGGTCGACACCTCCGGCCAGCCGGTCGAAGTCATCACCACCGGCCGCCACGACCCCTGCGTCGGCCTGCGCGCCCCGCCGATCTGCGAAGCCATGCTCGCCCTGGTCCTGATGGACCAGGCCCTCCGCCACCGCGCCCAGTGCGGCGACGTGGGTGTCGTCGTGCCTGTGGTTCCGGGCGGTGGTTCATGAGCTCGGTTCGAGCGCGGATCAAGGCGGAAACGTCGGATAAGAGCGGATTCAAGCGTTTTATCGGCGCTCGAAAACTCCTGCCTCGGTCGCAGTCCGGCTGCTGAGCTTCCTGGCTCGCGGCCCGCTCTCACCGAGGCCCATCCGGTTTGCTTTATCCGCCCTAATCCGTTTTTTCCGCTTTGATCCGCGTTCAATTCGCGAACCCTTGGAAGCATGAGAACCATGAGCAAGACATACAACGTAGCGATCGTCGGGGCCACCGGTGCGGTGGGTGAGGCGATGCTGTCCATCCTGGCCGAGCGCCAGTTCCCGATCGGCATCCTCCACCTGCTGGCCAGCGAGCGCTCGGCCGGTGAGAAGATCAAGTACGGGGCGCGCGATATCGTGGTGCAGGACCTCGCCACCTTCGATCCCGCCGGCGTCGACATCGCGCTGTTCTCGGCCGGTGGCTCGGTGTCGAAGGAGTTCGCGCCGAAGTTCGCCGCCGCCGGCGCCGTCGTGATCGACAACAGCTCCGCCTTCCGCCAGGACGACGACGTGCCGCTGGTGGTCGCCGAGGTGAATCCCGAGGCGATCGCGAACCGTCCGCGCGGCATCATCGCCAACCCCAACTGCTCGACCATGCAGATGCTGGTCGCGCTGGCGCCGATCCACCGCGCCGCCGGCATCGAGCGCATCAACGTCGCCACCTACCAGTCGGTGTCGGGCGCCGGCCGCAGCGCGATGGAGGAGCTGGGTCGCCAGACCGCCGCGATGCTGGCCTTCCAGACCGTCGAGCCGAAGAAGTTCCCGGTGCAGATCGCCTTCAACCTGATCCCGCACATCGACGATTTCATGGACAACGGCTACACCCGCGAGGAAATGAAGATGGTCTGGGAGACCCGTAAGATCCTCGGCGACGAGTCGATCCAGGTGAACCCGACCGCGGTGCGGGTGCCGGTGTTCTATGGCCACTCCGAGGCCGTGCACCTCGAGACGCGCACCAAGCTCTCGGCCGCCGATGCCCGCGCCCTGCTCGAAGCGGCCCCGGGCGTGGAAGTGGTGGACGACCGCGAGCCCGGCGGCTACCCGACGCCGGTGACGCATGCCGCCGGCAGCGACCCGGTCTACGTCGGCC
>LNFM01010500.1_pt1 | contig 13007 bp, 12 predicted proteins | sample 596031 | NCBI WGS metagenome assembly LNFM01 (sample SAMN04254537, study PRJNA301005) | activated carbon metagenome | isolation source: dual media filters at the Ann Arbor, Michigan drinking water treatment plant | place: USA: Ann Arbor
GCGTGAGGAAAGCATCGAGCATGCCCAACTCTAGAACACCTGGACGACCGTGGGCACGAGACGTGCTTCTGGCAGGTGCGGAGGCACATGATGTTCGACCCGAACCAATCTCAGCACGGCGAATCCCCACGCCCAGCCACTGGCTCGTCAGCCGCCGGCAATCAGCAGCCCGAGGTCTCACCCGTCGAGGGCGATTCGCCGACGCACGGCACCGTCGAGGGACCGCTGGCGGCCCAGTCATCGCCGCGCGACGCGGAGGCTCAGCCCGAACCGGAGTCCGAGGGCCGGCCGACCGAAGACGACCCCCGGAAGTCCGATGGGGTCGCCGAGTTCAAGAAGATGGAAGAGCACGCCGAAGCCGGGCGCGACTGAGCAGCTTGGCTACACCTGTACCGGAATCGAATGACCGAGGAGACCCGATGACCGCATCACCCAGACCCGATGTGAGCGACGAAGGCCAGCCGTTGAGTGCGGCGGGCGAAGGCCACACCGGCGACGCGGCGCACGCCGAGACGCATGTGGATCCGGCCAACCCTGCCAGCAAGCCCCAGGGCACTTTGCAGGACCAGGAAGCCAACATGGAGTCGGAGGGGCAGCCGGCGCAGCCGGTGGGGCCCGAGACCACCAGCAAGGACTGACGGACCTGCCGCACCGGAGCTAGAAATAGATCGGATTGCCGAAGGCCGCCAGGCCTTGGCCGTCCCGGACGCGCAGGTGCACCCACTGGCCGGTCGAGACCCGCACCGAGTGCGTCAACTCGGCGCTCGCCGTCTCGATCGGCATCGTGGCGACGACAACGCCGCTGCGCACGACCTCGACCTGCTGGCCCGCCGCACGGTCGACCCGGATCTGCAGCAGGACCGACCTGGCTCGGCCCGTCGCCGACGTGGCCGGCATCACGCTCCCCATCGCGACACGCTGATCGCCGAAGCTCGCTGCCATGTCGACGAGTGGACCCTCCGGACCGCGGGTCCGGACGTGGACGCGTCCGGCGCGGATGCCGTCGAGGAGGGCCGCCTCCGACAACTCGGCGGCGAAGACGACCGTGGCTGGTGCGCCGACGCGCCCTCGCGGCGAGCGGGCGGAATGGTCGTCACTGCCACCAACGCCGGTGATGCGATGTCCCTCGTCGAGCCTCGCGTACCAGAACGGCATGCCGGCGGTGGGACCCTCGATGACCCCGCCGTTGACCACCTCCATCGCGTCGATGCGCTCCCACGGCGTGCGCGGCGCATCCCATCCGCAACCGGTGCAGCGATCGCCGGTCTCGCGCGCCGGATGATTGATCGAGAGCAGCGCACCCTCGCGCCGGACATCCTCCACGACGTCGATCATCGAACGCTGACGGAACCCCAGCCGAAAGTCGATGACGCGACTGGTGCCATAAATGTTCGCGTGGCCGTGGAACGTCGTCAGTTCCTGCCCGCGCAGGAGCAGCATCGATGGCAGGCTCTCCTGCAGCGTGGCCAGGTCGGCGTGATGCGTGGTCGTGTTGTGGTCGGTGACCGCGAGGAAGTCGAGCCGGCGTGTCCGCGCGGCCTCGACGACTTCCCACAGCTGGCACCCTCGGGCGTCCGTCGTCCCGGGGTCGACGCAGCCGAAGCCGTCACTGTGCAGCGTGTGCGCGTGGAGGTCGCCGACATACCAGCCTGGCTCGTGCTTCAGGACCGCGCCCAGGCCCTCGCGTGGCGTGCGCCGCGTCGACATGCGGATGGTCGCACGCCACGTCGATCCCTCGCCGGCGCGAACCACGGGAATCCCGAGCGACAGGCGCCACGTGCCTGCCACGATGGGTCCGGGAACGTACGACGGCGTGGCCTCGAACTCGCCCAGATGAAACCGCTCCTTGCTGAAGCGGCTGGTGCCTCGAAAGCGCTGGGCATCGAACAGCCCGACTTCCAGTTGTGTGCCCTCACCCTTGTGCGCGTGGGTGAACTCGACGTCCATCCGGGTGACGCCCGGAGGGACCTCGAACGCATGCGCCTGATAGGTGCCCGTGTCGGCAACGGTGACGGTGCCAGTCAGGATGACAGGCGCAGGGTCAGCCGCGGGCCGATCCTGCGTGGTGATGGCCGGCGTGCCCACGAGCGACAGCCATGCCATCAGCGAGACGAGCCGGAGATGTGTCATCGGTCAGGCCAGTGTTGGCACGGCACGTGACGCGGGTGTGACTGCCGCGCGGCGTTGGCGTGACGTCGCGCCCGGCTGTCGACGTCTCGTCACGCCCGGTCCGCACCGCCCGGCGCGAGCCGATAGCGGAGCACACCCCGCGTCGGCTCGTCGGTCACACGCTGGCCACGGCGCAGGATCTCCAGTTCGCTGCGTCCGGACATGGCCACGGCGTGGTCACGCACGACCGGCAACAGCGCCCGCCAGGCGCCTGCGCCCACGACTCGGGCCACGTCGCTCGGACAGATGGTGCGATCCGGCGCACGACTCCGGAGCAGCGCGCGCGCCGTGGCTTCGATGCGGCGCGTCATCGCCGCCGGGTCTGGTGGCAGCCACCACGCATGACCGCGCTCGCCGAGGGCGACCTTGGCATCGCTGACGCGGCGTCGACTCGCGCGGACAGCGACCTCGGTGTCCGCGTCCCGCACCGCTCGCCGCGCGGCCATCAACTCGTTGACCAGCTCCTGCCGGAGATTCGGCGGGATCTGCGGATCCGAGGCGCGCCACCGTCGTCCGTCGATGACGATGAAGGCGTTGGCGGGAGGACCGGCCGAGCTGGACGGTTTCGGCGTCGTCACGCTTCCACCGTACAACCCCCGCGCGGCCCCGTGCCACTGCGTCTCGCCCGGCGGGATCCACACGACGTCGCCGGGCCGGATCTCCTCGATCGGTCCGCCCCACCGCTGCGCCCGACCAAGACCGGCCGTGACGAACGACGTCTTCCCGGGGTTCTTCCTCTACTATCCGCAGCGCGCGCAGCAACCGGCGGCCATCACCGCCGTGATCGAGACGTTCCGCCTGCAGCGATGACGCCCCGCCTGGCGCCCGGCTACTGCGCCTCGGCGAGCGGGCGAATCCAGATGTTGCGGAAGCGCACCGGATTGCCGTGGTCCTGCAGGCCGATGAAGCCCTTCGCGTGCGCCGGCGTGTACGTGCCGATCTGCTTGTGCCCGGTCGGCCCGAGGAACGCCTGCGCGGCGTGCACCGTGACGCCGTTGTGCAGCACCGTGACGATCGCCGGCGTCTCGAGGGCCGTGCCCTTGAAGCGCGGCGCCTTGAAGACGATGTCGTAGGCCTGCCACTCGCCGGGCTTGCGCGAGGCGTTGACCATCGGCGGGAACTGGCCGTACATCGCCGACGCCTGGCCATCGGGGTACGTCACGTTCTCGTAGCTGTCGAGGACCTGGATCTCGAACACGCCGTTGAGGAACACGCCGCTGTTGCCGCGGCCCTGACTGTTGCCCTTGACCTCGGTCGGCGTGGCGAACTCGACGTGCAGCTGGTAGTCGGTGAAGTCGGCCTGCGTCGTGCGGATCATGCCCTTGCCGCTCGACATCACGCCGGCCTCGACGGGCCAGCTCACCGGACCACCGCCCTGCGTCATCTGCCAGCGGCTCAGGTCGGTGCCCGTCCCGAGCAACACGATGGCGTCCGACGGCGGCGCCAGCGACACCAGCGGCCCGGGCGTCACGACCCGCGGCTGCGGCCGCTTGCCGTCATGGATGCGCCACTTGCCGTTGGGCTGCATCGGCGTGTCGTCGTAACCGGTCGGCGCGGGTGGTGGCTGCGCCGGTGGGGTCTGCGCCTGTTGCGCACTCACGATCGCTCCCGCCAGCAGGCAGGCGAGCACTACGGACATCCTCATGCGACGGCTCCTCGGATTCGAGCGTTCCGAATGGGGAACGCTCCCGGAACGGGATGATAGCCGCTCATGGCCTCACGGATCCGGCGGCCCATCGGTCGCGTGCGGGCCGGGTCGACTTCTCGCCAGGTCGTCCGCAGGAGTACTCTGGCCCCCCATGAGAGCCTGGATCGCCGCCGTCGCCCTGCCGTTCGCGCTGGTGATGGCCACGCACGCGCAGGACGCACCGACCGTGTCGGAGGCGGCCCGACGCCTGCATCACGACGCGTTCGTCTTCGACGGGCACGTCCACATGATCAACCGCCAGCTGCACCTCGGGGGGAGCATCGGCGACCGCCTGCCCGACGGCCAGGTGGACCTGCCGCGCATGAAGGAAGGCGGTGTCGACGCCTTCATGATGACGTTGTACGTGATGGAGCCGTACTACCCGGCGCGCTACGAGACCAAGCAGACGCTGCGCCTGATGAACATGGCGCTCGACCAGATCGAACGGAACAGCGCCGTCGTCGAACTCGCGCGCGACGCCGACGACATCGCGCGCATCAACCGCGCCGGGAAGATGGCCGCCGTCCTCGATCTCGAGGGCAGCTTCGATCTCGATGGCGACCTCGACGTGCTGCGGGCGCTCCATCGCCTCGGCCTGCGCGTCGTGCAGCTGCCCGCCCACAACTGGGGCAACGAGTACGCCGATTCGTGTTGTGCGCCTGCCCGCTGGAACGGCCTCACCGATCACGGCCGCGCGGTCGTCCGCGAGATGAACCGGCTCGGCATCGTCATCAACGTCTCGCATGCGTCCGATGCCACGCTCGCGCAGGCGCTCGAGGTGAGCACCGATCCGATCGTCGCCACGCACCACGGCCTGCGCAGCCTCAACGACATCCCGCGCAACATGCCCGACGACCTCCTGAAGAAGCTCGCGGCCAAGGGCGGGGTGATCGGCTTCCACATCGGCAATGCGTTCCACAACCGCGCCCAGTTCGACTGGCTGACGAAGCAGGCCGGCAAGCCCTTCTGGGACACGTCCGAGGTCGCGGGCGACAGGAGCCGCTTGTCGATGGCCGAGATCGATCGGCGAGTCGCTCCGCAGTTTCCCCTGGTCGAGCCGCGCGCGCCGGACGACCTGCTGATGTCGGTCGACGACTGGGTGGGCGTGGTCGATCGCGCGATCCAGTTGGTGGGTGAGGACCACGTGGCACTCGGCAGCGACTTCGACGGCGGCCCGACGCCGGCGGGCCGCATCCGCGACGTGCGCGATCTGGCGCTGATCACCGAGGCGATGATCCGCCGCGGCTACTCGGAGGCGCGCATCCGCAAGTTCCTCGGCGGGAATTTGATGCGCGTGTTCAGGCAGGTCACCAGCAAGGCGCGCTAGCGCCACCGCGTTCGAGGAGGACTCCGATGGCACACAGACCCACGCGGCGCGAGATGTTGGCGACCACCGGCCTGACCGGCATGGCCGCGCTCACCGGCCTTGCCTCCAGCGCAGGTGCGCAGACGACGCCGAGGCGGCCTCGCATCGCCTGCCTCGTCAGCTACTGGGGGGCGACGCGATCGCACGCGGACTGGATCGTCACCAAGCTGATCGACGGCTACTGGTGGCAGGGCGCCCATACGCCATCGCGTGTCGACGTCGCGGCGGTCTACATGCACCAGCGGCAGACCAGCACGCTCGGCGAGAAGGTCTGCAAGGCCAAGGGCATTCCCGTGTTCGACACGGTCGCCGGCGCCGTCACGCTCGGGGGCACGGCACTCGCGGTCGACGGTGTCGTGATCGTCGGCGAGCACGGCGAGTATCCGATCAATCTCAAGGGGCAGTGGCTGCTGCCGCGGTGGTGGATCTACCAGCAGGTCGTCACGGTCTTCGAGCAGAGCCAACGCTCGGTGCCGGTCTTCAACGACAAGCATCTCTCGTACAACTGGGACGAGGCGAAGTGGATGTTCGACAAGTCCCGTGCGTTGAAGTTCCCGCTGACCGGCGGGTCATCCATCCCGATCTACTTCCGGACGCCAGAGATCGAGCTCGCGGTCGAGACGCCGATCCGGGCGTCGGTCGTGGTCGGAGGCGCGTCCGACGAGGGCGCCCTGTTCCATTGCGTCGACGTGCTGCAGGCCTTCGTCGAACGCCGCGCGGGTGGTGAGACGGGCGTCAAGGCCGTGCAGTGGATTCGCGGTCCCGAGACCTGGGCCTGGACCGAGCGGAACCCGTGGGCTGGCCGCCTGCTCGAGTCGGTGCGCACACGACTCGACCTCGCGCCGGGACACTTCCAGGACAACAAGGCGCCCAACGTCTGCATCGTCGAGTATCGGGACGGGACGACCGCGGCGATCTATTCGGGGCGCGGCGCCGGATGGACGTACGCCGGCGACATCGCCGGGCAGACCGATCCGACCATCATCTCGATGCTCGGCTGGCCTGGCCCCTTCGACCAGTACCATGCCTCCAACGCGCAACCGCACTGGATTACCGAGACGATGGTCACCGGCAAGGAGCCGTTCGAGGCCGAGCGGCTGCTGCTGTCCACCGGCATCGTGACCAACACCCTCGACTCGAACTGGGAGAATGGCCGCTACTCGCCGGTCGGACGCCGCGTCGAGACCCCGTTTCTGGACATGACCTACCGCTCGACGCGGGGCGCGCAGTTCAGCACGGGCGCGCGGCCGCCGCACGTGCCGTACCTGCGAGGCTTCGACAGCTAGGCGGAGCGGGTGCGGGGCCCTCGTCCGCTCCGTGACGCTAGAATCCCCCCATGTCCGAGACGGTGCCTGCCCGTACGCTTCTCTCGCGTTTCCTCGGCGTGATCGAGCGGGGCGGCAACGCGCTGCCGCACCCCGCGACGCTGTTCGCCCTGATGGCGCTCGCGGTGATTCTCGTCTCGGCGCTGGCGGCGCAGTTCGATCTGTCGGTCGTGCATCCCGGCACGAAGCAGGTCATCGAACCGGTCAGCCTGCTCTCGATCACCGGCCTGCACCGGATCCTGACCGAGATGGTGACCAACTTCACCAGCTTTGCGCCGCTCGGCACCGTGCTGGTCGCGATGCTGGGCATCGCGGTGGCGGAGGGCAGCGGCCTGATCGGCGCCGCGCTCAAGCTGGTGGTCCTGTCCGCGCCACCTCGCCTGCTCACGATGACGATCGTGTTTGCCGGGGTCATGTCGAACGTGGGCGGCGAGGTCGGCTACGTGCTGCTGATTCCGCTGGCGTCGCTGATGTTCCTGACCGTCGGGCGGCACCCGGTCGCGGGGCTGGCGGCGGCCTTCGCCGGGGTCTCGGGCGGCTACAGCGCCAACCTCTTCCTCGGCACCGTCGATCCGCTGCTGGCCGGGCTGTCGGAAGAAGCCGCGCGCATCATCACGCCCACCTACGAGGTCAACCCCTCGGCCAACTACTACTTCATGTCGGTCTCGACCTTTCTCATCACCGCGCTCGGCACGGTCGTGACCGAGCGTATCGTCGAGCCGCGCCTCGGCGCCTACACGGGCGAGGGCCAGACCGATGCGCATGCCACCACGCTGACGCCGGCGGAGAAGCGGGGGCTGGTGTTCGCGGCGGCTGCCGCGCTGGTCGTCTCGGCGCTGCTGCTGTGGGGCACGGTGCCGGAGTCCGGCGTTCTCCGGGATCCACAGACCGGCAGCCTCCTGCGCTCCCCCTTCATGTCGGGGATCGTCGCGCTGATCTTCTTCACGGGTCTGGTGGTGGGCCTCGCGTACGGCATCGGCGCCCGCACCGTCCGCAGCGACAGTGACGTCGTTCGGGCGATGGGCAAGGCGATGGAGACGCTGGGCGTCTACCTCGTACTGGTGTTTTTTGCCGCCCAGTTCGTCGCGTTCTTCAACTGGACCAACCTCGGGCTGATCTTCGCGATCAAGGGGGCGGCGGCGCTGCAGGCCTCGGGGCTCGGCACCATTCCGCTGATCGTCGCCTTCATCGTCGTCTCGGCGACCATCAACCTCTTCATGGGCAGCGCCTCGGCCAAGTGGGCGCTCATGGCCCCGGTCTTCGTCCCGATGTTCATGCTGCTCGGATACAGCCCCGAGTTCACGCAGACCGCCTATCGGATCGGCGACAGCACCACCAACATCATCTCGCCGATGATGACCTACTTCGCACTGATCATCGCCTTCATGCAGCGCTACCAGCCGGCTGCGGGTCTCGGCACGCTGGTGGCGACGATGCTGCCGTACTCGGTGACGTTCTTCATCGGCTGGACGCTGATGCTCGTGCTCTGGATCCTCGCGGGACTGCCGGTCGGCCCCGGAGCCGGACTCTACCTGCAGCCCTGATGCCGCGCATGCCCCGACTGCTCCTCCCGTCCCGGCCTGCCGGGCTGCCCGCCACCCTGGCGACGCTCGGCGCGCCCTGCTACCTGCATCGCACGCCGACGCGGCTGCTGTGGCCGCTGCTGGCCTTCGCGCTGGCGGTGGTGCTCGGTGGTCTCGTGCTGGTCGGCGTGTGGGTGGCACGCGGCCAGGCCGGCCTCGCCGAAGGGGCGTTCGGCGCCTTTCTCCTGCTCTTTGCCATCGTCCTGGTGCGGCCGAGGACGTGGCGTCCGCACATCGCCCTCGCCGCCGACGCGCGTGGCCTGTTCTTCCTCGGCACCAGCGAGGTCGAACCGGCGGTCTTCGTGCCGTGGTCCGAGATCGGGCCGATGTCGATCGAGCGCCGTTCAGCCGGGAGTTCCGGATTGGCGCGCACGGTGGTCCTCTCGATCGCAGATACCTCGGACGTCTGGGTGCGCGCGAAGCAATCGCGATTCCTGGGCCTCATGCTCGGCCCGCCGGATGCCGACGGCCGGCGCGACCTGCCGATCGGCAACGTTGGCCTGCGGCCCGAGGACACGCGCGAGGCGCTCGAGGCGTTGCGACCGCGTGCGGAGGGCGCCTGAGTCAGGGCTTCGCTGGCGTCACCACGACGTTGCGGAAGTGCGCCTCCGTGCCGACGTCGATCCACAGCGCGAGGCCGCCACGCCCGTCAGCGCCAGTCCGGAGATCGTTGACGATCAAGGTCGGTTGCGGCTGGTCGTGGACGAACAGCCTGGCGCGCGTACCCTGCACCTCGATTCTGACCTTCGTCCACACGCCGGGTTCGAGGTCGACGTAGGACTCGTACTTCTTCGGGAACTCCGTTCGCAGCCGCGACCACGTCCAGGCGGGGTGCGAGATGTACTGCACCGCGTGGTTCCGCCGGACCTGGTCGTCGGCGCGCCCATTGGTCGGACGGAGGTAGAACGCCTCGTACGTGCGCAGGTCCTCGTGCACACGAAAAGCGATGCCGACGAATCCGCGGGCCCCCTCGAACGTGCCGGTCTGCGGTGCGCCGGCGATCTCGGCCTCGATGGTGCCGTTGCCGAACGAGATGCCGTCGATGACGGCGAGTTGCTCGAGCGTCTGGCCGGTGCGCGCCGCCTCTTCGCGCTGTGCCGGGGTGAGCGCGGTGAACCGCGCGCGCGCCTCGTCGCTCATCGTCATGCGGACGCCGGCGCGGCCGTTCAGGGTGGCGGGCGACACGGCGACGTTGTGGGGGCGCAGGCCCGCGATGTCCGCGAGCGGGACGCGTCGCACGGCTGGTTGTGCCGCCACGTCGGCCAGCGCGGTGAGGGTCAGGGCGACGCCCATCAGCCACAAGAGGCCGCCAGGCGTGACGAGACGATGGCGGCGACTCGCGGTCGCGTCCGCGTGCATGCGCATGGCTGTCGATCCTACTGCAGGCATGACATACCATCGCGGGCGAAAGGCGAGACACACGCATGCCCGTGACGACAGACGAACCGACGACTCCGGCGCTCACGCCGCCCATCGGCACCGCTAGCGCACAGCGATGGTGGGCCCATGAAGACTGGCTGGCCGTCTGGCTCGGGCTGATCGTGCTGGTCATCACTGCGACCGGCGTGCTGCCGGTCCTGCCGGCGCTGCGCTGGGGCGGCGCCGTGGCCTGGACCGCGCCGTGGAGTGTCGCGGTGCTGACGCCCTGGATCGTGTCCGGACTGCTGGTGTGGGCCCTCGCGCTTGCCGGCCTCCGCGCCCAGGGGCAGGCGATCCTTCCCTTCACCCGCGGCTTCATCGTCGTCTTTGCGCTGGCCTGGCTGTCGATCTGGCTCGCAGGCCATGCCACCGCCTCGCGCTGGGGCATCGAGTACGTCATCTTCGCGCTGGTCATCGGCCTGGCGGTGGGACATGTCGCTGGCACCGCCACCTGGCTGCGGGACGCGGCGCGGACGGAGCTCGTTCTCGTTCCTCGTGCCCGCGTCCATCGTCACCGAGACCAAGGCCTCGATCGGGGCCATCCGGACGCTGTGGTTCTCGCTGGCGTTCGTCTCGATCGGCATCGAGACGCGACTGGGTGACCTGCTCACGCTCGAGGACGGCCGTCCGTTCGCGGCCTTCACGCTGGCGCAGGGCTTCAACGTCGTCTGGACACTGCTCGTGGCGTGGCTGGTGTTCGGCGGGGTGCTGCTGCCGGCCCTGGTGTTCTGATCGCGCCTTCACCGCAGAGCCTGCCACTCGGTCTCGTGTCGTCTGTGCTGTTCTCGCCTGGCCAGCGTTCGTACTGGTACAGCAGACAGGAGACGAGCGCATGCAGGTCTGGACTCCGGCGTTCCACCACCAGTTCCTCGACGGCAATCCCGCGAACTTCAGCGCCCCACCCGGAGCGTTGACGGCGCTGCCGAACGGTCTCGCCGTGCAGCCGACGCCACCGCCGGAGCAGCGCGGCTACGCGATCGCGCCGGGGCACTCGCTCAGCTATGCGCTCGAGCGCACGCTCCTCGGTGTGATCGGGATCGACATCCGGCTCGATGTCATCGTCTTCGGCAGCGCGCAGGACCCCGTGGACGTGCAGGTCCGGCTCGACGGGCAGGCGGTTCGCGCCATCGCGGACTTCATTGGCCCGCTGCTCAGACTGCAGTTCCGGGTCGGTGGCACCACCATGGCCGCCAGCATTCCGCTCGACGCCGAGAGCGGCCTGTTCCGGCTCCATCTTCGCTGGCACACGCACGGGCAAGGGTCGATGTGGGTCAACGACGTGCTGCGCGCCTACCAGCCAGCACTGCAGCCCGGGCTGTCGCTGCCCATCACCACGATCTTCGTCGGCCATCACTCTCTGAGCGTCACACCAGCCCCGCCCCGGATGCGTGTCCGTCGCTTCACCGTGAAGGTCCTGCGGAAAGACGATGCCACACGCCTGCTGGACGATCTGTTCCCGCTCCCGCGTCCACTGCCGATCGACCCCGACTGCGCCAAGCAAGTGGAGGGGCTGACTGGTGCGGCGATGGTCGAGGCGCGGCAGCTGATGGCGACCGCCGTGACCACCTGGACCCGGCGCTGGACCGCGGGGCAGGCCCACAGTCCGTTCTCAGCCGAGGCCGTCGCGGCGCACGAGGCGGCCGTGCAGGCGGGGCGCGCGTTCGTCGCCTTCATGCTCGGCCAGGAGCGAGCCGACGCCGACCGCTTTGTCGCACAGGCCAGCACGTTTCTCGCGTTGCTGCAGGCGGTCGATCCGGCGAGGTACGCCACGCTGTTGGCGAAGGCCGAGGAGGCGTCGACGCGAGTCGACCTGCCCTGCATCACCGCGCTCGAACCGCTGAGGCGCCTGTACGAATCGCGGCTGACACCCTTGAGCGAACTCGTCCGCGACCTGGCCGTGGCCGCACATGCCGTCGGAGGACCCCATGCTTGATCTGAAAGCCCATGCCGACGTGGCCGTGTCGAGCGCGTTCAATCTGACGGGGCCGCTGCGCCACGACACCGTCGTGCAACTGGCGGACGCCTGGTCTCCCGAGATTCGCTTTCACGAGGCCGAGCGCTTCCACCCGGTCGATTTCGAGGCGATGTTCGCCGTGCCGCCGGCCGTCATGGCGACGCTCGACGAGGCGACGCGGGACACGCTGCGCATCCAGGTCGGCAACGCGCGCTTCGAGCCGCCCATCATCCGCACGGGATCGGACACGGTGCCGGCGAGTGCGCTCACCACCGCCGTGCTCGCCGACCCCACGACAGGGGCCGAGGTGCAGGCGCGACTGTCATCGAGCAGTGTGTATACCCATGGCGGCGGGTTCGACAGATCGACGCAGTTGTTCGGCGCCTCCACGACCGTGGCCGGCCTGGTCGACCCCACACCGGGTGACCCGCGCGTCCCGCGTCATCCGATCGTCGTCCGGGCCGAGATGCGGTTCCTGTTCGAGACCCTGAAACACGAATTGCAGGCTGATCGACCGAACGACGCGCTCTGGGGCCGGTTCGCGGTGGACGCGTCGCTGTTCCGGCTCGCCGTCCCGGGCAGCGCCGTCCCGTTCACCACGAGTGCGAAGCGCGACATCCTGCGGCGCCTCATTGCCGCGACCGACGCCGGTGACAACGCGGCGCAGGCGGCCGCGCTGGCCGACATTCCACCGCCCTGGCAGCTGAACGGGCGTGCGTGGGAGGCCCTGCGCAACTACGTGTTCGTCGAGTACTACTTCCTCTACGCCTTCAACGACTACCTGCAGGTCGCCGACTCGATCTTCTCGAACGAGCACGAGGGCGACAACGAGGGCTGTTGCGTCGTGTTCGATCGCCGCGATCTGGAGGAACTCGGCGCCGGGACGAAGACGCTCGACGAGATCGTCGCGCACACGATCATCACGTCCGTGCACGAGGAGTTCAATGACAACGACGAGCTGAAGCGGCTGCCGCTCGATCGGGATCGGGCCCGCGACGACCTCGTGGTGTACGTCGCGGTCGGCAGCCACGCCACGTACCTCACCGCCGGCAGCCACGACGTCCTGGATTTCGAGGACATCCTGACGGACTTTCCCGGGAAGATTCCCGGATGGGCGTGGCTCATCCCTGGCGCGCCGATCATCGTGCTCCTGCTGTTGATCACGGCCATCAGCGAGCACTTCGCCGATGCGGAGGACGAGACGTCGGACAACGGCGCCTCGACTGGGCCCGAACCCGAGCCCGGAAGCGATCCGGGGCCGCTCGTCTTTCCGAGCCGCCGCACGGTCACGCCGCTGTCGGCGATCACCGGGCCCGACGCGGACGTCAACGCCTATCAGGCAGCGCTGGCATCAGCCCCGCCCACCGTGTCCCTCGCCGATCTCACGCGCCGCGCGTTCCCCGGCACATGGGGCGGGCACGACGGCCTGCGCGACCACAGCCCGAAGTGGGAGAACAAGACCGCCCGCTATTTCCGCAAGTTCGTTCACTCGGGCGACATCAGG
>LNFM01021144.1_pt1 | contig 13007 bp, 14 predicted proteins | sample 596031 | NCBI WGS metagenome assembly LNFM01 (sample SAMN04254537, study PRJNA301005) | activated carbon metagenome | isolation source: dual media filters at the Ann Arbor, Michigan drinking water treatment plant | place: USA: Ann Arbor
TCCGGTGAGAGCATCAGCGGCGGCAGGTCGAAGCCGGCATCCAGCACATAGCCGATGCCGGCCTCGCCGCGCACCGGCACGCCCTGGCGCACCAACGCGGCGATGTCGCGGTAGACCGTGCGCACGGAGACGTCGAGCTCGGCGGCCAGCGTCTCGGCCGTCACCGGGCGGCGGCGGCGGCGCAGGCTCTGGATCATGTCGAGCAATCGTTCGGCGCGCTGCATGTCGGTCGTTCCTGCTTCGGCTTGGCTGCGCCAGAATGCCTCAGTCCTGCTGACAGGATTTGTCAGCAGTATGGCAGGAGACGTCCCGGCCTGATCCGATGATCAGGCCGGCGGGCGCCCGCTTTCGCCGTGGGTCAGATCGGCCGCTTGAGCTTGCAGCGATCGATGAAGGAAAGGCCCTTCTCGCGCGCCGAATCGTTGAAGTAGCCGGTGTCGCGGAAGGCCTGAATCTCGTCCTTGGTCATGGCCTTGATGGTGCCCTTGGCGTAGCAGCTGCAGGGCGTGTGGACCGCCTCGCGCGTCGTGCCCATCAGGCGCGACTGCGTCACCAGACAGGCGTCGAAGGCGCGCAGCTGGATCATGTAGGGGGTCAGGTTCTTGGCCGTCGGGTCCGGCGGCGGCAGGGCGCTGGTCCCGCTCGCGGCCTGCGCGCCCAGCGTCGCCAGCACAGAGATCCCACCGGCCAGGAAGACCGCACCCATCCGCCGCATCATCATGATTTCGTTCGTCCTTCGAGAGCAGGCGCATCAGTCCCGGGAACGGCCTGCCTGCGCGAGGGATGGTCCATAGCATCGCCGAAAAATCAAGGGTGGGTGGTCACGCCTTTTTGATCCAGACCTTGTTGTCGTGGAAGGCCGCGCCACCGAAGGGGGCCGGGCCGTCCGCGCCGGTGATCGTGTTGATGCCGCGCCCGTGCTTGTGGGCGGCGTTGGGCCAGATCGATTCGGCGATGACGACGCCGCGCACCACACCCTCGAACAGAACGGCCGCGAGATGGACGCTGCCGCGGCTGTTGCCGACGATGACCTCGTCGCCGGCGGCGATGCCGAGGCGGGCCGCATCGTCGGGGTGCAGCATGAGCGTCGGGCCGACCTCCTTCTTCACGGAGCTCGGGGTCTCCGTGAAGGTCGAGTTCAGGAAGCTGCGGGCCGGGCTCGTCGCGAGGCGGAAGGGGTGGTCGGCATCGACATTGTCGAGCACGTCCCACTGGTCGGGCAGCACCGGCATCTCCCGCCAGGGGCCGACCGGGCCGGCATTGGCGTTGGGAACCTTCGGCCAGTCCGGCTTGAAGCGGAACTTGCGGTCGCGATAGCCGAAGCCGTCGAGATAATGCGCCGTGCGAAACTCCGGCTGCACATCGAGGAATTCGTTCGCAATCAGCTCGTCGAGCGTGCCGCGGCCGCTCTCGCGCATCGTCCAGTCGACGATCTCGCGCGGGGTCATCTCGAAGCCGCGATGCTGCGCGCCCAGGCGCTGCGCCAGGGCACAGATCACGTCATGGTTCGAGCGGCATTCGCCCGCCGGCTCGACCAGCTTGCCGCCCCACATGATGTGCTGGTGGCCGCCACCCTGGTAGATGTCGTCATGCTCGAGGAACTGCGTCGCCGGCAGCACGATGTCGGCCATCTGCGCCGTCTCGGTCATGAACTGCTCATGCACGACGGTGAAGAGGTCCTCGCGGGCGAAGCCCTGCTTGACCCGTTCCTGCTCGGGCGCGACCGAGACCGGGTTGGTGTTCTGGATGAGGAGCGCCTTCACCGGCCCGCCCTGCCGCAGCGCCTCGGCGTCGCCGGTCAGGATGCGGCCGATCTGCGACTGGTCGAGTTCGCGCACGCTGCGGTCGCGGACATCGAGCCCCTCGATCAGGCTCTTGCGCCAGTTGTAGATGCCGCTGTTGCTGTGGAAGGCGCCGCCGCCCTCGTATTGCCAAGCTCCTGTAACGGTTGGCACAGACAGCGCGGCATGCATCGAGACCGCGCCGTTGCGCTGGCGGGCGAAGCCGTAGCCGAGGCGGAAGAAGCTCTTCTTGCGGGTGCCGACGAGCGCGGCGAATTCCTCGATCTGCGCCACCTCGAGCCCGGTGATCGCCGCCGCCCATTCAGGCGTGCGGCTCTGCAGATGCGCCTCGAGCTCGTCGGGGGCATCGGTATGGGCGGCGAGATAGGCGCGGTCGGCATGGCCGTCGCGGAAAAGGATGTGCATGACGGCGCAGGCCAGCGCCGCATCGGTGCCCGGACGCAGCACCAGCGCCAGATCGGCCTGGGCCAGCGTCGCATTGTGGTAGATGTCGATGGCGACGATCTTGGCGCCACGCGTCTTCCGCGCCTTGATGGCGTGGTGCATCACGTTGACTTGGGTGTGCACCGCATTGGTGCCCCAGATCACGACGCAGTCGGACTGCGCCATCTCGCGCGGATCGGGCCCGGCGAGGCGCCCCGTGCCGGCGATGAAGCCGGTCCAGGCCGTGGTGGTGCAGATCGTCGAATACTGGCCGGAATAGCGCTTGGCGTGGCGCAGGCGATTGATGCCGTCGCGCATCACCAGGCCCATGGTGCCGGCATAGTAGTAGGGCCAGACGGCGTCCGCCCCATGCTCCGCCTCGATGGCGAGGAAGCGCTGGGCGATCTCGTCCAGCGCCTCGTCCCAGGAGATGCGCGCGAACTGCCCGGAGCCCTTGGGGCCGGTCCGGCGCAGGGGATGCAGCAGCCGGTCGGGATGGTGGATCCGCTCGGCATAGCGGGCGACCTTCGCGCAGATCACGCCATCGGTGTAGCTCTGGCGCTTGCTGCCGCGGACGCGGCCGATGCTGCGCCCGTCGATGACCTCCACCTCCAGCGAGCAGGCCGAGGGGCAGTCATGCGGGCAGGTCGAGGGGTGGTGCGCGATGCGTGGCAATTCGGTCATAGCCCCTTCGTAACGCATGGCGAAAAAAAGGAAACCGACCTCGGCGGTGGCACCCGCGGCGCCAGGCAGGCATGGTTGCCGCATCCCGCCGCACGCGGCGCATCGTCAACCCGGGGTTAATCCTAATGCTTCATTCTGCGGCTCTCTGGTCATGAGTGGCGCCGTCGCGCCGGAGTTGAGTGCCATGCGTAGCGTTGCGTTCCTGGCGGGCCTCGTCGCCTGCCTCCTGCTGTCCTCGCCCGAGCGGGCCGCGGCCCAGTCCCCCGACTACACCACCCTCACCTCGCCGCAATCGGCCCAGAACTGGACGCTGACGCTCGGCGCCGGCCTGCATCGCCAGCCCGACTATCTCGGCTCCAACGACTACGTCTTCCGGCCCAAGCCGATCATCTCGCTCGGCCGCGGGCTGAAGAGCACCTGGTGGTCGGCCGAGGACGACGCGATCTCGATCGGCTTCTTCTCCGGCACCGCCTGGCGCGTCGGCTTCTCCGGCAACCTGCTCTGGGAGCGGAAGTCCAGCGTCAACCCCGCGCTGATCGGCGTGCCCAATGTGAAGTTCGGCGCCGAGGCCGGCGCCTTCGCCGAGTTCTACCCGGCTTCGTGGCTGCGCGCGCGCGTCGATCTGCGCCGTGGCATCGTCGCCCATGACGGGCTGATCGCGGAGGTGAAGCTCGACGCCTTCGCCCGCATCAACGACACCTGGAAGCTCGGCATCGGCCCGCGCATGACCGTCGCCAGCGCCGATTATGTGCGCACCTATTTCGGCTCGATCCCCGGCACCGCCGGCACCGGCGGGCTGCTGCAGCGCTTCAACAGCGGCGTCCTGTCCTACGGCGCGATCGCGCAGGCGACCTACAACTGGTCCGAGCGTTTCCAGACCACGGCCTATGTCGAGTACAAGCATCTGGTCGGCGATGCCGCGAAGTCGCCGATCGTGCGGACCTTCGGCTCGCGCGATTCGATCACGGTCGGCGTGTCCGCGAGCTACGCCTTCGACCTGGGCTTCTGACGGCCGGGGCCAATGATCGCGGCCCGGCCAGCGCCGCGGCGGCACGAAAAAGGGGGCGGGTCGATCACGACCCGCCCCCTTTTCTCATGAAAGCCGATGTGGTCGTCGGATCAGCCGACGATCTCGTTGCCGGAGAAGAACTGGGCGATCTCGACGGCGGCCGCTTCCGGCGCATCCGAGCCATGGGCGGTGTTCTCGCCGACCGATTCGGCGAAGAGCTTGCGGATGGTGCCCTCGGCGGCGTTGGCCGGGTTGGTGGCGCCCATCACCTCACGATACTTGGCGATGGCGTCCTCGCCCTCGAGGACCTGCACGACCACGGGGCCGGAGGTCATGAACTCGACGAGCTCGCCGAAGAAGGGCCGCGCCGAATGGACCGCGTAGAAGGTCTCGGCCTGGGCCTTGGTCATGTGGATGCGCTTCTGCGCGACGATGCGCAGGCCGGCCTTCTCGATGACCGCATTGACCGCGCCGGTGATGTTGCGACGGGTCGCGTCGGGCTTGAGAATGGAGAAGGTACGCTGAACAGCCATCGATGGATCCTCGGGGACGATTTTGGGGCCAGAAACTCTGGGAACGCGGCGCGCTTATAACCGCGCCCTCCCCGCCCCACAAGGCTCGCCGGCCTGCAGCCTTTCAGACGCCGAAACCCGGATGCATCATCGTGCGCGTTTGCCGCAACGACCAGTTGCTGCCGTCGAACTCGTCCTGGAGAGGGACCTCCGCAAGCGTATAGTGGAGTTGCGTGCCTCGCGGGCACCCCAGCGTCGGCAACACGCCTCGCAGCAACTCGAGGATAGCTGGAACGTTGGCCTCATCGTCGGCATCGACATCGACGCCCGAAAACTCGATTTCGCGGTTGCCGTCCTCGTCTGGCACGCCAAGACCGGTGCCGCCGCCGCTCACAACGCCGAGACTGGCTTCGCCAAGGGCTTCGTGCAGGGCTCCCCATAGCGCTCCTCGCGATCTTCGACGCTCAATCCCCGTGGCAGGAAGACGTAGATGAACGCACTGGCATCCCGATACATGCTCACTGTCCTTGCTCGCCGCCAGCCTGGGAAGAGGTCCCGGCAGGATCAAGAGCCTGACCGGTCTCAGTGGCGGGTCAGGAAGGTCCTCGCCTCACGCAGCGCCTGGGAGACCTGATCGCGCGTCATTTCCAGCGCCAGCTCCTGGCGGTGGGCTGCGGCCCGGCCGCAGCCGCGGGCCTGGGCGACGTTGAACCATTTCTGCGCCGTGACCAGATCGACCGGGATGCCGCGGCCGGAGGCATACATCAGACCCAGCTCGTAATAGGCCTCGGCCGAAGCCTCGCTCGGGACCACCAGCGAGGCCGGGATCGCGCTCATTTCCATGCGTGCCATGACATCCACCCTTGTCTTTCGTTGGCGCCGGCCACCCGTCCAAAGGTCCCGGCTCGTGAGGAGGAGACTGGCGGCGGCGCTTAAAGGGCTCGCTAAAATTCGCGATGAATCGAAGCTCAACAAGGAATGAGCGAGCGGTTAAATCAACGCTCGATTCAGCCTTCCATTCCGAAAAACGTAGTGTTTTCAAAGCGCTTTCCGGCGAATGCGGAAACGCCCGTCAACGGAGGATTCACCCTCCGCTGCGGAAGCCGGCTCGGCGCGTTCGCGACAGGCCCTTGGAAGCGGCCCGGTTCCGGCTTAAGGTTCATATCTGAACCATGCAGCATAGCGTGGTCTGACAGGGAGGTTTTCATGACCATCGGATCGCGTCTTTCGCGTGCGGGGCTGGCCGGATTCGGCGCCCTCGCGCTCAGCCTCGCCTCGGGAGGGGCCGTGCTCGCCCAGGATGTCGCCGGCACCTGGCTGCGCGAGAGCGGCGCCTCGCGGGTGCGCTTCGCCAAATGCGGCGAGGCGATGTGCGGCACGCTGGCCTGGCTCAAGGATACCAATGGCCCGGCCAAGGTCGGCCAGCGCATCTTCTACGACATGAAGCCGTCCGGCGACGGCAAATGGAGCGGCAGCGCCTTCAACCCCGAAGACGGCAAGACCTATTCGGGCACGATGACGCTGGCCGGCGACAAACTGACCACCTCGGGCTGCGTGCTGGGCGGGCTGATCTGCCGCTCGGTGACCTGGAACCGGGCGAACTGAAGCGCGACCTCGCCCGATCCGCGACGGCGGACTTATCCCCGCCGCGCCATCCCATGCCTATGCTGCCTGCGCTGCACCCGACCAAGGGGGCTGTCGCGAGGCATCGTGCGGCCGGGTGCAGTGGCGGGTTTCGGGAGACGTCGCCGTCGCGGGCGACGTTCTCGGAGGTCGAGCGTCAGCAAATCCCTTAGCCCGGGATGAGCGGCCGCGACGCCCAAAACACCCGCGCGCGGAGCCGGGCGGCGCGAGATCGGCGCTGCATCGACCTCGACATCGACACTCGACATCGGCACGCGGCAAGGACGCGCGCCACCCGGCTCCGCGCATCCCCTCGGGGACAATGATGCGAAACCCCGCGGCTCTCGGCCGGCCGGGGCTTTCGGTGCGACGGCGACGCTCAGCGCGCCTTCTGGCCGAAGAGAATCGCCTTTTCTTCCGGCGTCGAGATGCCGGCCGGGTTGCGCAGCGCCTCGCCGACCTTGAGTCCGCGCGCCACGGCGGGCCGCGCCATCATCGTCTCGATCCAGCGCGCGACATGGGGGAACTGCTTGAGGTCCTGCCCCTGCTTCTCCCAGCCCCGCGCCCAGCCGATGCAGGCCATGTCGGCGATCGAGTAGTCGCCGCAGATGTAGTCGCGGCCGTCCAGGCGCTTGTTCAGCACGCCGTAGAGGCGGTTGGTCTCGTTGGTGTAGCGGTCGATGGCATAGGGCACCTTCTCGGGCGCATAGAGCCGGAAATGGTGGGTCTGGCCGAGCATCGGCCCGAATCCGCCCATCTGCCAGAACAGCCATTCGTCGACGGGGTCTTCCGGCCGAGATACTGCAGGATCGCGCCCGATTCGAAGACCGAGATCGGCTTGCCGTCCGGCCCCTCGGGATCGACGATCGCCGGCATCCGGTTGTTGGGCGAGATGGCGAGGAACTCAGGCTTGAACTGGTCGCCCTTGCCGATGTTCACCGGCACGACGTGGTAGGGCAGCCCGCACTCCTCGAGCATGATGGTGATCTTCCAGCCGTTCGGGGTCGGCCAGTAATGGAGGTCGATCGGCTTGCTCTGGCTGGCTGACATGGCGCGGTCCCGGTCCCTGATGCAGAGGAGGAGGAAGCGCGATGTTTAGGCCGCTTCTCGCGCAGGAGAAAGAGCCGGGCCGCCCTGCGCGGGCCGCATCGCCCCTTCGTGATCCCGGCGCTCGCGGCGCCGCTCAGAGCTCGATCTTGAAGCCCTCATGGCTCTGGGCGAAGCCGAGGTTCACATAGAAGCGGTGCGCGTCGAGGCGCGACTTGTTGGAGCTGAGCTCGGCCATGCCGGCGCCGTGCTCGCGCGCGAAGGCGAGCGCATGGGCGATCATGATGCGGCCGATGCCATGGCCGCGCCGCTCGGGCGCGACATGGACGCTCTCGAACTTGGCCCGCATCCGGCCCCGCGCCACCAGCCCGGGGATCAGCGTGACCTGGAAGGTGCCGACCACCAGGCCCCCCGCCTCCTCGGCGACGAAGAGCGTGTTGTGGGCGGAGGCCTCGACCGCGGCGAAAGCCTCGGCATAGCCGGGGTGGCGCGCCTCCGCGCTAATCGCGTCGGCCGTCATCGTCTGCGTGGCGGCGCCGAGCATGATCAGCTCGGCGATGCGCTCGACGTCCTCGCGTCGGGCGCGGCGGATGGTGACCGCGGTGGCGGTCTGGGTCGAGGTGGTCATGCGGCGTCCCGTCCGGTGGAGGCGAGACGCCGCTCTATCAGACCAGCTCCGGGAACGGAACGATCGTGGATTTCACCGTCTTCATCGCCATCGCATCGGCGACGGCCTGGGTCACGCCCGCCTCCGTGAAGGGGTAGATCGTCTGCATCTCCAGGAAAGGGTATTTGTCGCGGGCGCGGTAGAGCATGTCGACGCCGAGCGGCAGGTCGTTGCCGGTGAAGGCCCAGGAGCCGAGCACGTTCAGATCCTTGGTGCAGATGCGGTGCCAGTTGGTCTGGATCGAGCCGGCATCGGTGAACTGCCCCATCTCGACATAGGTGCCGCCGTCGCGCAGGAACTCGATGCCCTCGGGGCCGGCCGTGGGATGGCCAGAGCAGTCCATCACGAGATCGGCGCCGAACCCGCCGACGATCTCGCGGACGCGGGCGATGCGCGCCTCCGCCGTGGTGTATTCCTCCAGATTGACCGTCGCCTCCGCGCCGAACTTGCGGGCGAGCGCCAGGCGCGGCTCCTCCGGCGCGCCGACGCAGATGACGCGGCCGGCGCCCATCTCCTGCGCGGCGGCGATCGCGAGGATGCCGATCGGCCCCGAGCCCTGGATCACCACCGTGTCGCCCCAGTTGAAGCCGCCGGCGCGCTTGGCCCGGTTGAAGGCGCGGATGCAGGAGGTCATCGGTTCGGACAGCGCGCCCAGCCGCAGCGACATGTCGTCGGGCAGCTTGTAGACCTTGGTGCCGGGCAGCATCTCGAGGTCGACATAGACATATTCGGCCCAGCCGCCCCAGAGATGCGGCGCCTTGTCGAAGCCGAGATAGCGCCCGTAATAGACCGGGGTCAGGCACTTGTTGGCGCTCTCGGGGTAGTGGACGCAGTAGTGGCAGTGCCCGCAGGGCATCAGCGGCGGGATCATCACCTTGGAGCCGACATCGAGCGGCTTGCCCATGAAGTCCTCGGTGAAATCCGCCCCCTTCTCGACGATGACACCGCCGATCTCGTGGCCGAGCGTGAAGGGCCAGGGCAGCTTCTTGGGCCAATGGCCCTTGAGGATGTGCTGGTCGGTGCCGCAGACGCCGCAGGCGCCGATCTTGATCAGCGCCGCCTTGGCCGGGACCGCCGGCCAGGGCACCTCCTGGATGGTCGGCTTGCCGCCGGGGCCGTCATAGGTCGCGACGCGGATGGGCTGGCGCTGCATGGTCTTCTCTCCCTGAACGTGCCGCTTTGGCGCGGCTTGGGGGAGAGTGAGGCATGGCGGGGACGGCGCGGCAACCGGCGTGGACGCACAGGCCGGTTGCGGCAGCGGCTAGGCGGCGAAGAGGCGCTTGGCCATCAGCAGGGTGTTGGGGGTGTCGTCACGGCCGTCGAAGCGGGCCTGGCGCTGCAGGAAGAAGCCCATGCGTTCGTAGAAAATGATCGCCGGCTCGTTCTGGCTCTCGACCTCGAGGCGGGCCACCGGCGCCTCCGGGAAGCAGGCCAGCGTGACCTGCAGCAGGGTGCGGCCGATGCCGACGCCCTGCCAGGCCGGCAGGACATAAAGCCGCGTCAGCAGCGCGGCGCGGTCGCGCTCGGTGCGGGCACTGGCGGTGGCGACGATCTCGCTCCCGACCAGCGCGACCAGGAAGGCGCCGTTCTCGCGGCCGAGCTGCGCGCCCAGATTCTCCAGCGAGTGCCATGCATTGGTGATCTCGGCGACGCGCTGCCAGCCATAGATGCCGTCATAGGTGGCGTGCCAGGTCTCGACGAGAAGCGCCCGCACCGCCGGCAGATCGGCGGCTTCGGCGTCGCGAATGACGAGATCGGCAGGGGTCATGGAGAGGCACCCGGACGGCTCGTCATTCCACGGCGCGCCTCAGACGCGAAGCCCCGGAAAGACGGCGTGTTGCCAGCGCCGCCCATCGCTCACTCGATCCCCAGCTTCGCCTTCAGGATCTCGTTCAGGGCCTGCGGGTTGGCCTTGCCGCCGGAGGCCTTCATCGCCTGGCCGACGAACCAGCCCAGCATGGTCGGCTTGGCCTTGACCTGCTCGACCTTGTCGGGATTGGCGGCGATCAGCTCGCTTCATGCCGCGGGCCTCGACGATGGCGCGGGGATCACCGCCCTCGCTCCAGAGGATCTCGAACAGGTCCTTGGCGATGCGCCCCGAAATCACCCCCTCGCCGATCAGATCGACGAGCCCGCCGAGCTGGGCGGCCGAGACCGGCGAGGTCGTGACGTCCTTGCCCTCCTTGTTGAGGCGCCCGAACAGCTCGTTGATGACCCAGTTGGCCGCGGCCTTGCCGTCGCGCCCCTTGGCGACCGCCTCGAAATAATCGGCCTGTTCGCGCTCGGCGACCAGCACCGAGGCGTCATAGGGCGAGAGCCCGTATTCGGCGATGAAGCGGGCCTTCTTGGCGTCGGGCAGTTCCGGCAGATGCGCCTTCAGCTCGGCGACGAAGGTGTCGTCGAATTCGAGCGGCAGCAGGTCGGGATCGGGGAAATAACGGTAGTCATGCGCCTCTTCCTTCGAGCGCATCGAGCGCGTCTCGGACTTGGCGGGGTCGTAGAGGCGGGTTTCCTGGTCGATCGTGCCGCCATTCGACCGCCTGGCCGATGAAGCGGATCGAGTTGACGTTCTTGATCTCGCAGCGCGTGCCGAGTTCGGCGCCGGGCTTGCGCACGGAGACGTTCACGTCGGCGCGCAGATTGCCCTTCTCCATGTCGCCGTCGCAGGTGCCGAGATAGCGCAGGATGGTGCGCAGCTTGGTGACATAGGCGCGCGCCTCGTCGGCCGAGCGCAGATCGGGCTTGGAGACGATCTCCATCAGCGCCACGCCCGAGCGGTTGAGATCGACGAAGCTCATCGTCGGGTGCTGGTCGTGGATCGACTTGCCGGCGTCCTGCTCGAGATGCAGCCGCTCGATGCCCACCGTGATCTGCTCGGTCGGCGAGAGATCGACGACGATCTCGCCCTCTCCGATGATCGGGCTCTTGTACTGGCTGATCTGGTAGCCCTGCGGCAGGTCCGGATAGAAATAGTTCTTGCGGTCGAAGACCGAGCGGTTGTTGACCTGCGCGTTCAGGCCGAGCCCGGTCCGGACCGCCTGGCGGACGCATTCGGCGTTGATCACCGGCAGCATGCCGGGCATCGCGGCGTCGACGAGGCTGACATGGGCGTTGGGCTCGGCGCCGAAGGCGGTCGAGGAGCCCGAGAACAGCTTGGCGTTGGAGGTGACCTGGGCATGGATCTCCATGCCGATCACGATCTCCCAGTCGCCGGTCGCGCCCTTGATCAGCTTCTTGGGGTCGGCGGGGCGGGCATGCGCGTTCATCATCGGTGTTCCGGCTCGAAAGGGGTCGCCTGACGGTTACGACCTCGGCGCGCGGGCGGCAAGCTTCTGTTGCACTCCCGACACCGGTCGCCTTGTGAGGGGTGACGGTTCTTGACAATCGTCAGTCGGCTCCCCTTGTAGCGGCAAAGGCCGGAAACACGCTGATCGTGCCGGCCGCATCCATCCGGAGCTTTCCCATGCCCCATCGCCGCCCGGCGCCGATGTCATCGATCCTTTCGGCCGGGGGCCTCGTGCTCCTCGCCGCGCTCAGCCTCGGCGAGGCGCACGCCCAGGGCGGGCCGCCGCCGGCGCCGCCGGTGCAGGTCTCCGCGCCGCTCGCTCAGCGCGTCACCAACTGGGACGAGTTCACCGGCCGCTTCGAGGCCAGCGAGCAGGTCGAGGTGCGGGCCCGCGTCTCGGGCTTCCTCGACTCGATCCATTTCAAGGACGGCGATCTGGTGAAGAAGGGCGACCTGCTCTTCACCATCGACCCCCGCCCCTACCGGCTCTCGGTCGATGCCGCCCGCGCCGAGGTGGCGCGCGCCAAGGCCCAGGTCGAGCTCGCCCAGAACGAGGTCGAGCGCGCCGAGGGCCTGACCCAGAACCGCACCATCACGGCCCGCGACGTCGACCAGCGCCGCGCCAACCTCAACAGCGCCATCGGCTCCCAGCAGGGGGCGGAAGCCAATCTGAAGACGGCCGAGCTCAATCTCGAATGGACCGAGGTGCGCGCGCGCAATCTGATCGCGGGCGGCCAGTCCGGCGCGACGCTGCTGACGACGATCGTCGCGGTCGATCCGATCTACTTCACCTTCGACGCATCGGAGGCCGATTACCTGCGCTGGCAGCGCCGCGCGAGCGACCTGCGGACGACCGCTTCGCGCGAGGCCGGCATCGTCGCCGAGGTGCGCCTGTCGGACGAGCAGGAGTGGAAGCGCCGCGGCCGGATCGACTTCGTCGACAACACGCTGAACGCGCGCTCGGGCACGATCCGCGGCCGCGTCGTGTTCCCCAACGCCGACCAGTTCCTGACGCCGGGCACCTTCGGGCGGCTGCGCGTCTTCGCCGGCGAGGGCGACGCCCTGCTGGTGCCCGACAGCGTGATCGTCTCCGACCAGGCCAGCAAGATCGTCCTGACGGTGGGGCCGGAGAACAAGATCGTGCCCAAGCCGGTGGTTCTGGGCCAGATCACCCGGGGACTGCGCGTGATCCGCACCGGGCTTTCGCCGGAGGACAAGGTCGTCATCGGCGGCTTCGCCAACCCGATGGTGCGCCCCGGCGCGACCGTCACGCCGCAGCCGGGCGAGATCAAGCCCAACGGCAGCAACTGAACCGCGCCTCGAACCAGCCCCGGGCGGCCGACGGCCGCCTGCCCTGACGCCAGGCCAGGACCCTTTTCATGTTCCGTTTCGCCCATTTCTTCATCGACCGGCCGATCTTCGCCACCGTGCTCTCGGTGCTGCTGACGATCGCCGGTGCCATCGCCCAGCGCGGCCTGCCGATCGCGGAATATCCCGAGATCGCGCCGCCGACGGTCTCGATCACCGCGACCTATCCCGGCGCCTCGGCCGAGGTCGTCGCCGCCACGGTGGCGACGCCGATCGAGCAGGAGGTCAACGGCGTCGACGACATGCTCTACATCCAGTCGCAGTCGACCGGCGACGGTCGCGTCACGATCAACGTCGTGTTCAAGGCCGGCGTCGACATCGACCAGGCGCAGGTGCTGGTGCAGAACCGCGTTGCCGCCGCGGAGGCGAGGCTGCCGGCGGATGTGCGCGCGCTGGGCATCCAGACGCGCAAGGCCTCGCCCGATCTGATGATGGTCATCAACATGATCTCGCCGGACGGCTCGCGCGACGCCCAGTACGTCTCCAACTACGCGACGCTCTATGTGAAGGACGTGCTGACCCGCATCGACGGCGTCGGCAACGTCCAGGTCTTCGGCGCGCGCGACTTCTCGATGCGGATCTGGCT
>LNFM01010501.1_pt1 | contig 13006 bp, 4 predicted proteins | sample 596031 | NCBI WGS metagenome assembly LNFM01 (sample SAMN04254537, study PRJNA301005) | activated carbon metagenome | isolation source: dual media filters at the Ann Arbor, Michigan drinking water treatment plant | place: USA: Ann Arbor
CGGCGTCCGAGCGCTCGGACGAGCCTCGTTTCAGCGAGCAAAGCCTCGCGGTAAATCTCGTCGTGCCGGCCGGTGATCAAATAAACGCGCCCCGAGCTCTGGGCGAGCCGTCGGATACGCTCGGCCTCTCCGTCGATGTAGCCGTCGTTGGGGGCGACGATCAGCCATCGCGGAAAGGTCTGGGGCTCCTGCAAGCCGACGTTCATTCCGACGTACGCGCCCTCGCTGAAGCCCATCACGACGTTGTCGTGCCGCTGAACCCGGCGCGGAAACAACACGGACAAACGCTCGATGGCGGCGATCGACTCGCGCCGCGCGTAGCCGGCGTCGTTGCGCCACTGCCTCGTCGCGCCGCCGCGCTCGTGCGGATGGTTTCCGATCGGGCAGACGAGCCAGCCGAATCGTGGAGTGCTCTCGTGCCACCGACGACACCCCTCTTTGGGATTGGCTCCCCGCGCGTGGAGATAGACCAAGACGCGCTGCCGGCCGCCCGCGGACGGACGGTAGAAATACGCTCCCGCCATTCCTGGGAGGTCCAGGCGCTCGGGGTCTCCGGGCGTCGATGGCGGATGAACGCCTGGCAGCGTCGCCCGGCGCGACTCGCGACCGCTTCGCGCGTTGGACGAGCTGTTGCGCGCCTGCGCTGTCGCGCGCAGCCCGTGCCGTTGCGCCTCGGCGGTCCCGGGCACCAGCGACGCGATCGTGATCGCGATCGCGGCGAGGGTCGCGCTCGGCCTCGAGTGTTGGGGTCGATCCGGGGTCGTGGGTCTCACGGCGGAGCAGCCGTTAGCAGATCCCGGCCCCTCAGGTCCAATTCACGACTCACCCGACCCCGCCTCCCGTGCCAGTGCCCATCGTGGTGTTCGCTCACCGCCACGGCCGAGACGGGAGCAAGCTCTACGCTGGTCGATCGCGCGCGTCGGCGTCGCGTGTGGTTGCTTGCTCGCGCCGCTGCAACACGCAGGGGTCGCGATGCTGACGCCGCCGATCGCGAGGACCCTGCGATCAGTCAAAGGCCCCCTCGAGCAGGTGCTCGTCGAGCGGTCGCGACGCGCTCAGCGTCCCGCGTCGCCGCTCGCGCTCGGAGCACCGGCGTCGCCGTCATCGCCCGCCGCGCTGCTCGGCTCGGGAGGCGGCGGAGGAACAACCGGCGCCGGACGCGCCCGCAGCCCGCGCACGTAGTCGATCACCATCTCGAGATCGCGCCCTTGCAGCTCTTCGGCGTACGAGGGCATCTCGTTGGTGCTTCCGTAGCGAGTGGGGTGGCCTGGATCGAGGATCTGCCCGCGAATCCAAGCCCGCGAAGCCCACCCGGTCAGGTCGGGCGCCGTTCGGTCCGCGGCTTCGATGCCCTCGGGCGCGGCGCCGCCCTGGTGACAACCCGTGCAAGTGCCGTGATAGAGCTCGTCACCGAGCCGCACCTTCGCCGCGTCCGCTCGCGGGTCGTTGCCCTCGACGCTCTGCGAATACAGGTACTCGCTGAGGTTCTCGAGGTCGCGCGCGTCGAGGTCGCGCTGCGGCGGCATCCCATGAATTCCTGTGCGCCCAAACAACTGCGGCGCGTTGGGGTTGATCATCACGGCCCTCGCCCACTCGCGCGAGCCGAAGCCCTCGAGCGTGGGACCGCGAGCGCTCGTGCGCTGCCCTCTCGCGTCGCGCGGAGCGACGTTCGCTCGCGCGTGGCAGCTGCCGCAGTGCTGATCGTAGAGGAGCTTGGGTCGCACGCTCGGGTGCATGCGAAGGATGTCCTGCGGGCCCTCGGGAGCGATTCCATCCGCGGCGAATCGACGCGCAGTCTCGGCGCGGACGCGGGCGCCGGCCTTGCCCTCACGGAAGCGCGGATCGTTTTCGTCGGCCATCACGCAGTAGCTCGTGTAGCCCGCGAGCGCGACCAACGTTAGCGCGCCGAGCACCTGACCCGGCCCCACCCTTCGCCGCGCGCGATCGAGGAAGGGAACAGCGAGCAACAGCCCGGTCGCGAGCCCCGGAATGACCGCCGTGGCGATGAGCTCGCTCTTGCCGTGAAAGAGCTTTCGCAGCCGAAACAGCCAGAGCAAATACCACTCTGGCCGCGCGGGATAGTCGGCCATGTCGGGGTCCGCCGGACCCTCGAGCGGAGCGCCGAGGCGCTTCGCGAGGAGCACCGACACGACCACGAGCGCGGCGGCCGCGATCCCGTCGAGCGCCGTTTGTGACGGCCAGGTCGACGCGTCGGCGATCGCCGTGGCGTCGTCTTCGTCCGCCGAGCTCTGACCGACGCCGAGCCGACGATGGACGGCTCCCCGCCAGGCGAGCAGCAGCACAAACAGCGCCGGCACGAGCACCGTGTGAAGCGTGTACATCCGCGTGAGGGTCGGCGTTCCGAGATCAGGACCGTTGCGCAGCGCTCTGGCTGCGGCGTCGCCGATGACGGGAAACGTCTGAATGATCCCGTCTTCGACCTTCGCGATCCAATACGCCTTCTCGTCCCACGGAAGCATCGCGCCTGTGTGCGCGGCGGCGATGCTCATCCCGAGCACGCCGAGCGCCAGCCACCAGAGACCCTCGCGCGGCTTTCGGTGTTGCGCGATCGCGAGCAGCGCCAGGCACTGCACCAGCGCGACGACGATCATCACCTGCGCGATCCAGTAGTGAAGCCCGCGCACGAACGCGCCGAGCGGCAGCGTGCGCTCGAGGTAGACGATCGAACCCCACGCGTCTCGCGCCGTCGGCGCATACAAGTTGCCCAACGCGAACCCCGTGAGCCCCTCGAGGACGAAGAGCCACACGAGCGCGTGACCCAGCGCAGAGGACCACCGAGCCGGTCCGTAGAGCGGGCGCACAAAGGCGGCGCGCGCGATGTCGAGGACAACCAGACGATCGTCCAGCCAGTCTTTTAGCTTGCCGAACATCGCGATCAGCCCTCCACCCGCTCGGCGGTTCCGAGCTTGAACCGACGGTAGCGGACCTCCACCCAGCCTTCGGCGATCCGCGTCTCGAGCGGGTCCATCCCGCGGGGCGACGGGCCGTCGACGACCCCGCCGCGATCGGTGAAGTGACTGTCGTGGCACTTGCACACGAAGCGCTCGTTTTCACGGTCAATCGAGCAGCCCAGGTGCGGGCAGACCGCAGAGAAAGCTTTGACGCTTCGGTCATCCTCGCGGATCAGCCAGACGCTCCCGATGCGTCGATCGGGCGTTCGAATCCACGCGTCTTCGACGGCGCCGATGACCGCTGCCTTCGTGGGTTTTCCACGCTCCAGCGCGTCGAGTCGTGCGACCTTTCGCCACGAAGCGCCGCCCGAGCCCTCGGGGCGACGCTCGCTCTGCGCGACGAACACGCCCGTCGCCGAGACACCGACGCCGGCGACAGCTGCGCCAGCGCAGCCCGAGAGCACCTTCAAAACCGTTCGACGTTGAGCCACAGTCCCTCCATCTTCCCCGTCTCGAGAATGCCGAATGGCGTTGCGCCGTCGATGATCGACATGAACCCGACCGACCCGCGGCGGCGAACAGAATCGCTCGCATCACGCAGAGCGATCGCCGCTCTCGTGGGCGCGATCCTGGCTGCGAACGTTGGGTCGATGGGCTGTGCGACGCCGCGCAATTCGTCGTTGATCGTAAACCAGATCCGGTTGCACGGGGTTCGTTCGATCGACGCCGACGCGCTTCGCGGTCGAATCGCGACGCAACAGTCGACGCTGCCCACGCGCCCTGCGATCCCGCTCGTGTCGCGGTTCGAGTACTACGACAACAACACGTTTCGTCGGGACATCGAGCGCATCGAGCGCGCGTATGCGGCCGAGGGTTTCTATGGCGCGGCCGTCGAAGATGTTCACATCGAGACCGACGCACAGCGGCGGCTCGTCAATGTGGACATCACTGTCCGCGAAGGACAGCGCACCACGGTCGGAACGCTGTGGATCTCGGGCTGCGACGAAGGCTCGCCGATCGTGCTCGACCAGGCCGCATGCGACGAGATGCGTGGGAGGCTGAGCCTCCAGCTCAACGGCGCGTTCTCCGAGAGAGCGTTCGCGAGTGATCGCGAACTGCTTCGCGCGCTCATGGAAGACAAGGGACGCGCCGCGGCGCGAGTGCGCGCTCGCAGCACGGTCGACCCCGAGTTTCGACGGGCGCACGTCGTGTACGTGCTCGACCCGGGACCCGAGTCGTTCTTCGGCGAGACGCAGATCGTCGAGGGCGACGGCTCGCGACCCGTTCGGAGCGGCAGTCTACCGAGCGGATACCCCCTCGCGCCCGTGCAGAGCGCGCTCGCGATCGATTCGGGGACGCCGTACTCCCGCAGCACCATCGCCAACGCCCAACGGCGCGTGTTCGAGCTCGGGGCGTTCGGCATCGTCCGAATTGTTCCGCAGCCCCGCGCGTGCCGCGTCGGCGTGAGCGGCTGCGGACCGGCCCCGATGAGCGCGGTCACGCACCGAGCGCTCGCCGAGTGGGTCCGCGTCGATCTTCGCGTGCAGCTCGGGCCAAAGACAGTGTTCTTTCATCGCTTCGGCGTCGGCGCAGAGACAGACCAGCTTCGATCCAGCGCGCGCGCCTCGTGGCGCTTCGAGTGGCGCAACGCCTTCGGCGGGATGCGGCGGCTGTCCGGCGAGATTCGTCCGCAGCTCTACTTTCCCTCGCTGCTCGGCAACTTCGCGGGCTCATTCGCGCCAGGCGTCGCGGCGTCCATCGAGCTTCGGCACCCCGAGCTCTTTCGGCGCTGGTCTTTCGCTGGCGGAATGCAGTTCGACCTCGGCCCCGACCCGTTCAACCCGAACCGCACGTCGCGCATCTATGGTCGTCCGTACGCGGGGCTGCAGTTCGCGTTCAACCAAAACGGCTTCGGCGCGATCTACCTGCGCGGCGCTGGGGTCTCGTACTACGGGCAAGAAGCGTTCTTTCGCACCGACCCGATCTATTCGGCACAATATTTCAACCAGACCTACTACTACCTCGAGGCCACGCTCGGCGGTGATTGGCGAGACAATCCGCTGGCTACGCGACGAGGCGGGTACCTTCGCGGCACCATCCACGCGTCGGGTCCGGTGATCCCGACGGTCAACCCGTACGCCTTCGTGCGCGGGCTCTTCGAGGGGCGAGCCTTCATTCCGATCACCCCGAACTTCACGATCGCCACGAGGATTTCCGCCGGCCTCGGCCTCGGAACCGAAGGCGCCGAGGGGTGGCCCGTCCCGCAGGAGCTTCGCTTCTACTCGGGTGGAGCCAACAACAATCGCGGCTACCCGTTCAATCGCGTCGGATCGCTGGCCACTGTTCCTCGCCAGACCTGCGTCGTCACGATGGCCGACGGAACCACGCGGCGAACCGAAGACTGCAACCGGCCCATGGTGGGCGGGCCGCTGCGCGTCGGAACCGCAGACGACCCCGAAAACCCACAGCCCGTCGCGAAGCCAGACGTCAATCGCCTCCTCGCGATCGGCGGCCTGGGGCTCTGGGAGTTTTCGATCGAAGCGCGATACTTCCTCGGGAGCTTCGGCGTCGTCGCGTTCGCCGATCTGAGCAACGTCGCAGGGTGGAACGTCCCAACGGTCGAAGACATCCCTCGCCGAACGCTCGAGATCAACAGCGACATTACGCCACCGCCGGTGAATCCCGCGGGCTTCGCCGGCGTCGGCGACCTCATGGCGCGCATGTTCGCCGACGCGCACCCGAGCGTCGGGCTCGGCTTTCGATACATTTCTCCGATCGGCGTGATCCGCCTCGACGCTGGCCTGCGCGTCGACGACATCAGCTGCACTCGGTTCGACACCGAGATCGAAGAGCAGCGCGCGAGCGCCGCCAGGTCTGGCCAATATCCCTGGTATTTCGTGACCAGCCGACCGCCCTGCAACCTGTTGGGCGCCCGAATTCCCGCGGAGATCGCGATCGCGATCGGTGAGGCATACTGAAGGTCATGCTGCGCCGCGCCCTCTCGATCTCGGGATACGTCGTCGCGCTCGTGTCCCTCACGGCCATTTCGGCGATCGGCCACCTTCACACCGCCGACGCGCGACTCGCCGCAAGAGACGTCACCAACAAGGTTCTTCGCTCGCTCTTTCGCGGGACGCTCACGATCGGGTCGATCGATCGACTCAACGTTTTCAGCGGGCTGCGGGCCAGCCGGGCGACGCTCGATGACGCCCGCGGCCGTCGGATCGTCGACGACGCGACGTTCGAAGCGAGCTCGCTCATCGCAGTGCTTCGATCGGTCTTGGGTCGACCCAACAGCGCGATGCCAGCCCTCGAGCTGCGCGTCCGAACGCTCAAGCTCGTCTTCGAAGACGATGGGGTCCCGTCGATCGCTGGCGCGTTCGAGGCTCGCGAAGATCCACGGACGCCGCGCCCTCGAACGACGGCGCAACCCGCGGCCGCACGGCCACCGACGACGCTGCGATTTCCCTCGATGCGCGTCAGCGTGCAGCGTGTCGACGTCGGTCACCCAACGGTGCCACTACTCGTAGACAACGCCACGGTGCGCGGCTCGATGGTGACCGAACCGTTCTCGTTGCAGAGCAACCTCGACGGGGCTCGCGTGGACGCGCGGCGCTACGGTTCCGCCACGGCGCGCGGAGACTTCTCGCTCGTGCTCCCCGCGTGGACGCCCGCGCTTTCGTCGGAGCGGACAGAGCAGTTCGAAGGTCGCCTTCACGCCGACGCGCAGCTTCGTGGCGACGAGCTCGACTGCGACGTGAGCCTCGACGTCGACCGCGAAGGAGTGCGAATCGACGCGAGGCAATGCACCGCGCGCGCCTCGATGATCTCGCGGCTCGCGGGGATGCCGATCGGCGTAGACACGAGGATCGCGCACGTCCGATTCTCGCGCACTCCGACGGGACCGATGGCGATCGAAGCCGACGCGCGGGTCGGAGAGAGCCCTGTCTTTGCGCGCGTCGCGCTCGGCGAAGACACGATCGACGCGACGCTCTCGATAAACCGCTTGGATCTCTCGCGAATCCGCGCCGATCTACCGAGCAGCGAACTGACCGGGCGCGTGCGGTTCACCCGAAACCGAAGCACGCTCACCGTCGACACGACCGAGCTCGAAGCGCGCGTCGCCGGACGGATGATTCCCGGAGCGACCGCGCGAGGCCGGCTCGGACGCGACGAGCTCACGCTCGAATCCGTCGAGGTGCCGAGGCTCGGCCTGCGCGCGAGCGGTCGTGTCGCGCTCGGAGCGAACGCTGGCGACCTCGACATCGACGCGGAGGGAGCAGTGCGCGACGTCGCGAGCGTAGAGCTCCTCCGCGAGCTCGACCTCGCGGGCGACGTTCGTTATCGAGCCCGCGTGCAACGGCGGCGCAACGAGACGTCCGTTGATTTCGAGGTCAGCGGCCGCGGAATGCGGGTTCCCGGGGACGTTCGAGTCGCAAATGGCAGCGCTCGCGGATCGCTTCGCGTCGGCGCGACCGGAGCGATCGCGCTGCAAGCGGACGCGCGTGGAAGCGGCGTGCGAGTGCGCGGCATCGGCCCCGCGGACGGAACGGTGCGGATCGAGGGAGATCCTCGAGGCTCGCTGCGCGGTCGATTTCGTGTGTCCGGTGACAACATCGCAGCGCTCCCCGGCGCGCCTTCGCGCGGGCCCACCAACGCCGAAGGGACGTTCTCGATTGATCGCACCTCAACTGCGACGCGAGTGGCGCTCGGAAGAACGCGGATCACGCTGCGAGGCGCGCGCGGCACGGTCACTGCGTCGATCTCTGCGCCGACGCGCGGGCGACCCACCGTGTCGGTGCAGGTCGAAACGGATGACGGCGGGCGAGTCCGGCTGCGGCTCGGCGCCAACGGCGTCGAGACCGAGCTCGGGCAGTTGCCTACCGACTGGATCGCGCGCGCCATCGGTCTGGACGCTGGCGTCGGCGGCAACGTTGGAGGCGACCTTCGACTCGTCGGGGGACGGCCACGCGGCGCCCTGCGCTGGACTGGCGGATCGCTGCCCGTGCTCGGACCGGTCGAGCTCACGATCGACGCGCGGGAGGAGGACGGGCGCGACGCACTGAGCGGTCGGCTCGTGTACGGCACCGGCGCCGACCGACCCGCGGTGACCCTCGCCGCTCGCTTCGATGCACGCGCAGCGACGCGGGGGGGGCTCGATGGGCTCGTCTCGTCCATCGAATCCGCTGAAATTCGCGCGGAAGGCGCGCCAGCGTCGTTGCTTCGACACCTCGCGCTGCCGGGGATGGCGTTTGGAGGGCACGCAGACCTCGCGGTTCGCGCGCACCGAAGCGCGCGAGGCGCGCCGCTCGAGACCGTGTTCGGCTTCGATGTGCGTCAGTTCGTTCCGACCGCGAACCTGAGCGCCGCTGTGTCCACGGTGCTCTTCGGACGTCGAGGACAAACCAACCCGACCGCGCGTGGCGCGCGCGCCCTCACGGTGCCGCTTCGGTTGCGCGGCGCGGTGTGCGCGACGGTGGCGACGGCTCGCGCTGTGCCCGAACGCGCAGACCTCGCCATCGCGTGGGGCGCCGATGGATCGCAGCCCGTTGAAGCGCTTCCGACGCAGTGCGCGCTGACCGCCGTGGATTTTCGCGAGGCGCTGTTGCGCGCCGAGGCCGAGACCGGCGGCCCATGGCACCAGGCCTTGATGGGTGCGATCCACACGATCGTGTCGTCGCGCGGCTCGGGAAAACGCTGGTCCGATGTCATCTTTCCGCCCGAGGTGCTCGCGTTGCTCCGCGACTCGACGGTCGGAGTCGACCTGCACATCGGGCCCGCTTCACCGGCACAGTGGCCGTTCACCGCCGCGGCGTCGCGGCTGATGCCCGCGCTCGTTCGACCGCCCATCGACGGAACCATCGACGCGGCGATTCATGTGTCGGGCCCCCTCCGTGCGCCCAACATCCGCGCCGAGCTCCACGGCACGAGCGACGCGCCTGTGTGGCTCAGCGTCAACGACCGCGCGCGCTTCGACGCAGACGTCACGATCGCCACAGGACGCGACGGCGAGACCGTGCTCGATCGAGCGCTCGTGGACGTCGACGCCCGCGCCCACCTCGAGCGACGCGACCGCGCAGCAGCCGAGGGCGACGCCCGCGCCGTGCTCGAGCTTCGCACCGTCGTCAACCCGCGCGCGCTCTTCGATGGCCGCGAAGGACTTCGATCGATCGCCGTCGAGCGCGCCAGCTTGCGCGGCACGTCGCTGGACCTCAACCGCCTCGCGTGGGCCCGAAGCAATCGCGTCAACGGCCGCCTGAGCCTCTCGCTGACCGACACGGGCGACCCGACGCGGCCATTTCTTCTCAACGCGTCAATCAACGCGCTCACGGTGCGAAACCAGCAAGCGTCGACGATCGCGGTGCGCGCGGGTCTCTATGACGGCTGCGTCGTCGCTCAGAGCCGTGGCGAAGGGTGCAGACTGGGAAACTGGCAGCTGCGATCGTGCCTCTCGTGGGCCCCAGGCAGTCAGGGATCGGCGTCCTGCGACCCCGCCGCCCGCAGTGAATTCGCGCCGCAGGACGGTCTTCGTTTGGTCGGCTGGCTCCCGCTCGAAGGCGACTGGCACGAGATGCGACCCAAGTACGACGAGGCGCAGGTCGCGCTCAACGCGCTCGGGTTTCCGCTGGAGCGCATCGCGCCGATCGTCGAGCGCCCGCCGATCGTGCACATCGGCGGAACGCTGTCGTCGTCGCTGCAGTGGCAAGCGCGAGATCCTCGCCTCCTCAACGGCTATTTCTCGGTGAGCCACGGAGAGCTGACGATCGAACGAATGGGAGTGCCCATTCGAGACATCGAGCTCACCGCGCTCGCCGCGGCGCGACAGCTGCGCTTCTCGCCGCCGATGACGATGCACATCGGCTCCGGAACGACGCAAGGATCGCTGACTACCGGCGGCATGATCGACCTCAACGGGCGCGACGGAGAGATCGCGCGCGTCCGAGTGTTTCCTCGCGTCGAGAATTTTCCTGCCGTCCAGGAGGGCAACCTCTACGCGATCATCACCGGGGCGCTGACACTCGACGCGAAATTGTTCAGCGATCGTATGGATGGATCGCTCGTCATCGGCAGCGCCAACGTTCAGGTACCCGAGGAGAGCTCGAGGTCGTTGCAGTCGTTGGACGAGGCGAGCGGCGTCTTCGTGCTCGGTCGCTCTCGCGTCGCGCCGCCCAGCCAGAACAGAGGGTTCGTCGCCGACCTCTCGTTTCGCACGGTCGAGCCCATTTTTCTTCGCCGCCGCGACTTCCTCATCGGGATCACCGCAGAGGGCGGAATCCGCTACGACAACGCCATCTATGTTCGCGGCGCCGTCTCGCAGGTCGGTCGTCAGAACTTCTTCGAGCTCTTCGGCAAGCGCTTCTACTTCGATCGCGTATCCGTCCTCTTCGACGGATCGTCGTCGCTCGATCCGCTGCTCGACGTGGCGCTCCACTACGACTCTCCGACGGACGGACGCATCGTGATCTCCGTTGGCGGCCACAAGAACGCGCCCGAAATCCGCTTCAGCGCAGAGCGCTACCCGGGAGCGAGCGACGCAGAGATCCTCGCGATGCTCGTGCTCGGTCGACGAGAGTCTCGCGGCGCGTCCGATCAGGCGACGCTCGAGCAGCAGGGTCGACAAGCAGCCGCCTCGCTGCTCACCGCTGTGCTCTATGGGTTTGGCGCCGGTCAGGTCCAGCGAGCGCTCGAGAGCACCGGCGTCGGCTTCGTGCCTACCGTCATCGCCGAGCCGGGCGCCGACGGAACAGCCCTCTCGCGCCTAGGCATCGGCGTGCTCCCGAGCTTCCTCGGCAACCGCGTGTATATCGAAGGCACATACAATCAATCGCAAGCCACCGGGCAAGGCGCACAGCTGCTGATCGACGCGACCATCAACGATCACTTCTCGCTCGGCGGAGTGCTGGGCACGAGCAGCAACAACGGACAGCGATTCGGCGTGGATTTCTTCTATACGCCGTGACCGTCAGCGCGGTGTCAGGGCAACACTCGAACAAGCCGGCGCGTCCCTGCGCGCTCGACTTCGAGCACGCACTGCTCGCCGCTCGTCGCTCGTCGCTCGACCGCGCTCGCGTCGCGGACCGCGACTCCGTCCAGCGACAGCACGCGATCGCCCACGCGCAGGCCTGCGCGCGCCCCCGGTGACCCCTCGTCCACACGGTCGATCAGCACCGCTCCACCACGCGACGAGAGAGCAAGCCAGCCCGTCGAGCCAGCGACCATCGCCCCCGCGAGCGCTCGCTCGAAGCGCAGTCGCACCCCTCGCGCGACGGTCCCGCGAAGGACGCGGACCGCGGCCGCTTCGCTGCGCCCGAGCACAGGATGCACCGCGACGATGCGTTGCTCGCCCTCGGGCAGCGCGTCTGCGCGAAACCGCCCCTGTCGATCGGTCCGACTGAGCGCAGCAGATTCGGCAGTCGTCGCGAGGGTGATGGTCGCGCCCGCTACGGGCTCCCCTCGCCCGTCGACGAGCTCGCCCTCTGCCGAGCCTCCGGCCAACAGCTCGGTGCGCGCGAGCTCTGTGGTTGCTCCGCTTCGCGCGACAGCGGCGACGACGGCGCTTCGAATGCAGCCATCGGCGCTGGCAGCGAACTCGACGCGGCCCGGGCACACTTGGTCGAAGCGAGCCTCGCCCTCGCCTCGCAGCGTGCGGTGCAAGGTCCCGCAGACCGTCGTGAGCGCGACGTCGATGTCGGCTCGGGCGCAGCTCCTCGCGTCGATTCGCGCGATCACCATGGCGCCAGGCTCGAGCGAGATCCGCACTTCTTCACGAGCGTCGACGCCGCTGAGGATCCGCGAGGCGAATCGCGGGTGTCGCGCTTCGATCGCGAACGCACCGCGGCCGGCGAGGAGCGCGTCGAACGTCCCGTCCGCGCCCGAGAGCACCCGCGCGCTGTGACCGCCGCCCGCGAGCAACAGCTCTGCTCCCGAGACCGGATAGCCGTCGCGATCCAACACCCTCCCTCGAACGCGACGACTGTCGGACTCGAGCGCGAGCGTCACGCGCACCTCTTGATCATCGGCGACCTCGACCTCGGCTCTCGCGCCGACGCGCCCGGACACCATCGCGACAACGCTCGCTCGTCCTAGCACTGCCGGCACTCGAAACGTCCCGTCGCGCGCGGTGAACACGCGCCTCGGGGCGTAGTCGCGCTCGACGCGAACCTCCACGAGCTGTTGTCCGATGGGATAGCCGCGATCGTCGACGAGACGACCGTCGATGACTCCGCCGACGTGAACGACGACCTCCACGTCGATCGTGTCCCCGGCGCGTACGGCGCGAAGCTCGCTGTCGGCGCGGACGTAGAGCGGATGGGACGCGCTCACGCGGACGGCGCCCGGCGGGACTTCTCCCACGCGAAACCGACCGAGCGAGTCCGTGACGAACCCCGCCTCGGCGCTCGATTCGGCGCTCGTCGCGACGGGAGCGGTCGGCGCCGTCGGGTCCGTTGGGATGTGGGGAACACGTCCAGACGTGACGCCGAGCTCTCCGCTCGGTCGCAGCGGCGAGGGTCCACGCTGTTGTCGTTCGAAGAGCTGTTCTCGAAATGCTCGCGCGGTCGCGGTGAGAAATGATGTTCGTCCGTCGAGGTCGATCGACGCGAGCTCGACCTGCGCGTTGGCGACTGGCGCGCCGCGGTTGTCCACGACGCGCCCCCGCACGAGCACCTCGCGATCGAGCGCGACGGTGACCGGCGCGCCTCCAGCCTGCACCGCATCCGCGACGCGAGCGACGTAGCCCGTCGCGCGAGCGCTGATGACGTGCGGTCTACGGAGAAGCCCTCCGATACGAAAAGCGCCGTCCTGCTCGCTCACGAGCGCGCGCGGAGCGGCGGAGAGCGCGTCCTCGGCGACGATGACCCGAGCGTCCACGATCGGCGCCTGCGTCTGGGCGTCTACGACGCGGCCTTCGATCGTCGCTCCGTCGGTGAGGACCATTCGAACCGCCCGAGTCTCGCCGGGCTCGAGCGAAAGCGGCGCGACGGGCTCAGCCACGCGCCCGCCGAGCTGCGCGCGAAGCTCGTACACACCCGATGGAACTCGCGCCAGCCTCGCCACGCCATCCGCGGCGGCGTCTTCGCTGCGCGCGGGCCACA
>LNFM01010502.1_pt1 | contig 13005 bp, 11 predicted proteins | sample 596031 | NCBI WGS metagenome assembly LNFM01 (sample SAMN04254537, study PRJNA301005) | activated carbon metagenome | isolation source: dual media filters at the Ann Arbor, Michigan drinking water treatment plant | place: USA: Ann Arbor
GCATCATCTGCCCGAGCAGGTCCGGGTCCTTCCAGAAGACGTGGAACGCCTGGTCGAACAGCGCGCGATGCTCGGCGCGGTCGATCAGGCAGCAATGCAGCGTCGAATAAAGATCGGTGCGCGAGGTCAGCCCGGCGACCTGCAGCGCATCGAGCGCCAGTAGCACGCGGTCGGTGCCGACCGGTACGCCGGCCGCCCTCAAAACGCGTGCAAAGTGAACGACGTTATCGGCGAGGTGGCCGGGCAACTCGGCAGTGGAAGGCAGCATCACAGGACTCGGCTTCGCTCAACACCGCAAGCCACTGGATTCCCGCCTGCGCGGGAATGACGGCATCCCACTGCGCGCTGCTGCCGCAGTGAATTGGCGCTTAGCGGGAAGGACAGCGTTCCACTCGGCGTCGTCCCCGCACTGGATTCCCGTTTGCGCGGGAATGACAGCGCCACGACACCTGTCGTCCCCGCGAAAGCGGGGACCCAGTGTCTTTTGCCGTCCACACGCACGTCGATCCCCCAGGTGCGCCACGTCAACCCGCGCTCGACGCCGCCACCTCGCTGCGGATCTTCTCGACGATCCGCGCCGCCTCGCTGCCCTGGACGCGGGCGATGTCATCTTGGTACTTGAGCAGCATGCCGAGCGTGTTGTTGACGGTCTCGGGGTCGAGGGCGACCGCGTCGAGCGCCAGCAGCGCGCGCGACCACTCGATCGTCTCGGCGACACCGGGCAGCTTGTACAGATCCATCGTGCGCAGCTCCTGCACGAAGATGACGATCTGGCGGCTCAGCGCGGCCTGCGCCTGCGGCACCTTGCGCCGCACGATCTCGAACTCGCGTGCCGCGCTCGGGTAATCGACCCAGTGGTAGATGCAGCGACGCTTGACCGCATCATGGATCTCGCGCGTGCGGTTGGAGGTCAGGATCACCACCGGTGGCGTGTCGGCCTTGATCGTCTTCCACTCGGGAATCGTGATCTGGAAGTCAGACAGCACCTCCAGCAGGTAGGCCTCGAACGGCTCGTCTGTGCGATCGAGTTCGTCGATCAGCAGCACCGGCGGCACCTGGTAGGGCGGCGGCGGCGGCAGCAGCGCGCGCAGCAACGGCCGCTCGATCAGGAATCGCTCGCTGAACAGGCCCGCCGCCAACTGCTCGCGCGCACCGGCGGCGGCATCGTGCGCCGCCTCGGCAAGCCGGATCTCCATGATCTGCCGCGCGTGGTTCCACTCGTAGGCGGCGGCGCCGATGTCGAGCCCTTCGTAACACTGCAGCCGGATCAGCTCGGCGCCCAGGCCGGCCGCCAGCACCTTGGCGATCTCGGTCTTGCCGGTGCCGGGTTCGCCTTCGAGAAACAGCGGTCGCTGCAGCTTGAGCGCGAGGAAAACCGCGGTGGCGAGCTGGCGGTCGGCAACGTAATCGTGGGACGCGAGCAGCTGCTCGGTGGCGTCGATCGAGGTGGGCGTGGTCATGCCGCGACCTTAGCGCAGCCGACCGCGCCCTGCCATCTGCGACGCCCGGTCAGCTGCGCCGCGCCGGCATGAAGCGGCTGTTGCGCAGCAGCCCGGCGCTGACCAGCGAAACGAGCAGACCGACCGGAAAGATCTCGACCAGCGTCATCGGCACGCGGAACAGCGGGTTGGCGTACTGCGCCTGGAACTTCGCCATGTCGGCGACAAAACGGTCGAGCGCCTCGCCGCTGACGCCCTGGGCTTTCTTTTGCTCGATCAGCAGCTTGACGTACTCGCCGGCGAAGTCCATGCCGGTCACGCCGAGTGCGGCTTCCCAGGCGATCACGTAGAACGCGCTGGCGACGAAGCTGATCCCCAGCCCGAGGCCGAAGGCGGGCCAGAACCGGATCACGCCGCCGCAGTCGACGTCGCGGTGGCGCTTGATCGCCAGGAAGATCGCGCTCAGGGCGACCAGCATGATCAGGTAGCCCAGCACCACGCCATAGGACGGCGGCGGCTTGCCCTGCATCGCCACGGCCATCCCAAACAGCGGGATGCCGACGATCAGCCCCGCGACCACACCGTACTTCAGGATCTTGTTGAACACGCGACCTCCCCGGTCGGTTGAAGGAGCCGCCATTGACGCCGCTGTCTCGCCGCAAAACCATCGCCCAGGCGGGTGATTTGGCCCGAATCACCCGTCTTTCCTGCCCGGAGGGGGCCTCGCCGCAACCGCTCAGGGCACCAGGCCGAGTTCGCGTGCCTTGCTGATCGCCTCGGTGCGGCGGCGCGCGCCGAGCTTGTCGAACAAGCGCGCGACGTGGGTCTTGACGGTGTTGGGGGAGACATCCAGTCGGGCGGCGATCTCCTTGTTGGAGTAACCCGCGGCCAGCTCGCGCAACACATCGAGCTCGCGTGGACTGATACCGAGCGAGGCGACCGCGCGAGGATTGCCCGCCACGTCGGCCGCCGGCGGCGGCCGCATCAGGCGCATGCCCAGCACCAGACCGGCCACGAGGAACGCCAGGGCGATGAGTGCAACGTACAGGTCACTGGCGTGGGCGCGGGCCAGCCGCTGGTAGTCCAGCCACTGCAAACCCAAGGCGCCGGCAGCCAACAGGGTGCCGTACAGCAGTGCTCGCTTCCACATCGACGCCGCCTCCGCTCCCTCGCCGCGCCCCGCCCCGTCGCGGCAGGCGCGGATTCTTACCGCAATTGTCGGCCGCAGCGAATCTGGGCGATGCGCGCTGCACGTCCCGCGGGCCGGCACACGCAGGCCGTGTTGCCGCCTTGACCTGCGTTGTGACCGCATCGACTGTACGGTCTTGTCGAGATGCGCGGGGACGCCCGCTGCCCGCTGATCGCCTGTCCGTATTCCCGCCGCATTCCGCGCAATTGCACTGCACCACTCAGGCGATACTCGGGCGATGCGAGTTTTCCGGACCGAAACCAACATCCAGGCGCCTGCCGACCTCGTGTGGGGCATCCTCACCGACTTCCGCAGCTTCGAGCGCTGGAATCCGTTCATCCGCCAGATCCGGGGCCAGATCAGCATCGGCTCACCGCTCGATGTGACCCTGGCCATGCGCGGCCGCGCCAAGGTCACCCAGCGCCACGTGGTGCTGCGTGCCGATGACCAGCGCGAGTTGCGCTGGCGCTATCGGATCTGCCTGCCGGGGCTGTTTGACGTGCAGCACGGCTGCCGCCTCGACCCGATGCCCGGCGGCGTGACCCGGCTGCGCCACAGCCACGCGCTGCGCGGCACGCTGGCCGAAGTGCTCGGCCGGCGGCAGGAAGCAGCGATGACCGAGGCGATGATCGAGATGAACACCGCGCTCAAGATGCGCGCCGAGCGCGCGCATCGTGCCTCGACCGTGCAGCTGTCACCGGCCGAACAGGCCGAGCAGGCCGAGCGCACCACCCGGCTGAACAGCGCGCTGTCCTGGCAGAACTGACGTCGGCACCTCGGCCCGGGCGGTCGACGGCGGCGCCCCTCAGAGACTGGCCGCCAACCGCGTGCCCTGGTCGATCGCGCGCTTGGCATCCAGTTCGGCTGCTTGCGCCGCACCACCGATCAGGTGCACGCTGACACCCGCCGCCGCGAGCGGCGCCTGCAGATCGCGCAGCGGCTCCTGCCCGGCGCACAGCACCACGGTGTCGCATTCGAGCAGCTGGCCGTCGCGCCGCTGCTCGCCATAGGTCACCAACAGGCCGCCGGGCGCGATGCGCTCGTAGTTCACGCCGCCGATCATCTCCACCTGCTTCATCTGCAACGCCGCGCGATGGATCCAGCCGGTGGTCTTGCCCAAGCCCTTGCCGAGCTTGCCGGGCTTGCGCTGCAGCAGCGTGACCTTGCGCGCCGGCGGCGTCGGCTGCGGCCGCACCACGCCACCGCGCACCGACTCGGGATCGGCCACGCCCCATTCGGCCAGCCACTCGTGCAGGTTCATCGTCGGCGAGTGGCCGGGCGGCGTGACGAGGAACTCGGCGACATCGAAGCCGATGCCGCCGGCGCCAATCACCACCACGCGCTCGCCCACCGGCTTGCCGTGCAGCAGCACGTCGATATACGAGAGCACGTTGGCGCCGTCCTGCCCGGGGATCTTCGGGTCGCGCGGCACGACGCCGGTGGCGAGCAGCACGCCGTCGTACTCGCCGGCGATGAGATCGTCTGCCGACACACGCGTACTCAGATGCAGCTGCACGCCGGTGGCCTCGATGCGGCGGCCGAAGTAGCGCAGCGTCTCGTGAAACTCTTCCTTGCCCGGGATGCGCTTGGCCATGTTGAACTGACCACCGATGCGATCGCTGCCGTCGAACAGATGCACCTCGTGCCCACGTTCGGCCAGCGTGGTCGACGCCGCCAATCCGGCCGGCCCGGCGCCCACCACCGCGAAGCGCTTGCGCCGAGCGGAAGGTCTGACGATCAGCACCGTCTCGCGCGCGGCGCGCGGGTTGACGAGACAGGTCGCCAGCTCGTTCTTGAACGCGTGATCCAGGCAGGCCTGGTTGCAGGCGATGCAGGTGTTGATGTCCTGCGCGCGGCCCTGCTGGGCCTTGAGCACGAACTCGGGATCGGCCAGCAGCGGTCGCGCCAGGCTCACCATGTCGGCGCAGCCGTCGGCCAGCACCTGCTCGCCCACCTCGGGCGTATTGATGCGGTTGCTGGTGACCAGCGGAATCGTGATGCCCTGCGCGCGCAGCGCCGCCCGCATCTTCTTCGTCACCCAGGTGAAGGCGCCGCGCGGCACGCTGGTGGCGATGGTGGGCACGCGCGCTTCATGCCAGCCGATGCCGGTGTTGAGGATGGTCGCACCCGCCTGCGTGACCGCCTTGGCCAGCTGCACCACCTCGTCCCAGCTGCTGCCGTCGGGAATCAGGTCGAGCATCGACAGCCGGTAGATGATGATGAAGTCGCGGCCCACCGCTTCACGCATGCGGCTGACGATCTCCACCGGCAGCCGCATGCGGTTCTCGTACGCACCGCCCCAGGCATCGGTGCGCTGGTTGGTGTGGGTGACGAGGAACTGGTTGATGAAGTAGCCCTCGCTGCCCATCACCTCCACGCCGTCGTAGCCGGCCTCGCGCGCCAGCGTGGCGCAGCGCAGGAATGCGCGGATCTGCCGCTCGATGCCGCTTGCCGACAACTCGTACGGCGCAAACGGCGAGATCGGGCTCTTGATGCGCGACGGCGCCACGCAGAACGGGTGATAGCCGTAGCGCCCGGTGTGCAGGATCTGCAGCGCGATGCGGCCGCCTTCTGCGTGCACGGCGTCGGTGACGACGCGATGGCGGCGCGCTGCGGCCGAGGTGGCGAGCGTGCCGGCCAGCGGCTTGGTCCAGCCAGCGATGTTCGGCGCGAAGCCGCCGGTCACCATCAGGCTCACGCCGCCGCGCGCCCGCTCGGCGAAGTACGCCGCCATCGCCGGAAAGTGCTTGCGGCCGTCTTCCAGTCCGGTGTGCATGCTGCCCATCAGCACGCGGTTGGGCAGCGTGGTGAAGCCCAGATCGAGGGGGGCGAGGAGGTTTGGGTAGGCGTTGACGGGGCTCATCCGGCCGATGGTAGCGGCGGCTGGACGACCCGGGTTCGAGGAAGGACTTCAATCGTCATGCGCTAAGCGGCGCTCGATCCGGCGTTTCACCAAGGATCGCGGTTCCACGCATCGGCACCGACCTTGCTCCGCAGTACGCTTGGCTCATCCACCGCACATGCGCGGTGAACCATCGGACTGGACCAACGTATGAATCAGGAACAACGCGAGCAGATGCGCGCCGGCAAGGGCTTCATTGCGGCGCTCGACCAAAGCGGCGGCAGCACGCCGAAGGCGCTGAAGCTGTACGGCATCAACGAAGACGCCTACACCAACGAGGAGCAGATGTTCGATCGGATGCACGAGATGCGTGCGCGCATCATCGTCAGTCCGGCCTTCACTGGCGACCGCATCATCGGCGCCATCCTGTTCGAAGGCACGATGGATCGGGAGATCGCCGGCCAGGGTACGGCCGACTACCTGTGGACGGTCAAGCGCGTGGTGCCGATCCTGAAGGTGGACAAGGGGCTGGCGGCGGAGGCCGACGGCGTGCAGCTGATGAAACCGATCACTGGTCTCGATGCGCTCCTCGCCCGCGCGCGCGACAAGCGCGTGTTTGGCACCAAGATGCGCTCGGTCATCAAGCGTGCCAACGCGGCCGGCATCGACGCCGTGGTCGCTCAGCAGTTCAGCATCGGCCGCCAGATCCTCGCCGCCGGGCTGGTGCCGATCATCGAGCCCGAGATCGACATCCACAGTCCGGACAAGGCCGCTTGCGAGGCCCTGCTGCGCAAGGCGCTGCTGGCGCGGCTCGATGAGCTGCCCGACGGGCAGGTGGTCATGCTCAAGCTGACGCTCCCCGACGAGGATGACTTCTATCGCGAACTGGTCGCGCACCCTCGCGTGCTGCGCGTGGTCGCGCTGTCCGGCGGCTACAGCCGCGACGAGGCCAACGCCCGCCTGGCACGCCAGCACGGCGTCGTGGCCAGCTTCTCGCGTGCGCTCACCGAGGGACTGCACGCGGACCAGAGCGACGCGGATTTCAACGCCACGCTCGATGCAGCGGTGCAGAGCATCTACGAGGCGTCGGTGACCTAGGTCTGGATTGCCGCGCCGAAGCGCGCCGACCTCGCGCGCTTCGAGCTCCGCCGCCTGCGCGCGGCGTGCCATTGCGCACACAGCACACGGCGGCGACGGCGGAGAGCGGCGGCACGGTGGCACTGTGCGCTTGGGCGACTGTCACTGCGCCCAAGTGCCATGAATGCCGGCCCCTCAGAACGAAGCATTCGCGCAGATCAGCACCAGCCGAATGTCGGCGAAGACGTTCTCGATCGCCGCCGACTCGTTGCCGTAAATGCTCCACCAGGTCTCCTTCGCCATCGTGATGCGGTTGCGCGGGTTGTCCCACAGCTTCGGGTCCATCCACTCGACCCAGCCCCGGATCGGCGTGACATCGGCGTGCACGCCGACCGCGAGCGCCTTCTTGCCGGACGGACAGACGAGCTTCATGTCGGTGTTCTCGCGCGCACGCAGTTGTGTGCGCGGGGTGGTCATCATCTGGCGCCCAGGAATCGCCGCTGCGGCTGCGCACACCGCATACGCCTCGACATTGCGCGTGCCGAACGCGCCGTCGTTGCGGAAGTAGCCGACCCAGACGTTGCCGTCCAGCGACGGCGAACTGACCGGGGTATAGACGCTCAGATCGGACTGCGTGCCGCCGCCGATCAGCACGTGGCCGGCGGGGCAGCCGACTTCAACGCGGGCGCGCTGACCTGGGGTGAGGGTGCGCGCGTCGCGCAGGATCTGATAACCCGCGGGCCGATCGATGCAGATGGCCGCCGCACCCGCCGGCGAGGGCACGCTCAGCAGCGGATTCTCGATCTTGTGAATCAAGCCTGTGCCGTCTGCGCTCGGCGCGGTGCCGAGCGTGACGGACTTGTCTTCGAGCACGCTCCTGACTCGCTCGCGTGCCGAGCCGGTGGTGACCCGGCCGTCGGGGCAGGCGGTGACGTGCGACCCGACCTGGTTCGCCAGCACCATCGTGCCGCCCTCGGGGCGGGCGTAGAACCAGCGCGTGATCGAGGTGGGGGCCGCCGGTGGCGCGGCGGCGGGGGCCGGCGCGGGCGCGGGTGCAGGCGCGGGCGCCGGCGGCACGACCAGCGTGCCGGCGGAGACCAGTGGCGTCACCGGTAGCGCCACCGCCGGTGGCGGCGCCACGGCAGGGGGTGGCACGATCACCTGCCGCTGCGGCGGTGGCAGCGCCATCGCCCCTGGCAGCGGCCTGAGCCCACCCACGGGTGCTTTCGTCGCCGTACACGGCATCCGGCACGCCACGGCACCGGCCTGTGCGGCCTGCGTGAGCGTGCCCGACATCAGCGCGCAGTTCGACGCCTGCGGGGCCGGAAGAAATTGGCCCCGGCTCGGCAACCGGCCAGCCTGGCTGGCGGAGAACGTCCAGCCGGTGCAGCCCGCGGTCGCACTGCAGCGCGACTGGCATTCAGCCGGGGTTGCTGCCTGCAACGTGGCGATCACCGAGCCGCGCAGTGCGGTGTCGGCCAGCATCGGCGGAACAACGGCACCGACAGGCGCGGGTTGCGCCCAAGCCGCCGCCGCCGGCAGCAGCCCGATCAGCCAGAGCACGACACGCACGATGCGCCGCCCGCGCCATACGCTCCAACCCACTCGAACAATTGAATCCATACGCCGCTCTCCCTGCGGAACCGTTGACCGACGGGAACACCGCGCCCCCGCAACAGGCCGGCACGGCGCGCGCACGCTTGATTCGTCATTGCCGTACGGGCTGCCGGACTGAGGCGATTGGACGCTCGGGGGCGTTAGGGCGGCGTTAGGGCGGCTGAAATCTCGGCGCCAGCGGCCCGCGCCCCGCGGCGCCGCTCGAAGTCGCAGCGAACAAACGGAGGACGGGGGAAGGACGGGCGAGCGTCCAGAGAAGTGGACCGTTCCTGCGTTGTCCGTCGATCGCCTGGTACGCCCAGCGGCAGTGAGCGGTGGTACCGAACTGACCTGGCGACCCCACGGCGTGACATCCATGTCATGGGCGCCCGCGGGTGATGCAGGAGATGGCGGGTGCGGTGGACCAGTACGCCGGTGTCGCAGACGAGCAGCCGCACTGAGCAGCGACCGGCCGCCCTGGCCTCACTCCTTGAACGTCACCAGCACCGACTTCGCCGAGCGCTCGGCCGGCCCGTGATACACGGCCTCGATGTTGTTACCGTCGGGATCGAGCACGAAGGCGCCGTAGTAGCCGGGGTGGTACGGGCGCAGGCCGGGGGCGCCGTGGTCGGTGCCGCCGGCAGCGATGCCGGCGGCGTGAAAGCGCTGCACCGTGGCTTCGTCCTGCGCCTGGAACGCCAGGTGCACGCGGGTGGCGCCGCGCGAATGCTGATCGGGCATGGACACGAACAGTTCGTCGGACCAGAAGTAGCCTTCGCCTTCACCCTCGATGCGACGGCCAAGCGCGCCGAGCACCGCGGCGTAAAAGCGCTTGGCGCGCTCGATGTCTTCGACGATCAGGTGGACGTGATCGATCAGGCGGCCGCGGTGAATCTGATGGGTCTGCATGGCTACTTGGCGAACATCGCTTCCATGCGCTTCTGACCTTCGGCCTCCGACACGTCCTCGATGTGAGTGCCGAGCGACCACTGGAAGCCGAACGGGTCCTTCAAGGTGCCGGTGCGATCACCGTAGAACTGGTCTTCCACCGGCCGCACCTGCGTGCAGCCGGCCTCGATCGCGCGCTTGAAGGCAGCGTCCGCATCGGGCACGTAGATCATGAAAGACACCGGCGAACCACCGAGCAACTGTGGACTCTGGTTGCCCCACTGCGGATTCTCCTCGGCCATCATGATGTGGCAGTCACCGATCTTGACCTCGGCGTGCGCGTACTTGCCGTCGGGCATCGTGAGCTTCATCGTCAGCTCGGCGCCGAACGCACGCTGGTAGAACGCGACCGCGGCCACCGCATCGCGCACGGTGAGGTAAGGCGTGACGGTGTGATAACCGTCGGGTTTCCATGGAACTGGCATGGCGGACCTCCTGCGGATGGGATGGTCGCGGGCGCTCGCCGGCGACCCGATGCAACGGACGACACAGCAAGCCGAATGCGTGATGCGGCAACGGGCGCGCTGCGCACTCGGCCTAGTTAAATGCAATTCTATGGCTTGATGTAGGCGTGGCCGTCGAGCTGCAGCTTGGTCAGGCGCACCACGCCCGACGGCGTGAAGTCCGCCTCGGGGATGAACTGCTCTCGCTTGAGGTTGCGGTTCTTCAGCGTGATCTCGCAGATCTCGAACTTCACGCCGCGGTTGCGCAGCGCCGCCACGCTGGCCGCGAACGGCACTTCGGAGCGATCCTTCATGCCTTCCATCAGGAAGTCGACACCGAAAGCATGCGTCACCACCGTGATCTGCGCCTTGGGGTCGGTGTCGAGGTGGTTGCGGATATTGCGCAGCGTTGCCAGTGCCTGCGACTGCGTGTCGTTGATGTGATAGACGACCTTGTCCTGGGCGACGGTCGTCGTGGCTGCGCCAAGCAGCACCAGACCGGCAAGGACAGACTGCATCTTCATTTTCGGCTCCCCTGGATGCCGGCCCGCGGCTGCGGGCCGGATGTTTCGATTCGGATCGAACGCGGCGCGCGGCGCTGCGACGCCCGATCTCAGCAGGCCGCCACCGCGCGCTTGGCCAACACCGGAATCAGGTGTGCGCGGTACTCGGCACTGCCGTGCATGTCGCCGTTCAGGTTGTCGGTCGGCACCGTGACGCCATCACAACTATCAGGCGCCCACTTGGCGTTGAGCTTGTCCTCCAGCGCCTTGACGCGGAACGCGCAATTGCCGGCGCCGGTCACCGCGACCCGCACGCCGCCGGCGGTCTTGGCAACGAATACGCCCACGATGGCAAAGCGCGAGGCCGGCTGCTTGAACTTCATGTAGGCCGCCTTTTCCGGCACCGGAAAACTCGCCGCGGTGATGATCTCGCCCGGGCCGAGTGCCGTCTCATACAGGCCCTTGAACCACTGGTCGGCGGCGATCTGCCGCGTGTTGGTATGGATGGTCGCGTTCAAACCGAGCACCGCCGCCGGATAGCAGGCGGCCGGGTCGCTGTTGGCGAGCGAGCCGCCGATCGTGCCGCGGTTGCGGACCTGACGGTCGCCGATGCCTTCGGCCAGCTTGGCCAACGCCGGAATGCGCGAGGCGACATCATTGGACGCCGCGACCGCCGCATGCGTCGTCATCGCGCCGATGCGGATCGCGTTGCCATCGACGCGGATTCCTTGCAGCTCCGGAATGCCTGAGAGGTCGATGAAGCCTTCGATGCTGAGCAGCCCCAGACGCATCGACGGCAGCACGGACTGGCCGCCGGCAATGAGGCGATCGTCGCCATGCTGACCAAGCAGCTTGACGGCGTCGGCCACGCTGGCGGGGCGGTGGTAGTGGGTGTGGTGCATGAGAGTCTCCGTCTCCTTGCTACGTCTCCGCGCAAGCGGCGACGCAGCGTCGTTTGTGTGTTGGCGTCGGTTCCGTTCCCGCCTTCGCAGGAACGGCATCCTTTACGCCGTCTTCGCCGCCCGCATCGTCTTCCACACGGTGAACGGCGTGACCGGCATCGGCACGTCGCGCACGCCCAGCGCGTCGGTGACGGCGTTCATCACCGCCGCCGGCGAGCCGATCGCGCCGGCCTCGCCACAACCTTTCACGCCCAGCGGGTTGTGCGTGCACGGCGTGCCCTTGGCGGTTTCGACCTTGAAGGTCGGCAGATCGTCGGCGCGCGGCATCGCGTAGTCCATGTACGAGCCGGTGACGAGCTGGCCGTCCTCGTTGTAGACGCAGCCCTCGAGCAGCGCCTGGCCGATGCCCTGCGCCAAGCCGCCATGCACCTGACCCTCGACGATCATCGGATTCACCACGTTGCCGAAGTCGTCGCACGCGCTAAAGCGGTCGATCCGCACCTTGCCCGTGCCCGGATCGACCTCCACCTCGCACACGTAGCTGCCTGCGGGGTAGGTGAAGTTGGTCGGGTCGTAGAACGCGTTCTCGTTCAGCCCGGGCTCCAGCTTGTCGAGCGGGTAGTTGTGGGGCACGTAGGCGGTGAGGGCCACCTCGGCGAAGGTCTTCTTGCGGTCGGTGCCGGCCACGCGGAACTCGCCATTGGCGAACTCGATGTCGGCGTCGCTCGCTTCCAGCAGGTGCGCAGCGATCTTCTTGCCCTTGGCGACGATCTTGTCGACCGCCTTGATGATCGCGGTGCCGCCCACGCTCAATGAGCGGCTGCCGTAGGTGCCCATGCCGAACACGATCTTGCCGGTGTCGCCGTGCTGGATGTCGACATCATCGAGCCCGATGCCGAGCTTGTCGGCTACCACCTGTGCGAACGTGGTCTCGTGCCCCTGCCCATGCGAGTGCGAGCCGGTGAACACCGTAACCTTGCCGGTGGGGTGCACGCGCACCTCGCCCGCCTCGAACAGGCCCGCGCGCGCGCCGAGCGCGCCGGCGATATTCGATGGCGCCAACCCGCAGGCCTCGATGTAGCAGCTGTAGCCGATGCCGCGCAGGTAGCCCTTCTTCTCGCTCTCGGCCTTGCGCGCGGCGTAGCCCGCCACGTCGGCGATCTGCTGCACGCGCTTGAGGGTGGCGTCGTAGTCGCCGGTGTCGTAGGTCAGGCCCACCGGTGTCGCGTACGGGAAGCTCGTGATGAAGTTGCGGCGGCGCAGTTCGGCCGGATCGATCTTCAGTTCGCGCGCCGCCGTCTCGACGATGCGCTCGACCACGTAGGTCGCTTCGGGCCGGCCGGCACCGCGGTACGCGTCCACCGGCGCGGTGTTGGTGAACACCGCCTTCACCTCGCAGTAGATCGCCGGCGTGGCGTACTGGCCGGCGAGCAGCGTGGCGTACAGGATGGTCGGAATGCACGAGGCGAACGTCGACAGATATGCGCCCATGTTGGCGGTGGTGTGCACGCGCAGGCCAAGGAACTTGCCATCCTTGTCCAGTGCCAGTTCGGCGCGCGTCACATGGTCGCGGCCATGCGCATCGGATAGGAAGGCCTCGCTGCGCTCGGCGGTCCACTTGATCGGCCGACCCACGCGCTTGGCCGCCCACACCAGCGCGGTCTCTTCCGCATACAAATAGATCTTGGAGCCGAAGCCGCCGCCCACGTCGGGGGCCACCACGCGCACCTTGTGCTCGGGCAGGCCGAGCACGAAGGCGGTCATCAGCAGGCGCTCGACGTGTGGGTTCTGGCTGGTCACATACAGCGTCCACGCGTCCTCACCGCGCGAGTACACGGCGTTGGCGGCGCGCGGCTCGATCGCGTTGGGTATCAGCCGGTTGTTGACGAGATCAAGTGTGGTGACGTGTGCGGCGTTGGCGAACGCCGCGTCAGTGGCCGCCTTGTCGCCGCAGCCCCAGACGTAGCAGACGTTGTTCGGCGCGATGTCGTGCACCGCCACCGGCGCCTTGTCCGCGGTGGCGGTATCGGCCACCGCCGGCAGCACGTCGTAGTCGACGTCGATCA
>LNFM01010504.1_pt1 | contig 13004 bp, 8 predicted proteins | sample 596031 | NCBI WGS metagenome assembly LNFM01 (sample SAMN04254537, study PRJNA301005) | activated carbon metagenome | isolation source: dual media filters at the Ann Arbor, Michigan drinking water treatment plant | place: USA: Ann Arbor
GCTTGAATCCTTCGGTGTGAGAGCCTGGATTCTACCGGTGGCTGACTCTCTGACTATCGTTTCAAACGTTGCACTTATTCTATGAATTCAGGTCGCGAATAAAGGCTAGGCGCCCCCTTCGCTCCTACAGATAGCGACAGATGACCTGTGTTGCGACACTAGGGGGCTTTTCCCGTTTCGTAGTGAGCCGTGAACGAAACGGGAACAGACCCTAAAACGCGCCCGTGGTGGGCGCGTTTCAGACTCGCTTTTTACCGACTGAACAATCGCTCAATCCAGTGCCGAAGCCAGCACTAAGCCCTGGGCATCACCCTGGTAAGCCGCCTCAACCAACTCCGCCCGGCACTGCAACACCGCGCGCTGGTTGATCGAGCCCTTGTCGGTGATTTCGCCCTGATCGATGGAAGGCGCGCGATCCAACAGCAGCAGCCATTCGATGCGCGTGGCGCTGCCGGTCGCGGCACTGTTAAAGCGAGCCAGCCAGGCGCTGAACCAGTCACGCACCGGCGCACTGTCGAGCACCTTGCGGTCGCTGGCCTCGGCCGGCAGACCGGCCAAGCGCCGGCATTGCTCCAGGCGCGGGAACACCAGCAGCCCCAAGCGCTCACGGTCAGGCGCGGCGATTACCACGTCCTGCACGCAGGGCGCCCCTTCGAGCACCGCGCGATTGCGCATCGGCCCGACACTGACGAACACCCCGGATGACAGCTTGAAGTCTTCGGCAATGCGCCCGTCGAACATCAGGCCCAGTTGCGGGTTCTCCGGGTCGGCCAGTTTGATCGCATCGCCTGAGCGGTAGTAACCCTCCTCGTCGAAGGCCTCGGCGCTTTGTGTCGGCGCGCGCCAGTAGCCGGGCATGATGTGCGGCCCACGAAAGCGCCCCTCCAGTTTGTCGCCCACCGGCACCAGTTTGACCTCGCAACCCGGCGCAGGCAGGCCGATATAGCCGGCCATCGACAGCGGCCCGGTGGTGAAGGTGCACGAAGGCGAAGCTTCGGTCATGCCCAGGCCAGCCATCATGCGGATGCGCTCACCACAATGGGCTTCGGCGACGCGGTCGAGACGGTCCCAGATCGCCTGGGACAGGCCGGCCGCAGCAAAGAAGAACAGCTTGATGCGGGCAAAGAACACCTCGCGCAGTTGCGCGTCCTGCTCCAGTGCGCCGACCAGCTCTTCCCAGCCCTTGGGCACCGTCAGGTAGGCCGTGGGGGAAATATCCTTGAGGTTGCGCAGGGTCTGGGCGAAACCCTGGGGCGTGGGCTTGCCGTCGTCGAGGTAGAAGCTGCCACCGTTGTACAGGGTGATGCCGACGTTATGGCTGCCGCCGAAGGTATGGTTCCACGGCAGCCAGTCGACCAGCACCGGCGGCTCCTCGGCAAACACCGGGAAGGTCTGCAGGAGCATCTGCTGGTTGGCGCAGAGCATACGCTGGGTGGTCGGCACCGCCTTGGGCATGCTGGTGGAGCCGGAGGTAAAGAGGAACTTGGCCAGGGTATCCGGGCCGGTGGCGGCGAAGGCCTGGTCGGCAGCCTCGACAGCGGTCAGTGCTAACAGCTCGGCAAAACGCAGACTGCGCCGGCTGGTCAGCTCACCTTGGCTGAAAATCCCTGGGACATCCCCCGGCAGCAGGTTGTCGATGGCCCGCGCATAGACGTCGGCATCGCTGGCGAAGACCAGCCCCGGCTGCAACAGCCCGACGATATGCCGCAGCTTGCCCAGGTCCTGGGACAACAGCGAGTAGGCCGGCGATACCGGGCAATAGGGCACGCCGACATACAGCGCGGCGAACGCCAGTTGAATGTGCTCCAGGTCGTTACCCGACAGAATCAGCAGCGGACGCTCGGCCGACAGTTCGAATTGCAGCAGGTGCGCGCCGATCAACCGGACGTTGTGCAGCATCTGCGCATAGCTGATGGTCTGCCAGCTGCCATCGCCCTGGCGCGCGGCCATGCAGGTGCGCTCGGGGCAGGTCTGCGCCCAGTGCAGCAGGCGCTCAAGCAGGCGCGACGGCGGGGGCAGCAACGGCTCGCAGGAGCGCATGCGGATCACGCCCGCCTCGCTGCGCTCATAATCGATCGCAGCGCGGCCAATGGACACGGGGCGATAACGCGGTGGATGGGTGATGGAACTCACGGTGCACGTCCTCTATCTAGGCGTCCCGCACCAGCCCTCAGGCGGCGCGGACGCACAGCTTATTGTTGTCGAGTGCGCGAGGCCGGGGCCTCAGATCGGGTAATGCCGCGGCATGCTCTGGATCGTGACCCAACGCAGCTGGGTAAAAGCCTCCACCGCCGCGCGGCTGCCAAAGCTGCCGTAACCGCTGGCCTTCACCCCGCCGAACGGCATCTGCGGCTCATCGTGCACGGTGGCGCTGTTGATATGGCAGATGCCCGACTCCACGCGCTGGGCCAGGGCCAGGGCACGCGAAATATCGCGGCTGAAGATCGCCGAGGACAGGCCGAACTCCGAATCGTTGGCCAACGCCAGCAAGGCCTCGTCGCCCGTGGCACGGATCACCACCACCAGCGGGCCGAACGACTCTTCACGGTACAGGCGCATGTCCGCAGTAACGCCGTCGAGCAGCACCGGCTGCATCACGCTGCCACTGCGTTCGCCGCCCACCACCAGGCGCGCACCTTTGCTCACGGCATCTTCGACCAGCTCGGCGATACGTTGCACCGCGCGGGCATCGACCATCGAGCCCAGCACCACACCCGGCTCGCCTGGCGCGCCGGCCTTGAGCCTAGCCACCCGAGCGGCCAGGCGCGCGACGAAGTCATCGGCCACTGCGCTGTCCACCAGCAGACGCTCGGTGGACATGCAGATCTGCCCCTGGTTGAAGTAGCCGCCAAACACAGTCGCATCGACCGCCGCATCGAGGTCGGCATCGTCGAGCACCAGCAACGGCGCCTTACCGCCCAACTCCAGCACCGCCGGCTTGAGATGACGCGCGGCCAGCTCACCGATGATCCGTCCGACATGGGTCGAGCCGGTAAAGTTGACGCGGCGCACCGCCGGGTTGGCGACCAATCGTTCAACCACGCTGGCAGCGTCGGCCGGGGCATTGCTGATCACGTTGACCACCCCGGCACCCAGGCCGGCCTGATCGAGAATGTCGCCCACCAGCCAGTGGGTGAAGGGGCTCAGCTCGGACGACTTGAGCACCACGGTATTACCGCAGGCCAGGGGCATGGCGATGGCGCGCACGGCAAGAATCACCGGGGCATTCCAGGGCGCGATACCCAGCACCACACCGCAGGGCTGACGCAGGGCCATGGCGAAGTTGCCCGGCACGTTGGAGGGGATCACGTCGCCCTGGATCTGCGTGATCATCGACGCCGCCTCGCGCAGCGTGCCGGCCGCGAGCTGAACGTTAAAGCCATACCAGTTGGCGGCGGCGCCCGTCTCGCTGGCGGCGGCCATAAACTGCTCGGCGCGGCTTTCCAGCAGGTCTGCCGCGCGCAACAAGCGCGCCCGGCGCTCGCCCGGGGCCAGCGCCGCCCAGGCCGGAAACGCCGCCTGTGCTGCAGCCACCGCGGCATCGGCGTCTTCCAGCGACGCCGCAGCGACGCGTGAGACCACGGCGCCGGTGAGCGGGTCGTGGCGGTCGAAGGTACGGCCATCGCTGGCCGCGCGACGCTGCCCACCAATCAGCAAAGATGCTTCAAACATGCTGCCTTCTCCTGAATAGGCGGGCTGGCGCGCCAGCCCGCTAACGCGTGTTCAGCGCTTGTAGGCTTGCAGACCGGGCTTAATGCTCTTGTCATCAAGGAACTGCTTCATGCCCTCTTCGCGGCCACCTTCTGTATCGAGCAGGCGCGACTGGTCGAGCTTGGCGTACAGGTAATCCTCGTTCTGCTCCCAGGTCAGCTCGCGGCAGCGCTTGAAGCCGATCTTCGCGGCGCGCATGACCACCGGGTTTTTCTCCATCAGGTTCTCGGCCAGGGCGACGGTCACGTCACGCAGCTGCGCCAGCGGGACGCTTTCGTTGACCAGGCCCATCTCAGCGGCCTTTTTACCATCGAAGGTCTTGCCGGTCATGATGTAGTACAGCGCTGCACGGTGGCCGCAGGTGTCGGCCATGGCCTTGCTCACCAGGTTGCCCGGCGGGATGCCCCAGTTGATTTCCGACAGGCCGAAGGTGGCTTCGTCGGCACAGATGGCCAGGTCACACGCCACCAGCGGGCTGAAGCCGCCACCGAAGCACCAGCCGTTGACCATGGCGATGGTCGGTTTGGTGTACATGCGCAGCAGTTTCCACTGCCACTGTGAGGCTTCGCGACGGATCTTCTCCTGCAGAATTTCCGGGCCGGCATCGACCTCGCGGAAGTATTCCTTGAGGTCCATGCCCGCCGTCCAGGACTCACCCGCGCCGGTCAGCACCACCACGCGCACGGCTGGATCCTGCTCGAGGGTCTCCAGTACATCGACCATTTCCCGGTTAAGGGTTGGGCTCATGGCGTTGCGTTTTTCCGGACGGTTGAGGATGACCCAACCGATGCCGTTTTCATTCTCGACCTTCACGGTTTGCCAGCGGCCTTCATAACTCGTCATGTCGCACCTTCGTCTTGTGTGTTGAACGTAGGGCGACAGTACGCAAGGCATTTAGTTATGTCAATTAACCTTTACTTCGCGACGCCTCTCACATTTTGGCCAGATCGCACCTCAGCCAATAATAATATTCGTTTAAAATCATAATCTTAAATAATCAAAACGGAAAATCAGGATGATTCGAGACTCGACTTTTCTCAGAAAACCAAACTAGTTATTAAAAATAATTATATTGACACATAACAAAACAGCCATGTGCCAGCGCACACGATCGCGACAAGCGAAGCTAACCGCCCTATGCCTAGACGACCGCCACATGGGTGACGGTCAGCGAGAGGAAAAATGCGCGTACGGGCATGAAACGCTCACAGCAACAGCCTGGCGGCAGGGATCGCCACGCCGACTCCCTGCACTGATAACCATTGCGGTGAGACGCTCAGGACCCAAAGCCCTGTTGGTGATCAGGGCTTTTTAACGTCCAGCGTGAGCGCTTGCGCGTAAGAGCAATCACGCAGCAACTCGAACGCACCTTGCACATCGGCAGGCGTGGCCACAAAAGGATGCGGCTGGCCTGGCTGACGCTGCTTGAGCAGGGGCAAGCGCTCGCGCGCGCCATCGCGAGCGGGGTGGTTGGACATGAAAATGTCAGCGCCCTGCTCTTTCGCCAGCTCGCGAAAACGTTCAGCCGAAGCCGAGTAAGCGAGGATGCGCTGGCGATCCGGACCGAAGTTCAGGCCGGTGCCACCCCATAGGGCAACCTGGTGCTCCACGCCTTGGTCGTAAACAGGGAAGATCAAAGACAGCGTACCCGGCGTATGCCCCGGCGTGACGTAGAGTTGCACAGGCGTATCGCCCAGCGTCAGCACCTCACCGTCCTTGACCGCGATATCGCGCTTGGGCGGTTGACCCCAGCGCGGGCTGCTGAACTCCAGCTTGGGCTTCTCCAGCTCCAGCCAGTCCTGCTCGCTCATCACCACACGCGGCTTGTACGTCTCCACCAGGTAAGCCTGCCCACCGTAGTGGTCGCCATGGCCATGGGTGATCAACAGGTAGCGAATGTCGGCGGGGTCGAGGCCAAGCGTGCGCAGGCCTTCATCGATGTATCGCTGAGCTTCACCGTCGTTGTTGAGGGCGTCGATCAAGATCAGCCCGTCACTGGTTTTCAGCGCCCAACTGGCAACCCCACCGGTACCGACGAAATACAGGTTGTCGAATACCTGCATCGGCTCAGCTGGGGTCCGCGTCGCAGCCTGTTCTCGTCGCTCGTTGCTGCCCGCCTGACGAGGACGTTGCCCCGCAATACGCAGCGGCGTGGAAATATCGCAAACAGTGGCCAAACCTGGGTACGCATGACCCGCCTGGATGCCACGCTGGGCGTAAAATGCGGGCCCTTGCGGCTCTGCCTGCACGGCGCAGCAGCTAAGCACGAGCATGCTTGAACACAGCAATTGATTCTTCATGCTGGCCTCCTTCAGAACGACGCCGTGACGGACGCATAGAAGGAGCGCCCGGGCTCGTTGTAGGTGTTGGCCCCAGCATTGGTGCCCGTGCCTTCGCGGTACAGGCGCTTATCAAACAGGTTGTTTACGCCGGCCCCCAGGGTCAGGTTGCGCGTCAGCGCGTAGCTGCCGCCTACACCCCAGATGTGGTACGCCTCACGCGGACGTAGCTGGCTTTCGCTGGTCACTGGCGTATCCAAATTGGGGTTCACCACGCGCGGTTTCTGCTCGCCATAAAAGGTACCGGTCAGGCTCAGCGAGAGCGCGTGCGTCACTTGCCAATCGAGCATGGTGTTGACGGTGTACTTGGGCACCACTGACAACGGATTACCGTCGCCGTCCTTGTTGTCCTGCATGTAGGTGATGTTGCTATTCCAGCTTAGGGTTTCGCCCTCTTCACCCAGCAGCGGAATCCCCACGTTCCCTTCCCAGCCTTTGATGACAGCATCCTTGGCGTTATCCCACTGCAGGATATTGGTGAACTGCCCGCCGTTACCATTGGCCACTCCCGTGACGATGTTGGCCGCGACTATCTTGTTGTCATAGTCATTACGGAAATAGGTCACCCCGGCACTCCAGCCCGCGCGTCTGAACGCGATGCCCAGTTCCTTGTTGATGCTGGTTTCCGGTTCGAGACTGTCGTTGCCGAGGATGTAGCAACCGTTGGTGGACGACACTGCCGCCGCACAGCCGTTACCTGCACTGCCGATCAGGTAGTTGGGGTTGATCTGGTACAAGTTGGGCGCCTTGAAAGCCTTGGCAATGCCGCCCTTGAGCGTAATGTCATCCGTCAGGATGTAGGCACTATTCAGGCTGGGGCTCCAGTTCAAGCCGAACTTATCGTGATCATCCAAACGCACGCCCGGCGTCAGCGTCCAGTCCGGGGTGAGCTGAATATTGTTTTCGGCAAACAGTGCACGGTTATCGATGCTGATATCGGTAGGCCGAGCCCCGGCAGCCGAGTTGGGCAGAGGGATCAAACAGGGGCGGCCACCACCGCTGAGGGTACACCCTGGAATCTGCCCGCCGACTTGCTGGTTGATGCTCTGCGGGTCGTCGAGCGATTGGCGGTTCCACTCGGCGCCAAGCGTGAGCATCTGCTCGAAGACCAGCTCCAGCGGCATGTCCAGTTGCCCCTGGACGAAATAGTTGTCGAGCGTGTTGGTACGCTTGTCACTGCTGGCTGAAATATTGCCATCGACGCTTCCCGTGTTGCCCTCGATAAAGCGGCGGTTGCGGGTATTGTCGTACTGCGCCAGGAGTTTGGAGGTGCCGAAATCCCAATGCCCAGTATGCGTGACAGCAAAATTCTGCCGGTACATGGTGTTGGTTTCACGGCCCAGTAAGCCGTTGATCACGCTGCCGTCATCCAATGCTGTGGTCGCACCACTGCCGACATCACCGGCGTAGATATTACCCTGACGGCTGAAGCCCGCTTCGAAATCCAGTGTCTGCCGATCATCAAGCGCCCAACTGAGCAGGCCGTTTACATCCTTGTTTCGCACGCCTTCCCGTCCAGCCGCCACATTGGGCGCCCCATTGCTGGTTACCGCAGTAGTGTTGTCCAGGTTGATATCGGCGTCATCTGCATCGGTTTTATTCAGATTGCCATAAGCCCGAAACGTCAGATTTTCGCTCAATGGCCCTGCAAGGTTGAAGTTCGTACGCTTGGTCACGCCTTCGGCTGAGTCTTCAGGCACGCTGGTATAAGTAGTGATCGAGCCAGTCATTCGCTCACTTGGACGTTTGGTAATGATGTTGACCACGCCACCCATTGAGCCCGAGCCGTAGCGCGCAGCAGCAGGACCACGCAGCACCTCGATTCGCTCGACCATTTCAGCCGGTACCCAGTTACTGTCACCCCGCGTATCACGCTCACCCGAGCGGGTGTAACGCACGGAGTTGCGAGAAAGCACCGGCTTACCATCAATCAGGATCAGGGTGTTTTCAGGCCCCATACCACGCAGGTCGATCTGCCGGTTGTTGCCTCGCACGCCGCTGGCACTGTTGCCGCTCAGGTTGACGCCTGGCATTTTGCGAACGATGTCGGACAGATCGTTGACCGGCGGGCGCTTCTTGATGTCATCCGCGGTGATGATAGAAACGCCAGGCGCTTGCTTCAGCTCCTCCTCAGCGGTACCGATGACAACCGTATCGGCCAGCTCCACCGCGCGCCCACCCTGCTCATCATCACCAGCAGCAACCCCATCAAACGATGCTGTGACCACAGCGATCAACAGCGCGTTACGTTTCCATTGCGACTTCATCCAAGCACCCTGACAAGAATCAATATGACGCTAAAACCTTGGCAGCACTGCACCGCAAAACGGCCTCAACGACTCAAATAGTAATACTTATCATTAGCTTTGGAGCGCCATTTACACCTTGGTTACAAACACACCTCAACAGAGATGCCACGACCGAAAGGAACTAAGCGCGGAGCAAGCCGGTGAATGTGCAGGCGGCAACTAAACCCGCTGTGGAGCCACAAGCGCATACCGGAAGAAGACAGGATGGTCCTGCTGGACCGCAAGAATAGCAACATCACCCGCCATTGCTCGGCCGCTGAGCTGGGCAAACTGATCGGTGACGCCAACAGGATTTCGGCCACCGACTCGCGTAGGCCGGCCCTGACAATTTTGAGGAGGATGCCAGGATGAAAGAAGTCCCGCAAAAGTCCCTGACACAAAAAAGCCTGGTCATCACTGACCAGGCTCTAATGTAGGGTTTGTTTGGTCGGGACGGAGTGATTCGAACACTCGACCCCTTGCACCCCATGCGCTTATTTGGTGAATTTCCATAGACCGTATCGGACACTTCCGGACAGGCCAAACCCTAGCAAATACGGGGCTTACAGGCTAATCTTGCATCCTATAGCGTCCAATACCGTCCACCACCAGCCAAGCTATTCGGTGGGGCAAAAGTGGGGCAAAATTCAGGGCCTACCGAATCATGCAAGGGGTAGAGAGTGGCAAAGCTGACAGCAAAACAGTTAGACGCACTAACCGCAGCCGACGATGGGAAGACACTTCGAGAGGACGGCGGTCTGGTCGCCAAAGTCCGCGCGGGTATTCGCGGCGTTACCGTCCTGTTTCGCTATGAGTTCAAACTGGACGGAGTCAAACGCGACCACCGCCTCGGTAGCTGGCCGAAAAAGTCTCTGGCTCAGATTCGCGCCGAGCGTGATGAGGTAAAAGCCACTGCATCGAAAGGGGTTGATCCAACCGCAGCCCGAAAAGCAGCAAAGATCGAAGCTCAAGCCGCAATCGCTGCGACCATCGCAGAGGCCGAACGGCAAGCCGCAGAAAACAAGACAGTGTCCGACCTGTTTGATGAGTGGATACGCGACGGCGTCTCCCGCCAGGACGGCAATGCCGAACTGATCCGCAGCTTCAAGAAGGACGTCCTGCCGCTGATTGGCAAGAAGCCGCTGCGCAACCTGACCGAGAAGGATTTGCTCGCCGTCCTGCGATCGGTCAAATCTCGCGGCCTAAATCGCACAGTCGTCATCCGCAGCAAGGATATCGGCCAGATGCTGCGCTGGGCCGAGAAACGCAAACCATGGCGTGGCCTGATGGCTGACGGCAATCCTGCCGACCTGATAGACGTCAACAAGTTGCTCGACCATGACTACGAAGAACAGCGGGACCGACTGCTCTCCCCTGACGAGATTCGAGAACTGCGTGACATCCTCGAACGCCTAGAGAAAGACTACAAAGAGCTTCCTGCTGGCCAGAAGTATTCAGGTATTCGCCCGGTCAACACGCGAGTCCAGTGCGCTCTTTGGATCTGCCTGAGCACCCTGTGCCGTATCGGTGAACTGCTCAAAGCCGAGTGGCGTTACGTGGATCTAGAGAAAGGAACCTGGTTCATCCCAGCCGAAGCCACCAAAGGCCATAAAGGCAAGCGACAGGATCACCATGTGTTCCTGTCAGCGTTTTCTATTGCGCAGTTCAAACGCCTGCAGAGAGAAACTGGCAATACGTCGTTTTGCTTCCCCAGTAAAGACAATCAAAGCCACGTCGACACGAAAACCATCAGTAAGCTCATCGGAGACCGCCAGTGCCGATTCAAGAACCGAAGCAAGCCCTTGGCCGGTAGGCATCATGACGACTCACTGGTACTAAGCGAGGGAACCAAAGGCGAATGGACCCCGCATGATCTGCGCCGCACGGGCGCGACCATGATGCAGGAGCTCGGCGTGACCCTGGAAATTATCGACCGCTGCCAGAACCACCTGCTGGGTGGTTCGAAGGTACGTCGTCACTACTTGCACCACGATTACGCCAAGGAAAAAACGGAGGCATGGAAGCTTCTAGGGGAGCGACTAGCAACAATCCTGTCGACTCCATCAACTTGCCAGCAATCCGTAAGGAATTAAACCAGCAGCTTATACTCGTCGGCGGTGGGCTGATAACGGCCTGAGGTACGGAAGTATCTAGTGAGTCTAGGCCGACTCAACTATCTCTGTTTGAATAGCCTCTTTCCTACCACAAGTGCAGATGAGCTAAGCCAAAACGGCCTTGCTAGATAGCCGCAATTAAGTCGAAGCGATAAAACGATGGGTTCATACAGCTGTACGAAATTAGGTCGCTGGTTACCTACGAGCCACAAGTCTTTGCGTATCACGACTCAATTTATCGAGCTGGGGAACTGGAAAAACCATAGTCTTCAGCTGGAAAAATGGTCAGACGTAACATCCCCACCCTCTTTGATCCATGGATGGCTGCTTCACACCGTTCGTATCAGTCTTGCCGGTAAGCGATGTGCACTCTTCTGCTTCCTTGGGAGAAAAGCAGCTCGTTCAGCGTGGCTAGAGCTAAGCCAAGGCTGGTATCGCCCGCGTATAGAAGCCACTGCCAATGTGCTCTCCAAATTCGACTCTCGCATTCAGAGGGCCAGGTACTGCAGAACCTCAAAATGGAAATCGCTCACAAGTAACCTGCAGGCATGGCGCGAAGGTTTGCCTCCAATGCCAGCTGAGGGTGTGTTAAACGATACCCAGATCGAAGTACTCCTATCGGCGAGGGCCCTGGCTGAAGCTCCCGACGCATACCTAAAGGGGGCTCGTGAAGCCTACGTAGCCAAAGCATTATCTGAGAATGCCGACCTCTTTGAAACAGTAGAGTCGATGCCGTTGACCGCAAAGCAGCGAGAAGCATGCATCATCGATGATGATAACAACTTAGTTCTGGCTGGCGCCGGCACGGGGAAAACCAGCACGATCATGGGCCGTGTGGCGTACTTGATTCGAAGTGGTCAAGCAAAGCCGGAGGAAATTTTGCTCCTTGCCTTTGGCAACAAGGCCGCCGCCGAAATGAGAGAAAGACTCGAGAAGCGGCTTGGGATCAAAGGTATTGAAGCAAGCACCTTTCACGCCCTAGGGCAGAAAATCCTAGCAACTGTCGAAGGTCGAAAGCCCTCGATTTCTCCGCTCGCGGAAGATCCCAAAGCTAAAGAGAGCTTCGTAAATCAAGAGTTCCAGCGCCTCCAGTCACAGCCAGAGTATCGGGAGCTGCTCCTCAAATATTTCACTCACTGGCTGTATCCCGAAAAAAATCCTTTCGACTTCAAATCACTCGGCGATTACTACCGGTTCCTTGAAGACAACGAGGTTCGAAGCCTGAAGGGTGAGAAGGTGAAAAGCTTTGCGGAATGCGAGATAGCAAACTTTCTCTTCCAGATGGGAATCCCCTACCAGTACGAGGCGACCTACCAACCCATTCAGAGGTCTGTAAACCATCGAGCGTACAAGCCTGACTTTTACCTTCCCGATCACGGTATCTATATCGAGCACTTCGGCGTAGACCGCGATGGCAATACTGCGCCATACGTAGATCGCAAGGAGTATCAGGATGGAATGCAGTGGAAGCGCTCCGTCCATAAAGAACAGCAAACGCGGCTGATCGAGACTTTCCACTTCGAGCAGCAAGAGCGACAGCTGCTTGAATGCTTGGCTTCGCGCCTAACGGCGGCCGGAGTGAAATTCGACCCACTGCCACCTGAAGCGATCCTTGAAACTCTCCGTGAGTTTGGTGCGGTCAGCGCATTCGCGGCGGTACTGAGTGATTTACTCACGCTTCACAAAGCGTCCTTCCTTACGACTCCAGAGCTAGAGTCCAAGATCCAAGCTGCGAGCCATCCGGAACAAATGCGTTGCGCCCTGGAGCTTCTCCGACCTATTACGGAAAGCTACGAGGCGCTCCTGGGTGATGACCAGATCGACTTCGACGACATGATTGGCAAATCGTTGGAATATGTTGAGTCGGGGAAATATCACGGCAATTGGCGGTTCGTGCTGGTGGACGAATTTCAGGACATATCTCTGCCCAGAGCAAAACTCGTCAGGGCCATACGAAACCAGCAACCCGATGGATCTCTGTTCTGCGTGGGCGATGATTGGCAATCTATCTACAGATTTGCCGGCAGCGACATCGAGCTCACCTCTAGCTTCGAACAGTTTTTCGGGGCAACCAAAACGACTGCTCTGGACAAGACATTCCGATTCAACAGCAGTATCAATGCCGTTGCGTCGCGCTTCGTGATGGGTAACCCGAAGCAGCTCCGCAAATCAATCACGTCGCATACGACTGTCGATACAGCTGCCGTCTCACTGCTAGCCACATCAGATAAGCCTAGCATCTCGATCCCGAAGGTCTTGGATAAGATTTCGCAAACGGCGAAGGTTGGATCAAGCGTCTATTTACTCGCCCGCTTTAAATTTGATTTACCGGAAAAAAATGAGTTAGCTGGCCTGCAGCGTAAGTACCAAAACCTTACGCTCAAGACAGATAGCATTCACGCCTCGAAGGGTAAGGAAGCCGACTTTGCAATTATTCTGGGAATGGAAAAAGGCAAATATGCCTGAATTCATAGAATAAGTGCAACGTTTGAAACGATAGTCAGAGAGTCAGCCACCGGTAGAATCCAGGCTCTCACACCGAAGGATTCAAG
>LNFM01010505.1_pt1 | contig 13002 bp, 15 predicted proteins | sample 596031 | NCBI WGS metagenome assembly LNFM01 (sample SAMN04254537, study PRJNA301005) | activated carbon metagenome | isolation source: dual media filters at the Ann Arbor, Michigan drinking water treatment plant | place: USA: Ann Arbor
CAACACGGTACCGAGCGCCCAGCCGAATGCGCCGCCAAGAACCAGCAGCGCGCCGGCCGGGGAGCTGGCGAACACCATGATTTCACCGCCGAGCAGCAGCGCCATGCCGGCCATGCCGAGCCCGACGCCGAGCGCGCGGCGGCGCGTCATTCTCTCGTGCAGGACGTACACCGAAAGCAGCACCGTCCACAGCGGCATGGTGTAGGCGAGAATGGCCGCGCGTCCCGAGGGCATCATGGTCAGGCCGTAGCCGATGAAGACGTTCCACAGCGTGACGTTGCAGAACGCGGTAACCGCGACCCGGGTCCACTGCCCTTCGGGTATCCGGACCTTCTGTTTGCCGAGCAGGGCAATGGCGAACAGGCCGATCGCGCCCGAGGCCACGCACAACCCGCGGAAGGTCCACACCGGCAGTTCCGCCAGTGCCAGCTTCATCATCGGCCAGTTCGTGCCCCACCCCAGGGTGAGCGTGATGACGAGCAGCCACATAGAGCGCGGGAGGGTGATCATGATGCAGTGACGGAGGCGGACGGATGAGGGATGAAGTTCGGGATGCGGCGCCGGAGTTTACCTGATAAGGGACGATGCACGCGGCGCGCATTGCGCGCCGCGTGCTAACATCATCTCCATGTCATTCCGCCATCCTCTCGTGCGCTTCCTGATTTTCTGGGGTGTGAACACACTGTCGCTGTGGGTGGCGGACGACTTGTTTGACGGCATCGCCTTTGAATCCGCGCAAGCGTTGTTCATCGCCGGCCTGATGCTCGGTCTGGTCAACACCTTCCTCAAGCCGCTGCTGCTGATCCTGACATTGCCGCTGACGGTGCTGACGCTGGGCTTCTTCGTGCTGGTGATAAATGCCCTGATGCTGCTGCTGGTGGCGTGGCTGGTGCCGGGTTTCGTGGTTGCCGGATTCTGGTCAGGCTTCTTCGTGGCGCTGTTCGTGTCGCTCTTCAGTTTCATCGTCAATTCACTGATCGGCTACAACAAGGTGACGGTCCGGCGGATCGAATGAGATCGTTTCGATGACCGTGGCCGTCGATTCGCATGAGCCGGCGGATCTGCCGACCCGGATTGCCGCTGCAGTATTCCTGCCTTTCGCCGGCGGCTATTTCCTTTCCTACGTTTTTCGCAGCATCAATGCGGTCATTGCCCCCGACCTGGTCGCAGGCTTCGCGCTTTCTGCCGCCGATCTCGGCCTGCTGACCAGCGCCTACTTTCTGACCTTCGCCGCGGCGCAGGTGCCGCTCGGTATCCTGCTCGACCGCTACGGCCCGCGACGCACCACGGCGGCGCTGATGCTGGTTGCAGCCATTGGCGCACTGGTGTTCTCGCAGAGCCAGGGCTTGTCGTCACTTTTGTTCGGCCGTGCGCTGATCGGCCTGGGCGTGTCGGCCTGCCTGATGGCGAGCATCAAGGCCTTTACGCTCTGGTTTCCGCTGGAGCGGCTGCCGGCGATGACCGGCTGGGTGATGTTCGGCGGCGGCATTGGCGCAATGGTGGCGACCGCGCCGGTCGAGGCGGCACTGCACCTCACCAGCTGGCGCGGCGTGTTCCTGTCGATGTCGATCCTGACTTTCCTGGTTTCGGCAGCGATCTTCTTCGTGGTTCCGGAGCGGGCGGCCGGCGCCCACCAGGAAACCCTGCGCCAGCAGATAGACGGGCTGGCGCGGGTATTCGGTGCCACGGTGTTCTGGCGTGTGGCGGCGGCCTCGGCATTGTTCCAGGCCACCAACATGGCGCTACAGGGCTTGTGGGCGGGGCCGTGGCTCGCGGATGTTGCCGGACTCGACCGTCCGGCGGTGGCGCTGAACCTGCTGCTGCTTGCGGCCGCGACCACGGTGGGTTTCCTGTCCTGGGGGCTGGCGGCATCGCGGCTGGCGCGACACGGGATCAGCGCGACGCTGCTGTTCAAGATCGGTACCACCGGATTTCTGGCGGTGCAGGGGCTGCTGATGCTGGGCGTGACCGCCGGCGCGCCGCTGCTGTGGATCGCCTTTGGCCTGTTCGGCACCTCGGGCAGCCTCGCCTACACCATCCTGTCGCATGCCTTTCCGCTGTCGATGAGCGGGCGGGCCAATACCGCGCTCAACATGCTGGTATTCCTGCTGGCGTTTACCTGCCAGTGGGCGTTCGGCGCCATCGTCAATCTATGGCCGGCGGGAGAGGGGCGGTATGATCCGGTCGGATACGGTGCCGCGTTTGGCGTGCTGTTCGGATTGCAGCTCCTGGCCTTTCTCTGGCTGGTGCTCGGGCCGCCCGGTCCGGATCAACCCGCAAGAGCGCGGGCTGCGCTAAGCTGACGCTGGATTATGCAATCGATCATCAAAACCATAAAGGAGGAGTCAAATGAAAACCAGAATCATCCTGTCAGCACTCGCAGCGGTACTGATACTGCCCGCCACGCCATCGCTGGCGCAAACCTGGATGCCGCCGGCGGCGAATGAGCGTTGCCCGTCGAAATGGGGCGCAGCCGACGAGCGCGGCGCAGCCAACCTGATCACGCCTGACGTGGTGTTGCGTGCGGCTCGCCTGATCAAGACCGGGGAGGTGATCGAGCTCGGTCAGGTGCTTTCGGCGGACATGCCATTCTTTGGTACGCGCCGTTTCGACATTCACACCAAACGCACCGGCAGCCCGATTGGGACGAACAAGCGCGCCTCCAACGAGGAACTGGTAATCACCGAGATCGGGCAGGTCGGCACCCAGTTTGACATGTTCTCGCACCAGAGCTTTGACCACAGCCATTACAACTGCTTCGAGACCGACGAGATCACCACCCGTGGCGGCTTCACCAAACTCGGCATAGAGAAGATCGGCTCGATCATGACCCGCGGCGTGCTGATCGACGTGGCGGCTTACAAGGGTGTCGAAGTTCTGCCTTATGCATACGAGGTTACGGTAGAGGACCTGCAGGGAGCGTTGAAGAAACAGGGCGTGACACTGCAAAAAGGCGACGCGGTCCTGATCCATTCAGGCTGGGGCAGGTACTGGGGCGTGGACAACGCCAAGTACAACAGCGGCTCATCGGGCATCGGCGTGCCCGCGGCGCAGTGGCTGGCAAAGCACGATCCAGTGCTGTTCGGTGGCGACACCTTCCCGGTGGAAGTTTCACCGAACCCCGACAAGAGTCTGAGCCTGCCGGTGCACCAGCTGGCGCTGGTGGTGCACGGCATCTTCCTGCTGGAGAACATGAAGCTCGACGAACTGGCGGCGAAGAAAGTCTACGAGTTCGCGTTCGTGGTGCAGCCGCTGAAGGTCAAGGGCGGAACCGGCTCGACCGTGGCGCCGGTGGCGATTCGGTGAGGGGGTGAAGCGTAAAGAGTGATGGGGAATGGGTGCTTGAGTAATACCCATCACTCATCACCCATCACTCAGGCGCCCGCTGCCGACCTCACCCAGGTGGCGATGGCGCGGGCATCCATGGTGCCGGCCTGGCGTGCCACTTCCTCGCCGCCGCGGAACAGGATCATGGTCGGGATGCTGCGGATGCGATGGCGCAGCGAGGTTTTCGGACTTTCGTCGGTGTTGAGCTTCGCCAGCCGGAACTGCGGTTCGAGTTCCGCGGCGGCGCGTTCGAACTGCGGCGCCATCGACTGGCAGGGTCCGCACCAGGGCGCCCAGAAATCCACCACGACAGGTAGCGAACCGCGTTCGACATGGTCGGCAAAATTGGCGTCGGTCAATGTGATCGGGTGGGCAGTGAACAGCGGCTGCTTGCACTTGCCGCATTTGGGCCCGTCGGCAAGCCGCGTGGATTCGACCCGGTTGGCGGTGTTGCAGTGCGGGCAGGCAATATGGTGGGACGTGTCCATCGGGGGCTCCTTGGCGGCAATGCCTTGAAAATTGGGGCGCCGACCAACGAATCCAAGGGCCTCAGGATTTTTTCAGGGACAGGGACTTGGTCACGGTGCCGGTTGCCGCCAGGCTTGCGTCACCCGGACCGATGCGCCAGGCCTCGCAGCGGATGAAGGCCACGTTGCCGCCGCGGCGGACGACTTCCGCCCGGATTTCCACTTCCTCGCCTTTCAATACCGGGCGCATCACCGAGACATGCAGGTCGTGGGTGGCGGCCAGTTCTTCCGGCTTGAGCACGGTGATCAGCGCCAGGAATCCGGTCGCATCCATCATGCCGTACAGCAGGCCGGCGTGCAGCGTGTCGTTCATATTTATGACGTTGCCTGCAACCGGAAAGCGGGTCACGGCCTTGCCGGGTTGTTGCTGCACCAGCCGCAAGCCGGCGAAGCGATGGAAAGGGTGATCGAGGACGAAATCATTGGCGCGCTGGATTTCCAGCGGCGTGTTGCGTTGCTCGGTCGTGTTCATGGATTGACTTTTTTGCGTGGTGATTGATCGGGTGTCCGTTGGTGCGCAAGCGCAGGCGATTGGTTCCCCGTTTGGCCGATTCGAATCTACAATGTCCGCGACAATAACTGCGCCATCCGGCTGCGCAGGATTTCACGGAGGAGAACGACATGCAGAAGTACCAGATGTATATCGGTGGCGAATGGGTCGCGCCGTCGTCGGGCGAGTGGTTCGAGAGCTACAACCCGTTCACCGGCGAACCCTGGGCGCTGATTCCGCGCGGCAACGCCGCCGATGCCGATCATGCGGTGAAGACCGCACATGCGGCCTTCACCGACGGCCCCTGGCCGGAGATGACGGCGACCCAGCGCGGCGCGCTCCTGCGCAAGCTTGGCGACCTGGTGGCGCAGAACGCGCAGCAACTGGCCGAAACCGAGGTACGCGACAACGGCAAGCTGCTTGCGGAAATGGCCGGCCAGCTCAATTACGTGCCGCAGTGGTACTACTATTTTGGCGGTCTCGCCGACAAGGTACAGGGCGCGGTCATCCCGCTGGATAAAAAGGGCTACTTCAACTTCACCCGCTACGAGCCTCTGGGCGTGGTGGTGGCGATCACGCCCTGGAATTCTCCGCTGATGCTCACTGCATGGAAGCTGGCGCCGGCGCTGGCCGCCGGCAACACCGTGGTGATCAAGCCCTCGGAGTTCACCTCGGCTTCGGCGCTGGAATTCGTGAAGCTGGTGGAGCAGGCCGGATTTCCCGCCGGCGTGGTCAACGTGATCACCGGCTACGGCAAGGAAGCCGGCATGCCGCTGGTGGAGCATCCGCTGACCGCAAAGATAACGTTTACCGGTTCGGACACTACCGGCCGGATCATTGCCGAGACCGCGGCGCGCGGGTTCAAGAAAGTGGGGCTGGAGCTCGGCGGCAAATCGCCGAACGTGGTGTTCGAGGATGCGGTGATCGAGGACGCGGTCAATGGCGCGGTGTCGGGGATCTTTGCCGCCACCGGCCAGACCTGCATCGCCGGCTCGCGGTTGTTGCTGCAGGAATCGATACATGACGCTTTCGTCGAGAAACTGCTGGCGCTGGCGAAGACCGCGAAAATGGGCAACCCGATGAGCATGGATACCCAGGTCGGTCCGGTGACCACCCGGCCGCAATACGAGAAGGTGCTGTCCTACATCGATATCGCCAAAAACGAGGGCGCGAAGCTGCGCATGGGTGGCGGGCCGGCGACCCGGCCCGAATGCGGCAAGGGCTGGTTCGTGGAGCCGACGATCTTCACCGGGGTGGACAACAAGATGCGCATCGCCCAGGAAGAAGTGTTCGGCCCGGTGTTGTCGATCATCCCGTTCAAGGACGAGGACGACGCGGTGCGGATTGCCAACGACGTGCGCTTTGGCCTCGGCGCCGGGGTCTGGACCCGCGACGTGGGTCGCGCGATCCGGATGTCCGAGCGGATCAAGTCCGGCACGGTCTGGGTCAACACCTACCGGGCAGTGAGTTTCATGTCGCCCTTCGGCGGCTACAAGGACAGCGGCATGGGCCGCGAGAACGGCCAGAGCGCGATCTACGAATACCTGCAGATGAAGAGCGTCTGGATCAACACCGGGGTGAAAACCGGCAATCCGTTCGTGATGCGCTGATCCGGCTCGCGCCGGCCGGACTTGCATCGGGGTCCGGCCGGATCGGTCAGATCATTTTTTTCAGGTCCGGCAGGAGGTCTTTGGCGGCCTTGCCACCTTCTTCGATTGCCTCGGTGGCGCGATGAAAGTCCATCAGCGCCAGCCGGGCCAGTCTGGGCGCGATGATCAGGTCCGGCGGCTCACCGGCGAGCCGGCTGCGAGTGACCCGCACCTGCATGATGTTGATGCTGGCTGCCAGCACATCGAGCATCGAGGGCATGTGCGCCTGCTCACCTTCGGTATCACTGGACAGGAGCGAGGCGATTCCTGATTGCAGTTTCACCAGAAGTGAAGATTCGGATTCCGCGGCGGCTTTGCTCGCATCCGATTCCTGTCTTATGTGGCGACCGATCAGGTCGGAGTTAAGGTCCACCGCGATCACGATCTCTGCGCCCATGGCCCGCGCAACCGACACCGGCACCGGGTTGACCAGACCACCATCGACCAGGAAGCGGCCATCGTTGCGGACCGGCGTGAACAGCCCCGGCAGAGCGATCGAGGCCCGCACCGCATCGAGCACTGAACCCTGCTGCAGCCAGACCTCGCGGCCCGATTCCAGGTCGGTGGAGACTGCCGCGAAGGGCGTCTTTAAATCACCAAAATCGGCGTCGCTGAAATGGTCGCGAAAATTCTTGAACAGCTTCTCGCCCTTGATCAACCCGCCGTCCAGGGAGATGTCGAGAAACCCGACCACGTCCTGCCAGGTGACTTTGCGGACCCATTGCTCCAGCCGGTCGAGTTGGCCGGCCGCATAGGCGGCGCCGACCAACGCGCCGATCGATGTGCCGCAGACGACGTCGGGCTCGATGCCGGCCTGCTTCAGCGTCTGAATGACGCCGATGTGCGCCCAGCCGCGCGCCGAGCCGCTGCCGAGCGCGAGTCCGATCTTTGATTTCCGGGTCTTTGCCAATGGAGTGGGACATTGTTGCGGGAGACGGGGAACATTATAAAGGACGAGAATCAGGACTCAGGACTGAGTAGAGGCGGCGAACGCTGGTTAGTGGCAGGCACGGGACACGCCAATGCAGCCCATATTTGGTCTTTCACTCGAACCTGAGTCCTTAGTCGTGAGTCCTGCGCCCCCAAGTCCCGAGTCTTGTTGTTCAGTCTTCCCCCTCCCAGTACTCCACCGCGTCGCGGGTGCGGGCGCAGATCGCGAAGGTACGCTGCCCCTTGTCGCCGCCCGGTGCGGCGCCGGAGAATACAGCGAATTTCTTGCTGTCCGGATACTCGATCACGTCGGGTTCGAGCATGGTGCTTACCGCAAGGTAACGCAGATCGGCGTCGGAATCGTTGACAAACTGGTGCGCGCTGTCGTGGCCGCCGGCGCGGGCGCTGATGACATCGCCTGCGCGCACCGGCCAGGTCTGTGTGCCGCGGCGAAACGTGCCCCTGCCCTCGATCACGAAGAACATTTCTTCGTTGGCGTGGTGGGCGTGGAAGGGGAAAGCCCGCTTGCCCGGCGGCAGGACGATCAACCGGTAGCCGAGCTTGCGCGCACCGATCAGCGCGCCGATAGCGCCAAGCTCGGCGTCGAAGCTGCGGCCGTGCGCCTGGCGTCGCAGCGGGACGTCGGCGATGTTGATGATTGGTTTACCGACAATCGATTCGTTGGCGATCGCTTGATCCATGGAAAGGTTTATTTGAGGAGCTGTCAGGGCCACGGCTTTCGCAGTGGCCCAGGGGATGCGGCCGCTGATTTCATGCGCAGGCGGTTTCGACCTGATTGACGTTGACGGCAGCCTTGGGCCGGTCAGCGGGCGCGGCGCCGGCCTGCGTGGGCTCGACCAGCGTCAGCGTCGAAGGCTGTACCGCGGTAACCACGGTCAGGCCGGGTGCGCGAATGGTAAGCGCATCGCCGGGCCCGATGATGATGTCGCGGATATCGCCTTCCTGGGTTACCCAGATGGCGCCTTCGTGACACAGGATCCGGGTGCCCTGGGCATCGCGCAGGGCCAGCAGGCCATCTCGCGCGAGGGTGAGGGTGGAACGTCCGAATTCGATCTGCATGATGACCTCCTGATCCGGGCCCGCGGTTGACGCGCCCGGCATTCCGTTAAATCATTCCAACTGCGGATTCTCCGCAAGGCTGTAATTGGGGCAAACGATAAAAAGGAATGTTTCGCATGCGTACGAGGAATGGTTAAACCGGCCGCGCCGCTGCCCTCGCTGGATCTGTTCAAGGGCTTCGAGGCGGCTGCCCGCCATCTGAGCTTTACCCGGGCAGCCGAGGAGCTGTTCCTTACCCAGTCGGCGGTGAGCCGCCAGATCCTGGCGCTGGAGAGCCGGCTCGGCGTTGCGCTGTTCGTGCGGCGTAACCGCGGACTGGCACTGACCGAGGCCGGCGAGCAGTTGCAGCGCGCGGTCGACAGCGCCCTGCGCACTTTGCGCCAGGCGGTGGAGCGAGTGGCGCCCACCGGCGCGCCACGGATGGTGTCGGTGACCGCGTCGATGTCGTTCTGCTCCCTGTGGCTGATCCCGCGGCTGAGCGGCTTCCGCCGGCTGCATCCGGACATCGACGTGCGGATTTCGGCCAACAACCAGATGCTCGACATCGATCGCGAGCGCATTGATCTGGCGATCCGTTATTGCGCTGCGGTGGCGGCGCCACCGGGTTCGGTGCGCCTGTTCGGCGAGGAGATCCTGCCAGTGTGCAGCCCGGCGGTGCTGGCGGTACGCGGGCGGCCACTGAAATCGCCCCAGGACCTGTGCCACCATGTGCTGCTGCATTTCGACGATGCCGAACGGCCGCTGCCCTGGCTGACCTGGAATGTCTGGCTCGAGACTGCCGGCGTGGCCGATTTGCGGCCGGCAGGGTCGCTGCGCTTCAGTCATTACGACCAGGTGATACGCGCGGCGCTGGAGGGGCAGGGCGTGGCGCTGGGCCGGCGACCGCTGGTCCGGAATTTTCTGGCCGATGGTACGCTGGTGGCGCCGCTGGGTTACGGGTCGGCTACTGACCGTGCCTATTTCATCGTCCGTACCGCGGCAACAGCAGGTCGGGCGGAGGTGGAAGATTTCCTCGGGTGGCTGCTTGCCGAAGGCGCCGCATCCATCGCGGGCGAGGCGCCGGGAGGCAGACCCGGAGGCACTAAGCCACGGCGACGCAGGAACTAGGGCCGCGACGCCTGTGTCGCTAACGCACTGCCGAAGTTACGGCAGTGCCGGAAAGAAAATCAAGTGTTACAGAGTCGTTACAACAGAAAGGGAGACAGTCATGGAAAAGGACAACACCGCAAGTCCGGAGCAGACCAATGCGGGATCGTCCCGCTGGATGCGCCTGCTGTACATGATCCTGTTCGCACTGCTGTTCAAGGCGGCGGAGTTCGTGATGTGGGTGGTGGTGGTGATCCAGCTCGCGGTCACGCTGGCGACCGGCGGCCCGATCGAGCGTCTGCAGCGCTTCGGCAAGCAGTTGTCGATCTACACCTACAGCCTGTGGCTGTACCTGACCTACAACACCGAGAAGACGCCGTTTCCGTTCGCGGATTGGCCCTCAGCCGGAGCGTCGGCACCGGTCGCGCCGAGGGATGGCGGTGGCAACTGAAGTGGATACGGCATGAACGGAACGGAGCTGCTGTTCTACGCCGATGCCCGGCTGGGAAGCTGCGAAACCAAAGTGGTCGAAGTGGGTGCGGGCGGCATCGTGCTTGACCGCACCGTGTTCTATCCCCTGGGCGGGGGGCAGCCGGGAGATATCGGCGCACTGACCACTGCTGACGGTCGGGAGATCGCCATTGTCGATACCCGCAAGGGCGAAGCACCAGGCACGGTGTTGCATGTTCCCGCGGCTGATGCCTCGGGGCTCAATCCCGGCGATCGGGTGGTGGCGACGATCGACTGGGCGCGCCGCCATCGCCTGATGCGGATGCATACTTGCCTGCATCTGCTGTCGGCGGTAGTGCCTGCCGGCGTTACCGGCGGTTCGGTGCGGGTCGATTCCGGTCGGCTGGATTTCGACCTGCCGGAGCGGCCGCTGGATCGCGCCGATATCGAGACGCGGTTGAATGAATTGATCGCCGGCAACCATCCGGTGGCGCCGCGCTGGATCAGCGGCGAGGAACTGGCCGATCGTCCCGAACTGGTGAAGACCATGAGCGTGAAGCCGCCGGTCGGGGCCGGGCGGGTGCGCCTGCTTGAAATCGCCGGCATCGACCTGCAGGCCTGCGGCGGCACCCATGTCGCAAACACCGGGGAGATCGGCCGGATCAGCGTCGTGAAAGTGGAGAACAAGGGTACCCACAACCGCCGGGTGACCGTGGCGTTCGCGCCGGAATGAACGCCCTGCGCCGCAAATGAAAACGGGCGGCCATCCGGCCGCCCGTTTCACGTCTGCGACGAGCTTAGGCCTGGCCGCCGATCTTGCGGATCTCCGCGGTCCTGGGCAGGCGCTTCGGCAGCGCGTCTTTCAGCTTCTTCGCGCTGTCGCGCAGCAGTTTCTCGGTGGTGGCCCAGTCGATGCAGGCGTCGGTGACCGACACGCCGTACTTGAGCTGGCTGCGGTCGGCCGGGATGGACTGGTTGCCGGCGTTGAGGTTGCTCTCCAGCATGACACCGATGATCGACTGGTTGCCGTCCGCGATCTGGTTGGCGCAGTCGTGCATCACCAACGGCTGGAGGTTGTGGTCCTTGTTGGAATTGGCATGGCTGCAATCCACCATGATGTTGGCCGGCAGCTTGTTCTTCGCCAGTTCCTGTTCCACCACCGCGATGGTGACCGAATCGTAGTTCGGCCCCTTGGAGCCTCCGCGCAGGACGATATGGCCGTAGCGGTTGCCGGTGGTGCGGATCACCGAGACCTGGCCGGCCTGGTTGATGCCGAGGAAATTGTGCGGACGGGAGACCGAGAGCAGGGCATTGATCGCCACCTGCAGGCCGCCGTCGGTGCCGTTCTTGAATCCGACCGGCGTCGACAGGCCGCTGGCCATTTCTCGATGGGTTTGCGACTCGGTGGTGCGCGCGCCGATCGCGCTCCAGGTCACCAGGTCGCCCATGAACTGCGGGCTGATCGGGTCCAGCGCTTCGGTTCCGGCCGGCAGGCCCAGTTCGTTGATGTCGCGCAGCACCTTGCGCGCGAGCTGCAGGCCTTCCTCGATGGCGAAGGAATCGTCCATGTGCGGGTCGTTGATCAGGCCCTTCCAGCCGGTGGTGGTGCGCGGCTTCTCGAAATACACCCGCATCACCACGAACAGGGTGTCGCTGACCTCGTCCGCGACCTTCTTCAGGCGCTGCGCGTATTCCATGGCGGCCGCCGGGTCGTGGATGGAGCAGGGCCCGACCACCACCATCAGGCGGTGGTCCCTGCGATCGAGGATGCGCTCGAGCGTGTGCCGTCCCTGCAGGACGGTCTGTTCCGCCTTGTCGGTGAGCGGAACGCGGCGCTTGATTTCCTCCGGAGTCGGCAGAACATCCTGCGCGCTGACGTTGATGTTGTAGACCAGTTTTTCGTCCATGATCGGGGCCGGTTGCGGCGGCAATTGCTTTGGGGATTGGGGATTTTACGGATTCCGGCGGCTTCCGGATAGCCTGCAATCCGGACGCGTGCGATATTCGCCTGGCTAGCGCAGTTTCGAATAGGCGGTCGGCGTCAGGATCAGGTTGGTGATGTGGGTGACCAGGGGGCCGTCCTTCTCGGTTTCGGCGCGAATCGCCAGCCAGTCCGGATGGCCGGCGAAGGCATTCCACTTCTGCTCGCGCTCGGCCAGGCTTTCCCATTCGAGGATGTAGTACAGGTCATTATTGCTGTCGCCGATGACCGGGGTCCAGAAGCCGACCTGGCGGATGCCGAAGCGCTCCCAGATCTTGAGCGTGTGAATGGTGAAGCGGGCGTTCAAGGCCGGCAGCTTTCCCGGGCAGGCATGGTAGATGCGCAATTCGTGGAGCATGTTTTTCCTTCGGTGAGGTTGATCGATGTACGCGTTGCGCCCTGCGCGAGGACTGCCGCAGGGAAGGGGGCGGTCAGTACTTCTTGATCAGGGTCAGGCTCTCGCCTTCGCGGCGCATTTCCAGTCGCCCCAGGAAGCTCATGCCCAACAGCACCACCGGCAACGCGGCATCGTGCACGACGCCGTCGATGTCGTTGAGCGAGATGTCGCCGAGCCGGACGTTGGCCAGCTTCACCTTGTAGATCGGCGCGATGCCGTTGGCGGTTTGCGAATAGCCCGGGGTGCCGGCCAGGTAGTTGATTCCGGCGCGGCGCGCATCTTCCACGCTCATCGACACGCCGGTCGCCCCGGTATCCACCAGGAACCGTACCGAGGCGCCGTTGACCGAGCCGCTGGAAACGAAATGACCGTTGCGGTCCGGCGTCAGCGTCACGGTCGCGCGCTCGCTGGGCACTGATACCGCGCTGTACACGCCTTCGCCGATTCGCACCCGCTGGCGCTTGCCCCCGATCGAGATCACCGCCTCTTCGCTGCTGGCGCTGAGCAGCGTGATGCCGGCGTGGGTCTCTCCGGCGCTGTAGGTGCGAGGCTTGGCGCCGTCGACCGCGAGCAGGGCCTTGCCCTGGAACAGGGCCATCACCTTGACTTCGAGCGCGGCGGCCGGCGCCGTTAGAAATGCGAGGAGAACTGCAGTAACATGCGCGACCTTGGTTCCCATGGGGCTTCCTCCGATCATGAAACCGGTAGCGATATTCCGTCACTCGCCCACCGAAGGACCGGGCTATTTTGCCACGTATCTCGATGCCCGGAACCTGCCCTGGCGCCTGATTGCGCTGGACGCGGGTGAAGTTGTTCCCGCGGACACCCGCGATTTCAGCGGCCTGGTGTTCATGGGCGGGCCGATGAGCGTCAACGACGACCTTCCCTGGATTCCTCCGGTGCTCGATCTTATCCGACAGGGCGTGGCGACGAACGTTCCGGTGCTGGGACATTGCCTGGGTGGCCAGTTGATTTCCAAGGCGCTGGGCGGCGAGGTCGGGCGCAATCCGGTCAAGGAAATTGGCTGGGGCGAGATCGTGGTCGCCGACAGCCCGGTGGCGCGGGAGTGGTTCGGTCCCGGACTC
>LNFM01010506.1_pt1 | contig 13002 bp, 13 predicted proteins | sample 596031 | NCBI WGS metagenome assembly LNFM01 (sample SAMN04254537, study PRJNA301005) | activated carbon metagenome | isolation source: dual media filters at the Ann Arbor, Michigan drinking water treatment plant | place: USA: Ann Arbor
CACGCCGATGAACTGCAGCGTGCCGTGCGCCACGGCAGCGGCGGCATCGGTGGTGAACTGCAGGCGGCCGGCGGCGGCGTTGCGCTGGATCAGCGCGTCCAGCCCCGGCTCATGGATGGGCACCTCGCCCTTCTTGAGCATGTCGATCTTGCGCGGGTCGACGTCGACGCAGAGCACGTGGTTGCCCATCTCGGCCAGACAGGCGCCGGTGACCAGACCGACGTAGCCGGCGCCAAAAACAGTAACTTTCATCTCAGGCTTACCTTATAGGAACGAAGCATCCACCCACAGTCACTGAACGACGGGCCCGGACTCCACACGCTACATGGAAGCGACCGCTTGCCATATGAACAATGCCACTGCACCTGCACTTCAAGGCAAGGCATGTGATAAGAACCCTGCCAAAACCGGGCGGCATCGTGCACAGGTTCGACATCGGCGTCTCTGAGGAGGTGCCAGGAAGCAGAAAGGCGGCAAACCGCACGCAAAGTTCTGCGCGCCTCCTGTGACAATGTCAGATTGTCGAGGATCCCCTGGGGTCCGTGAAGGCGCATGGATGTTTGAATTCTCAGCAAGCCGGTCCCGTTCCATCAACTCGTTGAATTTCGCAACCCTGCAACATGGATGAGGCCTTCCCATCGTCTGGCCAAGGCCCTTCGGACAGCGCCACAACCCCTGATTCCAGCACGTCGGGCTCGACAAGAAAAATGCAGCCCACGTTGATCAGTGGACGACCCCGCTTTGCCGACCACGCACTTGCCGAGATCGCTCGCGAGGCCGGCCCCGCTGCAGCGTGGCAGGCAGCCGTGTCCCGGTTCGGGCCGACCGCCGCAGCCGGCGTGAGCGGCGAGTTCGCGGTAGGCCTGACCACCCCAGCCGGCTCGCAGTTCTTGGCCGTGGATCGTTTCGCCATCCGTTCACTTTGCTGGCGCATCATCGACGGCCAGCTGCACTTCTCTGAGCGCGCCGATGATCTGGCGGCGCTGCCGCCGCGCGCGGAAGTCGATCCGCAGGCCATCTTCGACTATCTCTACTTTCACGTCATCCCGTCACCACGAACCATCTTCTCGGGCGTGTACCGCCTTCCGCCGGCGCACTTTGCGCTGTTCGATGAAGGGAAGATGACCGTTGAACCGTATTGGGTGCCACAGTTCGACGAAGGCCGGGATCCGAACTTCGATGCGTTGGCGAAACAGTTTCGTGGTCATCTGACAGATGCCGTGGCCGCTCAGCTCGATGGCAGCAAGCCAGCGTGCTTCCTGAGCGGGGGAACGGACAGTTCCACTGTGGCCGGCCTCATCGGCGAGGCTGCGGGACGCCCTGCGGCCACGTACTCCATCGGCTTCGCAGCCGAGGGCTACGACGAGATGGAATTTGCGCGCATTGCAGCCAAGCGCTTCGCGACAGAGCACCACGAATATTACGTGACGCCCGACGATCTGATCCGGGCCATCCCTGATGTTGCCGGGCACTACGACCAACCCTTCGGCAACAGCTCTGCGGTGCCGGCGTACTACTGCGCTCGCATGGCCAGAGAAGACGGCGTCACACGGCTTCTGGCCGGTGACGGCGGCGACGAACTGTTCGGAGGCAATTCGCGCTACGCGAAGCAACGTGTCTTCGGCTGGTACGAGGGCGTTCCGTCTCTCGTGCGCAGCCACCTGCTAGAGCCGGCACTGGAGCGCACGCCGCTGGGCCGCCTTCCTGTGGCAAGCAAGGGCCGCAGCTACGTTGAACAGGCAAAGGTGCCCCTGCCCGAACGCATGCAGATGTACAACCTGCTGCTGCGTATAGGCCCGCAAACCGTGTTTGAGCCGAGCTTCCTGGCCCGCATCGACAAATCTGCCCCTCAGCGTCAACAGCGCGAGCAGTGGGATCGGGTTCCTCAGGCCAGCGCGCTGAACCGCATGCTGGCGTTCGACTGGCGATACACACTCGGTGAGACCGATCTTCCCAAGGTGTGCGGCACAGCCGCACTGGCCGACGTCAGTGTCAGCTTCCCGTTTCTTGACGCGGCACTCGTCGACTTCTCATTGAAACTTCCGACGCAGTACAAGCTCAAGGGCTTGAAGCTGCGTTGGTTCTTCAAGGAAGCGCTGCGCGGGTTTCTTCCCGACGAGATCATCACCAAGAAGAAGCAAGGCTTCGGATTGCCGTTCGGGGTGTGGTCAGTGAAGCATCCAGCACTGGGCCGAGTGGCTGCGGATGCCTTGCACTCGCTGGCCAAGCGCGGCATCGTGCAACCGGCTTTCGTGCGCGATCTGCTGGACCGGCTGCTTCCGCTGCACCCCGGCTACTACGGTGAAATGGTCTGGATCCTGATGATGCTGGAGCAGTGGCTGCGCGTGCACTCGCCTGAGCTGCGCTACGACACCTGACTCAGGGCGACTCGCCCGGCTGCCACTGGCTGGCAAGCAGCTTTCGATCGATCTTGCCGTTGGGGTTTCGCGGCAACGGTGCCGGGCGCGATTCAACTGCCGCAGGCACCATGTAAGCCGGCATGCGCCGCCGGCACTCGGCCAACAGCGCCTTCACGTCCAGGGCTGCCTCGCCCTGGGGGGGCGTGGCCACGACATGGATCACCTGGCCGAGTTGTTCGTGTTCGACGCCAAAGCTTGCGCATTCACCCACGAGGCCGGTTGAATACAGCACCTCTTCCACCTCCGTCGGGCTGACCCGGTAACCAGACGTCTTGATCATCTCGTCACGGCGGCCGACGAAGTAGAGGAAGCCCTCCGCGTCGCGTCGGACGGTGTCGCCAGAAAAAACCGCCAGCTCGGGAACGGTCATTTCCGCTTCGCGCCCACCTGCGCCCACAGGCAGCGGCTTGTACCGTTCTGCCGTCTTTTCGCGATCGTTCCAGTAGCCCAGGCCCACCAAAGCGCCGCGATGCACCAGCTCGCCGGGCTCGTCAGGGCCACACTCGGTGCCGTCCTCGCGCAACACCAGAATCTCGGCGTTCGGAATCGCTTTGCCGATGGAATCCGGCCGTCGATCGACTTCTTCGGGTGGCAAGTAGGTAGACCGGAACGCCTCGGTCAAGCCGTACATCAGGTAAGGCCGCGCATGGGGCGCGTGGGCGCGAAGTTTCATCAACACGTCGCGCGGCATGCGCCCGCCTGTATTGGCAAAGTAGCGCAAGTGCTCGCGCACGCCGTCCGGCCACTCCAATGCAACCAACTGAAGGTAGAGCGGCGGCACCGCAGTGATGCCGGTGACGCGCTCGCGCACCATGGCGATGAGCACATCACGCGGCAGCAGATGATTGAGCAAGACCACACGGGCACCGACATGAAACGCCGTGGTCAGCTGGCTGAAGCCTGCATCGAACGAAAGCGGCAAAGCCGCGATCAGCGTGTCATCGGCCGTATTCTCCAGGTACGAAGCCACACTCTTCGCCCCAGCCACCATGTTGCGGTGCGACAGCACCACGCCCTTCGGCCGGCCGGTGCTGCCGCTGGTGTAGAGGATGGAGACGACGTCGGTGTCGATCACACGGTGCCCTGCTCGTGGTGCAGCTGCCATCCACTCAGCCCAAGGCAGCAGAGCGGGCGGCCCGCTTGGATTGCCATCGCCCGTGACGACCACCATGCGCAGGGCGGCGCATCCGGCCACCGCTGGCGCCAGCACGGCCCATCGCTCGGGTGAGGTCACCAGCACACGCGCGCCGCAATCCGCCAGGATGTGCGCCACCTGCTCGGGCTTGAGAATCGGGTTCAGAGGAACGAACACCGCCCCCGCGGCCGCGGCGCCGAAACAGGCGATGACTGTTTCGAAACGCTTCTCCAGGAATACGGCAATGCGCTCGCCGCGCGTCACGCCATGCGCCAGCGCACCAGATGCGAAAGAAGTCACGCTCGTGGCCAGCGATTCGTAACTGAGCGACACGCTACCAAACGTCAGCGCCACCTTCTCAGGCCCAAGCCTCGCGGCATTCAACGGCAATTCGTGGAGCAAAGTGGAGTCGGTCATCCGGGGCAGCAATCTTGCGCAGCGGAGGGAGCTTCCGCCCAGCGCGCCGATGCTATCGTGAACATCGAAAGCCGCGTCGGCGCTCTCAGCGCACTCTGCCACTCGCCGACCACAGCGCCACACAGGCGCCCGCTGTTCGTGAAGAACTCACGGCAAGGCCGCTATCACGCCCGCCTCCCGTCATCAATGGATGTGGGAGTGACTTCTCGCCACGCCACATTAAGCTCCATTTCCGAAGGATGGCGACCGGCAGAAGAGCGCGAGGACGAGGTTCAAATCGTTACACGCCGCGCCTGTTTCCAGCCGATATGCGGTGTTCGGACAGAGAGAATACGTGACCAACAAACTTGATCTTCTAAGGCGGCAGTTTCTGCTGTTTTCAGCAGCCACCGCCAGTGGTCTGTCGCTTGCCGCTTGCGGCGGCGGCGGCGGGGAGAGCGCGTCGCAAGAACGCACGGCCTCTACCGACCCCCCGCCTCCGGCAGCGCCCACTCCGCCTGCGCCAACCCCCGCACCTGCGCCTGCACCGACCACCGCTCCCGCGCCGCCAACTGCAACGCCGTCGCCTGCCCCGGCGCCGCCGCCTGCTCCACCACCTGCCGCCGTGTCGTTTGCGTGGTGGATCACCCCGAACCAGACCTTGTTCTCGCCCCCAGGCTCAACAGTGATCATCGCCAGCGGCGCCCGTGGGTTGACTGCCAGGGTGTCACCCGCCTTGCCCGCCGGCCGCACCCTTTCAGTCACGCCCAGCGGAAACGTCGTGATCGTTGCGCCTGCTGGCGGCGCTGCGGTCGACCTGACCGGCCCGTGGTCCATAGAGATTTCATGATGCACCCACTCGAACCCAATCTTCTGCCCGAGCTAGCGACCGAGGTCCCTGCTGGCCTGCAGCTTGGCGCCCATCGCAAGGACACCTCCGCGCCAGCGGCCCCGCTGGAGGCGTCCCGCCGCTTGTTCATTCATACGGCGATGGCAACCCTGGGAAGCGCAGCACTGAGCGCTTGCGGCGGCGGCGGCGATGCGGCAGCTGCTGCTGCACCAACGCCAGTTGCCGGTCCCGCGCCCGCGCCTCCGACCAGCCCGGCGCCAACGCCACCAGCACCGCCAGCGCCTGCCCCCCCGGCAGTAGCACCCGCGCCCGCTCCGGTGCCCGCACCACCCCCTGGCGCAAGCAACTCGACGGCATACACGCTGCAAAGCACGAGACAGGCTGATTTCCTGCCCGCTGGCACCACCACCACGGTGGCCACGGGTGCAGCCGGCAAGACCGTGCAGGTTTCGCCTGACCTCCCGCCAGGCCGGGCGTTGTCTGTCACGGCCGGCGGCAGCGTCGTCATCACATCCGCGGCTGACGCGCCAGTCACCAGCATCGAAAGGCCCTGGATCGTGGAAGTCATGGAAGGCCCCATGGCAACCATCGTGAACGCCACGAAGGGCATCACTTACGAGTACGGCAGAAACTACACCGGACGCTCCGCCGACCAGGTGGCGAACCGCTGGAATGCGGTGATGGCCGAAGCCAGCACGAACGACATCATTGAAGTGTCGCCAGGCGCCATCCAGGGCGTGGGGGCCGACTCGGCGTGCTACTTCAACACGCTGGATTCCTCGCTGCTGTCGATCTGGAAGCCCATCACCCTGCGCGGCATGCCGGGGCGGGGCCGTTGGCGCGTGTTTGCCGACCGCAGCAGGGCCACCAGCGGCGTCAATGGCATCACGATCCATTCGCCTGCCGACATGCGGGTGCGCGGCAACATCGTGCTCAGCGACTTCGAACTGGACAACTGGGGGCGGTTCGCCGACTCATTCGGCATCCGAGTGCGAGACAACTACGTTCAGGTTCGTGACTGGACCGACTATCACGCCTCCGTCACGGTGCGCAACTTCAAGCTTGGCAAGCCACCTTTCGAGCAAGCAGCATCCGGGTTTGCGGGTAATGCGGAAACCTGGACCATTGAGGATGGTGACGTGTATGACGTCGGGGCCGGTCAGAACGCCAGCTTCACTGGCGCCGACCATAACTTCTACATCGGTGGCCGACAGCTCTTCATGCGCGGCGTGCGCTCACAACGCTCACGCGCACGCAACGCAGACAACACCTCCTTCATGGATGGCCACCAAGCCAAGCTGACCTTCAACAACGCCACCATTGAAGGCTCGGTATTCGACTGCGGACCAAAAGGCGACAGCTCGATTCAGATTCAGATGAAGGGCGGTGGAAATCTGGTTGTCCGCGGTTGCGTTCTCATTGCTGGCAGAAACTCACAGACAGCCACGGGCAACATCGTCTTCGAGCGTGAAGAACCGGGCCAGAACGACGGGAAGTGGACCTATGGTCTGGCCGGGCACTCGGTGCTGGTCGAGCGTAGCGTGTTCGTCAACCATCGACCCTACGCACCGCCAACCGATCAACGGGCCTTCGTGTTCTTCCGGCCAACGAGCCACCCGTGGGCGGTCACTGGCGTTGCTTCAGTGACAGTCAGGGACAACATCGGCATCAGCACGGTGCCTGCAGCCACCTGGATTGCCAACGACCCGACTGGCGGCGCTTCTTGGACAGGCCGCGGGAACACGGCGCGGGCCTACAACGCCAACGAGTCGGCCTTCACCGCGCGCGAAACGTTTGGCTACCTCGACGCTGCGGGCGCACCGGCCGCCGGGCTGGCTTCGGCATCGATCCCCGAGTTCGTGTGGCCGCATGGTTATCGCAGCGTTACACGCGCCACACAGGGGCTTGGCTGATGGCGACCTACAGCGCAACGATCGGACGAATCACCGGCACGGGGCCTGCCTGGCGTGCGGCCATGACCAACACCGACAGGGTTTACTACGTCGGCTCCACACCTTCGTGGTACGCGCCTGCTCTGTCGCTGCCTTCGCGTTTCGGTCGAGCCGGAACCGCACCCGACAACTTCGGCGCGGGCTGGGACGTGATGTCGGGCTACTCGTCAGGCGAACTGCTGCATGACGTGGGCGGGTCCTTTGGGACGATGGTCTTCGGCACGGGCGGGCACACGCTGCTGGCGAACCAGATTCTGGGCTTCGACCTGAACCAGGACGACCCGGGCTGGTCGTGGTGGCACCCGCCAACCTGGAAGACTTCAGACACGGGTGGCGCCAATCTCTACTACTCACCCGCTGAAGAAGCGGCGCTGGTAGCAGGGCCACGCGGCACGGCTGCCCGTATCCGGCCGGGCTTCGAACCCACCGATGCACCCCTGTGGGACCGACGGTTCCCAGTTGCCTATGCCGGCTGGATCTTCCCGCGAAAGTTGACCACAGGGCAGATGGGCGACAACGTGCCGCACGGCTTCCGATACGGCTCTACGCACTACCTGCCGGCCAGCCTGACAGGCGCTGATTCGATGTTCTTCACGATCACCGGGGCACAAGGCCCGTTTGACCAGGCGGCCATGCCAGCCACGGTGACGCTGGCAGAGTGGTTCGACCCGTCGGCGCTGGTGTCGAACTCACAACGAAGGTTCCCGTATTACTTCAGGAACACACGCACAGGCGCCTGGACGATGCGTCAGTGGCAGCCTGATGGCATGAACGTGGGCGGCTACAGCAGCCCTTGCATAGGGTCGTTTCGAGACACCAAGCGCGTGTACGTCGTGGGCGGCTGGGCAAATTCCCAGCGCTACTACTACCTGGATTTCAAAGACGGGATGGCTGCGCACACGGTCTCTCCCTCTTTCAGCGGGCACCTGAACATTCATGGGTTCTGCTCAGGCGCTTTCAGCGACGGCGACGCACTCGGACGCCACTTCATGGTGACCCTGAGTAACGAAGAGGCCCACACCAGGAAGCTGGTGATCTACGACTTCGACTCCAACACCTCTTTCCGCATCGACCTTGCTGCCTTTGGGTTCAGCTACTCGAGCACCGACGAGCGCGTGGGCATCAGCTACGACGCAGCGAATCGGCGTGTGTTGCTGCTGATGGCTCCGTCCGGGCAGGAGGACACGCCGTTTTATTGGTCGATCAGCGTGCCGTCCACTCTGACCGACGCTTCAGGGTGGGTGGCATCGAAGCGGTTCCTGACGTTCAATGACCCGGCGATGGCAACCAGCATCTTCAAGCCAGGGCAAAGCTCCACCAACGCGCTGGCTGGCTTCTACAACAAGACGCGACTGCATCCGACCTTGGGCGTCATCCTGATCCCTTCGGCGGACTTCAGGATGACGGGCTTCGTGCCCAGCGTCTAACGCCCCCCCTTTGCTCAAGGGGGGCGCGCGCAGACGCTGGTTTGCGTGGAATCCTTCATCGGAAATGGCCGGGCTCTGCCAGCAGCACGGCAGAGGCGCATCGGCGCGCATAGGCAGTGGTGATAATGCCTGTACGTGCAGGGCGCCGGGTGGCTTCAGAGCCCCTTGGCCTTGCGTACACCACCCGGCCGGCCACCGGATGCCCGCCGAGCGACCATTTCTCTGACCCCTCATGAACCTTCAACAAGAAGTGCTGTCTGTGCTGGACGAGGTGCTGAGCCTCGGCGGTCGGGCATTGCAGTACGACCGCGAGACACCGCTGCTCGGCTCTGTAGCGGAACTTGATTCGATGGCCGTTGTGACTCTGCTGACGACGCTGGAGGACCGCTTCGGCATCGCTGTGGCTGACGACGAAGTGGACGGTTCCACCTTCGCCACCGTGGGCAGCTTGATTGATTTCGTGGCGGCCAGAGTCGGCTGATCAACACTCTCGGCCTGCGCCCCCCGCACCATGACTTTCAGGCCGCTTTTTGTCCAGCTGACGGGCAAACAGGGTTCGCGCCGCTTCGCTGTGCTGCACCTGCCTTCAGGCGGCCAGGCGCCGGTTGGACTTGTCGTGCACGCCCCCGCCTTTGCAGAAGAGATGAACAAGTCTCGGCGCATGGTGGCACTGCAAGCGCGCGCGCTTGCCGCGGCGGGTGTCGCGGTTCTTATCCCCGACCTCTACGGCTGCGGTGACAGCCCCGGCAACATGGCCGGCGCGAGCTGGTCGGGCTGGGTCACCGATGTGGCCGACTGTCAACGCTGGATGCGTGCCGAACAAGAGCGGCGCTGGCCTGGGCAACCACAAGTACCGTGCGCGCTTTGGGGTTTGCGGTCAGGGGCGCTGCTGGCAGCTGCGGCCGCGCGAGAACTTGCCGAGGTGTGCGACCTGCTGGTTTGGCAACCCACCGTCCACGGACGCACAGCCCTGCAGCAGTTCATGAGACTTCTGAGCGCAGGCGAAATGTTGGGCGGCAAGGCGCAGGGGGCAGCAGCGCAGGCCCGCGCTGCCCTGGCTGCCGGCGGGTCGTGGGAGATTGCAGGCTATCAATTGCCCGGCGCTGTGGCCCTTGGCATGGAAAGCGCCACGTTCGAGCCACCCGGAACGGCTGGCCGTCTGGTCGCGTTCGAGTTGAGCCAGCGCAGCGAACCAAGCCTGACGCCAGCACTGGCTGCGAACATGTCGCGATGGCAGGCTGCGGGCTGGCACACGCGGGCTGAAGTGGTGCAGGGCCCCGCGTTCTGGCAAACCACAGAGATCGAGGACGCCCCCGAACTGATCGATGCCACGAGCAGAGGCCTCGCGGCCGCTTGGCTGCAGCCGGACCTGGTTGCCACAGATGCGCAAGCTGCATGAGCACCCGTGAATCTGCCGCCGTTGCCTGCCAGCACGAAGAAGAGGCTGTCTGCTTCGACTGCGAGGGCGAGCAACTCGTTGGAATTCTCTCCAGGCCGCAGCACCGCCTTAGGGGCACAGGCGTACTGATCGTCGTCGGCGGCCCGCAGTATCGTGCAGGCAGCCACCGGCAGTTCGTCCACCTGGCCCGTGAACTCGCTGACCGCGGCTGGCCATGCCTGCGCTTTGATGTTCGAGGCATGGGAGACAGCACTGGCACATTGGCAGGCTTCGAAGGTGTCACGGCAGACATCGAAGCGGCCATATCCTCTTTCCGTCAAGCGGTTCCCGGTCTGCACCGCATTGTTCTTTGGGGCCTGTGCGATGCCGCTTCGGCTGCGCTGCTGTACATCGACGAAACGGCCGATACACGCGTAGCCGGCCTGGTACTGCTGAACCCCTGGGTACGTGCGGAGCAGACCTACGCTCGAGCCCAGGTCAAGGGGTACTACGCCCGGCGCGTGCTCAGCCCGGAACTGTGGCGTTCTCTGCTTCGTGGCGGGGTGTCGTTGTCATCACTGGCCGACTTCATGCGGGCCTGCTTCAGCGCAGTGCGGCGAAAGGCAGCTGCGGGCAAAGACACCGCCGTCCTGACATACCAGCAACGGATGGCGCGCGGATGGGAGCGTTTCCCCGGCCCCTCCCTGCTGGTGTTGAGCGGGCGCGACCTTACGGCCAGTGAGTTCATCGAACGTTGCCGTACCGACCCCCGGTTCAGCAGCGTTTGCGCGAGCAGCCTTGTGACCACGCAGACCCTAGCGGAGGCGGACCACACGTTGTCAAACTCCGAAGCGAGTACAACGCACCTTGAAAGCCTGCACCGGTGGCTGCTGGATACCTACCCTGAGGCGCCTGCCACTGCCCTGCAGGCGGCTGGCCACCTGCCCCAAGCACTGCGAGCAAGCCCATGAACACGACCGCCTACAACCTCGTATTGCTGTGTTCGGCCCTGTTCGCCGCTGCGCCATTGGCCGCTTCGGCCCAGCAGAACATTTGCGGCGCAGTGGGCTACGACAACAACGGACACTACGGGCCCTACGATTACCGCTACGAAAAAGACCGACACCTGCGCATCGTAGAAAAACACCATTTCGCGCCCCAGGTTGAAGCCCTGATACGGGGCATGAGCGGGTACATCCAAGACGAGCTGAACTACGTTCTCAAGTCATCCCCGAACCACCACCGTGCGCTGATTGCCACCGTGCGCTATGCCGCCAGGCTGAAGACCGACTGGATCAAGGGCATGGACTATTCAGTCGAATGCTGGCTGGACCGGGCCGTGCGATACGCACCGGACGACACTGTGGTGCGGGCCCTGTTTGCGCAGTATCTTGGCACCATAGGCAAGAAGACCCAGGGCATCGCGCTTCTGGATGCGGGCCTGCCATTCACCCTAGAAAACCCCATCAGCGCCTACAACTTCGGGCTGATCTACCTCGAGCTGGGCGACGCTGACCGTGCGCTGAAGCAAGCACACGCAGCATTGGCCGCCGGCTACACCTTACCTCACCTGCAGGACAAGCTGAAACAAGCGGGCAAGTGGCAGGAGCCGGCACAGTGAGTGCCTCAGAGGCGGCCGGGCTTACCTACAACGAGGCCTCGTTGCCCGACGCTTGGCAAGTGGCGTGGCACACAAACCTGGACGCTGTAGCCCTGCATGCCGGGCTGGATGTGGAACAGGCTCCTGACCTCTTCCACACGCTGCCCTGGTTTCAACATCTGCACCGATGCGGCATCGCGCCCAGTGAAGGGCTGGCCGTGGCCCGCGTGGCCACACCCGACGGCCGCGGCTTCTTGCTGCCGCTGCAGCGGCAACGCGGCGCGCGCGCCGCCGTGTTCGGGCTGTCTTTGACCAGCCTGAGCAATTACTACAGCAGCCTGTACGGCGCCATCGGCAAACCCGAAGCCTGCACGCCCGAGGCCTGCCGCGCACTGGCGCGCAGCCTGCGCAGCGAAGTGGCTGACAGCGCGGTGCTGGACTTGCAGCCGCTGGACGCCCAAGGGCCGCTGATGGCGAACCTGCCTGCGGCGCTGCAAGCCGAAGGTTATGCGGTGGACACCTATTTTTGCTTCGGCAACTGGTACCTGCCGGTTGAAGGCCGAACTTGGGCACAGATTGAAGCCGGGCTGCCTTCGCGCCAGCGCAACACCATCAAACGTGCGCGAAAGAAGCTCTCCGGCGCCGGGGCCTGGACACTGAAGATTCACCATGAACCCGGTGCCGAGCTTGAACAGGCGATTGCCGATTACCAGGCGATCTACGCGCGGAGCTGGAAGCAGCCAGAGCCGTTCAAAGAGTTCGTGCCTGGACTGTGCCGCTGGGCTGCAGCGCGCGGTTGGCTTCGGCTGGGGGTGGTGAGACTTGACGACACGCCGATTGCCGCGCAGATCTGGTTCGTTCAACAACGCAAGGCACTCATCTTCAAGCTGGCCTATGACGAGACGTATCGGCAACTATCGGCCGGCTCTGTCTTGACGGCGGACTTGATGTGTCACGCGATCGATGTCGATCATGCCCTTGAAGTGGATTACCTGACTGGCGACGACGCCTACAAAGCGGACTGGATGACGCATCGTCGTGAAAGACGGGGATTGGTCGCTTTTCGGAAAACGGCCATTCGTGGAATCATGGCCGGAATCAGGCACCGGCTTGGGAAAGTAGCACTTCGATTTCGCCCGGCCAGTGCCGCAGCCTAACTGCAGACGAGGCAACGTTCAACAGACCCCTCTCCACGCTGTTTGTGACCCCAGCGTCTGAATTGACCAATGCCGTGGAGATCAACGGGCTTGCGGGTGTATTGGCCTGAGGGCAAACGGCCATGCGGTTCACAAAGCGGGATCTCTATTCCGACACCAGCGGGGCGTTGGGCCGCCAACTTGGGCCACGACAAGCCGCTGCGCCAGGTCTGGAGCGCACTACTCGTCAACCGCCATGTGCCGCGCCAACACCCCGTGCGCATTCGCAGGACTTTATGCGCAGGCTATCGGCAGTGCGAGCTAGCGGCCCTCGGATGGCTCGAACGCCGGAGCGGCCTGCAGGACAAGAGATGAGGCGAGGTGGCGCGCCCCCGTCATGCTGAGGTGGTTATCGTCGAAGTAGTATGGCTTACCGTCTGGCGACATCACCTCGCAGCGCGCCTTGGCACAGAAGACTTGGGCCATCGAAACAGCGCCCACATTGGGCACCTCAGTCAAGCGCCCTATGAATTCCAGTGCTCGCAGGTTGTCGCGGCGATAGTCGGACACGACCTGCCCGAATTCATTCTGTTCAATTCGTCCGCGCCGGCTGAGCCCCGATGGCCACTTCAAACTCCCCCACTTATGGCCAGTCAAACTCCCCCAGGCAGGACGCACGGATTATGACGTTTGTTGGTTAACTGCGAG
>LNFM01010507.1_pt1 | contig 13002 bp, 13 predicted proteins | sample 596031 | NCBI WGS metagenome assembly LNFM01 (sample SAMN04254537, study PRJNA301005) | activated carbon metagenome | isolation source: dual media filters at the Ann Arbor, Michigan drinking water treatment plant | place: USA: Ann Arbor
CATGCGCTACGACCGCTGCGCTCACACCTTCTTCAGCGCCATCACGCTCGCCGCCACCGTCATCTTCTGGCTCGGCAATGAGTCCTGAGCCTAGGCGCCGCGGCGGCCGGATCACTCGGCGGTGTCGTTGCAGCACAGGGTGGGGCACTGGTCTGCCCAGGTTTCCGCCAAAGGGTCCATCAGCCCCGGCAGCGTCATCCCCTCCGGCCGCCGCCCGTCGACGATCCCATCACCGGCAGCTCTGCCAACCTTCGAGCAGCCAACGCCTCGGCAACTCCGTGGCACCGGCCCAAGAACTAAGGCCAGCATATGAGGTCACTTGAGTTTGCGTGTCACTGAGGGCTCTGACATCGAACGCCAAGTAGGTAGATGGCCCCAAGCCTCCATACAGCGTCACGCTAATTTCTCCGCTGCGCGTGTCGGTAAACAGATCTCCATTAACGATCATTGTCGCGGTAATCATGCCGGTTTGCCAGCAGCGCCGGGCATTGGTCAGCACTGTTCGATAGACCTGCTGGTAGCCTTGCTCGACGACAATCATTTTTTGCGCAACCGCCGCTTCCCGTACGCCTTGCGGAGTTGCAGGTCCGCATCCGGAAAGCACGGCCGCCATCGCAACTGCTACGAGACCATTTTTCAGAACTCGCACAGCATTCCTCCATTCAGGACGCAAGGTCAGCCTCCTCGCGACTCTACTCGGAAATGTATGATTTCAGAAACCATGCTCTCCAATGCTCACGCTACTCTGCCCCTGCCCAGGCTGTTACCGATCGGCGGCGAGCCCCATCATCGACCGCTCGGCGCCGAGCCGCCCTGCTCCGATTGCGACCTGAACGGGCTGCGCGAGTTCGAGGCGTGAGTTCGCGTAGCCCCAAAGACTCGCTGCCTGCATCAATCAGCGCACCTGCTCAGCTGCCCCTCCCACTCCACGGGAAGCGGCTGCATCAGCTCCGGTAGGGTCATGCCCTCGGGCTGCCGCCCGTCCAGGATCGCATCGACGATGTCCGGCGCCAGCAGAGTGAGGCGGAGCACGCGCGAGACATAGGACGAGTTGATCTTCTCCGCCGCTGCCAGTTCGTTGATGGTGCAGAGCGTTAGGACTCCAGATCCTCCGTCACTCGATCCGCGTTAGCGGAAGGCCCAGCGCAGGGTCTGCGCCACCCCGAACGTCCCGGCGCGAACGAGGGGGCGGGCGAGCAGGGGGTTGGGCAGTCCGTGCATGCGCCGCGCCCATGCGGGCAGCAGGTCGATGGCGGCCTGATTTCCCAGTACCTGCACACCAGCGGCCAGGCGATCGGCCGTCGCCGCCTTCAGAACGAGGTCTCGGACTTCGCGGGTGCGGGCGTCGCTGCGCAGCTGTGGTCGGTACGTCTCGATGAAGCGACGCGCTGCTGACTGATCTTTCGGCACCGGTGCCGCACCGAGCTCGCGCGCCACCTGCGCCATCTCCGCAAAATAGCGATCCTGGTCCGCCGCCGACATGCCGGGTTCGACGTAGCGGCGCCAGGCGTTCAGAAAACTCATCGCCTCGGTGACATGGACCCAGGCCAGCAACGCGGGATCATTCGCGGTGTACGGCGTGCCGTCCGGCAGGGTGCCACCCACCCGGTCATGGATGTGGCGAACGCGAGCAATCACCGCCTCGGCCTCCTCGCGCCCGCCATACGTCGTCAGGGCAATGAAGCGTGCAGTGCGCCGCAGCCGACCGTGCATGTCGGTGCGGAAATTGGAATGGTCCCAAACCCCGGCCAGCACGGCGGGGTGCAGCATCTGGAGCAACAGGGAGGAAATGCCGCCGACCATCATCGAGGTGACGTCGCCATGGACACGCCAGGCTACGGCCTTGGGGCCGAACATGCCGTCGAGCCGGCGCGCGACCGGCGCCTCACCGCGCGAGCGATCGTTGAACAGCGCGATAACCCGGCCGGTGATGGCAGCCTTGATGGAACGTGCTGGGTCAGGCTGTGGCGCGCGTCGCGGTGATCGCTTCATGTTACGGGATATAGGGCGATGCTCGTGCAGGGCCAGTCGGACATTAAGCAGTGGCGCAACCCGGCCCGCTGCTTTTGGACCGCTTGCCTGTCGCTCCCACTCCAGCGGGAACGGCTCCACACGCGCCGGCAGGGTTATCCAAAAATCTGGGTCGGCACACGGGCTCCGGGGGCCAAGGTGCGGATGGCTGTTTCAGCGTCGCCGGAAACGCGTGCCGAGGTGCTGGATCAGGCCCAGGCTGACGGAGAAGAGGCTCCCAAACACTACAACCAAGCTGAGAAGGCTAAGGGTGGCGTGGGACCACGCCACCGCGAGCCAGGTTAAGATGGCGCCCAATCCGAGCCCGGCCAAACCACACCACATCGACCATCCGAATTTTGCCCGGAAAACTTGCCGCGGTGTCACGGCCTCAGAGCGGGCAGTGGCGCGAGTTTCTGTCATGAGCAGCGTACCCTGGAGCACGCACTGACTGAGCCCGCGATCCTGGCTTCAGTAAATGCGGTTCACCGCAATATTCCGGCCCGCCTTGCTGCGGGTGGCGGTAGGTTTCTGTCGGCCACTTTCAGATGCCGCCCAATCGCAAAACTGCAAGTCATGGGGCGTGTGAGGCCGCCTTGGTCCTCCACATGGACGAGCCTGACTGCGCATTGATATGAGCAGAGAGGGTCGCCGACGATTCCGGGGGAGATAATGCTCGGAACATTCACGATGCGGCCGACCATCTCATCGGTGGATATCCCTCAAGCATTGCGCTGCTGGGCATCCCACTCCACCGGAAACGGTTCCATGAGCGCCGGCAGCGTCATCCCATCCGGCTGCCGGCCGTCCAGAATCGCCTCGACGATCGCGGGGGACAGCAGCGTCAGCCGCAGCACGCGCGAGAAGTAGGACGAGTTGATCTTCTCCGCCGCCGCCAGTTCGTTGATGGTTGCGAACCGCCCGGTCTCCAGCATCCTGCGCCACCGGAACGCCCGCGCCAACGCCTTGATCAGCGTGATGTCCTGCCGGCGCTCCAGCGCCAGCACCCCGGGCGTGACCATGGCCTTCCGCCCGCCACGCGGCTTCACCCGGAGCGGGATCACTACCGTGAGGGTCGGCGCCGCCTCGCTCACGCCGCCGCCCTCCCGGCCTCGGGCGCCTGGGCAGCCAGGTCCCGCACCAGGCTGCTGAGCCCGTCCAGCCGCAGCCGCACCGCGGCGCCGTCCGCGCGGACATCGACCCGGTCCACCAGCAGCCGCACAATGCGCGCCCGCTCGGCGGGGAAGAGCTCGTCCCAGAGGGGTTCGATCCGCTCCAGCGCCAGCAGCACCTCCGGCTCGGTGACGTCCGGCACCGTCGTGCGCGCCGTCCGCCAGGTGCCGACCACCATCTCGGGCTGGCGCAGCAGTGCGCGAACCTGGGCCACGACCGCCGCCTCGATTTCGCCGGCCGGGAGGCGTGCAATGGCGGGCCGCTCCGTCGCGCCGCCCTTCAGCACCGCCTGGCTGACATAGTAGCGGTACATCTGCCCGCCTCTGCCGCGGCTGTGGCTCGGCGACATGGCGCGGCCCTCGCTGTCGAAGATCAGCCCGCGCAGCAGCGGCGCGGTGGTGTTCCGCGTCCGGTTGACCCGCACCCGCGGGCTGACCTGCAGGACGGCGTGCACCGCGTCCCACTGGGCGCGTGTGACGATCGCGTCGTGCTCACCGGGACATCCCAGGCGGCCACGACGGTCGCCGCGGCCATGCGCAGGGCAGTGGCCCTGCCAATAAGCCCGCGCTGACTCACGGGCGGGCGCTGAGGCCCCTCCGGCGCCTCGCCGCTGGGTGAGGGCGGCGCGGACGGAAACGCCGTCAGCGAGTCTCCCTGGGGCGCTGCGGGCAAGAGGGCCATTTCGGGCGGCGCGGGCTCGCTGCTCTGTCCCTCCGCGAGGTCGCCGATCACCAGCGCGTGGTCGACGCCGCTGCGCTCCTCGCGCAGTCGGTCGTCGTTGCCCTCGGCATCCAGGCTGAGGTCAACGCCGGCGTCGAGCGCGGCCTGTGCCAGGTCTTGCTCCTCCTCGAACTCGGCCGGGGTCAGACCGCCGAGTTCGGCACTGGGCACGTCCGGCTCGACGCCGATCGCGGCCAGCCCCGCTGTGGTGATCCGCAGGGCAATCCACCCGCCGTCCTCGTCCTGACGCCAGCCCAGCCCGATGGCCTCGCGCGGTGCCGGCACCTCCTCCAGCAGACCCTTGCCAATCATGCTTCGCAGGACCGCCTGGCGCGCGGCGGCCGGCAGCTTCGCGGGTGGGGTGGCGAGCAGCGCGTCGTGCTGCGCCGCCCGGCAGAGGATCACGCGCTGGGTATCGGAAAGCTTGGGCATCGTCGGCTCCTGGTCCGCACCCGATGATCCGGGTGCTACCAGCCCGAGCCCCTCAGCGGGGCAGCGCGCAGATGTGCGCACCGCCGACCATTCGCTCCGCAGCCGCACGAAGCCAAGCGAAGCGGTGGATCATCTTGTTGCTATTCACCGGACGTCGCGCCAGAGCCTCCCGGCGCCCCACCGCGCAGTTCTCCCAATGGGCTATGCACAGGGCGCGGACCACCGCCATGGGCCAGCCGCGCAAAGCGAAGCCGGCCTTCCAAGCGGTTGAACGGCATGTTCTTCGGCACCCTGTGTCGCTGAATCAGGTGGGCGATGCGAAGCTGGCGGACTTGCCCGCACGACCCGCAAGCGACCACCAGGCGGCAGTCCAGGAAGCGCCCAATCGGCGCGCAAGGTATGGGCCTGCCATGCAGGACATTGCTACCCACGTTCAGCCGCCCTCTGCGGGCGATTCGGCGAGCCACGCGGCCAGCGCCACCGCCTCGGCGACATAGGGTGCCGGCAAGCTCGGCCGCAGCGCCGTGGCGCGCTCCGTCGCCACGCGCAAAGCCACTTCGCGCAGGCGACCCGCTGCCGCGTCGGCGATGACGTGCTCCCCTGCCGGCGGCAAACATCCGCCGTCGCCGCCCCAGCTTCCTGTTCCTTCAAGATCCCGATGATCTGCTCATCGCTGAACCTGCTGCGCTTCATTTTTCCGTCCCTTGCGAAACGGACTCTACCGAAACGTGGCTCCATTCCAGGGGTGCACGTCAATTTGGCTGCGTCGATCCCATGCTGACCCACGGCGAAGGAGTGCAGCATTGAGCACCGCCGTCCGCTTTATTCGCAAGGGCGCGATGCGCGCGGGCGACGCACTGACTTTTGCAGTTTGAGCGCCGAAGTGGCGTTGCGGGAGTGGTGAAACACTCCGCTAGCGAGGCGGTGGTCGTGGTGATCTGCCGTTACGCAGCAACCATGCCAGAGGAAGATACGTGTGGGGTGCTCTGAAGGTCGATTGCCAACGTGCGTTCGGATTTGCCAGGTTCCTGCTTCGGACCGGTCCGAAGCCACTGCCGCCCGCGACGCACAGTACCGAAGCTGAACCTGCTACCTGTAGTGCTGGCGAGCGGGGAATCATCCACAGGCAGCAACCTGTCGCATTGAAATAGCCGCGGCCATTGGCAGCGATCCACTGCAAGACGCCGTTCTCTTCAATTGTGCAACGTCCCCCTCGTAGGAGTCCGCGGCCAACTTCATGCCTCGGCATCGTCGAAATGACGCTTCACGAGCGAAAAGCCGAACAGGTTGCCGAAGGCGCAAACGCCCCAGCCGAAGATCATGAACGGGGTATCCTGCGCTGCAGCGGCGATGAACAGGCCCAGCAGCGCGAAAGCTCCGGAGAGTGTCAGAAAAAACATGCGGATGGTGGTCATGGCAAATCGCGCCTTTCGTGGTGGATGTCGTCGAACAGGATGCGGGACGCGGCGCCATCGAGATCGTCGTACTGCCGGGTGCGCAGCGCCCACAGGAAGCCGAGCAGCCCCAGCCCGCCCAGGCCGAGCGCGAGCGGGATGAGCAGCATCAGCGCGTCCATCCCGCCCCCCTCGTCCGGCCGGCGCGCAGCGCGTTGAGGATGACCGCGATGGAGGAGGAGGCCATGACCAGGGCCGCGATCAGCGGCGTGGCGAGGCCCGCCACCGCGCAGGGCACCGCCAGCGCATTGTAGGCCAGGCTGAAGCCGATGTTCTGGCGCGCGAGGTGCTGGGAGCGCCGCGCCAGCACGATCGCCTCCGGCAGCGCCGCGAGGCCGGCCGCGCCCTGCAGCACCAGGTCGGCGGCACTCTGCGCGAGGTCGGTCGCACCCGCCGGGGTCGCCGAGACGTGGGCGGCGGCGAGTGCCGCGGCATCGTTCAACCCGTCGCCCACCATCAGCGTGCGGCGCCCCGACGCGGCCAGTGCGCCGATGTGCGCGGCCTTGCCCTCCGGTGTCGCCGCGGCGCGCCAATCCGCGATGCCGGCGGCCTGCGCGGCGGCCTCGACCGCGGCTTCGGCATCACCCGAAAGCAACTCGACGGTCAGGCCAAGGTGGCGGAGGGCTGCCACCGCCGCCGCCGCTTCCGGCCGCATCCCGTCCGTGAAGGCGAAGCTCAGCGGCGCAGCCTCGGGCGCGGCGCGGTACCACAGCATCGTGCCCTCCGCCGGCGGGTTCGGCACGTCGCAGAAGGCGGCGCTGCCCAGACGCGCCGCACCGCAGCGCAGGCCCTGGCCGGGCGTCTCGCGCACGCCGTCCAGCGCCGGGGCGTCCGGGCAGGCCTCGATAAGGGCGCGCGCCAGCGGGTGCCGGCTGGCCCGCGCCATCCCGGCCGCGTGGCGCAGCACGAACGGATCGCGCGCGGCGTCCCCGGCGCGCAGCAGCAGGCGCCCCTCGGTCAGCGTGCCGGTCTTGTCCAGCACGACGTGGTCGGCGGTGGCGAGGCGCTCCAGCGCGGTCGGCGAGGCCACGAGCACGCCGCGGCGGAACAGCGCCCCCACCGCCACGGCCTGGACCGCCGGCACGGCGATGGCGAGGCCGCAGGGGCAGGTGATGATCAGTGCGGCGACCGCCGGCACAAGCGCCGCCTGCCACTCCAGCCCGGCACCGATCCACCAGCCGAGAAAGGTCGCGAGCGCAATGCCGTGCGCGATGGGCACGTAGAGCCGCGCGCCGCGATCGGCGAGCGACGTGAACCGCCCGCGCGCCGCGGCACCCCGTTCCAGCAGCCGCGCCATGGCGGCGACCGAGCCATCGCGCTCGGCGTGCGTGACGCGCAGCACGAAGGCCGCGCCCATGTTGATCCCGCCGGCGGGCAGCGCCACGCCGGCAGGGCAGACGCGCGGCAGCGCCTCGCCGGTGGTGGTGGCGGTGTCGAGAAGGACGTCGGTCTCGGCGACGCCATCGAGGCGAAGGCGCTCGCCGGCGGCGATCAGCAGGCGGTCGCCTGGCTCCACCGCAGCGGTGGTGACGGCGGCGGCGGTGCCGTCGGGCGCGAGTCGCGTGACCGTGCCCGATTGCAGCGCGAGCAGCTCGGCCACCGCCTGGCCGGCGCGACGGCGCGCGGCGCGCTCGATCACCCGCCCGGCCAGCAGCAGAGCGAGCAGCGCCGTCGCGCCGTCGAACCAGGTGTAGGGGCCGTTGCGCAGCGCCTCGGACAGGCTCATCGCCGTAGTGGCGAGCACGCCGACCGACACGGCCACATCCATGTTCACCCGGCCCGCACGCAGCGCGGCGAGTGCGGAGCGGTAGAAGGGCATCCCCGCTGTCGCCACCACCGGCAGCGCGATCAGCGCCGCGAGCCAGTGCAGCATCGCGCGGGTCTGCTCGCCCATGTCGCCGCCGGCCCAGACCGCGACGGAGGCGAGCATCACGTTCATCGACCCGAAGGCAGCGATGCCCAGCGCGCGGGTCAGGGCGCGGCCTTCGGCATCGTCGCTCGCGCTCAGGCAGGCCGGCGACCAGGGGGCGACGTGGAAGCCGAGCCGCGCCAGCAGGCCCACCAGCGCCTCGGCCCGGCCGGCGAGGCCGCGCCAAGTCAGGCTGAGCCGCCGCGTCGACAGGCTGGCTCGGGCATGGAGCATGTCGGGCTCGGCGGCGAGGGTCTGCTCGACCAGCCAGATGCAGGCGCCGCAGCTGAGGCCGCTGAGCAGCAGGTCTAGGCTGTGCTCGGTGCCGTTGGCGCCGGGGCGGGCCAGGGGCGCGAAATCGCCCGGTGGGACGACCGCCGGCCGCAGCGTGCCAGCGGCGAAGGCGGCCGCGCGACGCCGGTAGAAGGCATCGAGGCCGAGGCCGGCGATCAGCGCGGCGGCACCCTCGCACCCGGTGCAGCAGAAGGCGACGCCCGGCGCGACTCGGGCACCGCAATGCGCGCAGGCAAGACGGGTCTCCTGCGGCGGACCGTCGGCGACGCGCGCCAGCGCGGTCATGGCAGCAGGATCCGGCGCTGCGCCTCGAACACCGCGCCGCCCGCGCCTTCCAGCATCAGCCGCGCATGCCACTGGCCGCGGCGGATACCGGCGAGCGGGGCCTGCCAGAGACCGGGCCCGAGCGGCTGCCAGGCCAGCGCCACCTGGTCGCGCTCGGCCGGGCGCTGCAGCAGGCCGGAGAGGGTGGCCGGCACCGGCGCGCCGTCGCGGTCGCGCAGCGCCACCAGCAGCGACCCGGACTCAACCACGATCTCCGCCGTCCAGCCCAGCGCATCCTGCCGTGCCGCCGCCGCCAGCACCTGGTCGTAGCCGCGCCCGCGCTCATAGGGTCGGCTGATCGCGACGCCGCTCGATGTGTGGATCGCCGCCACGATCATCCCGCCATTGACGGCGAAGACCAGCCCCATGCCGCCCACGAACAGCCAGGGGATCCAGCGGGAGCGCCGTTGGCTCATCGGCCGGGCCCCAGGAACACGCTGCTCTCGCGCGCCGCGACCTGTCCCGCGGGGTCAAGCAGGCGGAAAGTGACGCTACTCGAGGCCGGCAGGGCGCTGCCCGCTGGCGCGGTGAGGAAGACGCGCCACTGCGCGACGCCGTCGGGCCGCGTCGCCAGCAAGGGCCGCCCAGCATTATCCGCGGCACCGGCATCCGCGACGCTTACGCGCAGCCCGGCTGGGCCGTCGACGGCGAGTGCCAGGGCGAGCGCGCCATGCCCGCGATGGGCGAGCTTCAGCGTATAGGCGTTGCGCAGCCCGCCATCGGACAGGCGCACGAACAGCGGTGCGCGGTCGCGCAGCGCGGTCAGTGTCACCGCCTCGCGCAGCGCCCAACTCCCGGCCATCACCAGCGCCACGATGCCGAGCGCGGCACCATAGAGCAGGCTGCGCGGGCGGATCATGCGCAGCTTCGTGCGCGCAGCCATCCCCGCCGGCACGCGCCCCGCCCCGGCCGGCATGGTGGCGACGGCCGCACCGCTCGCGTCGAGGTTGGAGATGCTCTCGAAGGCGACCAGCCCTTGCGGCCGGTCGAGCCGGCGCATGATGTCGTCGCAGGCGTCCACGCACAGGCCGCAGCCGATGCATTCCAGCTGCTGGCCGTCGCGGATGTCGATCCCCGTGGGGCAGACATGCACGCAGGCGCGGCAATCAACGCAGTCTCCCGCGGTGGTCGAGGAGGCCTTGCCGCGCGGCTCCCCACGCCAGGTGCGGTACGCGACGACGAGCGAATCCTCGTCGAGCATCGCGGCCTGGAAGCGCGGCCAGGGGCACATGTAGGTGCAGACCTGTTCACGCGCGATGCCGGCGAGCAGCCAGGTGGTGCCGGTGAACAGCGCGAAGAAGCCATAGACGCCGAGGCTGGCCTGGCCGGTGAGCAATTCGAGCGCGACGGTCGGCGCGTCGTTGAAATACATCACCCAGGCGCCGCCGGTCGCCGCGGCGATCAGCAGCCAGGCGGCATGGGTCAGCGCCTTGGCGCGAATCTTTGCGGCACTCCAGGGTGCGGCGTCCAGGCGCATGCGCGCGTTGCGGTCGCCCTGGATGCGGCGCTCGACCCCCAGGAACAGGTCGGTCCAGACCGTCTGCGGGCAGGCGAAGCCGCACCACACCCGGCCCCACAGCGCGGAGGCGCAGAACAGCGCGAGCGCGCCCATGATCAGCAGGCCGGTGAGGTAGTAAATCTCCTGCGGCCAGATCTCAATCCAGAAGAAGAACAGCCGGGCGTTGCGCAGATCTACCAGCACGGCCTGGTCCGGCACGCCCGGCCCACGATCCCAGCGCAGCCAGGGGATGAGGTAGTAGGCGCCCAGGCACAGCGCCAGCACCGCCCACTTGATCCGCCGCACCCGCCCCGCCACCGCCTTGGGGTAGACCTTCTGGCGATCGGCGTAGAGCGGTGGGGGTGCGACGGGTTGGATGAGACTCACGTCATTCCGCCTCGCCGCCGCCGAGCGCGTGGACATAGACGGCCAGCATGTTGATCACAGCCGGGTCGAGCCGCGGCCCCCAGGCCGGCATCACGCCGCCGCGGCCGCCGGCGATGGAGCGCAGCACCGAAGCGCGATCGCCGCCATAGAGCCAGATGGCGTCGTTCAGGCGTGGTGCGCCGAGCTCGCGATTGCCTTCGCCACGTTCGCCGTGGCAGGCGACGCAGTTCTCGGCATAGAGCGCGCCGCCGCGCGCGGCGGCGGCATCGGCGGTGCCACCGGTCAGCGACAGGACATGTGTCGCGAGGTCCTCGACCTGCGGCCGGGTCAGCAGCCCGTCGGTGAGGAAGGCTGCCATGGGGATGCCGCGCGCCTCGTCGCCGCCGTTGCGCACGCCATATTCGATGGTCGCGCGGATCGCGGCGAGGCTGCCCCCCCAGAGCCAGTCGTCATCGGCCAGCGAGGGGTAGCCGCCGGGCGCGCCCTGGCCGCCGGCGCCGTGGCAGCTCGCGCAATTGGCGGCGAACGCGGCGCGGCCACCGGCCAGGGCGAAGCCGCGCAGTTCGGGATCGGCGGCGATGGCCTCGGGCGTCGCGGCGCGCAGCCGCGCAAGCATCGGCGCCTGTGCCGCACTGGCGGCGGCGAGTTCGGCCGGAAACGCGCCGCGCGCGGTCCAGCCGAGCAGGCCGGTCGCACCACGGACCGGGATCGCGGGGTAGAGCACCACCCACACGGCCGCGAAGGCGATGCAGGCATAGAATGTGTAGAGCCACCAGCGCGGCAGCGGCGTGTTCAGCTCCTTCAGACCGTCCCATTCATGGCCGGTGGTGTCCTGGCCGGAGACGGCGTCCTTCTCGATCTTCGTCGGCATGGCGACGCTCCTTCAGGCCTTGTCGCGGCGGGGCGAGGTGGGCGGCGCGTCGTCACGCAGCGGGATCAGGGCGGCGGCCTCGAAGGCGCGCTTGCGCGAGGGGCGCAGGACCAGCCACAGCATTCCCAGGAACACGAGCAGGAAGCACACCACCCACAGCGCCTTGAGCGTGGGGTAGAGCGAGATGAGCGTTTCCATCATCGCCGACTCACTGCTGCCGGAGCTGGTCGGGCGTGACGTCGCGGAAATCCACCAGCGTGCCGAGCATCTGGATGTAGGCGACGATCGCGTCCATCTCGGTCAGCACGCGCGGGTCGCCGTCGAAGGCGCCCTGACGGGCACGGGCGTAGCGCGCCTGGAAGGCGGTGGCGTCGGCGTCAGGGCGCGCCTGGGCGTTCAGGTCCGCCGCCGCGTTGGCGATCATCTCGTCGGTGTAGGGCACGCCGACGCGGCGCTGCGCGGTCAGGCGCAGCGCGATGTCGCGCGGATCGAGCTGGCGGTCGAGGAAGCTGTAGGGCGGCATCACGCTCTCGGGCACCAGCGCGCGCGGGCTGCGCAGGTGCGCCGCGTGCCAGGCATCCGAATAGCGGCCGCCGACGCGCGCGAGGTCCGGCCCGGTGCGCTTCGAGCCCCACTGGAACGGGTGGTCGTAGAGGCTTTCGGCGGCCAGGCTGTAGTGGCCGTAGCGTTCCAACTCGTCACGGAACGGGCGGATCATCTGGCTGTGGCAGAGGTAGCAGCCCTCGCGCACATAGATCTCGCGGCCCATGAGTTCGAGCGGCGTGTAGGGGCGGATGCCGCCGACGCGCTCGATGGTGGTCTCCATCGCGAACAGCGGGATGATCTGCACGAGGCCGCCGATCGACACGGTGATGAGCGTGAGCACGCCCATCAGCAGCACGTTGCGTTCGATGATGCCGTGGTCGCGGAGAAACTTGAACATGCTCGCGGTCCTTCTCAGCGCGTCGGCAGTGGGGTGGCGGCGTCGAACGAAATGGACTCGCGCGGCGCGCGGATGGTGCGGAACACGTTCCAGGCCATCAGCAGCGCGCCGGTGAGGTACATCACGCCGCCCAGCATGCGGATGACGTAGTAGGGGTGCATCGCGGCGACGGTCTCGGCGAAGCTGTACTGCAGGAAGCCGAGTTCGTCGGTCGCGCGCCACATCAGGCCCTGCATGATGCCCGAGACCCACATCGCGGTGATGTAGAGAACGATGCCCATGGTCGCGATCCAGAAGTGCCAGGCCATCAGCCGCTGCGAGTACATCGCGGTGCGGTTCCACAGGCGCGGGATCAGCCAGTACAGCGCGCCGAAGGTGATGAAGCCCACCCAGCCCATCGCCCCCGAATGCACGTGGCCGATGGTCCAGTCCGTGTAGTGCGACAGGCCGTTCACGGCCCGGATGGACATCACCGGCCCCTCGAAGGTGCTCATGCCGTAGAAGCCCACGGCGGCGACCGAGAAGCGCAGCCCGGGGTCGGTGCGCAGCTTGTCCCAGGCGCCCGAGAGCGTCATCAGCCCGTTGATCATGCCGCCCCAGGAGGGCATCCACAGCATGATCGAGAAGACCATGCCCAGCGTCTGCGCCCAGTCCGGCAGTGCCGTATAGTGAAGGTGGTGCGGGCCGGCCCAGATGTAGAGGAAGATCAGCGTCCAGAAGTGCACGATGGACAGGCGATAGCTGTAGACCGGCCGCTCTGCCTGCTTGGGGATGAAATAGTACATGATCCCGAGGAAGCCGGCGGTGAGGAAGAAGCCCACCGCATTGTGGCCGTACCACCACTGGATCATCGCATCCTGCACGCCCGAGGCGAGGCCGAAGCTGCGCGAATGCCCGAGGCTCACCGGCAGGGCGAGGTTGTTCACGATGTGCAGCACGGCGACGGTGATGATGAAGGCGAGAAAGAACCAGTTGGCGACGTAGATG
>LNFM01010509.1_pt1 | contig 12999 bp, 11 predicted proteins | sample 596031 | NCBI WGS metagenome assembly LNFM01 (sample SAMN04254537, study PRJNA301005) | activated carbon metagenome | isolation source: dual media filters at the Ann Arbor, Michigan drinking water treatment plant | place: USA: Ann Arbor
TGCCTACCCCGCCCCGACTCGCGACCTTCGAAGCCTGGCTCCTCCAGAACGGCGCCATCCTCCACAAAATCGCGCGGGCCTACGCAACCCCCACCGATCGCGACGACCTCCACCAGGACCTCCTCCTCGCCCTCTGGGACGCCCTCCCCTTCTACCGCGCCGAAGCCCAACCCCAAACCTTCATCTACCGCGTCGCCCTCAACCGCGCCCTCAACTGGACCCGCACCCGCCGGCCCCACGTCCCGCTACCCGACCTCCCCGCGCCCACTCGGGACACGGACCAACTCGACCAACTCTACGCCGCCATCGCCCAACTTCCTGAGCTCGATCGATCTCTGATCCTGCTCCACCTCGACGGCCTCACCTACGCCGAAATCGCGCAGGTCCTCGGCCTCACCGAAACCAACATCGGAGCCCGCCTCACGCGGCTCCGCCAACGCCTCAAGGAGATGCTCACATGAACCTCGAATCATACGAAGCCGCTTGGCGCAACCAGGCCGCCCCCACCCCGGCCGACCTCGCCCGCCGTGCCCGTCGCGCCCATCGCGGCCGCTTCCTCATCCTCGGCCTCGCCACGGTGAATACCCTGGTCGCCACCGGCGTCGCCATTGCCAACGCCTCATTCTCCCCGCTCACCCTGGCCCTCCCGCTGCTCGCCCTCGGAGTCCTGGCCATCCTCATTCGCCGCCAACTCCATCTCCGCCAAGCCTGGCGCCAATCCACCGAGGCGGTCGCCGACGCCCTCCATCTGTCCCTGCGGGAAGTCGACCAGGAACTCACCAGCCAGAAGACGCTCGGCCTCTACGCCGCCCTCACCGTCCCTCTCTTCGCCGTGCTCCTCTATCAGCTCCACGCCGCCGGCAAAATGAACCAGAACGCGGTCTTCAGTCTGAGCCTCATGCTCGCCGGCGTCTATCTCGGCAATGCCGCCCGCATCTGGTACCGGCGCGGCCAACTGCTCCCCCAACGCGATCACCTCCAACGCGTCATCGCCCAGCTTCGCTAACCCAGCGCCGCCGCGCCAATCCCAGAAAGTGGCGCAGCGGCGTCCCCTCCACCGCCTCCCTGCGCCACGCCATGGCCACCGTCCAGGCCGCCTCGGCGACGCCCACCTCCACAATCCGCAAGCCCCCGATGCCCAATGCCGCCACCGAGCTCGGCACCAGACTCACCCCAATCCCCGCCTGCACCAGCGTCAACACCGTCAGCAACTGGTTGGTCTCCTGCCCCACGCGCGGTGTCACCCCCACCGCCCGGCAGGTGGCCTGCACATGGTCGTGGAACGTTGGCGAAACGCTTCGCGCCAGCATCACGAACGGGCTCTCCCACAGCGCCCGCCGGCTCCGCGGGCCCTTCGCCGGAGCCACCAGCCGCAGCTCCTCCCGCCGCATCGCCTCCACTTCCAGGCCCGGCCCCGCCGCGTCCTGGCGCAGAAACCCTACGTCCAAATCGCCGCGCCGCAGCGCCTCCGCCTGCTCCCCGCTCGCCATGTCCCGCACCGTCAGCCGCACCTCGGGATACCGCCGGTGAAACGCGCCCAACACCTCCGGCAACCCCGCGAACAGCGTTGTCAATCCCGCCCCGATCCGCAATTCGCCGCTCGTCCCCCGCAGAACACCTCGCGTCTTCTCGACGGCGGCCTCCGCCTCCGCCAGCACCACCCGCGCCCGCTCCGCCAACACCGCCCCCGCCGCCGTCAGCCGCACCCCTCGCGGCAACCGCTCAAACAGCCGCCCGCCCATCCGCTCCTCCACCAGCCGGATCCGCTTCGTCAACGCCGGCTGCGAAACGCCCAGTCGCTCCGCCGCCCGTCCGAAATGCGATTGTTCGGCCAGCGCCGCCACCGCTCGTAAATCATCGAGATCGAGTCCCGTCATAACCAAAGGTTATCGAACGTCGTCGGACATCGCATTGGACGCTATCACGCGCTGCCCCGACAATAGAAATATGCCCCCTATCTCCCTCGGCGTCGACCTCGGCGGCACCAAGCTGCTCGTGCTCGCCGAAACACCTGCGGGCGAACGCACCTGGAAGTTCCCCACCGGCCCCGGCTTCACGCCCGATCACCTCATGGCTCACTTGGCGGAGGTCTTCGCCGAACTCGCCCCCGCCGAAGCCGTCTATGGCCTCGCCGTCCCCGGCCTCGTAGCCGCCGATGGAACCATCGGCCCTTGCGACGTCCTCCCGCTCTTCGATGGCTGGCGCCCTAGCGCTGCCGCCGTCCTGAACGACGGCCAGGCCGCCCTCACCGCCTACGCCGCCAACGCCGCGCCCGACGCGACGGTCGCCATTGTCGGCTCCGGCACCGCCATCGCCGCCGCCATTCAAGTAGCTGGCCGTCGCCTTCCCGCTACTGAACTCGGCTACGTCCCCTACGGCCCCCAAGGCACGCTCGACGATGCCGCCTCCGGCGTCGCGCTCCTCGCCCGCCTGAACCTTTCCGCCCCCGAACTCGCCGAGCGCCTCAGCCGCCACGACCCCGCCGCCGTCTCCGCCGTCCGCGCCGCCGGCGACGCCTTTGGAGCCGGTCTCGCCACTCTCATCAACCTCGTCCGTCCCGAACGCATCGGCCTCTACGGGGGCACCCTTTCTTACCGCGGCTACCTCACCGCCGCCCTTTCTGCCGTCGATCGCCGCGCCCTGCCGGCGCTTCGTTCGGCTTGCCGTGTCGAACTCGCGCCGCAACCCGAACTGATCGTGGCGCGGGGCGCACTTCTCGCGGGTCGCCACGCATGAACAGTCCGTGGCGCGTCGCCGTAATCTCGTCCGTCCTCCTCGGCCTCACCGTCGGCCTGCCCTATTACGCCATTCCGTACTTTTACGACTATTGGGAGACCGGCTACGGCTGGTCCCGCGCCGCCATCATGCTCGGCCTGCCCCTCGGCACCCTGGTCACCCTCGCCCTCGGCCCGCTCTACGTCCGCCGCCTCTCCCCGCGTCACTCCATTACCGGGGGCTCGGTTCTCGTTGCCGCCTCCCTGGCCGGTTTCGGCCTGATGCCGCCGAACATCCTCGCCTACTACGCCCTCTGGATCCTCTACATGGCCGGCTGGACTTTCGCTGGCCCGCTCGCCCACCAGATCCTGTTGACCCATCTGTTCGCCGAAAAACGTGGCTCCGCGCTCGCCGTCGCTTACTTTGGCATCAGCTTCCTGGGCGCTCTCTCTGTCGCCGCCCTCGCCCGGCCTTTGACCCAGGCATTCGGCTACCAAACCGCGCTGCTTCTGCTCGGCGCGCTCATCGCGCTCGCTGTGCCGCTCTCCCATTGGGGCCTTCCGGCCACAGAGCCGGACCACTCGCCCTCCTCCGCCCCCGCGCCCTTTCCCCGCAACCGCACGTTCTGGCTGCTGCTCGTGGGCACGACGATCTCGATCGCTGGCGTCGGCGGCATTAGCCAGCATCTGAAGCTGATCCTGCTGGAGGCCAACTATTCCTCCCAGGCCCGCCTCGACGCCGTCTTCGGCTTCACCGTTCTGCTCATGCTCCTCACCGGGTCCATCGGCCGCTTTCTCTTCGCCTGGAGCGTGGATCGCTTTCCGAAACGCCCAGTCCTCACCATCGCCTTCGGCCTCATGGCCGGGTCGATGCCACTGCTGCTGGTCCTCGACTGGTCGCCGGACAAGGTGCCCTATGTGTTCGCCCTGATTTTCGGCCTCGGCATGAGTGTCGATTCGCTCCTCCTCCCCATCCTGGCTGCCGAGCACTTCGGCAGCCGTTCGCTCCCGCGAGTCCTGGGGGTGATTGTGCCAGTGAACGTTGTGGGCCAGACGTGGTTCCCCTCGCTCCTGACCCTCCTGTGGTCCGCCACCGGCAGCTATACGGTCCCGTTGCTGGCAACCTTCGGATTTATTCTGACCGGCCGGTTCCTCCTCGCCGCCATACCCCAACCAGAAACAGTCCCGCGCCCATCAGCAGCAGAGACGCCGGTTCCGGCGTCTCGTTAACCACTCGGGCCGCCAGCGGGGTAAAGCCAAACAGGGTCTGCGAGTAGCTCGGACCCAGATCGGGCACGTAGAAGCTAACGCCGGAAGACGACTGTCCCGCACTCGCCGTCAGCATGATGTTGGCGAGCGCCAACACGCCGGAGTCGGTCGAGGGCCGCGCCTGCATCCGTCCCGCCGTGAAGCCGTCGCCGCCATCGAGGACGATCTCCCAGGCCGTAAACTGCAGCGCCGCCGCCTGCCAGCCCGTCGTGATACCGCTGCTGTAGTTCTGCAGCAACCAAGCCAAGCGTGGCCCATACGACAACGAGCCCGAGGGCACCGCCGTCACCGCCACCGCCTCGTTCCGCAGCCAGATGAATGGATCGGCGCAAAAGAGCAGAGCGGGCGAGCCATCGTCAAATCGAACGCCGATTTCTCCGGCGTAGTAAGAAGTAGAAATGCCATCCAAAGAGAGATCAATCTGCTGATGCAACGCGGGAAGCGAGCCATCCGGAGTGATCGTCAGCGCAAAACAGGGGGAAATTGCGATCGCAATCGCAAACAAAGCTTTCATGCAATGTTCGAATGCAAGCGCCGGGCCAATTCATAACCCCTTTATTTATTTAATCTTACGGCTTCTGCAGCTCCTTCAGCGCGCGGGGGTCATCCATTTTGGGTCCCGGCTTGGGATCGAGCGGCTCCCGCGCCTTGGCCGGGTCGAACAATTCGGGACGCACCGGAAGCAGTTTATACGGGGCGAAGTCCGGGTTGGCGCTCGAAAAGCAATCGGACAGGTCGGCCGCGGCCGCATCGTATAAGTTCAGCGGAGGCATGCCCAGCAAACGAAACGCGGTCTTCAATAGCCCCGGGAAGCTGGTGTTGACCTTGGAGACATAGTTCTTCTTAGCGTAGGGACTGGCGACCATCATCACCGTGCGGTGGGAATCGACGTGGTCGACTCCGCCTTGCGAGTCGTCCTCCGTGATCAGCACGGCCATCTGCTTCCACCACGGGCTCTTCGACAAGAACTCCATGATCCGGCCCAGCGCGATGTCGTTGTCGGCCACATAGGAGGCCTGATAGGGGTAGCCGTCCTCCGGCCGCGGCTTCGCCATGTGGTCGTTCGGCAGATGGATAAACAGGAACCGGGGGAACTCCTCGTGCCCTTCGATGTAGAGCCGTTCCACTTCCTTGATGAATTGCGTAGCGCGGAACTGGTCCGGGATGTTCGTGTTGTAGTTCGGGTACTCGCGCGACGTATTGCGGTAAAGCGGGTCCGGCATCGGCACATTGGTCAGGAACCGCACGCCGGTCGGCTTCAGGCCTTCGCCCTCGTCGCCCCCGGCGAGTTCGAATCCTTCGCCGAAATTCCGGAAGCGGATGTTGTGCTTTTCGAGGTGGTGCCAGATCGCCCCGGCTTCGAGCTGCTCCTCCGGATGAACCGACGAGTTGCTGCCGGTGAACAGCAGGCGTCCCGGCGCGGCCGTCGGGAACCGGAAGTTCTTTTGGCCCCCATAGGCGGCCATCAGCGTGGACTCGGTCCAGGCGTTGGGATAGGAGCCGGCGATCCAGTGGTGACCATCGACGGAGACCTCGGAATCCGCATAGAAGTTATCGGAGAACGCGTAGCGGTCGATCAGCGACCGGTGGTTCGGGGTCACAGCGATGTTCCGCAGTTCGGCCCGGCTCTGCAGCGTCCCGCGCTCGGACTGCACGACAGCGTACTGCCCCAAACGCGCCAAGTCCCAAGCCGAGTTCACCGCTCCGTTCGAGGCGGTCACCACGTCACCGAAAACTTCGTCGAACGTGCGGTTCTCCTTCACGATCACGACGACGTAACGGATCTCCTTCGGCAGCGGCGGCGCCTCCGCCTGCTGCGGAACGAACCCGTTCAGCTGCATCACCTTCGCCGAATGCTTGGCGAACTCGTTGGCCGCCGGAAAAGGATAGACGGAGATGGTGCCGCGCCGGAGTTCGGCGTTGAAGCTGCGGTCAAACGCTTTGGTCATCGACGCGTTGGGTCCGGTCCCGTGGCCCTTGGCGTTGCCCACATGCAGCACTCCTTCGCGGGCCACCACCCGCGTGGGGAACCAGCCCGCCGGCAGGTGGGCGATGTGCTTCTGCTGCTTCAGATCGATAACCCCGATGGCGTTAATCCCCGACTCCGCCACCAGCAGATAGTCTCCCTGAATAGCCATCCCCGTGGGCAGTACGCCCCGAAGCGACTCGAGGCCCGGAATCCGGATTTCAATCTCCTGCTCCACCGCAAGCGACTTCGCGTTGATTACCGTGATCGAGTCGTTGTGGCCATTGGCGACATAGACAAAGTCGCCGTGCGCGAGGACACCGCTGGGGCTCGACCCGCCGTTGATGCCCTTGCCGAACGGCTTGCCGGTGGGGATGAACTGCAGCACCTTCGGCGCGGCCGGGTCGGCAATATCGACCACGGTCAGCGAGTTCGCCTCCTTCACGTTGGGGCTGCCGAGACCGGGTACCGCCACTGGTGCGCCGCCGGCGTTCTGTCGCGTCGCCCCCTGCTCCGCCTCGGTGCTGGGGAAGCCGAAGGCGGGGAACGGCAGGCCGGTCAGCCGAGCGGCTTTCGCGTCGGCGCCCGGAACGGCGCTGTATTCGAACATGCCAATATTGGTGACGTAGGCGCGGCGGGCGTCCGGCGATAGGGTGATGGCGAACGGAAGACGCCCGGTACGAAACGAACCCACCGTTCGCCGTTTCTTCGTATCGAAGATGACGACGCGGAAGTTGGCTTGGTCGACAACGTAGAGCAGGCCGCGGGCGGAATCGAGGGCGAGGTCGCCGGAGTAGGAGTCGGCGAAGCCGTTCCCGTTCAGCTCGAAGAGCTGCTTCCGTTTACCGCTGGCGATGTCGACGAGGCGGACGCGCCCGGAGTTGCCTTCGCTGGCCCAGATCTCGTGGTTGTTTTCGAAAGCCAGGCCCATGAAGACGCTGCGGAACTCGTCGTCATCGTCCTCCGGCTTGGGCCGGGAGCCGAGGGCTTCGAGGGTGTGGATGCGATAGGTACCGGCACCCTGGTCCAGCACGGTGAGCGAGTAGCGATTCGGCCCGCCGTCGGCGGAGACCACGTGGCGGCCGTCGGGCGAAACGGCGAGACCCCAGATGCCGGGGCCGGTTTGGAACTGCCGGCCGAGGGGGGCAAGCATGCGGCCGCCGGGCAGAACGGTCTCCCCGCCAGGCCGGCGAACGGCGTAGCGCGTGCCGGCGGGGGTGCGGTAGTCCGCCGCGAAAAGGGCGAGGGGGAGAAGAAGTCCAATTGCGGCGCGCATAGAGGTAATCTCAATTATTATCGTGCTTAGCCAAACTTCGCCAAATCAGAAGACTCAGCTTTATGTGCTGGAGCAGTTCGTCCTGCATCAGGGGCCGCAGGGTCCGTCGGTGCACCAGTGGATTCAGGAGACCTGGCTGCCGGCGCATCCGGGTCCGGCCATGGTGCTCGATGCGGTCGTAGCGTCGCAGATGCCGCAGGTGGCGACCATCCGCGGATACGGTTCCGTGCAGGAGTGGCTCGACAGCCGCGTGGAGGCGCCGGCCACGGCCGATTCCTCGGTGACGCTGCTGCAGCCGACCAGCTATTCGCCGGAGCTGGAGCTCGGTGGCGGCGAAAAGGGCCGGATCTTCGAGATGCGGCTCTACCATTCGCCGTCGTGGCCGCAGTTGGAGCTGTTGCACGAGCGCTTCGCCGGGCCGGAGATCGGGATCTTTCACCGGCTGGGGATTCGGCCGGTGCTGTACAGCAGCACGCTGGCGGGGAAGCATCTACCCAATTTGGTGTATGTCACCCCGTTCGCCGATCTTGGGGAGCGGGAGCGGGCCTGGGCGGCGTTCATGGCCGATCCCGAGTGGCATCAGGTACGAGCCGAGAGCGTGGAGCGCGGCGGGCAGATCTCGCAATGGATGGAGATCACCCTTTGGCGCGCGGCGGCGTACTCGCCGGTGCGATAGGGCTGCCCGCCGAAGCGAGTCCTGAGATGGGTGCGGTACTTGTCGAACAGCCGAATGCCAAATAGGCGTCGGTGGTGGCTCCGGCAACAGGTCCTGGAAACGACAGCGCCCGAGCGAGCTATTCAGCGATCTCGCTTTCTGTGAACAGGCGAAGTTGCACCCTACGCCGGCGGCGCGGCGGGGGGCGCAGGAGGGGCGGGCGGCGTCGGAAGGATCCGCGTCGCCGGGATCCCCGCCCGCTTCAAGCTGTTTTCCACCTTATCAATCGAGAGCCGCGAAGCATCGTACTCCACCAGGATCTCCTCCAGCGAAGGCTGCAGTTTGATCTGCTCAATGCCGTAGATCGCGTGGGCATTGTTGATGCTCTTCATCAGAGCCTCATCAACCGGTTTCAAAAGCTGGTAGCGAAGTTGGACGCGGGTCATCTCTAACGATTTTAGCCCCACAACTCGTGAATCGGTTTGTACAACCCTTCGCTCGCGTACGGCACGTACTCAAATCCCCGGCCAAACGGATCGTCGTACCGCACATTCGTCCAGTTGATCCCCAACGCCGAGTAGATCGTCGCCTCGATATCCTCCATCCGGATATCCCGCTCTTCCGCCCAGCCAAACTCCGTCGTCCGCGCGCCCTGCGCGTCCGTTTCGCCAATCGCCCGGCCCCCCTTCACGCCGCCACCCGCGAACACCGCGAACTGTTGCGTGTAGTGATCCCGGCCCGCCTGGTCATTCAACCGGCCCACCGTCCGGCCGAACTCGCCCATCATCACCACCAGCGTCTCGTCGAGCAAACCGGCCGCCTTCAAATCGGCAATCAACGTCGCATAGCCGTTGTCGAGCGTGCGCCCCAAGGTAAACATGCTGTTGCCCGCCGCGGCGTAGATGCCGGAGTGCATATCCCAGCCGCCGAGCGTCACCTGGATGTACCGCGTCCCGGAGTTCGCTGTCAACACCTGCTTGGCCGTTAGCAAGGCATTCCCAAACGCCGTATTCCCATAGCGGGCGCTTTCCGCCGCGGTGTACCGGAACGCCTGGTCCACCGTCGGGTTGTACATCAGCCCCCGGGCCGATTTGTAGAAGTCGCCGTAATCCTCCATCACCTCCGCGTAGGGCGAGTTCACCCGGAGTGGCGTATCGAGGCTTTCGAGCAGATTGTATTTGGCGCTGAACCGAGTTGCCCCGTCGGGATTGGTCGTATTGGCCAAACCGTTGGCGTTGGGCGCCGTCTTGAACGGCTCATAGGTGGCCGGCAGGTAGCCGGAGCCGACCGCGTTATCAGCATTCAAAGCCAAGAACGTCGGGAACAGTTGGCCCGGGGTCCGCTCCGGACGCTTTTCGATCGCCACGATCGAGCCGATGTTCGGCGCAATGTCACCCAGCACCGCCGCCGGGCTGCGCCCGATCTGCACCCAGGTCTGGGACAGCGTATGCTGCGCGGCCCAAGCCCGGACGCTGCGGACGATCGCGATATCGTCAAGCTGGGCGGCGATCTTCGGAAACACCCCGGTGTTGAACTGCAGGCCCTTGATCGTCTCCGGCTGGAAAGCCGAGGGCGTGGTGCCTTCGAGGTATTTGAAGTCGAAGGTATCGACGTGGGATGGCGCGCCGGTCAGCAGGATGAAAATGACGTTCTTGGCGGTGTTCTTCGTCGTGACGTCGAGGCTGCGTATGAGCTCGGCTTGCGCGTTCCCGGCCAAAAACGAACCCGAGACCCCAGCGCCCAACAGGCGGAAGAACTCGCGGCGGGAAGCGAACGGGCGGCGGAAGAAGGGAATATGCGGATGGGAGGGAATCATGGCGGGGCTCCTTAGTAGTTAAAGGTGAAGTCCACTTTGTTGTAGAGGGTCCACAGGAGGTTTTCCGCCTGCTGGCCGCGGTTGCCGTTGCTCAGGGCGCTGATGGCAGCCGCGCGCTCGGTCTCGTTGGGGTAGCGGGAGAGAACGGTGAGGAAGAGGGTATCCACCATCTGCCGCTCATCCAGATTCAGAACCTGCCGGAGCAGGCTGGCGGTGGGTCCGGCGCCGGAGGCCCGCGCGCGGGTCATGACGAAGTTGTTGTTCATCAGGGCCAGCGCCTGCTGATCGGAGCCGTCGCGGCGGCGTTCGTTGTCCTCACGGTCGCCGGGGTAGAAGATGTTCAAGAAGCCGGCCGATCCGCCGCGGGCGTTGGGAGCCGGAGTCTGCATCGCCCAGTTAACGGTCCGTGTGAGCGTACGATCATTCGAGTTGATCCCAAATGTAATCGTCGCCGGGATGTTGCTGGTCTGCGCGATGGCGTCGTGCAACTCCTCGGCGGTCAAGCGGCGAACGAGGCGCCGGGCGTGGAGCGTGTCCCAGGAAGGGTTCCATTCGCCGTCATAACGGGCCGACAACTGGTAAGCCTCCGAGTTCGTGATCAGCCGCATGACGGCCTTCAAGTCGAAATTACTGTCGGCGAAGAACTGGCCGAGCTCTTTAAGCAGCCGGGCGTTGGTCGGCTGCAGCGTCCACGGGTCCGGCGGCGGATTGTCCGGATCGAGACGAGCGGGATCCAACTGATTTACCGGCTCGACGAGACCGCGAACCATCAGTTCGCGCCACAGATAGTTCACCGTGGCCTTGGCAAAGAGCGGATCGCGAACCACGCTGCGGGCCGCCGCCGCGGACCAATTGTCGCCGGCGGCGACGGGCACAGCTGCTTCCGCCGTGAACGGATACTCCGGCGCCACCGTCCGGCTCGGGCCGAACTGCGTCCGCGCCGGGCGGTTACCGGTGGTCGTGCCCAGGGCGTAGGTACCGCGCGGATTAAAGTTCACGTTCCAGGAGAAGTAGTTCACGCCGGGAACCGGGCGAACCTGCGCGAGGGCTGTTTGCGAGAAGTAAGCCGCGAAGCCGTACGCCTGGGCGCGGGAGGCGCTGCGGCCCCACAGCGAAAGCGTATCGACGTGCCCCCGGCCGTTGTGACACATGATGCAATTGAAGTGGCTCACGCCCAGGAACGTGTCCGCCGTGGTCGACGCCATCTGGTCGTACATATCCTGGGCGGGGCCGTTGGTGACCCGGTTGCCCACCTGCCAGTTGAGCTCCCCGCGCTCAAACGAGTTCTGCCCCTGAGCGCTGATCAATTCCGTGGCCATCTGGCTGTACGGGGTGTTCGAGGAGAGCGCGTAGTGGATCCAGCGGTAGAACGCCTCCCGCCCGTCGGCGAAGCGGTTGGTGTTGGTGGCCCGCACGATATCCGTGTTCCGGTAAAGATCGCCGAAGAACATGGTCCATTTGTCCGCCCACTCCGGCGCGGCCAGCAGTTCGTCGATGACCTTGGCCCGCTTGTTCGGGTCCGGGTCGGCGACGAAGGCGGTGAGCCGGGCGGTGGTGGGGACACGGCCGGTCAAATCGAGGCTCACGCGGCGGAGGAACTCATAGTCGTTGGTTCGCGCGGCGGGGGTGATGCCCTTCTCCCGCAGGACGCCGAAGATGTTGCGGTCCACCAGATTGTCGCTCGCGCCCGCGGCCGGCCGGCCCGGCGCGGCGCTCTTGCTGAGCAGGGCGGCTATCGACGCCGTCTCCTGCCCCAACCGGCCCACGCGCGCCGCATTGCTGCGATCGGCCCGCAACTTCATCCCGTGCGGGCTGAAGTAGCTGCATTCGGCGTGTTCGACCGAGAGATGATCGTCCATCGCTTGGCCGGAAAGCTCTTGCCCGGAAAGGGCCGAGGTGAAAAGAAGGGCCGTGGCCCAGTGCATTCGCTTCATACGAAAATCCCCGTCTACTACTCAGTCTAGGGGTCCGAACCCGAAATGCGTCCAGGAGTTTCTCCGCCTAAGGTGATTTTAACGGTTTGGTAAGATCGGGTCATTGCGCGCCCTCGTTCTGCTCTTTACTACTACCGTCTGTTGGGGTGAGCCTCTGTCTCTGCCCCAAGCCATCGCCGAGACGATCGAGCGGCATCCGCTGCTCGCCGCCGCGGACGGGCGCATTTCGACGGCGCAGGGGCTGCTGGAGCAGGCCGCGCTGCGGCCCAACCCCAAGTTAGCGTTTCAAGTCGAGAACTTACGCGGCAGTTGGCAGGGGCCGTTCAATTACGCCCGGGACACGGATAACTTCGTCTGGGTGCAGCAAACCATTGAAACGGCGAAGAAACGTCAGCACCGCACAGAGCTGGCGAGCGTGAACCGGCAAGTGGCCGAAAGCGCCCGCCTATTGCTGCGCCAGCAGTTGGTGGCGCGGGTGAAGCAGGCGTGGTGGTCCGCGATTGGCGCGGAGCGGGCGCGGCGCGTCTACGGCGAAACGCGCCGGACGTTTGCGCAAATTGTGGAGTATCACCAGATCCGCGTCCGCGAAGGCGCCATGGCGGAAGCCGACCTGATCCGGGTGCGCCTCGAAGCCGAGCGGTTTGCCTTGGCGGCGAACAACGCCGAACTGACGGCGGAAAAGGCCAAAATATCGCTGCTCCGGGAGATGGGGCGGAGCGAATTCGGCCCGGTCGAGCTGGTGGACGAACTGGAAGCGATGGCCTCGTCCCCTTTGGCCGACGCGGAAAAGGCGCTGAACGACCGCGGCGAGTTGGCCGTGGCCCGGCGGGTGATCGCGGCGGCGCGGGCGAATCAACAGGTGCAAGTGGCGCAGGCGCGGCCGAACTACGACGTTTTGGGTGGCTATAAACACACGATGGGGCAGGAGACGGCGCTGGTGGGCCTGCAGATCGATCTCCCGTTTAACAATCGGAATCAGGGCAACGTGGCCGCGGCCGTAGCCGAGATCCGCGTGGCCGAAAACGATCTGAAGGCCGGCGAAGCGCTGGTGAAGGCCGAACTGAAGACGGCGGAAATTGAAGTCCGCATGCGCCGGAAGCAGGTGGACGAGACCTTGGGGCCGCTGCGCCAGCAGGCTGCCGAAACGGCGCGGATTGCCGAGGCGGCCTACCGCGAGGGTGGGACGGACCTGCTCCGCCTCCTGGACGCCCAACGGCTCCAGCTCGAAACCCAACTGGTCTTTGTGCAGGCGCTGGTGGAGTATAGGCTAGCGGTGGTGAACCTGGAAACGGCAATGGGGGCGAACCAATGAAGTATCTGTGGCTGGCGGCGGCGCTGAGCCTGGCGGGCTGCACCAAGGAGGCGCCGA
>LNFM01011965.1_pt1 | contig 12999 bp, 14 predicted proteins | sample 596031 | NCBI WGS metagenome assembly LNFM01 (sample SAMN04254537, study PRJNA301005) | activated carbon metagenome | isolation source: dual media filters at the Ann Arbor, Michigan drinking water treatment plant | place: USA: Ann Arbor
GCGGTGGTCTTCATGTTGCCCGGGTCGGAGCCGCCGTGCGGCTCGGTCAGGCCGAAGCAGCCGATGATCTCGCCGCGGGCCATGCCCGGCAGGTACTGCTGGCGCTGCTCTTCGCTGCCGTAGGCGTAGATCGGGTACATGCACAGCGAGCTTTGCACCGAGACGAAGCTGCGGATGCCGCTGTCGCCGCGCTCGAGCTCCTGGCAGATCAGGCCGTAGCTGACGGCGTTGAGGCCGGCGCAGCCGTACTTCTCGGGCAGCGAAGAGCCGAACAGGCCCATGGCCGCGATTTCCGGCACCAGCTCGGCCGGGAACCGGCCCTGGTCGAAGCAGTCGCCGATGATCGGCAGCACGCGCTCGTCGGTGAAGCGGGCGACGCTGTCCTGGATCATGCGCTCCTCTTCGGAGAGCAGGCTGCGGATGTCGAACAGGTCGGTCGGGTTCAGGGCCATGGGGCGGTCTGCGGTCGGCGGGGAAAGTCCAGCATTTTAGCCCGCCCGGCGGCCGTTAGGCAGCCCGTGAACGCGGAAGGGCCGGCATGGCCGGCCCTTCCGGGGTTCATCGGGGTGAAGGAATCAACCCTGCGGCGGGGTATCGGCCGAGCGGACCGCGATCACGCCGTCCTTGATCGGAAGGCGCTTGCCCGGGTCCTGGTCCATCACCAGGCTGCCGGTCTGACCCTCGTACTGCCAGGTGACGTCGTAGCCGACGACCTTGTCGCGCTCGCCGAGCAGGATCTGGGCGCCCGGCTTGCTGTCGACGCGGGTGGTGGAGACCTCGCCGTCGCGGCGGTACTGCACGTCGTAGCCGATCACTTCCTCGCGCGGCTCGGTCACGGTGCGGCACTGCTGCTCGATCTCGGTGTACTTCTGGCCGCCGGTGTGGCGGCGGTCGATCTCGCGGCCGGCGTAGGCACCGCCCACGGCACCGGCGACGGTGGCGAGCTTCTTGCCGTCGCCGCCGCCCACCTGGTTGCCCAGCAGGCCGCCGACCACGGCACCCACGACCATGCCGTCCTTGTCGCCGAAGCGCTCGGGACGGCGCTTCTCGACGGCCACGTCCTCGCAGACCTGGCGCGAGCCGGTGCGCATCTCGGTGACGGCGGTGCTGGACACCACGTCGCCGTAGATCGGCTCCTTCTCGATGATGGGGGTGGACGACACGACGTCCGCGTAAGGCGTCGCGAAGGTCTGGTAGGCGGCGATGGCGCCACCGGCGGCGAGCATGCCAGCCACGGCGGCCAATACGGTCTTGTTCATGGTCATGTCCTCTTTCGGCGGCGGCAGGGTCCGTCGCTCGGGCCCAAGGTTGGTCGCCCCAGCCTGAACGGCGGCACAAGCCCAGATTAGCCGCCCCGACGTGTTAATTTCGCGGCAAGGATCGTCAAAGGAGTCCACCATGCCGCACCCCATGACCGGACCCGTGGTCGGCTTCGCCAGTCGCCTGCGCTTCCCCACCCTGTTCAAGGTGACGCTGGCGCTGATGGTGCTGAGCTGGCTGCTGCCCGATCCGATTCCCTTCATGGACGAGATCATCACCGCGCTGGCGACGCTGGTACTGGCGAACTGGAAGCGCAGCGAGCCGCCGCCGGCGCCGCGCGAACCGATCGAAGGCGAATCGCGCCGGGAATGACCGCGCTCTACGACAGCCACTGCCACCTCGACGCCCCCGAGTTCGACCCCGACCGGCCGGCGGTGGTGGCGCGCGCCCGCGCGGCCGGCGTGCAGTGGCAGCTGGTGCCCGCGGTGTCGCGCGCCGCCTGGCCCGCCTTGCGCGATGCTTGCGCCCTGGACGAAGGGCTGCTGCCCGCCTACGGCCTGCACCCGATGTTCCTCGACCAGCATCGCGACGAGCATCTGGATGAACTCGCCGACTGGCTGGCGACCGAGCGCCCGGCCGCGGTCGGCGAGTGCGGCCTGGATTACTTCGTCCAAGGGCTGGACCCGGATCGCCAGCGCCACTTCTTCCAGGCCCAGCTCGACCTGGCCCGCGACTTCGACCTGCCCGTGGTGCTGCATGCGCGCCGCGCCGTGGACGAGGTGATCACGCGGCTTCGCCGCACCGGCGGCCTGCGCGGCGTGGTGCACAGCTGGTCGGGCAGCGAGGAGCAGGCGCGGCAACTGTTCGACCTGGGCTTCCACCTGGGCATCGGCGGGCCGGTCACCTTCGACCGGGCGCAGCGGCTGCGGCGCACCGTGGCCAGCATGCCGATCGAGTTCCTGTTGCTGGAAACGGATGCGCCGGACCAGCCGGGCGCCGGCCACCGCGGTGAACGCAACGAGCCGGCTTACCTGCCGGAGGTGCTGGCGGTGGTGGCGACGCTGCGCGGTGAATCGTCCGAGGCCATCGCGGCCGCAACTACCGCGAATGCGCGCAAGCTGTTCGTCAGGCGGCCGGCCGCGGCTTGAGCAGCAGCTCGATCGCCTTGCCCGCCATCGCGAAACCGAAGCTGCCGGTGACGTGGGTGGCCGCGCCCAGCCCGGCGCCGCAGTCGAGCTTGAGCGATTCGTCGGCACCCAGCTTGGGCCGCACGCCGCAGACGCTGCCGTCGCCCTGCGGGTACTTCACGTTCTCCAGCGAATACACCGCCGGCACGCCGAAGTAGCGGTCGGGGTTGCGCGGGAACTTGAAGCCGGCGCGCAGCTGCTTGCGCACCAGGGCCAGCAGCGCGTCCTGCTCGGTGCGCGAGAGATCGCGCACGCGCACCAGGGTCGGATCGGTGCGTCCGCCGGCCGAGCCGCAGACCACCACCGGCAGCTTGCGGCGCCGGCACCAGGCAATCATCTCCAGCTTGCTGCGGAAGCTGTCGCAGGCGTCGAGCACCACGTCATGGCCGCGGTCGAGCAAGGCCTCGAGGTTGGACGGCAGCAGGAACTCCCGCACCACCTCGACCCGGATATCCGGATTGATGGCCCGGCAGCGCTCGGCCAGCACCTCGCCCTTGCCGCGGCCGAACTGGCCGTCGAGGGCGTGCAGCTGGCGGTTGGTGTTGCTGACGCAGACCTCGTCGGCATCGATGAGCACCAGCCGGCCGACGCCGCTGCGCGCCAGCGCCTCCACCGCCCAGGACCCGACCCCGCCCAGCCCGACGATGCAGGCCTGGGATGCGGCCAGGCGCTCGGCAGCGCCGCGTCCGTACAGCCGGTCGATGCCGGCGAATCGCTGGGAGGTCGGGGTCATGCCGGCATTTTAGGGCAGCGCCGCGGCCATGAACCGTTTCGCAACCCCGGCGGCCCGGGTCGGGGCCCGTTCAGGCAACGGGGGCTAGCGTCGGCCCCGAGTGTCCCACCCGAGGAAATCGCCATGAAGAGCCAACTGCTGATCGTCGCCGCCCTTGCCACCGCCGGCCTGGCGGCCTGCTCCACGGCCCCGCGCAACAGCGGCTACGGCTACAACGACCGCGGCTACGGCTACTCCGAGCCGCGACGCTGCTACGACTGCGGCCGCGTCGAGCGCATCGAGCAGGTTTACGGCGTGCGCGAGAACAGCCGCACCGGCGCCGTGCTGGGTGGCCTGGTCGGCGCGGTGGCGGCCCGCGAGATCCCGAAGCATGGCAGCGACGGCAAGCGCAACACCGCCACCGTGGCCGGCGCGGTCGCCGGCGCCGTCGCGGGCAACGCGATCGAGAACAAGGTGAACGAGGAGACCTTCGACGTGCACGTGCGCATGGACGACGGCCGCCGCATCGTCATCAACACCAACCGCCTGCCCGCCGGCGTCCGCGAGGGTGCCCCCGTGCGCGTGGACGGCAACCGCATTTCCGCCCTGCGCTGACCGGCTTGCCCGGGTAAGTCGCCGTGATATCTTCGCGGCGGCTTACCCTTGGAGCAGCCCATGCGTTCCCTGATCGTCGGCGTCATCGGCCTGTTGGTCGGCGCCCTGTGCACCCTGATCCTACTCAACGCCCTGCGCCAGGGCACCGCCTATCCCAACGGCGTGATGGCCGTGATGTCCGCCCAGATGAAGGGCCTGGACCAGTCGCTCAAGCAGAACCGCTGCACCAGCGCCGACCTCACGCCGCGGCTGCAGACCCTGCGCTTCCTCGGCAATGACCTCGAGCCCGCCTTCCTGCCGACGGCGGACGACGAACGCTTCATCGGCCACGCCAGCGAACTGCGCGCGGCGCTCGATGCCGCACTGGCCGCGCCGCCGGCGGATTGCGCCGCCGCCCGCGTGGTGATCGATCGCGTCGGCTCGGGCTGCCAGGCCTGCCACCGCGACTTCAAGGGCTGAGGCGGATCCAGTTGGCGATCGCGGCGGCCGGGGCCTCCGGCCGTCGCATCCAGCGGAAGTGGTCCGGCGCCGTACCCAGTCGTGCGGCGTCGAAGACTTCCGCCCGGTGCGTGCCGCCACCCAGTTTTCCGACCAGGGCGCGCAGCGACGCCTCCGGCACCAGCCAGTCATCGCTGAAGCGCAGGCCCAGCGTTGGCAGCGCCAGCCGCGCCAGCATCGCGTCCATCGGCTCGCCGTCGCCGTAATCGAGGTAGCGGCCGCTGCGCACGGTGGCGGCCCAGTCGCGCATCAGCCTACCGGCTTCGCGCCCGGCGAAATTGAGGTGCTGGCCCGGGTAGTAGCCCGCGATGGCGGTGACCACGGGAAGGCTGCGGGCGAACAGTGAAATACCCAAGCGCTGCCGGCCCGTGAACGTGCGCGCATCCGGTACGCCCGTGGCGGCCAGCACCAGGCCGCGGCAGGCCGACGGCTGGCGCGCCGCGGCCATCGCCGCGAACTGCCCGCCCAGGCTGTGGCCACCGAAGCGCCAGTCGCCGGCGCCCAGCGCCGCGATGCTGGCGGGCAGGTCGTGCTGCAGGAGCTCGCGATAGCCCCAGTCGCTGCCCCGGCGGGCGCGCAGCGAACTACTGCCATTGCCCCGCCACTCATGCACCGCGCACGTCACGCCCAACCCGGCCAAGGCCTGTCCGAAGGCGTCGTACTTGTTGGCCGGCACGCCCAGCGCGGGCAGCCACAGCAGGCCGGGGGCACCCGTGCCGGCGCCGTGCACGCGCAGGTGGGCGACGTGGCCGTCAGCCGCGGTGACCCGTCGTTCTTCCATCGGCATTCGATCCACCGCATCAGGCGAAGCGCGCAGCATATCGGCTGCGCCGGGCCTGCGGCAGGGTGGATGCCGCCATCGCGCGGCGGCAATCACCCGCCCTGCACGCGGAAACAACGCGCCATTGACGCGCCGCGCACGCCGCCGCGACGGCGTGCGCGGCATCGTGGCGCCGTGCCCGAGGCACCTCACCCCACCCATGGAGTCCACGATGAATCTTTTCCGCAAGAGCCTGCTCGCCGCGATGATGACCGCCGTCGTTGCCACCCCCGCTTTCGCGGGCCACCACAACGAGGGCATGGACAAGCCGGCCGGCACGATCGTTGATGTCGCCGCGTCCAACGCGGACTTCGAAACTCTGGTCGCCGCGGTCAAAGCCGCCGGCCTGGTCGAGACCCTGAGCGGCGAAGGTCCGTTCACCGTCTTCGCCCCGACCGACGACGCCTTCGCCAAGCTGCCGGCCGGCACGCTTGAGAACCTGCTCAAGCCCGAGAACAAGGACCAGCTGGTCGCGATCCTTACCTACCACGTGGTGGCCGGCAAGGTGACCGCGGCCGACGTGGTCAAGCTCGACACCGCCACCACCGTCAACGGCGCCGCCGCCGACGTCACCGTGTCCGGTTCGACCGTCAAGATCGACGAGGCCACCGTCACCGCGACCGACATCAAGGCCAGCAACGGCATCATCCACGTCATCGACACCGTGATCCTGCCGGAGTAATCCCTCCCTCCAAGCGGCAGCCCGACGACCCGCTTCGGCGGGTCGTTTTTTTTCACTGCCCTGCCCGCACTGATCCGCGCTGATCCGAGTTGATCCGCGTCAGAGCCAGGATTGCATCTCCGGGGCTGGCCGCGGGTATGCTCTGCGCATGGACACCCATACCGCGTACTACCTCGTCGCCGGGGCACTGATCCTGATCGGGCTGCTTGGCACCGTGCTGCCGGTGTTGCCAGGGCTGCCGGTGATGTTTGCCGGCATGCTGCTGGCGGCCTGGACAGACGACTTCCAGCGCATCGGCGCGGTCACGCTGGTGGTCTTGGGCGTGCTTGTGGTGCTGTCGATTGCCGTAGACCTGCTGTCGAGCATCGTCGGCGCCAAGCGTGTCGGTGCCTCGAACAAGGCGCTCTGGGGCGCCGGGCTCGGCGGCGTGGTGGGCATCTTCTTCGGCCTGCCCGGCCTGATCGGCGGGCCGTTCCTGGGCGCGGCACTGGGCGAGATGTCGAACGGCAAGGAATGGCGCGACGCCTCGCGGGTGGGCGTCGGCACCTGGATCGGCCTGGCGCTCGGCGCCGCGCTGAAGATCGCCCTCGCCTTCGCGATGCTGGGCGTCTTCGGCCTCGCGCTCTGGCTGGATTGACCCGCTAGCCCTGCAGCTCGCGCAGCGTCACGGATGGCGGCGTATTGACCACGCCGCGGGTGGCGAACAGGCCGGCGACCAGCGCCGCCAGCGTGCCGATGATCGCGCCGGTGGCCGCCAGCCTGGGGTTCGCCGTCCACGGCAGGTCGAAGGCCAGGTCGGCGATGACGCCGGCCAGTACCGTCGCCGCGATCGCCGCCACCAGGCCCGACAGCAGGCCGATCGCGCTGAACTCGGAGACCTGCGCCCAGCGCAGCTGGCGCCGGCTGCCGCCGAGCACGCGCATCACGCCGCCTTCGAGCAGGCGCTCGTCCTGGCTCGCGCTCACTGCCGCCAGCAGCACCAGCACACCGGCCGCCAGCGAGAAGTAGAACACCGCCTCGACCACGGTCGATACCTGTTCGACGGTGCCGCGCACCTGGTCCAACACCGCGTCCACGTCCACCACCGACAGGTTCGGCCAGGCCGCGACCAGTTCCGCTGTGAAGCGCTTGCGCTCGGCCGGCACCTTCACCGCGGTGATGTGGCTGCCGGCGAAGCCGTCCAGCGAGCCCGGCGACGCCACCACGAAGAAGTTCGGGCGGAAGCTCTCCCAGTCCACCTTGCGAAGGCTGGTCACGCGGCCGCTGAAGCGCGAACCGGCGATGTCGAAGCTCACCTCGTCGCCCAGCTTCCAGCCCAGGGTCTGGGCGAACTCCTCCTCCACCGAAAGCTCGGGCGAGGCCGGCACGCCGGTCCAGAACTGGCCCGCCGTCACCTCGTTGTCGGCCCGCAGCGCGTCCACCTGCGAGAGGTTGAATTCGCGCTCGGCCATGCGCCGGGCGCGGCCCTGCTCCTCGGGGAAGCTGTCGCCGGACACCGCCGTGCCATTCACCTCGAGCAAGCGGGCGCGGATCATCGGGTACAGCACCGGATCCACCACGCCCTGAGCGGCCAGGAACTCGCGCACCGGCGCCACCTGGTCGGGCTGCACGTTGACGATGAAGCGGTTGGGCGCGTCGGCCGGCAGCGCGTTGCGCCAGCGGTCGAGCAGGTCGGTGCGCACGAAGGTCAGCAGCAGCAGCGCCATCAGGCCCAGCCCCAGGGCCGAGACCTGGGCGATGCTGGCACCCGCGCGCCGGCTGACGTTCGCCAGGCCATAGCGCCAGGGTCCGCGCAGCCGCGAGCGGACGCGCTTGAGCACGGCGATCAGCGTCCAGGCCAGGCCCGCCAGCACCGCCAGGGTGCCCAGGATGCCGAGCAGCATCGCCGTGCCCACTTCGGCCGAGCCGGCCTTCCACCACAGCAGCAGCGCCAGCCCGCCCAGGCCGGCCAAGGCCACCAGCACGGCGCTGGGCTCGGTCGGGTCGAGATCGCGGCGCAGCACGCGCAGGGCCGGCACGCGGCGCAGGGCCAGCACCGGCGGCACGCCGAAGGCCAGCAGCACGGTCAGTCCGACGCCGAAGCCTTCCAGCACCGGCCGCCAGCCGGCCCCCGGAATTGAAAGCTTGAGCGCCGCCACCAGCCAGTCGGCCACCGCCCATTGCAGGCCGAAGGCCAGCGCCACGCCGATCGTGCAGCCGATCAGGCCGAGCAGCAGCAGCTCGCCCGCATGGATGGCCACCAGCGTGCCCTGGCTCGCGCCGAGGCAGCGCATCACCGCCGACCCCTGCAGGTGGCGCGCGCTGTGCCGGCGCGCCGCCATCGCCACGGCCACCGCGGCGAGCACCACCGACACCAGCGCGGCAAGCCCAAGGAAGCGGTCGGCACGATCCAGGGCGCGGCGGATCTCCGGGCGCGCATCGCCCGCCGTTTCCAGGCGCTGGCCGCGGCCGAGGTTGTCGCGCGCGAAGTTGGTGAATTTCTCGACGGCGCCCGATTCGCCGGCCACCACCAGGCGGTAGCCAATGCGGCTGCCCTCCTGCACCAGGCCGGTGGCGGGTACGTCGGCAAGGTTGAGGAACACGCGCGGGGCGGTGTTGAAGTAGTCCAGCGCGGCATCGGGCTCCTGCACCACCAGCGCTGCCAGCGTCAGTTCGACGTTGCCCACGCCGATGGCATCGCCCACCTTCGCCCCGAGCAGGTCGGCGCCGGCGCGGCTGAGCCACAGCGTGCCGGGCGCGGGTACGCCTTCGGCGTCGCGCTCGCCGCCGGTGGCGGGGTCGAGCAGCCGGAAGGTACCGCGCAGCGGGAAGCCTTCGCCCAACGCCTTCATCTCGCCCAGGCGCAGGGCTTCGCCGGCGCGGACCATGCTGGGGAAGCTGAGGGTTTCGGTCAGCGTGAGTCCGGGCGCGGCGGCCGCTTCCCGCAACGCGCCCTCAATGGGCGAATCGCTGCGCACGACGGCATCACCGCCCAGCAGGCGGTTGGCCTCCAGCGCAAGGGCGCGCTCGGCGCGGTCGGTGATGAAGCTCACCGACGTCACCGCCATCACCGCCAGCACCAGCGCGGCCAGCAGAATGCGGACGTCGCCCGAGGCCAGGTCGCGGCGCAGCTGGCGCCAGGCCAGCGACACCCAGTTCATGCCGACACCAGGCGGCCGCCGTCCAGCCGCAGGATGCGGCCGCAGCGCGCGGCCAGGCGCTCGTCATGGGTCACGAGCACGAGCGTGGTGCCGGAGTCCCGGTTGAGCTTGAACAGCAGGTCGACGATGGCCTGGCCGGTGGTGGTGTCGAGGTTGCCGGTCGGCTCGTCGGCGAACAGCACCGCCGGCCGGGTCACGAAGGCGCGGGCCAAGGCCACGCGCTGCTGCTCGCCGCCGGAGAGCTGGCGCGGGTAATGGCCCAGGCGCTCGCCCAGGCCGACCTGGGACAGGATGGCCCGGGCCGGCCCTTCGGCGTCGTCGTCGCCGCGCAGCTCCAGCGGCAACATCACGTTCTCCAGCGCCGTCAGCGAAGGCAGCAGCTGGAAGCTCTGGAACACGAAACCGACCTTCTCGCCCCGCACCCGCGCCCGGCCGTCCTCGTCGAGGGCCGAGAGCGCCGCGCCGTCGAGCAGCACGCGGCCGTCGCTGGGCACGTCCAGGCCGGCCAGCAGCGACAGCAGCGTGCTCTTTCCTGAACCGGAGGCCCCGACGATCGCGACCGCTTCACCCTTGGTGATGGTAAAACCGACCCCATCGAGGATGGTGAGTTCGCCCGCGGGCAGCGGCACCCGCTTGCCCAGGCCCTCGGCGCGCAGCGCTTCGGAAACGGCGGCGGGCGAATCGTGGCTGTCGGCCATGGAAATCCTCTTGCGAATGGAGTGGAAGATGTTCGAACGATATGGAGCATGGCGGGGCCGGGTTCAACGGGGCATGACGGCCCTGCTGCTGGCACTTGCCCTGCTGGCCGGCGCCGTGCAGGCATCGGAGCCGCGGACCGTGCTGGTGCTGGGCGATTCACTCTCGGCCGCCTACGGCCTGGCGCCCGAACAGGGCTGGGTGGCCTTGACCGCCGAAAAGCTGAAGGCCCGCCACCCCGGCTGGCGCATGGCCAACGCCAGCGTCAGCGGTGAAACCACCGCCGGCGGCGCCAGCCGCATCGCCGGCGAGCTGGCCCGGCACAAGCCCGCGGTGGTCGTGGTGGAGCTGGGTGCCAACGACGGCCTGCGCGGCCTGCCGCTCGAGCACACACGCGCCAACCTCGAGAAGATCATCCTGGCCTCGCAGCAGGCAGGGGCCCGCGTGCTGCTGGTGGGCATGCGCCTGCCGCCCAACTTCGGGCCTCAGTACACGCAGGGCTTCGAGCGCAACTTCGTCGAACTGGCCCAGGCCCACGGCGCCGCCCTGCTGCCCTTCCTGCTGGAACCGATCGCCACCGACCGCGAGGCCTTCCAGGCCGACAACCTGCACCCGGTCGCCGAGGCACAGCCACGCCTGCGCGACCACGTCTGGCCCGCGCTCGAACCCCTCCTCAAGTAATCCCCGTCCAAGGAACCCGACCATGCGAACCGTCCTCTCCGCCGCACTCCTCCTCGCCATCACCGGCTGCGGCGCCGGCGAAACCGGTGCGGCCGCCAGCGCCGCCGCGCCTGCCGCCGACGCCGCGCCCGCGCCGTCGGACGCTGTCGCCCGCTTCGCCAGCGAAGCCGGCGAACTCGAGGTCGCCACCGTCGCCGGCGGCCTGGAGCACCCGTGGGGCCTCGCCTTCCTCCCCGATGGCCGCTACCTGGTCACCGAGCGCCCGGGCCGGCTGCGCATCGTCGCCGCCGACGGCAGCCTGTCGGCGCCCGTGGCCGGCGTGCCTGAAGTCTTCGCCAAGGGCCAGGGCGGCCTGCTCGATGTCGCGCTCGATCCCGACTTCGCCACCACGCCCTGGATCTATCTCAGCTTCAGCGAGCCCGGCGAAGGCGGCGGCGGCACCTCGGTGGCCCGTGGCCGCTGGGAGAACGACGCGCTGGTGGACGTCGAGGTGATCTTCCGCCAGTCGCCCAAGCTCGACAGCGGGCAGCATTTCGGCTCGCGCCTGGTGTTCGACCGCGAGAAGCGGCTTTACGTGACCAGCGGCGACCGCGGCACCCAGCCCAACGTGCAGCCGCTCGACCTCGGCCAGGGCAAGATTTTCCGCATCGAGCGCGACGGCAGCATCCCCGCCGACAACCCCTTCGTCGGCCGCGACGACGCGCAGCCCGCCATCTGGTCCTACGGCCACCGCAACGTGCAGGGCGCGGCGCTGCACCCGGCCACCGGCGCACTCTGGCAGACCGAGCATGGTGCCCGCGGCGGTGACGAGCTCAACATCCCCGAGGCCGGCAAGAACTACGGTTGGCCGGTGATCACGCTGGGCGTGAACTACAACGGCATGCCCATCGGCGACGGCAAGACCGAGGCCCCGGGCATGGAGCAGCCGATGCACCAGTGGACGCCGTCGATCGCGCCCAGCGGCCTGGCCTTCTACACCGCCGACCGTTTTCCGGCCTGGCAGGGCGACCTGTTCGTCGGCGCCCTCGCCTTCCAGCGCGTGGTGCGGCTCGAGCTCGAAGGCGACAAGGTGGTGCGCGAGGAGGCGATGCTGACCGATCTCGGCGAGCGCATCCGCGACGTGCGCCAGGGCCCGGACGGCTACCTGTACCTGCTGACCGACGCCGCCAACGGCAAGCTGCTGCGCGTGGGCCTGGCCGCGGCGAACTAAGCCCGGGCCAGCGCCAGCAGCCCGGCGTTCTCGTGGACATGGCGGCCGCCCTCGCCCTGCGACAGCACGGCGACGGCGGCCCGCCGCGGCAATGGCGCGGTATCGACGCAGCGCGCCGCGCAGCAGCGGGTTGAACAGCGGCGCCAGGCGCTGGCCCCACTGCTCGGCCGCGCGTTTCTCGCTGCGTTCGCCGAGCAGCAGCCCGGGCCGCAGCAGGTCCAGCCGCTCGAAGCCGAGCTCGCCCAGCGCGCGCTCGGTCTCGCCCTTGACCCGAAGGTAGAAGTTGTCGGACTGCGCGCTGGCGCCGACCGAAGACACCAGCACCATGCGCGTGGCGCCCAAGGTGCGGGCGATGGTTGCCACGCGGATCACCAGGTCGCGATCGACCGCCAGGAAGGCTTCGCGCGAACCGGCCTGCCGGATCGTGGTGCCCAGTGCGCACACGCAGGCGTCCACGTCGCCCGCCAGCGCGCGCAAGTTGGCCGTGAGGTCGTCGTCGCGGGAGGGATCGGACAGGTCGGCCACCCACTCGAGATCGCGGGGCGGATGCGGCTGCCGCGGACGCCGCAGCAGCGAAACCACGGTCGGGCCATCGGTCCGGGCAAGCAGCTGCCGCCGCACTTCGCTGCCGACCAGGCCGGAGGCACCGGCCAGCAGCACGCGGCGGACGGAGTTCACCCTGTCACGCCCATTCGGTGAGGCCTTCGCGCTCGTACAGCGTGCGGAAGGACGGCCGCGCCTTCATGCGCTGCGCCAGCGCCGCCAGCTGCGGCCAATCGGTGGCGGGACGCGGCATGTTGCGCGACCAGCGCATCAGCATGGTGAGATGGAAGTCGGCCGCACTCACCGAGGCGCCCAGCAGGTAAGGGCCGCGCTTGGCCAGGTGCGCCTCGATGCGCTCCCACGCGGCTTCGATGCGTTGGCGGGCCAGCGTTTGCGCGGTTTCGGCAGGCGCCTCGCCCGCGGCTTCGGCGGGATAGAACCAGGTGCGGAACGCCGGCTGCAGGGTGTTGGCCAGGTGCAGCACCCACTGGTAATAGCGCCCGCGCTCGATGCTGCCCGGCTCGGGCGCCAGGCCGAAGGACGGATGCACATCGGCCAGGTGCAGCACCAGCGCCGCCGCCTCGGCCAGCGGCTCGCCGTGGACGAGCATCGTTGGCACCACGCCGTTGGGGTTGATCGCCAGGTACTCGGGGCGCCGGTGCTCTCCGGCTGCCAGGTCAAGCTTGCGCAGCTCATGCTTCGCGCCGATCTCGATCAGCAGCCAGTGCACGACCAGGCTGGCGGCGCCGGGGGAGTAGTACAGCGTGTACATGCAAGCTTCCGTTCGAACCGGGAGCCCGAAGCATACAAAAGAAAAGCCCCGGGATTGCGCCCGGGGCTTCGCTCGGTCCATGCGGACTCGATTACATGGGCTGCACTTCGTCAGCCTGCATGCCCTTCTGGCCCTTGACGAGCTTGAAGGAGACCTTCTGGCCTTCCTGCAGGGACTTGAAGC
>LNFM01010510.1_pt1 | contig 12998 bp, 8 predicted proteins | sample 596031 | NCBI WGS metagenome assembly LNFM01 (sample SAMN04254537, study PRJNA301005) | activated carbon metagenome | isolation source: dual media filters at the Ann Arbor, Michigan drinking water treatment plant | place: USA: Ann Arbor
CAATCAGTACTTTGGTCATTAACTGCTCGCCTGCTACCTGTGCTATTCTTGATATAGTAATACTGGTGTCTGCCATAATCATTTTAATATTCTTTGGTGGTGTTTCCAGTTCATACCCTTCAGGAAGCAAAAAATTTCCAAACATGAGGTAACTCTGGTTGTATCCAAAAAAAACATCTGACAAGCGACTGTCCGCAACAAATGGATTTTTTTCTAAACCAGAAAGCAGGTTAGATGAAAAATAAGTGTATTCGCCAGCCGAATTTAATGGTTGTGTAAATTTTATTTTCTGTATTAATGGTAGGCTATCAGACTCAAGATTTTCAAACAATACCTCTTCAACGGTCATACCTTCATTAAGGCCTGTGATATATTTTTCTGTATACTTATCTTTTCCTTTTTTAACAGTGGGAAGTTTTTCTAATCGGGCATAATCCATACTAGTTATTGTTGCATCGCCCTTCATAGTACCTGTTGAATCTATTTCTGCAATTACCTGAATAGTTGTTTTTGCCGCTAATTCATCACTCCACAAACTCCTCCATCCCCATTCAAAGGTTTCAATTTTTTCAATGAGCAAACCCTCAGTGGCCAAAATATCCGGAGGATAAAGATGAACCGGTATATCTTTTTCTGTAGCATCCAGCACATATACCTTTTTACCTATCTCTACAAAAGCCATTACTTTATCAAACTGGTTGAACCCCGGATACTCATAGGTGCCCGCATTGGCGGTATTTACAATGCCGTTTTGGTGACTACTTACCAAAAGTGGATGTGCATTAAGCCCTGCATCTTTAAGTAAGTTTACAAGTATGAGGTTTATTTCACCCAAAGTTCCTTTTTTATCTTTCCAGGCGGCTTTTACACCATCGAGGGCCCAGATGCCTTTGTATTCATTCCATTGCATATTATCCTGCACATATTCATATATGGTTTTCATTCTTTGATAAGGAGCTGTAACAGTCTTTAATTTTTCATCTAAATCTGCAGTACGGGGAATATTTTTTTTCACCTGTACTCCAAAATCTTCTTCTTCCATCAAATATTTAATTACCTGTACCCAGTTAGCAATTCTACTTTCACGGCGACCGTTAATAGTAAATGCAATAACCCTTGTTTCGAGCCTGTCCCGATAAAAATCTTCGTTTACAATAAAGGGCTCATCCCGAAACGCCGGCACATTGCTCATGGAATACTTCTTTACAGTTCGAACATCTTTGTCTTCAGAACTACTGGTATATGAACCAGAACAATGCGGTATAACGCTAACTTCTATTTCCATAGGGAAGTCTGTAACAAAGCGGCTGTATTTAACAGGAATGGAGCGTTGAAAATACCAGTCTATCAATCCTATTCCTTTATGTTTGAATTTATATTCTATAACGGAGCCTACTTTAACTTCAGGAAAAGTGAACACCTTTTCAGAAGATTTTTTATTTATTTTTTTATCGTAAATAAGTTTCTTTTCAACTTTTGATACGACTATGTTTCCGTTATTATCAAGGTTATGAGTTTGTGCTTCCAACCCGGTAATTTCCTGTGCGTTGCCTTCACTTCTAAATGGAAGATGAACATTGGCCCAATCTAATCCCTTATCAGAAAGTATTTTAATTCGTACTGTTCTTCTTAATTCCATACCAAACCCGGGAATGTAACTTAGCTCCCCATCATCTAACAACACCAATGCTTCGGCTTTTTCATCAAATTCACATAGCTTCATTTCCAGCTCTGCCTTATCTACTTTGCCAAACACCGGAACTGGTACTTCTGTAACTTTTACTTTATCGTCGTCTTTTTTCTTGCCTTTACCTTTTTGTGCAAACAAGGAAATAGTACATAGCAAAATGATACTAATAGCGAGGATTTTTTTCATGGGTGAGTTTACAATTTAAGATTTACAATGATGGCTTTCGGTGACACACAGCTGCTTAAATCATACCTTAGTAATTGTTTTACTTCTGGTAAGGAATATCTGGAAAAATAAGTAACATATTTTATTTAATCAACTTCTTAAAAAATTTCGGAGCAAAAATGTGATATAAAACAACTACAAACAATTGCTTTCAAGCGAATTAAAAAAAAGGTAACACTCTGTAACGGTTATTCGCTTTTTTCTAATTCTTCAATAGTTTTCTTTGCATTGGCTAGTCGTATTTGCTTATTCTTCTCTACTAGTTTATGCGTAGCCCATTTTTCTAATTTATGATGCAACGGTATAAGTAAAGCTGCAATGCAAACCAATGCCAGTAACATCAGCACCGGTGAATGATGGGTGATGCGTTCTAAAAAAGGGTGGAGGAGTAAATTTAAAAACTCAAAGACCAATAATAAAGCAACTACACCGAGAAACTGAATGAGTTTTGTGTTGGTGATATGGCGGCGACTGAGAGCCAAAAACAGTATAATAAAGGTGAGGATGCCCAGTGCTATTAAGGCATATTGAATGTTTTGCTTTCGCTGTTTTTCTTCTTTTATTTTTTCTGCCGCTACTTCCTGCTGCCGTAAATCTTCTTCAAATGTCATTAATTGTATTTGTTGATTGGCTTTACTGCTGTTTAATGAATCTGCTGCTGTTTTATAAACTTTTGCATACTTCAACGTGCTGTCGCAATTTGTTTTTTCATAAATATCAGTAAGCAATTGTGCCGGTTTGCTGCTCAGGTAAAAGAATGAAGTATTGTTAACTACTGCAATTGCTTTTTTTGCATAGAATACACAGGAATCGGTCTGTTTAAATCGATGATAATGATCTGCCAAACCTGTGTAAGCCAAATTAAGATACCTGATATTAGATGTGCCCAGGCTTTGATTTATTGCCATATTAAAATAACTAACGGCAAGCGGTGCATTGCCCAACTTGCTATGCACTCCACCCATATTTGTAAAAAGAAAACTAAGATTAGATGTGTTTTTTACACGTAAAGCATTTTCATAACACCTCTGTGAATACATCAATGATGAGTCTAAATTATTGGTAGCAAGAAAGGTGGCGCCCAAATTTAAAGGCCCCCAACCTTTTATTTTTTCATTTTTTCCCTTATCTGCATGTGCTGTTGCTGACAGGTATAAACTGATTGCCTTATCATACTCCTGCCTGTCTCTATAAATATGTGCCGCTTGATTTTCAGCAAAGGCCAAAATAGATAAGTTGCGGCTTTTTTCTGCTGCAGCAATACCTTTAAAATGATAATCAAGAGCTTTAATATTATTTCCCAACAGCCGGTATCCCTGACCTAAAAAAGAATATGCAACCGACAATTCGATATTATTATTTTCTTTTTTTGAGTGGTTCAATAGTTTTAATCCTGTTTCAATAGCCCATTCCGGGTTGTTATTAATTTCTGCAGTTACCAGGCTAACGAGTAAATCAACTTTTTTGTCTTCATCTTTTTCTATAGCAACTTTTTGCAGTATGGAATCGACATTTGGCTTTTGCGCATAAGCTGTTTGCATACATGCAATAAAACAAAAAAGGATCAATGTTTTTTTCATAAGTCAGTTTAATTCATTTTCTTTTTCGGTTGTTGCTGAGTGCTGCAATGAATGCCGCCACCGCTCCAGTTTTGCATCATCGCATCTATGAATACAAGTTTTCTTCCCGGAAACTGTTCTTCAAAAATTTTTCGCACCTGTTCTTCTTTTTCTTTGGAAGAACCATACGCAGTGTAAGTGGGCAGCAACACCGTTCCATTTGTTACCAGGTAATTCATATAACTGCCGGCTGGCACACGAAAGATACTATCGCCGGCTTTTGGTGCTTCTGCCGGAACAAAGCTTTTCATATCAACATCAAATGTTACTTCGAGTGAATCAATCTTTTCTCTTGCCTGCACCTTTTTTGTAATTAAATCAGGTAATGGAACTTTGATAATGGTAAATGATTTACCATCCTGGTCTTTTGCATTTTTAAGAATGTTGTAATTCTCATTCATCCGTTCATAATTTATTTGGTTGACGGGATTGAGGTCTTTTTCTTTTTCATCAACCCAAGCCAGCAGGATGGTTTTGGGATCGGCAAAGCGAACAAATTCATCTGTATGCCCGCCTGTGCCGCCGCCGTAATAATTAGCAGTGATGCGGCGAAAGAAATGGTGCGGATCATCAGCCAATCCTTTTTTCACCCACATGATCGTTGAAACACCCAACACTCTTTTGAACTCCGTTTCAATATATTCTTTTTTCAAATCAGGGTTTCGCTGAAATACCGTTGCTTCACATAGAATCAATGTGCCTTTTCCGTTTACTTCAATAGCACCGCCTTCATGCTTAACATCTGTTTTTAGTATGGCAGCACCTTCTGCAACCGCCATCTGGCTGTCTACTGTTGCTGTTTTCATCCGAAACTCATTTCGCAAATTCCAGTAATGATTTACACTGTCTTTATTGCCACTATACTTTACCTCTAAAAAACCGGGATAGCCATAACTGTTCCAGGCAAAATCAGCCACACCCAACTCGCCTTTTCCATTTACCAAAAATGCAGCTCCATGATCCCGTATCCAATAACGATCACCCGGCATGATGTAAGACTTATACATTGTGCTGTCAATACCCTGTGATAAAAGGTATGCTTTCGCTTTTTGGAGTAAGGTGTCATTATCAAATGCCATTTTCACTGTAACATTTGGTGCCAATGCCTTGATGATGTGTACAACAGCAGGGTAATAACCCCGCAGACTGTCTTTTTCCCAACCCAGCCAAACAGCATCATGCGGCTCCCACTCTGCAGGCATATAAAAAGTTTCTGGAGAACGTTTATACTTTTTTGTGTTGCAGGCAAACAGGATACATGCTGTAACAAAGAGGAAGAAAATATTTTTCATATTCGTTGTTGTTTCATTAATTAGATGTTAGTTATTTTTTTAGGGTTTCATATTATTTCTTTGAGGCATAACTCAGCCTTTTTCCTTAATTTTTTTAACTTCGTTTGATAAGTGTTGAATGCAGGTGTTTTACCTTCCACTGTTTTCTTTCTTTCACTAAAACTACTGTTTCCAGCCATTGTGCTGTTGTTTGTCTGCCATCTTTTATTATGATTGACTGAAGACGATAAATAACCCAGGCTGTAGTCTTATCTACGGTGGTAGTAATAAACTCAAAACTATTGGTTCGCTTAAAGTCTGCTGACTTATTCTGTATAATGGCTTTCAGAATAAGAGTGTCCATATTCCATACCTGTCCATATTCGTACAAGGTGATATCCGCTGTGCTATGGGCTTTCAAGCTGACAGAATCACGGTTGGATAATGCGTCAAATAGTTTTATGACTGCTTGCTTTACTGCCTCATGCTTTCCTATTGATTGGCCCTCCTGTATAGACGTTACAAGTTGTGCATATGATTGCCCGGTCAATACAATTGCAATCAAAAGCAGTATTGTTTTCATTTTTTTAAATTGATTTGTTCATTAAAAAATAGTGGAAATACTGAGGGACCTATCCTATTTCTTACCAGCTTCAAGGTCTTCCAGTTTTTTCCTCGACCCTTCATTTTCCTTAATTGCTAAGGCTTTTTTCAATTGAATACTGGCATTTACCTTATCACCTATAGCTATAAAATAATCGGAATAAGCGTTATAAACATTAAAACTTTCAGGATAATTCTGCACATTGAGTTTGAAAAGACTCTCGGCTGTTTTATACAATTTTCTACCTAAAAAATCATAGCCAATATAATTGACTTCCATTTCATCAGGCAGTATTGAGTAACTCATTTTTTTAGATAGATTGGCAAAATGATTCTGATACTTAGTAGCCAAAGCACCAGTTGAATCCATATAATCCTTCATGCCGAATTTTAATGGAAAAAAATCGAAGAAGAAACGTAACGCATCGTATTCGGTAATAAGCGGGGCAGAGCCATGCGTATCATCGGGATAGTATTTGCCGCTATATTTTAATCCATTTTGCTTGTTTTTCTCAAAAGCGGCTTGCAATTTCAAATTAGAACGGATATGTTGCGTCCCGACAGCAGTATCACTCACTACCTTTTTTATATCCATACCTTCCTCCATTGTATTGGCAATGCCCAAATACAATGATTTTCCATCAATTTTTTTTTCTGCCAAAAGCTGTTGCGTTTGTTTCAAGAGTTTTTCTTTATCCCACCACATACTTGGGTCTATGCAGATATATGAATTGAACAAATCCGTGTGATGCGTAAAAGTTTGCATCACTGCCAGGCCACCAAAAGAATGGCCAATGAGTATTCTATAAGGTGCAGTAGGATAGTTGGCTTCGATGTGCGGCATCAATTCCTTCTCCATAAAAGCAATAAAGTTTTCGCCGCCACCCGATGTTTTAGCGGAAACACTGTCCATAAAAGGAGGATCGGCATCAATATGACTTGGCGTTAAATCTCTCGTTCGGTCGGTATTTGTTATACCCACCACAATCATTTTGGGACACATCGTATTGCCATTGATACTGCTTAATTGTTGTATCATACCTACAACGGATGAAAAATGTCCATCACCATCTAATAGATATACTACGGGATACTTTTGGTTAGCACCCTCCGGCACATGTACCCAAATCTTCCTTTGCTCACCCAATATTTTTGATTGAATGCTGTCTGTTTTGCCGACGACAATATTTTGATTTTCTTCTTTGCCTTGGGTAAAAACAAGGTTTGCCAAAAGGCAAAAAGCGAGAAATAAGATTGCTTTTTTCATTTTAAAAATTTGATTGAGTATGATATTCTTAATTCTTGACTGCTTTACTTTCAATCCACCTTTTAATTTTTGTTTCCAAAATAATCAGCGGCAGACAACCATCTTTCAACACTTCATCATGGAATTCTTTAATGTCAAATTTATTCCCCAATTTCTTCTTTGCTCTTTCACGCAATTCAATAATTTTTAACTCACCTACTTTATAGCTAACTGCCTGTCCTGCTGTTACCATATACCGTTCTATCCGTTGTTCTGCTTCAATTGCAGACATAGGTTGGTTCTCCAATATATAAGCGATTGCTTTTTCCCGACTCCAGCCTTTGTAATGAATGCCCGCATCAACAACCAAACGAATAGCTCGTTCAATTTCACCATTTAGTCTGCCCAAATATTGATAGGGATCTTTATACATACCTAATTCGGTACCTAAGCTTTCGGCATATAATGCCCATCCTTCCGCAAAAGCACTTGTGGTATAAGCTTTTCTGAATTCTGGAATATCAGCCTCTTGTTGAAGAGCTAGTTGATAATGATGACCTGGAATAGCTTCGTGTATAAATAAATCTTCCATCGCAAAATAATTGTATTGTGCGGGGTCACGGATTACTTCATAAAAAATGCCAGGCCTTGTTCCATCTCTCGATGGTTTATTGTACTGCGCATTAGCACCAGCAGCCCGAAATTTTTCAGTAGCCCTTACTTCAAATTTTGCTTTAGGGGTTAAATTAAAAAGCTTGTTTAACTGCGGTGACATTTTATCCAAGAAGCTTCTGAATCTATCCAATACTTCTTCTTCCGTTTTGAAAGGGAAAAATTTAGGGTCGGTTTTTACATATTCAAAAAAGGATTTTAAATCAGCTTTAAAACCAACCAGTGATTTTACAGAATCCATTTCCTTGCGAATGCGGGCAACTTCACTGAGTCCTAAATTAAAAATTTGTTCAGCAGTAATATTGGTGGTGGTAAAATACTTTAACCACACTACATATTCTTTCTTCCCATTATTATTATCTAACAAGCCCGAAGTCTTTCTTGCTTTGTGGATATAATCAGCAACAATATAATCATGCAGTTTTTTATAAGCTGGCTTAATAATAGTTTCTATCGCATCCGAATAATCTTTTTTTAATTGAACCGCTGCCACACTATCTAAGTCGGTGGGTAGTTTTAGTAAGGGTTTGTAAAAAACATTTTCTTGTAAACCACCTTCAAATAATGCTTTTAATTGTGGCGGCACTTTTTCCATGGCAGCCCTGGGGTTTGTATTATTTTGTGCAACACCCTTTTTCATATTTGCAATAGCCTGGTCCACCCAGGTTTGAAAACCTTTCATGCGGCTAATAAAATCTCTGTAGTCTTTTTCAGTATTGAAAGGAACAAAGCCGGCTCCTGAACCTAACGTAGCAAACCGTGTTGGAAAACTAAATACGAATTGGTCGACAGGCCGGTAGAAAAACCACAAATAATTATCAACCATTTCGTTTTCAGATTTCAATTTATAGGTAAGCACATCAACACTTAATAGCTCAGAGGCTGTTAAACCTGTTTTATTTATGGCAGCTAATTGGGTGAGGTATTTTTGATTGAGTGCTTTTGCTTTTTTTATATAGTCTTCGCTGATGGTAATTTCAAGCTGGCTATTGTAATCATTGATACCTGCCTGCGTGGCTTCTAATGGATTTAGTACATAATATTCTTTTGAATATTGTTCCAGCAGTGACTCCAATTGAATCGGTTGGTTTTTCTTTTGTGCCAAAAGTGGCATAGCAAAAGCAATGAGCAGTGCAAAAATGCTGAGGTATGTAATTGTTTTTTTCATGTTTATTTATAATGAGTTTTTAAAGAGTTATTTTTTAAACTTTCCATACACAGCCTGCCCCGGAAAAACATTAGCTACTGTTTTCCCATTCTTTAAAATAAAATTTCCATTCACCATTACATATTCAATTCCTGCTGAAAACTCGAGGCCTTTTTCAAATGTTGCTTTATCAATAATGGTATTGGGATTAAAGATGGTAATGTCCGCATCAGCACCTACTTGTATTCTCCCTTTGAAACGCATCATCGGAGCAATGTTTTCTAGCCGCTTTGCAGGAAGCAGTGTCATTTTTTCAATAGCTGTATTTAAGTTAATCACTTTATCTTCTCTTACATATTTACCCAATACTCTTGAGAAAGTACCAGCCGTTCTTGGATGAGCCAGTTTTGCATAGGTCATTCCGTCGGATGCAATCATTACACCGGGAGCGGCTATTCCTGTTTTTATCCACTCTGGTTTCATTACATGCAGAATAACAACGCCGCCGGTTTTACGATAGGTATCAAAAGTTTCTTTAGTAAGCCGTTCGCCGGTGGCAACCCATTGCAAGTCGCCATAACTAATGTCCAACCGTTGCTGCCAGCCATCATCAAACATGGCGCTTTGCAACCCGGTGGAACCAGCCGTGTAGGGATACAATTCGGTGCTGATGTCAAAACCTTTTTTGTTTGCAGCACTTACCATCTCCAGCGACAGTCCGATATTTCCCAGCGACATACTGTTGATATGAACAATATGCAGCGGCGCATTAGTAAGTACGGCAACAGCAATTGCTTCCTGTATCGAAATAATATCGGGCTGCCGCACATGTGAGAACACTAAGGCCTGCAACTCACCCGCCAGTTTATACACCTGGAACATTTCATTGGGATTTGTTTTGGGCAAATAGCCAATGGGAGCACCAATGCCAATGCCACCTTCACTCAAAGAAGCCGTTATGTTTGCCAATGTTTGATTCAAAGCATCGAGAGTAATAGTTTCAGCAGCAGCTCGTAAAATAGTGTTGGTCATTGCCCCAATGTTTGCTTCTCCTTTCAGCGTCATTTGCAATAAACTATCAACAGCGTTCTGGTATTTACCAATTGCTTTAAACCGTTCAAAAGGCCAGTTTACACTGGCACCGTAATTAATGAGTGCTTTTCCTTTTCTTGATTCGTACCATTTACCTAAATGCTCAATGCCCCATTCCAATTCCAGAGCAGTTGTTACACCATCATGCAATTGATATTCCTGCTCCACATTACTGCGGCCGTGTATGTGGAGATCAATAAAGCCGGGAGCTACAACCAGTCCGCTTACATTAATGATTTCTTTTCCTTGCAAGGGTTCGCTGCTGATCTGTGCAATGCGGTTGTTTACGATGCCAACATTTTTGATAGCATCCAGTTTTGTTTCAGGATCAATGACACGACCACCCTTAAGCACAACATCATACATAATGTTTGATTGGGTAAAAGTCGTTAGAGACAATACGATACAAATCGCAGTGAATATTTTTTTCATTTTGTTATTTTTTACTATTTAATGAGTCTTTATTTGTCTAAGCGATTATGGTGTCGGTTCTTCAAAGTCTGCCTGCATTATTTTTCAAATAATTTTGCTCCAACATTTCCACTTGCTCCAAATGCTTTTTCACTTTAATAAACTTTAGTAACAGCATAGCCAAAATGACGATGGAAGAGAATACAACAAAAATTGTTTGCCAGCCGAAATGATTACGAAGTAATCCCACCAATGCTGCACCCGCTGCCAGCGCACCGTTAAAAACCGTCATGCAAAAGGTGAACTGCATGGCCGAAATTCGTTTCCAGCATAGTTGCATCGCTAATGCCAGCACACCAATATTGAGCAGCACGATACATATGTTGATGCAGGCAATAAAGCCGATGACAAAAGATTTGTCTTGCCAAAAGGCATTAGAAAACGCCATAATGCCTACAAGTATGGCTGTTACTAAAAGGATGCTCTGTAACATGCGAACGATACCAAACCGGTAAATAATAATTCCTCCTGTTACCATTCCAATTATTCCTCCAATAAGATTGGAAGTGGAGTAAGTTTTTGAATAAAAAACATTATCCCATCCAAGGCTTTTTATAGTAAAAATGGGAAGCAATGTTCTCATGTAATGCACTGCAGCCATTATTATAAAAGTGATGATAACCAGCAACCAGATATTACGTAGCAAGAGGACTTGTTTGAACGACTTGAAAAGTTTACCCCAGCTGTCAATTGCCAATAATGCCGCATCAGGAGAAGTGGCACCGGCACTCCAGGGCAATAATCTTTCACCCTGTCTTTCTCTTAATACTAATGGAACCACCATAAAAAATAGAATGGAAACCGCCATTATTGAAACGGCAAATGAAAAGCCGTAGCTGTTAATGAGCCAACTTCCCAATCCTAACGATAAAGAAGTACCCACAATTTTAGAACCCCACATCAAGCTGTTGGCTTTGCCTTGTTGTTCAAGCGGAACAATATCTATCACTAAACTATCAGTAGCAATATCCTGGAACATGATAAAAATGTGAACAGATACTGCCACGGTAGTAAGCAATGCAACATTGTTTAACGGGTCGGGCACAAAGGATAGTGCCAGTAAGCTGCACATAATACCAAACTGACCAAACAACATCCAGGGTCTTCTTCGCCCCATGGGTAAAAAAGTAAATCGTTCCATGAAAGGGGCTAATAAAATTTTAAGACTAAACGGAATCATTATTACTGCACTATATCCGGCAATCTCTCCGGCACTCTTACCATTCATGGCCATCCATGCAGGGATGGCAAAAATTGTTATGCCTTCCGGAATACCTTGCGAAAAATACAAAACAACAAAAGTGGCATAACGCAGTACAGGATGTTCTGACAGAGGAGGCAGCGCATTTAGCTTTTTGGATGAAACAGTTTCTGTTGAATTCATTTGTTTTGGTTTAATGAAATGCAGCGTTTAAAAATGTTGCAAATACATCATTGATTTATCATCCTGTTTTTGTCACACAAATTTTTGCTATCCAATCAAACGGCGAGTGCTATTTTATTTCAATCAGTACCATATTTATTGCTGCATCTCCAGTTGCAGAAAAAATCAAATATGGTACCTGGTTTTCCGTATAAATATTTTACTGCCTTATCATTGTTAAGAGCCCGGCCCTTTTATTTTTTTACAAATAACTCAACCACCATTTTTCTTTATGACTTGTTTTATACTTATCATATCGTTTACATAACGGATACAACGCAATAACCACTGCCAGCCATACAGCATACACTACCCATAGATTATATCCTTCGCCGGGAGCTACGAATAGGAAAGGAAATTTCTCTCCTACATTTTGTGCATCTTCCAGGGTATGGCCACGGGCAAAAAAACAAATGGCTGCCAACAAGTGAATAAGATAGATATGCAGGATATAATAGAAGAAAGCCGTTCTGCCAAATACAACCATTGCATTGGTAAAACTGTTTTTAATTTTCTCCATATACGCCAGTAGTAATAAAGCCGGACCAATGGTGATGCAGAGGTACAATAAGGAAGGAGGGTATTTATCTACATTTATAAAAGAAAGGAATGTGTAGAATCCGTTTTTCTGTGTGGTCCAATCTACCGGATCGCCATATACATTGGAGAATCGAAGAGCTATAAAAAATACGATCAATCCCAATCCGATACGGGTCAAAATTTTTCTGCGTTGCTCCGAAGAATATGCAGGAGTAAACAATGCCCCGGCACAATAGCCAAGCATCATTACACCTGTCCATGCGGGAAAAGGATAGACCAGAAAGGCGAAGCGATTGGGTGAAAATTCATAAGGTCTAAATACGCCGTGATGCAACAGATCCCAGGCAAAGCTGGCTTGAAAACCCGGAGCCGCTTCCGGAATGTCTAATAAGTTATGACCGGCGACAATAATAGCACCGAGTATAAATATAACTTTATATGGAAGCCTGATGAGCATCATCAACCCCAGCATTACCATACTGATACCAATGGCCCAGATAACCTGGAAAGCAATGAAATTATAGAAAGGATTGAATGTCCATGCAAAAGTGATGATCACCCATTCAGCAATTATTAACCACAAACCCCGCTTGAGTAAAAAGATGCCAAGTTCTTTTTTTGTTTTACGTAAACTCTGTAAGTAAATCGAAGTGCCTGATAAAAAAACAAAGATGGGTGCACAAAAATGTGTGATCCACCGGGTGAAATATAAGGCAGGAGTGGTGGTAGCCAGGTTCAACGGATCATCGAGATTAGCACCAATATGAAAATAATCTCTTGTATGATCGAGTGCCATTATCACCATGGCAATTCCCCGGATGATATCAATGGATTCGATTCGTTTTTTGTTGGTGGTTAATGAAGCTTCCATCATTTAATTTTATTTCAAATGATATTTTTCTTTTAGGTATTCAACCAGTTTTCGGGAACTCACTAACAAATCTTCTTCTAATGGTACGATAGAACGGGTGCTGCCATTCAGGTAAACAATATAAACAC
>LNFM01010511.1_pt1 | contig 12997 bp, 7 predicted proteins | sample 596031 | NCBI WGS metagenome assembly LNFM01 (sample SAMN04254537, study PRJNA301005) | activated carbon metagenome | isolation source: dual media filters at the Ann Arbor, Michigan drinking water treatment plant | place: USA: Ann Arbor
GCTTGGCACCGTGGCCGCGTTCCAGCAGGTCACGGTGCGCGCCCAGGTGGATGGTCGGCTCGACGCGGTGCTCTTCACCGAAGGGCAACCGGTCAAGGCGGGCGACGTCATCGCGCAGATCGATCCGCGGCCGTTCCAGGTGCAGCTGCATCAGGCGCAGGGCGCGCTCGCTCGCGACCGGGCTCAGCTCACCACGGCCAAGAAGAACTTCGAGCGGTATCAGGGGCTGGTCTCGCAGAAGCTCGTCGCGCAGCAGCAGCTCGACGAGATCAGCGCCCAGGTCGGACAGTTCGAGGGCGCCATCAAGATCGATCAGGCGCAGGTCGAGGCCGCGCAACTCCAGCTCGACTTCGCGCGGATCAAGTCGCCCCTGACGGGCGTGACCGGCGTGCGTCTCGTCGATGCCGGCAACATCGTGAAGGCGAGTGACCCGAACGGAATCGTCGTCGTCACCCAGGTCGACCCCGCCGCCATCTTCTTCACCGTGCCGCAGGACAAGCTGCAGCCCGTGGCCATGGCGATGGCGAAGGGCGAGGTGAAGGTCGAGATCTGGAATCGCGACGGCACGCAGCAGCTCGCGCTCGGCACGGTCGCGGTGCTCGACAACCAGGTCAACCAGGCGACGGGCACGCTGCGCCTGAAGGCGTTCGCTCCGAATCCCGACCGCGTGCTCTGGCCGAACGCGTTCGTGAAGGCGCGGATGCTCGTCGAGACCCGCGAGAACGCGCTCGTCGTTCCCGTGGTCGCCGTGCAGCGTGGCCCGCAGGGCACGTACGTCTACGTCGTCACGTCCGAGAAGACCGCGGAGATGCGGCCCGTCACGGTCGCGCTGCAGACGGGCGAGCTCGCGCTGATCGACAGGGGCCTCACCGGCGGCGAGCAGGTCATCGTCGAGGGGCAGAACCAGATCCGGCCCGGGGGCCGCGTGGAGCCGACCAAGCCTCCCGCGCGCGGCAGTGGCTCGTCGGCGAGCGCGAACGCGGGTAGTGCCGCTGCCGGCAGCGGCTCCGCTGGTCCGGTCACGAAGAGGTAGCCCGTGTCGATCTCCGAGCCGTTCATCCGCCGGCCGGTCGCGACCACGCTCCTCGTGATCGGCCTCCTGCTCGCGGGGATCACCGGTTATCGCCAGCTCCCCGTCGCCGCCCTCCCGCAGGTCGACTATCCGACCATCGTCGTCACGACCCAGCTCCCCGGGGCGAGCGCCGAGACGATGGCCAGCGCCGTCACCACACCCCTCGAGCGCCAGTTCGGTCAGGTGCCATCGCTCACCCAGATGACGTCGGTCTCGAGCTTCGGCAGCTCGCAGATCACGCTGCAGTTCGAGCTCGATCGCGACATCGATGCAGCCGAGCAAGACGTGCAGGCGGCGATCAATGCCGCGAGCAATCTCCTGCCGGCCACGCTGCCTGCGCCGCCGACGTACGCGAAGAGTAATCCCGCCGATCAGCCGATCCTGACGCTCTCGGTGAGCAGCGATACGTTGCCGCCGAGCGCGGTCAGCGACTTCGCCGACTCCGTGCTCGCCCAGAAGGTCTCGCAGGTCTCGGGCGTCGGCATCGTGACGATGGGTGGTGGGCAAAAGCCGGCCGTGCGCGTGCAGGTCGATCCGGCCGCTCTCGCGGGCACGGGCCTCACGCTCGAGGACGTCCGCACCGCCATCGCCGCGGCCAACGTGAACCAGCCAAAGGGCAACGTCGATGGTCCACGCCAGGACTGGGCCATCGCCACGAATGATCAGCTCGCCGACGCGGCCAGCTTCAAGCCGCTCGTCATCGCCTACAAGGACGGCGCGCCGCTGCGCCTCGTCGACATCGCCGACGTGATCGACAGCGTCGAGAACTCGCAGCTCGCGGGCTGGACGGGCGTGGCCGGCGGCGGGGTGAAGCGCGCCGTGATCGTGAACGTCCAGCGCCAGCCCGGGGCCAACATCATCGAGGTCACCGACAACATCAAGGCGCTGCTCCCCCGCCTGCGCGCGTCCATGCCCCAGGCGATCGACGTGGAGGTCATCGCGGATCGCACCGTCACCGTCCGCGCCTCCGTGCACGAGGTGCAGTTCACGCTCGTCCTGACCATCGGCCTCGTCGTCGGCGTCATCTTCCTGTTTCTCGGGAGCATCCGCGCCACCGTGATCCCTGGCGTCGCCGTGCCCCTCGCATTGATCGGCACGTTCGGCGTGATGAAGCTCGTCGGCTACAGCCTGAACAACCTGTCGCTGATGGCGCTCACCATCTCGACGGGGTTCGTCGTCGACGACGCGATCGTCATGGTCGAGAACATCGCGCGGTTCATCGAAGAGGGGGAGAAGCCGTTCGAGGCAGCGCTGAAGGGCGCGAAGCAGATCGGCTTCACCATCATCTCGCTCACCGTGTCGCTGATCGCGGTGTTGATCCCGCTGCTCTTCATGGGGGGGCTCGTCGGTCGGCTGTTTCGCGAATTCGCCGTCACCCTCGCGATCGCGATCGCCATCTCGGCCGTGCTGTCCCTCACGCTCACCGCGATGATGTCGGCGTGGATCCTGCGGCCACACTCCGAGCTGAAGCCGGGCATCCTCGCGCGGACCTTCGACGCGGGCTTCGACGTCGTCGCCCGGTTCTACGAGCGATCGCTCGCCGTGGTCCTCGAGCACCGCGTCACGACGCTCCTGGTCACGCTCTCCACCGCCGGCTTCACCGCCGTCCTCGCGATCGCGGTGCCCAAGGGCTTCTTCCCGCAGGAAGACACGGGGATGATCCAGGGGGTCACCGAGGCCGCGCCCGACATCGCCTTCGACGCGATGGCCGAGCATCAGGCCGCGATCGCGGAGCTGCTCCTCGCGGATCCGGACGTCGCCACGGTCTCGGCCGCCATCGGCGCCGACGGCACGAACCCGGCCGCCAATGTCGGTCGCTTCGCCGTTGCCCTCGTGCCACTCGAGCAGCGCGAGGCGTCGGTCCAGGCGGTCATCGCCCGGCTGAACGAGAAGATCGCGAAGCTCACCGGCATCACCGTGTTCATGCAACCGGTGCAGGACCTCCAGATCGATGCCCGCATCAGCCGCACGCAGTACCAGTACACCCTCGAAGATCCCGATCCAGCCGTGCTCGACGAGTTCGCGCCGCGCCTCGCCGCCGAGATGCGCAAGCTGCCCGAGCTCCGCGACGTGGCCTCGGACCAGCAGGGCAAGGGCCTCCAGCTCCACATCGAGGTCGACCGCGATACCGCTTCGCGCCTCGGGGTGAACGCGCGGGTTCTCGACGACACGTTGTACGACGCGTTCGGGCAGCGCATCGTCTCCACGACGTTCACGCAGCTGAACCAGTACCGCATCATCCTCGAGGTCCGCCCGCAGGACCGCGAGTCGGCCGATGCACTCGATCGCATCTTCGTTCGCTCCAGCACCGGTCAGGCGGTGCAGCTCTCGCAGCTCGCACGCATCGAGACGCGGCCCGCTCCCCTCGCCGTCGTTCACCAGGGCCAGTTCCCGGCGGTGACGCTCTCCTTCAATACCGCGCCGGGGGTGTCGCTCGGCGCGGCGATCGCCGCCATCCGCACCGTGTCCGCCCGCCTCGACCCGCCGCCCACGATGCGCGCGGAGTTCACCGGGGCCGCGCAGGCGTTTCAGGAGTCCCTCGGTTCGACCCCGTTCCTGATCCTCGCCGCGCTCATCACGGTCTACATCGTCCTCGGCGTGCTCTACGAGAGCTACATCCATCCCGTCACCATCCTCTCCACGCTGCCGTCGGCCGGCGTCGGCGCGATCCTCGCGCTCGTCCTCACGAACCATCCGTTCGATGTCATCGCGCTGATCGGGGTCGTGCTCCTGATCGGTATCGTGCAGAAGAACGCGATCATGATGATCGACTTCGCCCTCGAGGCGGAGCGCGACGAGGGGCTCAGCCCCGTCCTCGCCATCGCCAAGGCGTGCAAGCTGCGCTTTCGCCCGATCATGATGACGACGATGGCGGCGCTGCTCGGCGCGTTGCCGCTCGCGTTCGGGAGCGGTCACGGCTCGGAGCTGCGTCGCCCGCTCGGCATCACTATCGTCGGTGGCCTGCTGCTGTCGCAGGTGCTCACGCTCTACACGACGCCCGTCATCTACCTGTACATGGGAAAGCTGTCGCGGAAGAAGCAACCGGTCCACCCTGTCGCCGAGGCGCCGTGAACATCTCGGCGCCGTTCATCCGCCGGCCGATCGCGACGTCACTCCTCGCGCTCGCGATCCTCCTCGCTGGCGCCGCCGCGTTCACGAAGCTGCCGGTCGCGCCGCTGCCGCACGTCGACATCCCGACGATCAGCATCAGCGCGAACCTGCCGGGCGCGAGCCCGAACACGATGGCCACCGCCGTCGCCATGCCCCTCGAGCGTCGCTTTGGTCGCATCGCCGGGGTCACCGAGATCACCTCGGAGAGCTCGCTCGGTCGTACCGAGATCACGGTGCAGTTCGATCTCGACAAGAGCGTCGAGACGGCCGCTCGCGAGGTCCAGGCCGCGATCCAGGCCGCCGGCGGGGACCTCCCTCCGAACCTGCCGTCGCGTCCGAGCTACCGCAAGGTGAACCCGAGCGACGCCCCGATCCTCATCCTCGCGCTGCGCAGCAAGACCATGGAGCTGTCCAAGGTCTACGAGTGGGCCAACACCGTCTTCGCGCAGAAGATCGCGCAGGTGCCGGGCGTGGGGCAGGTGGGAGTCGGCGGCGGCGTGCAACCCGCGGTGCGCGTGCGCGTCGACCCGGCTCACCTCGCGGGCATGGGGCTGTCACTCGAGGATGTCCGCGTGGCGATGGGGGCGGCGACAGCCAACCAGCCGAAGGGCAGCGTCGGCAACGTCCAGACGCAAGCGATCAGCACGAACGACCAGCTCACCGATGCGGCGGCGTGGCAGAACCTGATCATTCGCTGGATCCCGCCGGCGGAGGGCTCGCAGAACTTTCCCGAGATCATCCGGCTCGGAGACATCGCGACCGTGACCGACGACGTGGAGAACCACCGGGTCGCGGGGTGGTTCGACGGCGAGCGCTCGATCTCGATCCAGGTGCGACGGCAACCGGGCGCCAACATCCTCGAGGTCATCGACCGCGTGAAGGCGATCCTGCCCGAGCTCCAGCGAAGCATCCCCCCGGGCATCGAGGTGTCGGTCGCGATCGACCGCGCCACCACGATTCGCGCCTCCGTGCACGAGGTCGAGCTGACCCTCGTCGTCTCGATCATCCTGGTGATCGTCGTCGTGTTCGTGTTCCTGCGGTCGCTACGCGCGACGGCGATTCCCGCGGCCGCTGTACCGCTGTCGCTCGTGGCGACCTTCGGGGTGATGTACGTCCTCGACTACAGCCTCGACAACCTGTCGCTCATGGCGCTCGTCATCTCGACGGGCTTCGTGGTCGATGACGCCATCGTGGTGACCGAGAACGTCGCGCGCCTGATCGAGGAGGGGATGGCGCCCCGCGCGGCCGCGCTCAAGGGGGCCAAGCAGATCGGGTTCACCATCGTGAGCATCACGGTGTCGCTGCTCGCCGTGTTCATCCCCATCCTCTTCATGGGCGGCGCGATCGGACGCCTCTTTCGCGAATTCGCGGTCGTGCTCGCGGTCTCGATCACCATCTCCGCGGTCATCTCCCTGACGCTCACACCCATGATGTGCGCCATGCTCCTGCGGCCGCACGGCGAGACGAAGCCGGGCCTCGTGGCGCGCTTCCTCGAGCGCAGCGTCGACCTGCTCGTGCGCGCGTACGCGGCGTCGCTGCGGGCCGTACTCCGCCACCGCTGGATCACGGGCACCGCGTGGATCGCGACCATCGCCGCCACGGTGCTGCTCTACCAGAAGCTGCCCTCGGGCCTCTTCCCGCAGCAGGACACCGGCATGCTGAGCGGCGCCTCGCAGGGGCCTCAGGACATCTCCTTCGAGGCCATGAAGGCGAAGCAGAAGGCGCTGATCGATGTCGTCCGCGCGGACCCGGACGTGGCGCACATCAACGCGAACGTCGGCGGCTTCGGCTCCACCACCCAGAACACCGCGCGCATGTTCATCCAGCTGCGCGACAAGCCCGCGCGCACCGCGAGCGCCGATCAGGTCATCGCGCGGCTGCGCCCGAAGCTCGCGAAGGTGGGAGGCGTGCAGCTCTTTCTGCAGAGCGTGCAAGACGTGCGGATCGGTGGGCGAATCTCGCGCACCCAGTACCAGTACACGCTCGAGAGCGCGAACCTCGCCGACCTCGTGGAATGGGGCCAGAAGGCGACGGCGGCCCTGAAGAAGCTGCCCGAGCTGAAGGACGTCGTCAGCGACCTCCAGACGGCCGGCCTCCAGCTCGATGTCATCGTCGATCGCGACTCGGCCGCCCGCTACGGCATCACGATGTCCCAGATCGACCAGACCCTCTACGACGCCTTCGGTCAGCGGCAGGTCGCCACGTTCTTCACCCAGGTGAACCAGTACCGCGTCGTCCTCGAGGCCGGGCCCGAAGTGGGGGCCGGTCCCGAGGCGCTCGACAGGATCTTCGTGACGTCATCGACCGGCGCCCAGGTCCCGCTCACCCAGCTCGTGACGGTCTCCCCGTCGAACGTGGCGCTCTCCGTCAGCCACCAGGGCCAGTTTCCGTCGACCACGATCTCGTTCAATACCAGCCCCGACGTCGCCCTCTCCCAGGCCGTCGCCGCGACCGAACGGGCGATGCTCGAGATCGGCCTCCCGGCCAGCATCCACGGGTCGTTCTCGGGCACGGCGCGCGCGTTCTCGGACTCCGCCGACACCCGCACGATGCTCATCCTCATCGCCCTCGGCGCCGTCTACATCGTCCTCGGCATGCTCTACGAGAGCTACGTCCACCCGATCACGATCCTCTCTACCTTGCCCTCGGCGGGCCTCGGCGCCTTGCTCGCCCTCCTCGTCACCGACAGCGCCCTCGATCTCATCGCGCTCGTCGGGATCATCCTGCTCATCGGCATCGTGAAGAAGAACGCGATCCTCATGATCGACTTCGCCCTCGAGCTCGAGCGCGAGGGCAAGGACGCGGCGACGGCCATCTACGAGGCCAGCGTCCTGCGCTTCCGCCCGATCCTCATGACCACCCTCGCCGCCCTCCTCGGCGCTCTGCCGCTCGCCCTCGGATCGGGCACGGGCTCCGAGCTGCGCCGTCCGCTCGGGGTTGCCATCGTCGGGGGCCTCGCCGTCTCGCAGCTCCTGACCCTGTACACGACCCCCGTCATCTATCTCGCGCTGCATCGCTTCACGCGGAAGCGCAAGGTCGAGGCCGTCGCGGCTAGCTGACGAAGTTCTTCCAGCGGCGCAGGTACTCGACGAACGCGGGCGAGACGGCGCGGGCCTCGAGGTCGCCGGCCGACATGGGCGGCGTGCGCGGTTCCTCGCCGATGCCGACGGTCTTGGGCCAGTCGGGGTTGAGGATGCCCGAGCGGCCGAGCGCGACGACGGTCGCGCCGAGCTCCAGCGCCTTCTCCGCATCGGCGAGCGTCCAGATCTTGCCGGCGGTGAAGACGGCCACCTCGGGCCGGACGGCCGCGCGCACGAGGGGCAGGACGTGCTGGTCGGGGTACTTCGCGGAGTTGCGCGAGATGTCCCACAGCGATGCGTGAATGAAGTCGGCGCCGTCCTCGACGAGCCACTTCGCGACCTGGAGGTTGTCGTCGAGATCCATGCCCTTCGCGTTGCCGAAGTCCTCGAACGAGAGGCGCACGCCGATCGCGAAGCGCGACGATGTCGCGTCCCGGCAGGCCCGCAGGACCTCACGCGTGAGGCGGGCGCGACCGGCCAGATCGCCGCCCCAGCCATCCGTGCGTGGGTTCAACGTGCGCGACAGGAACTGCGACAGGAGGTAGCCGTGGGCGCCGTGGAGCTCGACGCCGTCGAAGCCAGCGCGCTCGGCGCGTGCGGCCGCGGCCGCGAACTGCCCGATCACCCGCGCGATGTCATCCGTCGTGCCCACCCGCGGGGCCACGAAGCCCTTGGTGTCCTCGGTCCAGGTGCTCGCGCTCCACGGTTGTTCGCCCGCCTCCTCGGCGCGGACGCCGCCATGGAACAGCTGGACCATGCGGGCCGCACCGCCCGCGGCCAGCCGGGCCGCCAGGCGCGTGAGGCCGGGAAGACACTCGTCGCGATCGATCGCGAGCTCGCCGGGCCACGCCTTCCCGTCCTTGGCGACGTACGCGGCGCACGTCATGACCGTGCCGAAGCCGCCGTCGGCGCGGCGCGCGAGGAAGTTCAGCTCGGCCTCGCCGAGAAGCCCGTCGGGCTGGGACTGGAGGTTGGTCATCGGCGCGAGGGCGACCCGGTTGGGCAGCACGACACCGGAGGGCAGGGTCAACGGTTGCAACAGCACGCGGCAACGCTACCCCGAATGGCGGCGCGGGCCAGCGCGACGGAACAGGGTCGGCGTTACGCTGCGTGTCCCTGATGAGCAAACGCGACGAGCTCGCCCAGACGTGGAACGCGGCGGGCAGGGCCTACTTCACGAAGTACTCCGATTCGCTGCGACGGCTGTACGCAGGCGAGGAGCTCGAGATCGATGCCGAGGACCCACGCACCGAGGCCGACGGTGACGCGGTGATGGCGGAGGCCCTCGCAATCGCGGCTGAAGGGCGCCCGATCCGCGAGGTGTTCGACCCGGCACATGCGCCCCTGATGGGCTGGATCAAGTCGAACGAAGCTCCCTTGAGCTTCGTCGCGATCATGGGGCCCGACGAGTTGCTGGTTCACCAGGGGGCGGCGTGGCACGACGCCGTCGCGACGTATCACCTGCACGGCACGACCGCGACGCGCCTCGCGGACATCCGCGGCTTCTACCGCACGCGCAACCGCGAGCATCTGGTGGTCGCGCGAGGCGACGGGCTGCACTTCTACAATGCGCGCGACGGCGTGGCCGCTCTGAGTCGCCCCGCGCTGGCCATGCTGCCGTGGCCACCGCTATCGATCTTCGCGCCCGCGGGGATGTCGAAGGAGCAGGCCGCGGAGTTCGCCGAGTCGTTCACCGACACGCGCATCGACGTCGAGAGCCTGCAGATGTCAGACGACGGCACGCGCGTGGTGATGACCGCGTACCGGCAGGGCATCCTCCTCGCCTCCCGTCGGCCCGGCGAGCCGCCGTGGCAGCTGCTCTGGCCGAGCGTGACGCCGCCGTTCGGAGACCCGGCCTCCGAATACGTGCGCGCCGGGGACATGACCCACGCCGCCATCTCGCGCGACGGCACGCGCCTCGCCTTCGGTTCGCAGGACACGGCGCACTACACGGCGACCGTCGACGATGGGGGCCAGGTGCACTGGTACGCGACGATCGGCAACCTGAGCGAGTACCCGCATCACGCCGCCTTCTCCGACAGCGGCAAGGCCGTGCTCTTCAACTCGTGCCACTTCTACAATGGCGCGTCGGTGACGTTCGCGTGGACCGGTAACGCCGGCGTCGACCTCGAGCCCTACGAGGTGCACCCGCAGGCTCCGTGCATCGACAACAGCTTGCGTGTGTACGCGTCCTCGTTCCTGCCCACGGATGTGTCCTCCGCGATCATCGGCGCCGCCGCCCAGGGCGGCACCTTCGCGCTCGCCGGCGCGGGCATCATGCGCTTCTACGTCGGGGGCGTCGGCCTGCGCGGCGCCCAGGGCGCCCAGGGCTTCGGCTCCTCCGCCTCCGCGATGGACTACGACCCCGAGCTCCAGCGCATGGCGCTGTCGACCTACGCCGGCTACGTGCACGTCTACGATCCTCTCACCGAGGAAGATCCGGGTCGCATCGATGGCTGGCGGGCCCGCAAAGAGGTCGCGCGCTGGGCCCTGTGGCCGCGTCTGCCGTCGGGGCCCATCCGCTGGTAGGGTCGGCCCCGATGTCGCTACGAGCTGTGATCGCGTTCGTACGACTCGGGCGGCCGCTGTTCCTGGGCGGTGGGTTCCTGATGTTCGCGCTCGGCGCCGCGCTCGCGCGGTGGCAGGGCGTCCTGATCAACGGTCGCCGCTACGTCCTCGGGCAGCTCGTCGTGACGCTGTTCCAGCTCATGACGCACTACGCGAACGACTACTTCGACTTCGAGGCGGATCGCGCGAACACCACGCCCACCCGCTGGTCGGGAGGCAGTCGCGTGCTCGTCGCCGACGAGCTCCCGCGCTGGGTCGCGCTCGCGGCGGCCATCGTGCTCGCGGTGCTGGGGGGGATCGCGGCGGTACTGCTGGCTCTCGACGCACCGCGCGCGACGCCGCTCATCATCGGCGCCATCGCCGTGCTCGCGTGGGAGTACAGCGCGCCGCCGCTGCGCCTCTGCGCGACGGGCCTCGGCGAGCTCACGACGGCGATCGTCGTCACGATGCTGGTGCCGGGGCTCGGCTACTACCTCCAGGCGGGGCGCGCCCATCCGATGCTCGCGCTCCTGCTCGTGCCACCGGTGATGCTACAGCTCGCGATGCTGCTCGCGATCGAGTTCCCCGACGCGGCCGGCGACGCCGCCACCGGTAAGCGCACCCTCGTCGTTCGCCTCGGGGCCCGCACGGCCGCGCAGCTCTACGCCGCGCTCACGGTCGGCGCGTTCGCCTGGTTGCCGATGGCCTTCGTGCTCGGTTTGAAGGGGCACGTCGCGCTCTTCACGGCCATCCCGCTTCCGCTCGCGATCTGGCGGCTGATGAAGCTCGAGGACTACGCGAACCCGGCCGCCCACGAGCGCATGACCTTCGCCGCCGTCGCGCTCCTCATCGCCACGCCCGCCTGCACGCTCGCCGCCCTCCTCTGACCCGCTGTGGAGGGGCTTAGAGCACGACGGGCGGCTCGCCCTCCGGCACGGGCTGCGGATCGGTCGGCTCCGACGACGGGCAGCTCGGCGCGGCGTACCCGATCTCGAGGTTGCCGACGCCGTGGAGCTCGCGGACCGTCAGCGCGCCGCGGATCTGCGTGTTGCCGACGTAGGTGATGTCAGCCTTTGGGGCGTAGATGGCGCCGTTGAAGATCTGGTTGCCGACGTTCAGCGTGGCCTCCTCGCTGCCGCCGATGTAGAGCCGGAACTGAGAGGGCTCCCACTTGTTGCCGAGATCGACGTGGCCGATCGTCTTCACCGACCCGGAGACGTACATGTCGAGCGAGGCTCCCGGCTCGAGGTGAACCCAGGCGGCGCCGACATGAACGAGGTCGCCATCGAGGTAGAGCTCGACCGCGCCGTCGATCGACAGGCCCGTGGCGCCGATCGCCGCGAGGTCCGTCAGGTAGTACTTGCCGGCGGTCAGCTTGATCGCGGTGGCGCCGAGGTTGCGCACCGACGTCGGGACTCCCTTCGCAGCGTTGTCGTTCGCGACTTTCGCGGCCGCGACCGCCCCTGCTACGTCGAGGATCTGATCGTCGGCACACCCGCACGCCGGCTCGGCCACGGGCTGATAGGCGACCTCGCGGCCCGCCTCCATGTACCCGATGAAGGAGTTCTGGCCGCCGACCCCGAGGTCCTGCGAAACGCTCAGCCGCCCGAACCCCTTGAGGTCGCCTCCGGCATGGAGGCTTCCGCCGACCTCGATGTTGCCAGTGTTGTCGACGGTGCCGGCGCTCTGGAGGTTGCCGGTGACCTCGAGGTTCCCGATGGCGTCGAGACCGCCGTGCGGCTTGAGGTCGCCGCGCACCTGGAAGTTGTTGATGGCCTTCGTCGCGCCCATCACCACGAGGGATGCGTTGTCTTGCTCGCGGCTCTTGCCCACCACGAGGTTGCCGACGTCCTTGAAGTCGCCGCACACGCATACCGATTCGGCGAACACGGCCGTCGCATCACAGGATGCCGCTTGTTGCTGTGAGCCCGTGTCAGTCGCACAGGCCGGAGCAGCGAGCAGAAGGGAGGCTACGAGGACACGCTTCATGAGCGTTATCGAATTGCACTGCGCGTGCCCTCCTACGTCCGTGTTGTTGCACAACTGACGGGTAGTCAACAGGAGGGTGCACGCCTCAGCCGCGGTGTCCACGCACTCCATTGTGCAAGCGCCCTGTAGTGCGGCCCACGTCCCTTGCAGCGCCCGCAGACCGGCATAGACTGCCCGCCATGCGTGGCAATGCCGAAGTCCTGGCGCTCCTGAACTCGATGCTCGCCAGCGAGCTAACCGCCGCTGACCAGTATCTGCTGCACGCTGACATGGCCAAGAACTGGGGCTTCCTGAAGCTCGGGGAGCGTCTGCACGAGGAGTCGCTCGGCGAGCGCCGGCACGCCCAGCTCCTGATCGAACGGATCCTCTTTCTCGATAGCGTGCCGACCATGGTCCGCCACGCGGTCACCCCCCGCGACTCCGTGAAGGCCCAGCTCGAGCACCTCCTGGAGACCGAATACGAGGCCATCGCCGGCTACAACCAGGCCGTCGAGGCGTCCCGCGCGGCCGGCGACAACGCCTCCGCCGACCTCTTCACCCAGATCCTCAACGACGAGCAGGGCGATACCGAGTGGATCGAGTCCCAGCTCAAGCTGATGAAGCAGGTGGGCGAGGGCAACTACCTCGCCCAGCAGCTCTAGGCAGCACCTCGTGCCCAGGTCCTGATCGTACGACCCCAGGCTCGACCGCTCCGGGCTTGCTGGCTGGTGATAGTTTCGCGACCCATGGCTGCGGAACAATCCGACGCGACGGTGCGACACGAGGACGGTCGCGTCGAGCTGCGTGACCCCGAGGCGCTCGCGAGCTCGCCGCTCTACAGCGAGGACCTGGCGCCCGTCGCCGTCGCCAATCGCACGTGGAACACCTGGGACTACGCCGCGCTGTGGATCTCCATGGCCCACTGCATCCCGACCTACACGATGGCGTCGGGCCTCGTCGACAAGGGGATGGCGTGGTGGCAAGCGCTTCTGACCATCGCCCTCGGCAACATCATCGTCCTCGCCCCGATCCTCCTGAACAGCCACCCTGGCACCAAGTACGGCATCCCGTTCCCCGTGTTCGCCCGGGCGGCGTACGGCACCATCGGCGCGAACCTCCCGGCACTCATGCGCGCGGTGATCGCGTGTGGCTGGTTCGGGATCAACGCGTGGATCGGCGGCGCGGCGCTCCAGACGTTCGCGACGAAGCTCGTCCCCGG
>LNFM01010512.1_pt1 | contig 12997 bp, 12 predicted proteins | sample 596031 | NCBI WGS metagenome assembly LNFM01 (sample SAMN04254537, study PRJNA301005) | activated carbon metagenome | isolation source: dual media filters at the Ann Arbor, Michigan drinking water treatment plant | place: USA: Ann Arbor
ACCAGGTGATGCGATGCATGTGCGGCATGAAGGCGTCGTCATACAGGTTCGAGTAATGCTCCTCGACTTTCTGGATGACGCTGAAGATCCCGGCCGGCGTCTCGCGTCCCTTCGAGCCGCTCGACACCGGCGCCCGCAGGATCCATCCCTTGGCGTCGTAGACGGTGATGCGCTGGCTGCGGAGCGAAACGATCGCCAAGACCGGCTCGCCGGCGTTGCGCGACTGAACGGACTCCATCGCGCGTTCGCTCGCGCCGCCTCTGGCGGCGGCATGATCCCCCGCCGCGATCAGCGCCGTCAAAGCTGCAACGGCAAGACAGGCGAGCCGCAGCCTTCCCTGCCTGCACTTCGGACTCGTACCCCAAGACGTCATGCGCGCCGCAACCGAAGGGATCAACACCAACTTGTGGATTCGAAATGTAACGCCATTCGGTCGGCGTTGCCAACCTGGAACCGCGCAAACGATGATGCACTGCGGCGCTAGCGCGATTGCGATTGCGATGCCGCCTGGATCGCGTTCCAGATGCGGGAGGGCGTTGCGGGCATGTCGATATGTCGCACGCCAAGCGGTACCAGCGCGTTCATCACGGCGTTCATGATCGTCGCGGGCGCGGCGATGGCGCCGGCCTGACCGCTTCCCTTGACGCCGAGCCGGTTCGCGCGGCTCGGAAAATCAGGCGTCAGGCTGCCCTCGAACGAGGGAAGATCGTCCGCGCGCGGCAGCGCATAATCCATCAGCGAACCGGAGAGGATCTGGCCCGTGTCCTGATCGAACAGCACCTGCTCGAACAGCGCCTGGCCGATACCCTGTACGACGCCGCCGTGGACTTGTCCGAGTGTCAGGCGCGGATCCAGCAGGCGGCCGTAGTCGTCGAAGATGACGTAACGGTCGAGCTTCACTTCGCCGGTCGCCGGATCGATCTCGACTTCGGCCACATGGCAACCGTTGGGGAAAGTGTAGCGGTCGCAGAGATGCGTGGCCTTGTGCGCAAGACCCGGCGCGGCATCGTCGCCGGGCGACTGCCAGGAGGCGCGCGCTACCTCGTCCAGGCTGATCTCCTGGCCGGTCGCGGCAACGCGCAGCATACCGGCTTCGTAATGAATCGCATCGGGACCTGCCTGCAGCAGCCGCGCGGCGAGCCGCCGCGCATTCTCGATCAGGCCTTCCGCCGCCATCAGCAGCGCCGTGCCGCCCTGGTGCATCGAGCGCGCCCCGCCATGGCCGCCGCCGGAGTCGAGTTCGTCGGTGTCGCCTTGCCGAAACCGAAACCGCTCCAGCGGCAGGCCAAGCGCATCGGCCGCGATCTGCGCGTAGGTCGTCTCGTGGCCCTGGCCGTTGGAATGGGTGCCGACCTTCAGGTCGATCAGGCCGTCCTCGCCGCAACGCACTTCCGCCACTTCGTTGGGCGTGCCGCGCGCCGTTTCGAGAAAGCAGGCATAGCCGAGGCCGCGCAGCCTGCTCCGCTTGCGTGAGCTCTTCCGCCGCGCGTCGAACCCTGCGGCCGCCGCCACCGCGTGATCGATCGCATGCCCAAAACTGCCCTGCTCGACCGTCAGCCCCATCGCACTTGCATGAGGAAAACTACGAAAGATGTTCTTGCGCCGCAGTTTCAACGCATCCATCCCGAGTTGGTCGGCGGCGATGTCGATGCAGCGCTCGATCAGGTAATTCGCCTCGGGCTTGCCGGCGCCGCGATAGGCGTCGACCGGCGTCGTGTTGGTGAACACGCCGCGCGTCTGAAACGCGATCAGCGGGATGTCGTAGACGCCGCCCATTGCGCTTGCCATCGCCATCGTCGGCACGACCGGCGCCACCGTCGAGACGTAGGCGCCGAGATTGGCGAGGACGTTTGTTTCAAGCGCCAGGAAACGGCCGCTGCGATCCAGCGCCAGCCGGGCACGGACGATGCTGTCTCGGCCATGCGCGGAGCCGACAAAGTCCTCGCCGCGGTCGCCGATCCACATCACCTGCCGGCCGAGGCGGCGTGCCGCCCACAGCACCAGCACCAGTTCCGGATAGAGGACGTTCTTCATCCCGAAGCCGCCGCCGACATCGGGAATGCTGACGCGAAGCTTGTCGCGGGCGATGTAAAACACGGCATCGGCGAGCGGGTCGCGGATGCCGTGCGCGCCGGCGGCCGAAGCCATCAGGTGCAGGCGGCCACTCGCGGCATCGTACTCGCCGATCGCACCGCGGGTCTCCATCGGCGCGGCGACAACGCGGTTGTTGACCAGTTCGCATTCCACGACATGCGCGGCGCCGCGGATCGCGGCTTCCACCGGCTCGATGCCGCCGCGGTTGAACTGGAACGCGATGTTATCCTTTGCCTCTGGCCAGATTTGCGGTGCGCCGGGCAGAACCGCGTCCGCGATCGAGACAACCGGCGGCAGCGGATCGTATTCGACGATGACGGCCTCGGCAGCGTTGCGTGCGCTCACAGCGCTGTCCGCCACCACAAATGCCACGGGCTCGCCGACATAGCGCGCCACGTCGCGTGCCAGCGCGCGACAGGGCGGCACCACCAGCGGCGAGGTCATCGGAATACTCGTCACCGAACAGGGCAGCGGGCCGATATTGTCGGAAGCGAGTTCTGCCTCCGTGAACACGCCCGCGACGCCTGGCATCCGGCGCGCCGCATCGACGTCGAGCGCGACAATGCGCGCATGCGCATGGGTCGAGCGCACGACGGCGCCATGAAGCGCGTTCGGCGCCACGAGATCGGCGATGTAACGCCCGCGCCCCTGCACGAAGCGCGCATCTTCAAGACGGTTGAGGCTGCGCCCCAGCAATGGCTCGGTCATGCCGGAATGTATGGAACCAGTCGGCAGCAAAGGCAACGCCAGCGTTGCCGCGCCCGGCGTCGAGCGCGCCCGGTTCAGTACGCGTCAGACCTGATACGCACCGCCGACGATCTAGCGCCCCACGTCGCCTTACGCGACGTCGGCCTGTACGCTCGGCGTCTCCTCGGCGATCAGCGCGTCGAGATCGATGATCTGCGGATCGTCGGGTTGCAGTTCACCCTGGAGGCCGTTGCTGCCATGGAGGTGCATCAGGGTCTGCACGCGCCGGGCATTGAGATGGTCGACATGCTGATGAGCAAGCGCTGCGGGCAGCAACGCCTTCGGCAGCCCGACCAGCGCGAAGGCCGGGACTCGGCGCACCTCAGTGCCTTCCTTCCAGCGCAGCGGATGCAGGGTGTAGATCAATTGCCGGTCGATCTCCATCAGCGGCAGCTGATCCGATTCAGATAGCGCAGGTGCGGCGACATTGACGTTGCCCGCACGTGTGCGAACCGCGGCGGAGCGCAACTCCCAGCATATCAAGTCGGTTGCCGAGAGAACCTCGCGGCGCACCGCGTCCACGCTGGTGGAGAACCGGGTTGCTTCCGGTATCGACATCGAACTCTTGGTGACCGCGTCGATCAGCGCCGCGGCGCCGGCGCCAAATCCGGGCGCGGCCCGTTCGATGGCCGCGGCCATCGCCTCGATCTCGTCAGCGACGGCATCGCGGTCGCGCTGCGCCTTCGCGTCGGTCAAAGCCCGTTCCGCGGAGCCGACCTGCTCGTCGAACTCCGCCAATGCGGCACGCAGCGATTTGGCGCGGTCCTCGACCACGCGCATGCTGGCTTCCGCCCGATCGAGCCGGGAAGCGGCGGCGCCCGCCACCGCGAGTTGCTCGGCCGCGGTACGCTTCTCCGCAAGTTCCGCTTCGGTGAAGCTCAGCCGGTCGGCCAGTTTCTGCCGGGCCGCCAGCTTTTCCTTCAGTGCATTCTCGAAGCGCTCAATTGGGCCAAGCTCGCGCTTGAAAAATGCCATGGCAATCTCCTCGCTAATAGCGATCATCTGCCGAATCAGCTGACAGATTCTGTGCGAGCGAGCGGTAGTTGGCAACTTGGATAAGATTGCGGCCGTAATCTGGTACGCGCCTAACGTGGGGGACGCCGTCAGGCGAAAACCCCAGGCTCCGGGCAATTGGTCAACCGGGCGGGTACGCCGACCGCGGTGCACCCACCAGGCACGTCGTGCTCGACCACCGCGCCCGCGCCGATCTTGGCGAAGTCGCCGACGCAGACATCGCCCACGATTGTCGCCTCCGAACTGAGCAGGACTCCCCGGCCAATCCGCGGCGCCCGGTCAGGTTCCGACGGGTTCCGGCCGATCGTGACGTTCTGCAGGATCGTCACCTCGTCGCCCACGACAGCAAATGCGCCGATGATGATGCCGGTGGCATGATCGAGGAATACCGAAGTACCGATCGAAGCGGACGGATGGATGCTCACCTGAAGCCGATCGGACGACAGGCTTTGCAGCAGCAGCGCCAGATCGGTGCGCCCCTGGCGCCACAGCCGGTTCGAGACGCGCCAGGCTTGCAGGGCGACGTAGCCCTTGAAGTTCAGGAGCGGCGGCAGCAATCCCCTCGTCGCGGGATCGTGCACGGCAATGCCTTGCAGGTCGCGGCTCGCCGCCTCGACCAGATCGGGCGAGACCGCAAATTCCTCGCGGGCAATGCGCGCCAAACGCTGGCGTTCGTCAGCGCTTTTCCCCAACCGCTCGCCGATCTGGTGAGAGACTGCACCGGTGAGATCGGCATGATCGAAAATCGCGGCGGCCAGCGAGGCGCCGAACACCGGATCGCGCGCGACAACGTTTTCTGCTTCGCGCCGGATCATCAACCAAAGCTCGTCGGCCGTTGCGGTTGCGCTGTAGATCATGACTCGGTGCCTCGTTGGCGTCTGGACTCAATATAGACTGCGCGCGGACGACCGCCAGCGTGGCTCACAAAAACGAACCGCCCACCTGCTTTCGCGGATGGGCGGCTGTCACCGCCGTCAGGCATCATGGGGGCATTACGCCTGCGGCTGAACCTTGGAGACGACTAGCCTTGCGGCGGCTGGTCGTTCGGCGGGGTCGGACGCGGCTTGTGCTGCGCCATGAACTGGTCGAACTCTTCCTTGTCCTTGGCGTGACGCAGGCGATCGAGGAAGCTCCTGAACTCGACCTGCTCTTCTTCGAGCCGTCGCAGCGTTTCCGTGCGGTACTCGTCGAAGGCGCGGTTGCCGCTCGAGGGCGTACCGAAGCCGAAGCCGCCAAAGCCGCCGCGCTCCATGCGGCCGCGCATGCGGTCCATCTTGTACTGCATCCGCTCCATCTTGTTCTGCCAGCGATCCTGGCCACTCCAGCAACCCATTTTTCTGCTCCCTAGTGTGAAAAAGAGAAGGGCAAGTCCGATCGGCCACCAGATGATGAAGCCGAGGATGGTCACGGCAATCCAGCCGGGGTGCCAGGGACTATCCAGCATGCGCGGTCGATAGTTCTCTTCCCTCGGGCCGCGCCAGCGATTGACATCTGCGGTGTAGGCCATTTCCCTCTCCATGACAGCGATCACGCCGTTGTGAATGTAAATAACATTTACATACGTAAACCATCCAGCGGTTTTGTCAAGCGGACGGCTCGCCACGCCCTCGAAAATTATTTTGGCTTGCCCCAGGGGCCGGCAGGCGGGTCGCCGGACGGCGGCACCGGCGGCGGGCCGGGCGGCGTCGCCGCGGGCCGGCGGTCGGTCGGGAAGCCGAGGCCGCGCAGATAGATCAGCACTTCGGCTTCCAGCAGTTCCTCGGGCGACATCGGCAGCTTGCGCCGTGCCGCGTCGCCGCGGCCGAACAGCGACGCCACGCCGTGCGACATCGACCAGATGTGCAGCGCCATCATCATCGCCGGCGGTCGCGGAATGCCGGGCGGCGCCAGCGCCGCAAGCCGTTCGGCCGCAGCGCGGATGATGGCGAACGCTCGCTCGCTCGCGGCCATCAATGTCGGATTGGCATCGACGGGAAGCCCGGATTCGAACATCGCCGAATAGAACGCGGGCTCGTTGCGGGCGAAGGCGAGGTAGGCCTTGCCCACCCGTTCGAACGCGGTGACCGTGTCCGGGCGGCCGTCGTCCCAGGCCTGCGTCAGCAGCGCCTCGAACTGCTCGAAGCCGCGCTGGGCGATCGAGGACAGCAGCTCCTCGCGGTCGCGGAAATGCCGATAGGGCGCGGCGGGGCTGACACCGGCCATTCGCGCCGCGTCGGCGAAGGTGAAACCGGCGGCGCCCTTTTCGGCGATCAGGCCAAGCGCCGCCTGCAGCAGCGCCTCTTTCAGATTGCCGTGGTGATACCCGCGCTCGCCGCGGCCTTGGTCCTTGCGCCAGCTCATGTGAAAGGCTTTTACATGAGCCGCTCGCAAAGGTCACCCGGTTTGAGCGTTCGGGTTTCGCGCGTTCAGGAAGGTTAACGGACCGTCAGGGTCGGAAGCGGCCGCTCAGCGCTTGTGCGCGTTGCCCTTCTGCAGTTCCGCAAAGCCCTCGGCCGCCTGCTGCACTTCCTCGGAGAAGTCGCTCATCTCCTGCACCTGGCGGATTTCGATGATTTCGTTCTCGGAAGCCGGGCACTTGCTGGCCCAGGCGATCGCCTCCTCGCGCGACCTCACGTCGATCATCCAGTAGCCGCCCAGCACTTCCTTGGCCTCGGTGAAGGGACCGTCGGTCACCAGAGGCTTGCCATCGGGGAAGGAAACCCGCGCGCCCATCGACGGCGGGTGCAGCCCGTCGAGCGCGATCAGGACGCCGGCGTCCTTCAGCGCCTCGTTGTATTTCATCATCGCCTTGACCCTTTCGGGATCAAGCTGAACGTCGGGCGCCGCGGTCTCATATCCGAGGGGGATCATCAGCATCATGAATCGCATGGTGGTACTCCGTGTTGTCGTCATTCCGGGGCACGCGCAGCGTGAACCCGGAATCTCGCGCTACGACCTCTAGATTCCGGGTTCAGCCCTGCGGGCTGCCCCGGAATGACGAGGGAGAACTATTTCTTCCCAGCCTGCGCCCGCAACCGCTCTTCCTGCTCGCGCAGCTCGGGGGTGAGCGCCTCGCCAAAATCCTCGGTGGCGAACACCTGGCGAATCTCGATCTCGTCGCCGGGGCCGAACGGCGCGCGCTTCATCCAGTCGATGGCTTCATCCAGCGATTTGGTGTTGATCAGCCAGAAGCCCGCGACGAGATCGCCGGAGAGGCTGAACGGACCGCGGGCGACGCTGCCCTGCCCGTTCGAATACTTGATCCGCGCTCCCTTTGAGGTCGGATGCAGGCCCTCGCCCGCCTCCATGATCCCGGCCTTGACCATCTCCTCGTTGAACTTGCCCATCGCGGTCAGCAATTCCGTGCTCGGCATGACGCCCGCTTCCGAATCCTTGCTCGCCTTCACAATCACCATGAATCGCATCGTCACGCTCCGTTGAGGTCTCGCTGAACCGACCGGCGCCGGCCTTCATCAAAAAGACGCGTGGGGTTTTACGGCACCGACATTTCGGTGAAAATTATTTCTGAGGTAATGGCCGGGCGGACGTTCGCACCCCACAGTTTCACGAATGCGGCCCGCGCTTCGGGATTGCCGAGATCGACCAGGGGCGGCGTGAACGGAATATTGCAACCAGGCGCGGCGCTCGCTCCGCGAGCGGCGCACGCAGATATATCTCAACGAGATGTATCGTCTTGCGACGTATCCGTCATCTTACGGACAACAGCGTTAACGCATTGTTCTTCCATTTGAACAAGCGTGGAACCCGACGGCTACGGCGCCCGAATTTCATCAACTCTCTCATTGGATGCGGCCACTCATGTTCCAATTTCTCGGGAATTCCTCCTCCGACAAGGCGCTTGTCGCAGCCATCGGCCGCTCTCAGGCCGTGATCGAGTTCGGCATGGATGGCACGATCATCACCGCCAACGAAAACTTCCTGAAGGCGCTCGGCTACACGCTCGGTGAAATCCAGGGCAAGCGTCACAGCATGTTCGTCGATGCGTCGGAGCGCGACGGTGCGGCCTACCGGGAATTCTGGGCGGCTCTCAATCGCGGCGAATACCAGGCCGCCGAGTACAGGCGGCTTGGCAAGGGCGGCAAGGAAATCTGGATTCAGGCAAGCTACAATCCTGTTCTGGACGGCAACGGCAAGCCTTTCAAGGTCGTCAAATTCGCCACCGAGATTACTGCCCGCAAGATCAAAAGCATGGAAGACGCCGGCCAGATCGCAGCGATCGGCCGCGCGCAGGCCGTCATCGCCTTCGAGATGGACGGCACCATCGTCACCGCCAATGAAAACTTCCTCGGCGCGATGGGCTACACACTCGGCGAAATCCAGGGCAAGCACCACAGCCTGTTCGTCGATGACGCGACGCGCAACAGCCCGTCCTATCGGGAATTCTGGGCGCGGCTCAACCGCGGCGAATACCAGTCGGCTGAATACAAACGGATCGGCAAGGGCGGCAGGGAGGTCTGGATCCTCGCTTCCTACAACCCGGTGCTCGATGAAAAGGGCAAGCCGTTCCGGGTCGTGAAGTTCGCCACCGATATCACCAACCAGAAACTGGCGCATGCGGACCTCGCCGGCCAGATCGCAGCCATCGGCAAGTCGCAGGCCGTGATCGAATTCAACATGGACGGAACCATCATCGGCGCCAACCAGAATTTCCTCCGCACCGTGGGCTACGCGCTGGAGGAAATCCGGGGCCGGCATCACAGCATGTTCGTCGATCCGTCGGAGCGGGACGGTGCGACCTACCGCGAGTTCTGGGCGGCGCTCAATCGCGGTGAGTATCAGGCCGCCGAATACAAGCGGATCGGCAAGGGGAACAAGGAGGTCTGGATTCAGGCGTCCTACAATCCGATCCTCGATCTCAACGACAAGCCGTTCAAGGTCGTGAAATACGCCACCGACACCACCGCGCAGGTGCTGGTCCGCATGGGCAATGAGCGTGTGCGCGGCATGATGGAATCGGTTGCGGCGGGCGCGGAGGAATTGAACGCGTCGGTTCGGGAAATCTCCGAAGCCATGACCAAGTCGCGCGAGACGGCGACGACCGCGGTCGGGCGGGTCGAGGCGGCCGACGCCCAGGCCAAGCGGCTGAACGAGGCCGCGCAGTCGATGAGCGGCATCGTGGAACTGATCGGCAATATCACCGGCCAGATCAACCTGCTGGCGCTCAACGCAACGATCGAATCGGCACGCGCCGGCGAGGCCGGACGGGGGTTTGCCGTCGTGGCTTCCGAGGTCAAGAACCTCGCCACCCAGGCCAAGCAGGCGACCGACAAGATCGGGCAGGAAATCGGAAATCTCAACGGCATCTCCGGCGACGTCGTCGGTGCGCTCGACAGCATCAAGCAGGCGATCCAGGGCGTCAGCGAATATGTCACCGCGACGGCGGCGGCGGTCGAAGAGCAGAGCACGGTGACCAGCGAGATGTCGTCCAGCATGCAGCGCGCCGCGGCGGAAGCAAAAGCCATCTCCCGGGGGTAGCAGTTCGACGCCGCGGACGAACCGCCTGACAGCCACGCCGTAGCCAATGATCGGCTACGGCGGAATTATGCGTCACGGTCGCCGGGACACGGGACAGGGCATAAGTTATAGCAGCGGGAACCCTTTCGCTCGCAAACGGACCTGCCCATGCCTCCCTCCGCGCAAAAAGTTGCTCTCGTCACCGGCGCCGCACGCGGCATCGGGCTTGCGACGGCAAAGCGATTCCTCGCCGAGGGCTGGCGGGTGGCGCTGCTCGACATCGAGGGTGAGTTGCTGCGCGGCGCGGTTGCCGGCCTGGCCAACCCCGACGACACGCTGGAACTGCATTGCGACGTTTCCGATGCAGCCGCGGTCGCCACCGCGATGGCGACGATGAACCGCCGCTTCGGCCGGCTCGACGCGCTGGTCAACAATGCCGGCGTCGCGGTATTCGCGCCGATCCTCGAAACGTCCGACGAAGACTGGACCCGGATTTTGGCGGTCAACCTCACCGGGCCATTCATCTGCACCAAGGCGGCCGCGCCGCTGATGCGCGAACATGGCGGCGGCGCGATCGTCAACATCACCTCGATCTCGGCGGTGCGCGCCTCGACGCTGCGCTCGGCCTACGGCACCAGCAAGGCGGGACTGGCGCACCTCACCAAACAACTCGCGGTCGAACTGGCCTCGCTCGGCATTCGCGTCAACGCGGTTGCGCCCGGCCCGGTCGAGACCGCGATGGCCAAACAGGTCCATACGCCGGAAATCCGCGCCGACTACCACGACGCGATTCCGCTCAACCGCTACGGGCTCGAGGTGGAACTGGCGGAAGCGATCTTCTTCCTGTGCAGCGATCGGTCGAGCTACATTACCGGGCAGATCCTGGCCGTCGACGGCGGTTTCGACGCCGCCGGCATCGGCCTGCCGACTCTGCGCGGCGAGCGGCGGAACGGCTGACGAAACCTTGCCACATATGTGCGCATAACTATCGCAGGGGCAGTCCAAGACCCATGGGAAAACCGCAGATGCGAATGGCAGCCATCCGGGTAATCATTATCGCAGCCGCGTTATCAGCGGCGATGACGCCGCTGCGGGCCGAGATTCGCATCCTCGCGAGCCCCGGCGGGCAGGTCGGCCCGTTCCTCGACCTGTTCGATCGGGTCCGCGAATCCGGCGAGCGGGTCGTGATCGACGGGCCATGCCTGTCGGCCTGCACGCTGGTTTTGATGACGGTGCCGGAGGAGCGCATCTGCGTAACGCGCCGCGCGGTGCTCGGATTCCACGCCGCGCGCTCGATCGATGGGCGCGGCCGGACCTATGCCGAGCCGGAAGCCTCGCGCGCCGTGCTGGAGAGCTACCCGCCGCCGGTACGGGACTGGATCAGCCGCCGCGGCGGATTGACGTCGCGGATGCTGCTGCTGCGCGGCCGCGAACTCGCGGCGATCTATCCGCGGTGCAGATGAGGTTTTGTAGGGTGGGTTAGGCGAAGCCGTAACCACCGATTCTCGTTCGAAGGAATGGTGGGTTACGGCTTCGCCTAACCCACCCTACGAATCTGCAACTCACATCTCCTTTGGGCAGTTCACCATCCAGGGGATGCCGAACTTGTCGACGCACATGCCAAAGCCGTTGGAGAAGAAAGTCGCGCCGAACGGCATCCGCACCGTGCCGCCTTCGGCCAGCGCGTTGAACCGGCGCTCGGCATCGGCGGGATCCTCGACCTGGAGCGAGACGGAGAAGCCCTGCGGCTGGTGGTAGTCGCCGGGGGTGGCATCGGACGCCATCAGCACCTCGCCGTCGATCGTGACGCTCGCGTGCATGAGTTTCTTCTTCCACTCCGGCGGAACCGGCATGTCCGGCGGTCCGCCCTCGTAGGGAAACATCGCCCCGATCTTGGCACCGAGAACCTTCTCGTAATACTTCAGCGCTTCCTCGCAATTGCCGTTGTAGAACAGATAGGGATTTAGCTGCATCGCTTGCTCCTCGGGTAGGCGGAATTTCGGATAACGGTCAATTATCTCTCGACGACCTTCTTCAGGTTGGCGAGACCGGCTTCGAAATCCTTGCCGATCATGTTATCCAGGTTGATGAACACCTGGATCAGCCTGGACATGAAGTTCGCGGGACCATGCATCAGCCAGGTGACATGGGTGCCATCTTCCTGCGGCAGCATTGTGAATTCCGCGGTGTTGTGGCCTTCGAACGGCGTGAAGAAATCGAGCTTGATGACGATCTTTTGCGGCGCCGAGACGTCGAGGATCTCCATCCGGCCGGAGCCGACATTCCTGTCGCCATCCCAGGCATAGGTGGCGCCCTTGCCGCTCTCCGCGCCTCCATAGGTGCGCTTCATCGCGGGATCCTTGGTCTCGTAGGGCGACCAGGTCCGCCACTTTCGAAAATCGTTGATCAGCGGAAAGATCGTTTCGGCGGGCGCCTTGATGGTGGCCGTGCGCTCCACCCGCAGCTTGTTCGGCTTGGTCGCAGCGAGAATGAGGACGGCGGCGATGGCGATCGCCAGTATCATGGCGACGGCGGCAATGATTTCGAGCATGTCTGGCTCCGGATGCGATTATCGTTCGGGTAAATCAACGGCGGAAAGGGATCAGTCCGCCGAGAATGCGGCTGGCCGGCGCGCCGCGTGATGGGCGCGCCCTTTCAAGACGAACGACACGGATCGGGCCAGACAACGATATGGAAATATTTTCGACGGCCGGCAGCTTCTAGAAATGAAAGAAATCGGCGCCTGTCAGCGAGCTTGCGACGACATTGGCCAGAACAATCTTCATATCCGCCGCCCCCTGGTTCTGAGCGGCGCCCGAGCTATTGGCATAGACGATCGTGTCCAGGCCGCTTTGGAGCCACACGATACTATGCGCATCAACCTGAGTGCCGCCGGTGATGAGGCCCCCTATTGCTGTAACCCCGGTAATGGCTGAGGTATCGATGATATCGCCCCCGTGAACGAAATCGGCGATGGTATCAAAGCTCGCTACCGTCGAATCCGAGGTCGCCATGAAGACAAACTGATCATAACCTGCGCCTCCGGTGAGGAAGTCTGCGTCCCCGCCTCCATTGATCACGTCATTGCCACTACCCGTCGCGATGGTGTTGGTCGAACTGCCGCCGGTGACCGTGAGGTTACCGGTATCGGCGCCTGCCGCGAGATTGCCGCCGGTGCCCAACGTCACGATCGCTGCCGCCGATCCGGAAAGGGTCAGCGTATTCGCGCTCAACGCCGCTGCGTTGATGGTCACGACATCGCTAGCGCCGCTGGCGGTGATCGAGGTCGCCGCCGATCCGGTGGTGATGCTGATGCCGTTGTCGGCCGCATTGCCGGTCGTGACCGTCAGCGCGCCGGTCAGCGAGCCGGCCGCGATGTCGCCGACAAGTCCCGTCACCGTCTCCGCCGCCGAGCCGATCAGCGTCAGCGCCGTGTTCTGAGCCAGCGCCGTCGCATTCACCGTCACGACATCGCTGGCACCGTTGGCGGTGATCGAGGTCGCCGCCGAGCCTGTCGTGATCGAGATGCCGTTGTCGGTGGCGTCGCCGGTGGTCACCGTCAGCGCGCCGGTCAGGGAACCGGCTGTGATATTTCCGATCAGCCCAGTCACCACCTCCGCCGCCGAGCCGACCAGCGTCAGCGCGATATTGTTGGCCAGCGCCGCCGCGTTGACGTTGAGCGTGATGC
>LNFM01010513.1_pt1 | contig 12996 bp, 9 predicted proteins | sample 596031 | NCBI WGS metagenome assembly LNFM01 (sample SAMN04254537, study PRJNA301005) | activated carbon metagenome | isolation source: dual media filters at the Ann Arbor, Michigan drinking water treatment plant | place: USA: Ann Arbor
GATCCTGCCCAGGAGCAGGCCTTCGACGACATCGCCGAGCTCGCCGCGCAGTGCCGCTTCAACGACTGCCAGCACGTGAAGGAGCCGGGGTGCGCGGTGCGGGATGCGATTTCTCCCGAGCGCCTCGCCAGCTTCCACAAGCTCGCCGCGGAGCGCTCGCTGGCCGCCCAGCGCCAGGCCCAGAAGACCCGTCAGCTCGCCGCCCGCGCCGCCGTGAAGGCCAAGGCCAAGCGCCGCAGCGATTGATGCTATAGACCCCGGCCGTGATCGCGTTCTCCGGGGTGACCAAGCAGTACGGCGGGCAGATCCTGTTCGTCGACGCCTCCTTTCAGATCAACCCCGGCGAGAAGGTCGGGCTCGTGGGGCCGAACGGCGCAGGCAAGACGACCATCTTCCGCCTCGTCGCCGGTGAGGAGCAGCCCGACGACGGCGCCGTCGAACGGCCACGCAAGATGACCCTCGGCTACTTCCGCCAGGACGTGGGCGATCTCAAGGGGCGCACGATCCTCGCGGAGACCTGCGCGGGGGCGGGTGAGGTGGCGGTCCTCGCCGACGAGCTCGCGAAGCTGACGGTGCGCCTCGAGGCCGCCGGCGATGATCTCGACGAGGTGGTCGCGCGCTTCGGCGAGGTGCAGGCGCGCTATCAGGACCTCGGCGGCTACGAGCTCGAGGCGCGCGCGCAGACCATCCTGCACGGCCTCGGCTTCTCCGACGAGCAGATGGGCAACGATGTCGGCACGCTCTCGGGCGGCTGGAAGATGCGCGTGGCGCTCGCCCAGATCCTCCTCGCGAAGCCCGACCTGCTCCTCCTCGACGAGCCGACCAACTACCTCGACATCGAGTCGATCCTCTGGCTGGAGACGTTCCTCCGCGACTACGAGGGCAGCGTCGTCATGACGTGCCACGACCGCGAGATCATGAACCGCGTCGTCGCGAAGATCGTCGAGATCGATGGCGGCCAGGTCCGCGCGTACACCGGCAACTACGACTTCTACGAGAAGATGCGCGTGCTGGAGACGGAGCGTCGCGAGGCCGAATACGCCCGCCAGCAGGCTCGCCTCGCGAAGGAGAACCGCTTCATCGAGCGCTTCAAGACCCACGTCGCGAAGGCGGCCCAGGTGCAGAGCCGCCTGAAGAAGCTCGAGAAGGTCGAGAAGATCGAGGAGCCGAAGCGGATCGTCGAGAAGACGTTCGACTTCAAGGCGCCCGCGCGCTCGGGCGACGATGTCATTCGCCTCGACAAGCTCGCGAAGTCGTATGGCGCTCGCACGGTCCACGCCGACCTCTCGATGACCGTTCGCCGCAAGGAGCGGTGGGCCGTCATGGGGGAGAACGGCGCGGGCAAGTCGACACTCCTCAAGATGATCGCGGGGGCGCTGACGCCGGACCAGGGCGTCGTCACGATCGGGGCGTCCGTGCAGATGGGCTACTACGCCCAGCACGTGATGGACGGCCTCACCGGGGATCACAGCATCCTCGACGAGCTGATGCAGCATGCGCCCAACGCGAACCAGGGCACGCTGCGCGGCCTCGCCGGTGCCTTCGGCTTCCACGACGAGGACGTCTTCAAGCAGATCCGCGTCCTGTCCGGGGGCGAGCGTGCTCGCCTCGCGCTCGCGAAGCTCCTCTACGACGCGCCCAACCTGCTCGTCCTCGACGAGCCCACCAACCACCTCGACATCGCCACCAAGCGCGCCCTCGTGAAGTCGCTCGCCGACTACGACGGCACGCTCATCTTCGTCTCCCACGATCGCCAGTTCCTGCGCGCCCTTGCGAGCCGCGTCCTCGAGCTCTCGGCGGCCGGCCCGCGCTTCTACGGCGGCTCGTACGAGGAGTACGTGGCCTCGACGGGCCGCGAGGCGCCCGGCATGCGCGAGCAGTAGCCTACGGGCAGTCGGCCGGGCAGAGCCGGCGATGCTCGATCGGATCGCACGTGCCGTCTCCGCACGTCACGCACCGGAGCGTGCAGTCGGGATCCGCGCAGCCCACGAGCGCGTCCCCGTCCGTATCGCTATCGGTGCAGACGTCACGCGGCGAGAGTGCCGACGTGTACGCCAGCGCGTGGGTCCCCGCCATATCGATCACGAGAATGCGGGCGTTCAGCTCGTCGTAGCCGCTGATCGGTTGCGCGCTGTCATCGAGCACCGGAACGACCGTCGGCGAATCGACGCGCGTCCAGACCTCGCCATTCCACTCCCAGGAGTCGCGCAGCGAGCCGCTCTCGTTCCTGCCGCCGGCCACGACGAAGCGCCCGCGCAGCGAGTCGTAGCCTCCAAGCGCCATCGCGCGCGCCGACGGACCGCCGCTCTCCGCACGCAGCATCCACTCCGTGCCGTCCCACTCCCACAGGTTGGCGTCGCTGATGCCGGTGTCGCGCGCCGAGCCTCCGAAGATCATCATGCGATCGCGCACGCGGTCGTAGGCATACAGCGCGCCGTCGCGATACGGCGGCTTGACCGCCGAGACTCGCTCCACCCAGCCGTCCGGACCGAGCTCCCACGTGTCGTCGCGCGGTCCGACGCCGCCTTCATACCCGCCCTGCATCACGACGGTGTCCGTCGCCTGGCGGTAGACAAGCATCGGTTCGATGCGCGCGGGTGGCGCGGGGCCGGTCACCTGGGTGAAGACGCCCTCGGCCAGGATCCACGTCTCTGCCTGGGCGCCGAAGCCCCCCACGAGCACGATGCCGCGCGGCGTCGCGACGGCGCTGGCGATTCCGGAGACCGACGGGGACGTGAGGCCTGGCACCACCGACCACGCTCCGTCACTCCACACGCGGACCTGGTCGGTGCTCACCGCGGCCGACGGACCGCCATCGTAGCCACCAAACGTGAAGACATTGCCGCTCGCGTCGAACACCGCCGCTGCGCCCTGCGCCATCGGGGTCGCCGCGAGCGGCCGCCAGGTCGGGCCCGCAAGCTCGACCGCGAGATCGAGCGGAGGAAAACACGCGCCCGGCACGCACCCGCTGCTGTCGTTACCGCCAAAGCCCACCACTCGCGTGCCATCGCCCGCCAGGGGCATCCCTGACACCGGAAGGGACGACATCGGTTGCCGGGCGCTCCACGTCGACCCGCGAAGCGTGTACGCGAAGCGTCCCGTGCCCATCACGACACCGTCGGACGCGGTCGCCAGACTCGGGCGGCTATCGACGGTCGGCATCGGGCCGGGAAGCTGCGTCCAGGTAGTTGCGGACAGCGTGTAGGTCGCGACCCCGTTCGTGTACACGAGCCGACCGCCCACCGTGTCGTACGCCAGCGCGCTCCAGTAGGTCGCCGGCAACTGGGTGTCCGTGATCAGCGTCCAGCGCGTGCCGTCGTAGCTCCACGTATCGGGTGGGACCTGGTCATCGCCCACCCGGCCTCCGACGAGCACCACCTCACCGCGTTGCGGGTCGTAGGCCATCGCGCCGTCGCGGCGGGCTGTCGGCGCGGCGGGGAGCGTCATCTGCTCCCACTCCACGCCGTCCCATTCCCACGTCTCGGCGAGCGCCGCTCCCACCCGTTGGGGGCTCCCACCGAACAGCACCACCCGCCGCCGTCGCGCATCGTAGGCCATCGCGTGGCCGTTCAGGGGCGGCGGCGAGCGAACGGGCGTACGCAGGCGCCACGCCGCACCATCCAGCTCCCAGGTATCGGCCAGGATGCCGTCGCGGTCATCCTCGCCACCGAACAGCACCACGCGCCCACGCACCGGATCGGCGGCGAGCGCGTGCCCGCTTCGCGCAATGGGCCGGGGTGTGGCCGCGCTCTGCCAGATCGGCACCTCGAGCTTGCATCGCGAGCTACAGCCATCGCCCGAGAGCCCGAACGGCCCGACATCGCACTGCTCGCCGACGAGCGTGTCCGCGTAGCCGTTGCCACACGTCTCGTTCGATCGGCAGTCGGCGGAGCAGCCGTCACCCGAGCGCTGGTTGGTGTCGTCGCACACCTCTGGTCCGATCCGCTCCCCGTCGCCGCACGCGACCTCCAGGCACACGCCCTGGACACAGCTTCCGGTCGCGAAGTCCACCGTCTCGCACGCCGTGTCGTCGCTGACGCCGGTGCACGCCCTGACCTGGTCGGGCGACGCGCAGCCAACCGGCGTGCACATGCTGTCGGCGGGGCACGCGAGCTCGCGACAGATCACCGTCGGATCCTGAATGCAGCCCGTGAGCGCCACGACCAGCAGGAGCGACCTCATCCGCACGAGCATACTTGCGAAGAAGGGCAAGCGGACCCATCGTTTGTCCATGGACATTCGCAACGCGGGTGGCACGCCGGGCGGGGCACGCACGTTCCTCCTCGGACTCATCATGATGGTCATCGGCGGGTACCTGCTGTTCGATCACGTGCAGGTCTACGGCGGCTTCTGGCGCTGGGGCGGCCTCGGTGGCTACGGCTCGAGCTTCGGCATCACGCTCATCCCGCTGTTGCTCGGCGTCGGCATCCTGTTCGTGAACGGCAAGTCACTCGCCGGCAAGCTGCTGGTCTACGGCGGCACGCTCGTGATCCTCGTCGGTATCATCGCGAACCTGGACATCCACTTCCGCCAGACGTCGCTGTTCAACACGCTGGTGATGCTGATCCTGCTCGTCGGTGGCGTCGGTCTCGTCGCCCGCTCCGTGCTGCCCATGGGCCAGCAGCCGGCGCCGCGCGGCACTGACTAGGGCCTGTCCCTAATCGGTCGTGACCGTGATCGGGCCCGTGATCGTGGCCGTGCACGGGAACGGGAACGCTACCGTGATCGTGATCGCCCCCCTTGACGGTCAGGGGTCGATCATCTTGGTCAGCATGGCAACGACTCGCTCGAGCAATGCGACGCCGACGGCGTAGTGCTCGTCGTCGATCAGCTCGTCGATCTTCATCACGTCGAGATGGGCTGCGGACTCCATCGCCGAGCCCCTCGCGATCGCGTAGTACCTCGCCTTGTCGGCACGGCCGGTCTTACCGGCTCCTTCTGCGATGTTCTGTGGGACCGACTGCGCGGAGCGGCGGAGTTGATCCACCAGGTCGGCATGGCCCTTGGGGATGCGCTGGAGTATTCGGCGTGCAAACGCGAGGAACTCGATCGAACGCTGGTACACGTCGAGCTTCTGGAAGCTGAGCATGACCGCCCTATCGGCCGCGCGGCGTGCCGGTTGCGTAACTCCCGTCGACGGGTTGGATCAGGATCACGGTAGCGTTCCCGTTCCCGTGCACGGCCACGATCACGGGTGCGATCACGTCGACGATCACGTCATGTCGTCGAACAGGTGCCTAGATTCGCAACCAGAGCAGCGCGCAGCCGATGGCGACGACCGCTGCGTAGTTCCGTAACGTCTTCTCGTAGCGAGTCGCGAAGCGGCGGGCCTGTTTGAGTAGGTTGAACGTGCACTCGACCTCGGCGCGTGCCTTGTACAGTTCCTTGTCGTAAGGAGGTGGGTCGATCCACGACGTCGAGGACGGAATCACCGGCTGGCACGCCATCGTGTCGAGAAGAGCGCGGAAGTCGTGCGTGCTGTACGCCTTGTCGGCGAGCAGGCAACGTGGCCGCGTACGCTCAACCAGGCCGGGCGCAGGTACGATGTCGTGACGTTGTCCTTCGGTCAGCTCGAACGCGAGCGGAAGGCCGAGGGCATCGACGACGAGGTGGACCTTGGTCGTCGCACCACCTCGCGATCGGCCGATGCCATGAACTGCGGGCCCCCCTTTCCACCGGCGGCGTGCTGGTGGGCGCGGTTCGTCGTGCTGTCGATGCTCTGCCATTCCGGATCGATCGCGGTCTGTAGTGCAGCAAACAGCGCGTCCCATCGCCCGCACTTGGACCATCGGTCGAACCGATTGAACACCGTCTTCCAAGGGCCGAACTCGCTCGGCAGGTCGCGCCACGGTACGCCGGTGCGGCGCCACCACACGACTGCCTCGAAGAACCGTCGGTCATCCTTTCCTGGCCGCCCTCGACGAGGGTGTGCCGCCAGCACTTTAGCAACCCGCGCCCATTGCTCTTCGTTGATCCACGCTCGCGTCGCCATGCCGACGTTCGATCACGCAAGCGATCAGGCCGCCACTTTCCGCCGGCGACGCGTCGCAACCGATCGAAACCACATGACCCGATTCAGGGACACTCCCTAGCTCAGGGGCACACGACACCCGACTGCGGTCGGCACAGCGGCGAGCACGTGTGCCAGCAGTCGCCATCGTCGCAGTCGACGAGCTGGTCGTCGTCCGAGTCGCTGCCGACGCACGCGTCGACCGGCAGAAACGACAGGTATGTCAGCCGCGACATCCGCACGTGGGGCTCGGTGAACGTTCGATCCTGGAGGCACTGGATGGCGACGACACCCACACCGTCCGGTGCCGAGGCGAGGACAGTGGTCTGCCGCGGCGGTTCGTCGACGAACACGGGCTCCCACGCCGCGCCGGTCCATTCCCACGCATCATCAAACGCTCCATTCGCGATGGTGCCGCCGAACAACTGGAGGCGCCCGCGCTCGTAGTCCCACGCCACCCCGGCAGCGGCCCGCGGCAGTGGCGCGACGTCCGGCGACACGTCGGTCCATTGTCCGTCGTACGTCCACGTATCACCGAGGGCGCTGGTCGAGTTCACCCCACCGAACATGACGATCTTGCGGGCCACGCGGTCGTACGCGAGGGCAGCGCTGGTGCGGTCCGGCGGCGCGGGCGCGGTGCTCTGGGTCCAGGTGGTGCCGACGAGCTCCCAGACCTCCATCGCCGGGAGGATCGGATTCGTGACGACGAGCACCGTGACATCGCGGGCCACGTCATAGGCCAGCGACGCGCCATGGCCGAACGTCGGTCCAGCGCCGACGACGGGCTCGAGAACCCAGCCCGTCTCGCTGCGCGTGCCGCGATAGGTCACTGTCTCGCTCACGACCGGCTCCGCCGCGAGATACCTGCCGCCAAACAGCACGAGCTCGTCGTCGGCCTCGTCGTAGGCGACGAGGAAGGCGTGGGCCGGATCGAGCGGCGCCGGGAGGATCGGGAGGCTCCGCAGCGAGTTCCCGCGGTGCTCGAGGATCCGATCCAGCGTCTTCGCGACCGAGATGAGCCGGCGATGCAGCGGGTCGAACGTATACCGCCCTGGGTCGCTCGGCAGCGACGCATCGACCGGCGGATGGTCGCGGAACCAGTGTCCGCGCCAGATGTAGTGCTGGTCGGCTCCGTCGCCGCTGGCGAGCGTCCCGCCCGCGAGCAGCACGCCATCCCGGATGGTCGCGAGGGCGTGGCCTGTGCGCGCCGGCGGCACCTCACCCACCGGCGTCGCCGTGTCTGGCACCCAGCCGCCGGTCGCCCCCAGCGTCCAGGTGTCGTTCAGGCGTGCGTCCTTGTCCGCGCCGCCGAACAGCACGAGCTGCCCCCGCACCGCGTCGTACGCGAGGGCCGCTCCGAAGCGAGCCGGCGGCGCGGGCCCGTCGAGCGCGCGCCAGGTGTCGCCGTCGAGCTCGAAGGAGCCCTCCAGGAGGTCCCCGTTTGCCTTGTACCCGCCGACGAGAATGATCTTGCCGCGTCCGGGATGGAAGGCCATCGCCACCTCGTCGACCCGCGCGGGCAGAGCCCCGAGCGGGACCCACGTATCTTCGACGAGAGCGTGCGCCTCGTCCAGGTACGTGGCCACGCCCATCGAGCTCAGCCGGCCGCCGGCGACCACGAGGCGGCTGCCGACCGGATCGTAGGCGAGCCCGAAGTTTTGCCGCCGGCCGAGCGCGTTGGTGACCCCCATGCGTTCGCTCCAGTTCTCCCCGGACCACTCGAACAGGCCCAGCCTGGTCAAGAGCAGTCCCGGGCCGAGGGGGCTTGGCGCGCCGGCCATCACCACCTTGCCCCTCTCGGAGTCATAGGCGAGTTGATGACCGATCACGGAGCCCACAAAGATCGTGGGCTCCGCCTCGAGCCAGCCGCCGTCGGGGGTGCGCTCCCAGACGGCTCCCGTGGCGAGGTTGTCCTGGGGCGGGAGCATCACCACCCGGCCGCGCACGGGGTCATACGTCATCGCGTGCTGGGCGATCGCGCGGGGATAGGCGTACGCGGGCACCGGTCGCCAGCGCGGGACTTCGAAGCCACACGCCGCATTGCAGCCGTCGTGGGACACCTGGTTGCCGTCGTCGCAGGTCTCGCCCGGATCGAACATGCCGTTGCCGCACGACAGGTCGGACTGGCAATTCGCCGAGCACTGCTCGCCGTCGCACACCTCGCCAACTTGCACGATGCCATCGCCGCAGAAGCCTGGGGCGGGCGCATCGATGGTCACGCACAGGCCGTAGTCGCAGCGACCCGCACCGGCATTGCACGCGTCCCCCGTCGCGAGATCCTTGCAGGGAGCGAGCTCATCCTTCGAGGCACAGTAGTAGTTGCCGTCGGCTTGCTGGGTGCAGAACCGGCCTTGCGCGCAGACCGAGTCGTCGGGGCAGCGCTCGGATGCGGCGCCGATACACCCGACCGTCATCACCACGACGCCGACGAGGAACCACCTGTTCACCGTCCCTAGTATCGCCCATCTGGCCCCAGCAGGGTGCTACGCTGAGCGCGTAGAACGGGGGAAGCCACGTGTATCGGTTCAGTTCGGGTTGACGGCTCCCGTGGCGGTCGCCCGGGGCGCGGTCGAGGTCGTGACGGAGCCCACTAACGTCGACTGGAACGTTGGGGCCTGGGACCAGACGTCGGTCGTCGGCGCCGGCGTCGAGCTCGCGCCTGGCCTCCGCGTGAAGCAGTACGAGCTGATGCGCGAGCTCGGGCGCGGGGGGATGGGCGTCGTCTTCGCCGCTCGCGACGTGAAGCTCGGGCGCCGGGTCGCGATCAAGTTCCTGCGGGATGCGACGCGCGAGGTCGCCGACCGCTTCAAGGTCGAGGCCCGGGCGACGGCCCAGTGCAGTCACGAGAACATCGTCATCATCCACGAGGTCGACGAGTACGACGGCGTGCCGTACATGGTGCTCGAGTATCTCGAGGGCCAGACGTTGCGCGAGGTCATGGGGGCGTTCGGCGCAGGGCAGCGCCTGCCTTCCTCCCGCGTGGTGGAGTTGATCCTGCCCGTCGCGCGCGCGTTGGCCCGTGCCCACGAGCTCGGCATCGTTCACCGCGATCTCAAGCCCGAGAACATCCTCGTCACCGATGGCGGGCAGATCAAGGTGCTCGACTTCGGCATCGCGAAGCGGCATGGCGACGGCGACCATTCGACGCGCCGGAGCACGGCCGACCTCGGTCAGGACCTGTCGTTGACCGCCGATGGCAACCTCGTCGGCACGCTGCCCTACATGGCGCCCGAGCAGATGAGCGGCGGGCAACTCGACGGTCGTACCGACCTCTGGGCCCTGGGCGTCATGATGTTCGAGATGCTCGCCGGGCGACACCCCGTGGAGCCGCTCACCGCCGAGGCGCTCTACACGAACCTCATCGAGGACACGCCGCTGCCGCCGATCGCGACGTTCGCCGGTGACATCCCCGGCCCCCTCGCGCAGCTCGTCGATGCGTGCCTCGCCAAGCCCGTCGCCTACCGGGTGGCGCAGGCGGGCGTCATCGTCCAGACCCTCGAGAATCTGCTGCCGCGTCACACCGGCCGCCTCCTCGGTGACGGCGAGAGTCCCTACCCGGGCCTCACCGCGTTTCAGGAGAGCGACGCGAATCGCTTCTTCGGCCGCGAGCGCGACGTCGCCCGCGTGGTGACGCGTCTGCGCGAGACGCCGCTCGTCGGCATCGTCGGTCCGTCGGGTGTTGGCAAGTCATCCTTCGTGCGTGCCGGCGTCGGGCCCGCGCTCAAGGCGTCGGGCGAGCTGTGGGAGGTCATCACGCTGCGACCCGGCCGCCACCCGCTCGCCGCGCTTGCCAGCATCATCCACCGCCTCACGCGCACCGGGCCGATCGCGGTACCAGAGCTTGGCCAGCACGACGAGCTCGTCGAGCGACTGCGCCACGAACCCGGCTACCTCGGCACGCTGCTCCGCAATCGCGCGCGCACGTCGAACGCGCACATCCTCGTCTTCATCGATCAGTTCGAGGAGCTCTACACGCTGGTGCCCGACATCGCCGAGCGCCGCGCGGTCACGGCCGCCCTGGCCGGGATCGCCGACGACCCGTCGGGGCCGTTGCGCGTCGTGGTCTCGATGCGCTCGGACTTCCTCGATCGCATCGCCGAGGACCGCCAGTTCCTCGACGATCTGACCCGAGGTCTCGTCTTCCTGGCCCCGCCCGATCGCGACGGCCTGCGCGAAGCGCTCGTCCAGCCGATCGAGATGGTCGGCTACCAGTTCGAGAGCGCGGCGATGGTCGGCGACATGCTGGACGCGCTCGCGAGCACGCCAGGAGCACTGCCCCTCCTCCAGTTCGCCGCCGCCAAGCTCTGGGACGCGCGCGACCGCCAGCGGCGCCTGCTCACCACGGCCAGCTACAGCGCGATCGGTGGCATCAGCGGCGCACTCGCCACCCACGCCGACGAGGTCGTGGCGCGCATGAGCCCCATCGCCGCTCGCCTCGCGCAGCAGATCTTTCGGACGTTGGTCACGCCGGATCGCACGCGCGCCATCGTGGAGCTCTCGGATCTCCACGCGCTCGCCACCGATCGCGATGAGATCGGACGCGTCATCGACCAGCTCGTCAGCGCGCGCCTCCTCGTGGTGCAGACGCGCGGCGATGCCGGGGGCGGCTCGGTCGAGATCGTCCACGAGTCGCTGATCGATCGCTGGCCCACGCTCCGGCGCTGGCTCGACGAGGATCAGGAAGACTCCGCCTACCTCGCGCAGCTCTCCGCCACGGCCAAGCAATGGGATCAGCGCGGGCGTCCGGCAGGCCTGCTCTGGCGAGGCTCCGCCCTCGAGGAGGCTCGCCGCTGGCGAGCGCACAAGCCCCGCCAGCTCGCGCCCCGCGATGACGCGTTCCTGCAGGCGGCCTTCGCGCTCGCGCGCCGAGGTAAGCGGATGCTGGCGTTCAGCCTCGGCGTGGCGTTCACCACCATCACGACGATCGCCGTCATCGCGAGTGTCTTCTATTTCAGGGCCGACGCAGATAGCCGGCGGGCCGCAGAGAAGAGCCGGGATGCTGAGGAGCAGCGCCAGCGAGCGGAGAAAGCCTCCGCCGACGCCATCGATGCCCTCGACAAGTATCGCGCCGCCGCGAACGCCGAACGACAGGCCAAAGCTGGCCAGGTGACCGCGCTCCAGGAGAAGCAGGCGGCCGAGAACAAAGCCAACCAGACCGCTGGGCAGCTGACCGCCACCGAGCAGGCTCTGATGGAGAAGGCCGCTGCGCTCGAGAAGACGGTTGCGCAGGTCAAGGAAGAGAAAGCGAAGGCCGAACGCGAGCGCGCCACGGCCCTCGCGGCGACCACCAAGGCCGAGCAGCTCAACGCGCAGCTGAAGGAAGCGCTCGCCGACTCCGAGAAGCGCCGCAAGGCGCTCGAGGACGAGAAGAAGAAGCTGACGACGAAGCTGAAGTAGCTCGTCCTAGAAGCGACCCGACAGCGTGAACGCTGCGCCGCCCGGCAGCACCTTCACTCCGGGCTGCGCGCGCTCGATCTCCGTCGGCACCACGCTGCGGCCGCGGTTCAGGTACAGCATGACGGCGCCCGTCACGATCGCCGCGCCCCCGACGCTCATGATCGAGACCCCGATCTTCGCTCGCAGCTCGGCGGACTGGCGGCGCTGCTCGAGCTCGTCGAACTGTTCGAAGGTCTCGCTCGAGCACGCGTTGACGCTGCAGTTGGTCGCGATGTCCTCGTCATAGTCGTTCATCGCGCTGATCGCGCCGAGCTCGAGCGCGAGGCCCACGCCCGCGACGGCGAAGCCGCCTCCGAAGACGACCCACGGCACCCATGTCGGCCAGCGGTGCACGATGCGCGCGGACTTCTCCACGGACTGGAGCTCCAGCGTGACGGTCTCGCTGTCGCCGCCGACGACGATGGTCTCGACGGTCTGCGGGACGTAGCCCGCCTTCCGACCGAGGACCTGGTGCGCGCCGGGCTTCACCCGCCGGGTCACCGTGGTGGGACACGTGCCGAGCGCCTGACCGTCGAGGGTGAGCTGGACGCCCTCCTGCTTGCACGAGATGTGGATGTCGCCCGTCTGATTGGCGAGGAGCTTCTCGTAGTTCACGGCCTCCTGGTACAGCCCCTCCTCGAACGGGGCGTCGCCGTACGCGAGCGCCTGCTTCAAGTTGTCGGCCGCCTCGACCGGGCGGTCGAGCTGGATCAGGCACCGCACCATGTTGAAGCGGATCGCGGGGTGGTTCCAGGCCGCGACCGCCTGCTCGTACTGCGCGAGCGCCTCGCTGTACTTCTTCTCGAGGAAGAGGCTGTTGCCGGCTTCGAGCGCGACCTGTGCGCGCGCCTTCGCGGTGTCGGTCACGCCGACGGCCCACGGCTGGTCATCGGCCCGCGCCGGTGCGGTCGTGGCGCAGACGACCGCGATCACGAACGAGATCCGGGTCATTCCTCGCTCTCCTCGTCGGAGGGCCGCGGTTTCTTCTTCTTTTTCTTCTTCTTCTTTTTCTTTTTCTTGGGCGGCTCGTCCTCGGAGGCCGGGGTGACCTGGTCGTCCGGCGGCGGCGGTGGCGGTGCCTCCTTCGGCGGAACGATCTTCATGAACTTCGTGCCATCCCCCGGCTCGCCGATCGCGCACGTCTCGGTGAGCGCTCGCATCGTCCACTCGTCGTCGACGAGCTCGAAGATCGCGAACGCCCGCACCGGCAGCGGATCACCTTCGTCGGGGGCCCGCGTCACCGGCGCCGTCACCCACGCCAGCTGGCCGTCCGCGGTCACGGCGGCCGTGATCTCGCCGGACACCGCGAGCCGGATCTTCTTGTCCTCGACGCGCTCCTTCCAGAGCTTCTTGATCGCCTTCTTGCCGCGCGTGACCTCGCCCGTCGCAGGACCAATCACGACGGCATCGGGCGACTTCGCGAGGTCATCGCCCCACCGCGCCTGGTCGAGCAGGCCGGCCTCGAACTTCTTCACCGCGTCCTTCGCGTCGGAGGCGATGTCCTGGTCGGCCTTCGCGCCCGTGGGGACGACCGCGGCCTTGCCGAGCTC
>LNFM01010514.1_pt1 | contig 12995 bp, 6 predicted proteins | sample 596031 | NCBI WGS metagenome assembly LNFM01 (sample SAMN04254537, study PRJNA301005) | activated carbon metagenome | isolation source: dual media filters at the Ann Arbor, Michigan drinking water treatment plant | place: USA: Ann Arbor
CCGCTACGAGTACGAGACTGGCCCCGCCGACCGCAACAACAACTTCATCACTGGCTTCGATCCCGCCGTCGCCAGCCCCTTGCAGCAGACCGTTCCCGATCCCAAAATCTTCGGCGGCGTTCAGTTCGCCGGCGTCAACGGCAACGGCACCACGGCCGGCAATCCCAACGCCAACAAGTTCTCCCCCCGTTTCGGTTTCGCCTGGTCGAAGGATTCGAAAACGGCCATCCGCGGCGGCTACGGCATCTTCTGGGCGCCGCTGCCGTTCTCGTTCCAATCGACGATCGGCTACTCGCAATCCACCCCCATCGTCGCCAGCTTCGATAACAACTTCACCCCGGCGACGACGCTCGACAACCCCTATCCCAACGGTCTGATTCCCATTGCCGGCAACGCCGGCGGCCTCTCCACCGGCATCGGCCAAGCCCTGTCTCTGCCCGACCGCGACGCTCGCTCCGGCTACGTGCAGCAGTACTCGTTCGATATTCAGCGCCAACTCCCCGCCGGCTTCGTACTCGGCGCCGGCTACGTCGGCTCGAAGAGCCTCCAGCTCGCCCAGGACGGTCGCAACATCAACCAACTCGCGCCCGAATACCTCTCCCTCGGTACGGCCCTGAACCAGTCGGTGCCGAACCCCATGTTCAATCGCGGTGGCTTGCTCAACGTCGCCGGCTCGGTCATCTCCCGCTCGCAGTTGCTCCGGCCCCATCCGCAGTTCACCTCGGTCACGCTGAACAACTCCGACACCAACCGCGCCATGTACCACTCGCTCTATATCAAGGCTCAACGCCGCCTCGCCCAGGGCATGACGGTGCTCGCCACCTACACCCGCTCGCAGAACATGGACGCCGCCTATGGCTCGGTCGGCAACACCTTCTCCGCTACCGTCGCCGGCCCCCAGAACGCCTACGCCCCCGAGCAGGAGTACAGCCTGTCGAGCGTCCACTCGCCCAACCGGCTCTCCATGGCCATCACGTATGAGTTGCCGCTCTTCAAGACCAACCGTATCCTCGGCGGCTGGTCCATCAACGCGGTCAGCGTCATGCAGTCCGGTTACCCGCTCACCATCACCCAGCCGAACGACAACAGCGTAATCGGCGCGAGCCACATGCGGCCCAACGGCACCGGCCTTTCGGCCACCGTTGATAAGCCCTTCGCGCAGCGCCTCGATGGCTGGATCAACCCCGCCGCCTTCAGCCAGGCCCCGCAGTTCACCTTCGGCAACACCAGCCGCACGAACTCCCTCCGCGGGCCCGGCCAGGTCAATTGGGACGTCTCGGTGTTCAAGACCTTCGGCATCACCGAACGCTTCAAAGCCCAGTTCCGTGCCGAGGCCCTGAACTTCACCAACACCCCGATGTTCAACGGCCCCAACACCACGTTCACCAACCCGCAGTTTGGCCTCATCTCGAGCCAGGCCAACTTCTCGCGGCTCGTCCAGCTCGGCGTCCGCTTCTTCCTGTAAAGCGATAAAGTGGGAGCCAATGAAATGGCTCCCACTCCTCTTCCTGTCCGTTCTTCTCCTTCCCGCCCAAGTCAAACGCACCGAAGTCGTCAAGGCCACCACGCCCGCTGATGACGCCAAGGGCCTCGACCCCCAGGTTCCCGAATCCGTCGCCATCTCGACGCAGTTCGAACGCGTCGTCGTCATCCGCGTCAAGAATCAGTCCAGCCTTCTCGCTGCCATCGAGCGCCATGTGGCCGAACAGAAGATCCGCAACGCCGTCATCCTCAGCGGCGTCGGCTCCGCCATCTCGACCCACTACCACATGGTCACCAACCGCTCGTTCCCCTCGAAGAACCTCTACCTTGAAGACCCCAACACCTCGGCCGACATCATCTCGATGAGTGGCTTCGTCCTCGATGGCAAAGTGCATTGCCACCTCACCTTCGCCGATCCCGCCAAAGCCTTTGGTGGCCATCTCGAAGCCAAGACCCGCGTCTTCACCTTCGCCGTTCTCGCGCTTGGCGTCCTGCCCGACGATCAGTCCCTCGGCCTCAAACGCTTCGACGACAAGACTTGGCGCTAGCTGATAATCCGGTGGATCGGCTCGCCGTAATCGATGTCGATCCGCTTGTGCCCCGGTACTTCCAGCTTCCGCGCGTCAATGCCTAACTGGTGCAGCACCGTCGCATGAATGTCCGTCACGTAGTGGCGATTTTCGACCGCATGGAAGCCAATCTCGTCCGTCGCGCCTTCCACCACCCCGCCTTTGATCCCGCCACCCGCGAGCCACACCGAAAACCCGTACGGGTGATGGTCGCGGCCGTTGGTCCCTTCGGCGCCCGGTGTCCGCCCGAACTCGGTCGCGAAGACCACCAGCGTATCTTCGAATAGACCCCGCTGCTTCAGGTCCTTGAGCAAGCCGGCGATCGGTTGGTCCACCTGCGCGGCCAACTCGCCATGCGTCTTCTTCAGGTTGCTATGGCCGTCCCACTTGCCCGCGCCGCCGTTGTTGCCGTGGAAAACCTGGATGAACCGCACGCCGCTCTCGGCCATCCGCCGCGCCGCCAGCAGCGTCTCGCCAAACGGCTTGGTCACCGCGTTATCGATGCCATACAGCTTCTGTGTCTCCGGGCTTTCCGCGGAAAGCTTCATGATTTCCGGCACCGCCGTCTGCATGCGGAAGGCGAGTTCGTAGGACTTGATCCGCGCCTTCAGCCCCGCGTCCTCCGGATACTTCTCCGCTGTCAGCTGGTTGAACTTGTGGATCAAGTCGAACTGCCGCCGTTGCGCGTCCGCCGCCGTTGCCACATGCGGCTTGGCGTAGGGCAGGGGATCGGTGGGGTTCACGTCGAGGCGAACACCGCCGTGCTCCGGACCCAGATACGAAGCGCCGTGCGCGCCGGGGCCACCGCAGCACGAGTCGATCGGCTCGCCCAGCACCACAAACTGCGGCAGGTTCTCGTTCAGCGATCCCAGGCCATAGTGCACCCACGCGCCAATCGTCGGGAACTGCCCTTCGAGCACATGCCGCCCTGTATGGAACTGCATCTGCGCCCCGTGGTTGTTGTCCGTCGTCCAGACGGAACGCACGACTGCAATGTCATCAATGCAGCTGCCGATATGCGGAAACCAGTCGCTGACTTCAATCCCGCTCTTGCCCCGTTTGGCAAAGCCCGTCTGCAGTGGATAGAGCCGCGGTTGCGCCTTGTGCAACCCGGCGATAACCTCGCGCAGATTCTGCTTCACGAGCGGATTCTCCAGCGCGGCATGGTACGGCGTATCGCCGAGCAGACGGCCAGCGTATTTGTTCAACTCCGGCTTCGGATCGAACGACTCCATGTGGCTAACGCCGCCGATCATAAACAGCCAAATGACGCGCTTGGCTTTCCCCTGCGGGACTTGTCCATTGAGCAGGGCACCAAGGGCGAGATTCGAGAGAAAAGCGCGGCGGGTAGTCATCGGGTAGTCACGAAATCATTATGGTTGAACAACGCGTGGATCAAGTCCACCGGCGCGGCCTCAGCCGCCAACTTGCGTTCGGCGCTCGAAGGCAGCCGCCCCAGCACCGTCTGAAACGCCCGGTCCACAAAGCCAGGGCCCTCCAACCGCCGCGCCAGCTTCGCCGCCATCTCCTGGCTCAATTGGCTGTTGGCCATCGCCAACGCCTGCTGCGGCACAACGCTCTCATTGCGCTCGTAGCACTCGGTCGGGTTGGCCCCGTCGAACACCTGCAGAAACTGCATCTGCATGTCCGGCGAGTGGCTGAAGTAAAGGCTCCGGCGCCGCACCTCAAACCCCTTGGCCGGGTCGATGTCCGGGCCGCCCATCGTCCGGTCCAACTCGCCCGCCACCGCCAGAATGCTATCCCGCACCACCTCGGCTTCCAACCGCCGCGAGGCCGGCCGCACGGCCTTGTACGCCGCGCTCATTAGGATCGTCTTGTGCAGCGCCTTCATGTTCCAACCGGAGGTCATAAACTCCGTCGCCAGAAAATCCAGCAGCGGCTGGTTCGTCGGCTTCTGCCCATTCAGCCCAAAGTCGAATACCGTCGGCACCAGCGCTGTCCCAAAGTGCCGCAGCCAAATGTGGTTCACGGCCACGCGCGCCGTCAACGGATTCTCGGTCGACCCAATCCACTGCGCCAGCGCCGTGCGCCGCCCGCTGCTCTTGGTCGGGTACTCCTTGCCGATCGGCGTATAGCCCGTGGCCGGCTGCGTCAGCGCCGCCGTCGCGGCCGCCAGGTTCTTCTGCGCCTCGGCTACTTTCTTGCCATCGGGCTTCTCGCCCGCCAGCGCCGCCGTCATCTCGGCCTGCGCCTTCTGCAGCTTCTCGTGGCCCCGCAGGATCCCGGCCTTGCGTTCCAACTCCCGCGCCTTCGCCGCCAGCTCTTCAAAATTCGGATCCGCCGGCACGGCGAACTTCGCCCTCTCCGCCGCGATCCGCGCTTCGAGCGCCGGCAACTCCGCCTGAGCCGCCGCCAACGCCAACGGGTCCCCCGCTGCTTTCGTAATGGCGTCTTTAGCTTGCTGCAGCAGCTCTGCGTGCACAAACTCCCGGTGGTCCGGATAGTAGGAGGCGAGCGGCAGCGACACCTGCTCCACCTTCCCTAGCGCCGGGCCCAACGCCGCCGGCGTGGCCGGGGTCAGCACGTTCGCCTTGTCCGGAGTCTGAATGTTCCCGCGGATCAGCAGATACGTCGGCCGGTCGAGCGCCGCGTCGAAGATGCGCGTCAGCCCGTCCTTCTCCACGTCCGTCTCGCCGGGCACCCGGTCCATCCGCACCTCGTACGGTTCAAACACTGCGCGGAGCCGGTAGTACTCCTCCTGCGCGATCGGATCGTATTTATGGTCGTGACAGCGCGCGCACTTCACCGTCACGCCCATAAAGCCGAGCATCGTGTGGTCCACAGCGTCCTGCATCCAACCGTCCCGGTCAAACTTCGAATAGTTCCGCGCCAGGAAACCCGTGGCCCGCAGCGTCTTGGGATCATCCGGCGCCACCTCATCGCCCGCCAGCATCTCGACGATCATCCGGTCGTACGGCTTGCCTGAGTTCAGCGATTCGACAATCCAATCCCGCCACCGCCACATATGCTTGTGGCTATTCCGCACCTCGTTCGAACGGCGATACCCATACCAATCGCTATACCGCCAGATGTCCATCCAATGCCGGCCCCACCGTTCGCCGTAGCGCGGATCGGCGAGCAAAGCATCCACAGTCTGCTCATACGACAGCTTCGCGTGCCGCGCCGTCTCGTCTGCCGTCGGCGGCATGCCCACCAGGTCGAGGTACAGACGCCGCAGCAGCACCCCGGCGCTCGCCTCTGGCGCCTCAGTCTTCACGAGCGTGTCAAGGCTCGCCGCCGCCGGCCGCACGGGCTTGTTGAACGCCCAGTGTGAAGACCGCTTCGGCCCCTTTGAAACCACCTTTTCCCAAGGCGCCCCGTCGTCGATCCACCCTGCCACCAACGCGAGCTCCGCCTCGCTAAACTTCGCCCCAAACTTCGGCATCGCCGGCTTGGCCGTATGCGCCAGCACCTGATACAGGAAGCTCTCTTTCGCCTTCCCGGGCACCAACCCCGGACCCCGGTCGCCCCCGCGCAGCGCCGTCTCGCGCTTAGAAAGGTCAAAGCCCGACTGCTTGCCCGCCGCGCTGTGGCATCCCAGGCAGCGTGCTTCGAGAAGTTGCACCGCCTCCGGCTTCTGGGCGTAAAGTCCCAGGGACAAGCCGAAGAGTAGCGCCGCCCTACACAATTCCTCTGATCACCTCGCCCTGGATTTCCGTCAGCCTCTCTCGGCGGCCCTGGTGCAGATAGTTCAACGCGTCCTGGTCCAAACCCAACTGATGCAGGATCGTCGTATGGACGTCCCGCAGATGGTGCGGCTTCTCCACCGCGTACAGACCCACCTCGTCCGTCGTCCCTTCGACGACTCCGCCCTTCACCCCGCCCCCGGCCATCCACATCGTGAAGCCCGTGTTGTTATGGTCGCGCCCCTTGCCGCCCTGTGCTTCCGGCGTCCGGCCGAACTCGCCACCCCAAACCACGAGCGTCGAATCCAGCAGCCCGCGCTGCTTCAGATCCTTCAGCAAAGCCGCAATCGGCTGATCGGTCCGCGCCGCCATCCTGAGATGGTTCTCTTCAATATCGTCGTGCGCGTCCCACTGCGAAATCGCCGGCCCGCCAGAAACCACCGTCACAAACCGAACGCCCTTCTCGACGAGCCGCCGCGCCATCAAGCACCGCCGCCCAAAGTCGTCCGTCGTCGGGTTGCCAATGCCGTAGAGCTCGTTAATATGCGCCGGTTCGTTCTTCATATCGAACACGGCCGGCGCCTCGGTCTGCATCTTAAACGCCAAATCGTACGTGCTCAGCCGCGCCGAAAACTCATCGTCCCCCGGCGCCATCGTGGCCTCGTCAATCTCGCGAATGAAGTTCAACGTGTTCCGCCGCTGCGCCAGCGTCACCCCTTCCGGCAACTCCAGATTCAGCACCGGCTTCGCCCCGCCTCGAAACACATTCGGCTGATACACCGCCGGCAAAAACGCATTGGCATACACCGGCTGCCCCGCCTCAATCGTCCCGTAGGGATCCGGCATCACCACGTAGCCGGGCAGGGAATCGCTCTCACTGCCCAGCCCGTACACCGCCCACGCCCCCATGCTCGGAAAGCCCGGCAGAATGCGCCCGGTGAACAGCTGATACTGCGCCGACGAGTGGATAAACGCGTCCGCCGTGCACGACCGGATCACCGCCAGATCATCGGCACAAGTCGCCGTATGCGGCAGCAGGTCCGATACCCACAGCCCGCTCTTGCCATGCTGCTTAAACGTTCGCTTCGTGCCCAGCAGCTTCGGCGTGCCGTTGATGAACTGCCGCTTTGCCGGCCGAAACGATGCCGGCAGCGGTTGCCCGTCCAGCTTGTTCAACAGCGGCTTCGGGTCAAACGTCTCCATCTGGCTCGGTCCGCCGGCCATGAAGAGGAAGATCACCGACTTGGCTTTCGCCGGCAGCGTCGGCATCTTCGGTGCCAGCGGGTTCTTCACCTCGGCGTTGAGCATGGCGCCAAAAGCAAGGCTGCCGAAGCCACAAAACGCGTCGGTGAGAAACTCGCGGCGATTCCGGGTTGGTTTCGAGTGAAGGCTCATTGCACGTAAAGAAAATCGTTGGCGGCAAACAGGGCCAGGGTAAATTCGCGCAGCGGATTCGCCGCCAGGAACCGTACAGAAGCCGCCCGCTCCTTAGCCACCGGCGGCCGGTTAAACACCAGCTCAAACGCTTTATCGATCCGCTGATTCGCCGGCAGCTTCGCCAGCCGCTCGGCCAGCGCCACCGAAGCCTGCCGCGTCACCGGTCCGTTCAACAGTTCCAGCGCCTGCGGGGCATGCGTACTGCTCTCGCGCCGCGCACAGCTCAGCAAGGTATCCGGCGAATCGAACACCTCCATAAACGGCATCCGCATATTGCGCTTCTGAAACAGGTAGACGCTCCGCCGGTTGTGCTGCGCAACGTCCGGCGTCACCGCCCACTGGTCCGGCTTATAGAGCAGATTCACCAGCTCCGATTCAATCGGCGGAATCACGCTCGGCCCAAACCGCTGCGGGTTCAGCAAACCAGCCGACTGCAGCATCGCGTCCCGCATCTCCTCGGCCTGCAGTCGCCGACGGCTATAGTTCCACAGGAAGCGGTTCCGCGGATCCTTCTCCATCGCCGCCGCCGAAGGCACCGCCACCGCCGCCTGCCGGTACGTATTGCTCAGCACCATCATTCGGTGCATCGGCTTCTGCCGCCAACCGTTGGCCACCAATTCATTCGCCAGCCAATCGAGCAGTTCCGGATGCGTCGGCCGCGCGCCCATCCGCCCAAAATCATTCGGCGTCGCCACAATGCCCGCCCCGAAGTGCGACTGCCACAACCGGTTCGCCAGCACCCGCGACGTTAACGGATTATGCGGATCCGTAATCCACGCCGCCAGCTTCCGCCGCGGCTCCGGAATCGCCTCGCCCCACTCCGCCGCATCGTCCGGCAGCAACACGCCCAGCGGCCGCATCCCCATCTTCGCCGTCGGCATATCGCTCGACCCGCGCTCCAGCACATGCACCGGGAAGTAGCTCTTCGGGTCGCTGCGCACGGTCTTCAACTCCGGCAGCGGCTCCGGCAACTGCTTCTCCTTCACGCCGATAATCTGTTCAATCTGCGCCTTCTCCGGCCCCGTTGTCTCTTTCAACCTCTTCCGCAGATCGGCCAGCTCTTTCTTCACCGCATCGGTCCGCTTCTGCCAATCAGACTTCTCGGCCTCGGTCGACATCGGAATGTCATGCTGCTCGGTCGTCGCAAAGAAGCTCTGCATCCGATAGTAGTCCGTGTGCCGGATCGGATCGAACTTGTGATCGTGGCACCGCGCGCATCCCAACGTCACGCCCAAAAACGCCGAACCCACCACGTTCGTCATCTCCGTCAGAATCTCGTTCCGGATGTAAGCCTTGTCCTGGTTCCCCGCGTTCTTCCGAAACGGTCCCAAGCGGTTAAAGCTCGCCGCCACCAGCATCTCCCGGTTCGCGGGATCCATCTCATCCCCCGCCAACTGCTCGGTCAAAAACTGATCGTACGGCTTATCCGCCGCCAACGACCGGATCACATAATCCCGATACTGCCAAGCCTCGCTCCGGTGCGTGTCGTACTCAAACCCATCGCTCTCAGCAAACCGCACGACGTCCAGCCAATGCCGCGCCTGCCGCTCGGCATACTCCGGCGAAGCCAACAACCGGTCCACCAACGCCTCGTACGCCTTCGGCGACCGATCCGCCAAAAACGCCTTCGTCGCCTCGGGGGTGGGTGGCAATCCCGTGAGATCCAGGTAAACTCTTCGCACCAGCGTCAGTCGCGACGCCGCAGGCGCCGGCGTCAAGCCCTGCTCCTGCAGCTTCTTCAACACGAAGGCATCGATCGGCTGCGCCGCCCACTTCTGATCGGTCGGCGCCGTAAACTGCGGGATCGCCGGCGTGGCGCGCGGCTTAAAAGCCCAATGATTCCGTTCAGCGCGAGTGTACTTGCCGCCGGAGCTTTCCGCGGCCAAAGCCGCCAGAGAGACCGCGACGAAAACGAACAACTGAAACCGTGCTGTCATGCCTTTCCTTTAGATTATTTCAGGTTGGGCCCCGCGAAGGTCCACTTGTTTTACGAGCCACCGCGCAAAACCGTCCAGTAGGCTGAACGATTGATGTGTCGTTGGGGTTACAAAGGATTGCGATCCGCGGTAGCTTCTTTGTATGGCCGTGTAGCCGAGCGAATTCACCTATGAAACCAATTTTCGATCTTCCTCTACATCGACTTTTCCTGGCTTTGGGTCTAGCGGCTGCTGCGATGGCGCAAAGCACTACTGGCAGCCTCATCGGCACTGTCACTGACTCCTCCGGCGCCTCCGTGGCCGGGGCCAAGGTTCGCGCCACCAATCTTGGCAATGGCGCTACCGTTGAAACCTCCTCCGGCGCAGCCGGCGAATACGCCCTGCCCAACCTGCCCGCCGCATCCTACAAAATCCGCGTGGAAACCGCCGGTTTCCGCTCCGTCGATATCAACGAGGTCCGGCTCCTCCTCAACCAAACCGTCCGTACCGACGTCCGCCTCGAACCCGGCGCCGTCGAACAAAGCGTCACGGTCACCTCCGCCGTCCCCACCATTCAAACCGACAGCGCCTCCATCGCCAACAACATCGACACCCACTCCGTCGTCACCCTCCCCCTCAACGGCCGCACCCTGGACCGCCTGATCCTGATCACCGCGGGCAACACCTCTGATTCGCCTTCGAACCCCAAGCTAGCCGGCTCCCTGCACTGGGGCGGCAACTTCTTTTCGATCGACGGCGTCGCCATCAACGACACCGGCAACGGCGGCGCGTCCTATTCGTTTCGGACGCAGCTGTCCACTACTCCTTCAATTGACACCATTCAGGAGTTCAAGATCGAGACCAACAGCGCCAAGGCAGAGCATGAAGGCTCAGCGGCCATCTCGATCATCACGAAGGGTGGCACCAACGAGTTCCACGGCTCTCTGTTTGCGTTCAACCGCAACCGGGCGCTCTCGGCCAACGCCTACTTTAACAATGCTAACGGCCAGCAGCGGCCTCCCTTTAACCGGAATGAGTTTGGCGTCACTGGCGGCGGTCCGGTGATCAAGAACAAGACCTTCTTCTTCGGCTCTTACGAAAGCCTCCGCCAGCGCCAGGCCACCACGAACTTCTTCGCCTACGCCACCCCGGCCATGCGGGCCGGCAACTTCGCTGGCGTGCGGGACATCCGCGATCCGCTGAGCGGCTTGCCGTTCCCGAACAACCAGATTCCCACCAACCGGCTGGATTCCCGCGCAACGCGTTGGGGCGGATTTATGCCGCTGCCGAACACGCCGGGCACGACCGCGGCAGGTACCGGGCTGAACCATGTGGCGAACGTAGGCAATGTGATCGACGTGAACCGCTACACGGCTCGCGGCGACCACAACTTCAACGAGAAGAATTCGATCAACGTGGTGATGGGCTACTCCAAGGGCTCTCCCTACTTTGTGACCAACGGCGGCCCCAACGCCTACGGCAACTTCTCCGACGGCGGCTACATCACCAAGAACGCTTCGCTGACCTACAACCGCACGATTGGCGCGAACAAGCAGAACGAGTTCCGCTACGCCTACTTCAGCCACGGCTCCATCCGCATCGGACAGAACACGACCTTCGACCCGACTTCGCTCTTCCCGACGCTGTATGGTCCGCTGCCGATTGGCGGTCTGCCCACGGCCACCTTCAACAACGTCTACGGCCAAATCAACGACTCGGGCGGCTCGGAGCGGGCTCCGCAGATCACCCAGCAGTTGACGGACAACTTCTCCTTCAACAAGGGCCGGCACACGTTCAAGACGGGTGTGGACATCGGCTTCAGCCGCATCGCTTCCAACCCCGCGGCCGGCGCGGCGCAGTTCGGTTCGTTCTCCTTCAACGGTCGCTACTCGAATGATCCCTACGCCGACTTCCTGCTCGGCTACCCGATCACCGCCACCCGCGGCACCCCGAGTCTTGTGAACCTGCTCTACTACACCCGCTATGGCGCCTATTTCCAGGACGACTGGCAAGTGAACTCGAAGCTGACCATCAACCTCGGCATGCGCTACATGCTCCAGACGCAGACCCAGGAACGCGACGGTTCGTTCGCCAACTTCGATCTCGAAAAGGGCGTCTTTGTGGTGCGTAGCGAAGGCGGCCAACTCGCGCCTCTCGCCCTGCCGCGCCTGCTGCAGGCCTATCCGAACGTCAGCTCCGAACAGAACGGCTGGGGCAGCAATGTGATCACTGCTGACCACAACAACTTTGGCCCCCGCTTCGGCTTCGCCTACCGTCCGTTCAACGACAACAAGACCGTCGTCCGCGGCGGCTTCGGCATCTACTACAACGTGATTCCGGTCTACATCGGCATCCGGCAGATCTCGAACGCCAATGCGCCCTTCCAGTTGACCGAGACCTTTGAGAGCGGCGCCACCTCGCCGACCTTGACCCTCGCGAATCCCTTCCCCGGCCTCGGCGCCATCTCGGCCAACCCGAACTTGACCGCCGTCAACCGGAACATCCGCAACACCTCCTCCACCCAGTGGAACCTGACCATCGAGCGGGAACTCGGAGCGCAGTTCGGCCTCCGCGTCACCTACCTCGGCAACAAGGGCACCCGCGTTCCCTGGTACCTCTACGAGCGCAACCTGCCGTTGACCCAGGCCCCGGGCACCATTCAGTCCCGCCGTCCGTTCCAGCCCTGGGCCAGCATCCAGGCACTCGATACCAATGGCAACTCGATCACGCATCAGGGCCAGGTCGAAGTCATCCGCCGCTTCAGCAGTGGCTTTTACTTCCAGTCGAACTACACCTGGACGAGCACGCTGGATAACGTGCCGATCGTGTTCGGCCCGCAGAACCCCTACAACGCTGCTCTCGACCGCGGCAATGGCGATTCCATCCGGAAGCATGTTGCCTACACCTCGTTGACCTACGACTTGCCCTTCGGACCGGGCAAGAAGTTCGCCAATGTGGGCGGCGTGGCCGGCAAGGTCATCGGCGGCTGGACGGTGGCTTCCATCCTGCAGTTCCGGAGTGGTACGCCGTTCAGCGTGGCCTTCAGCCCAAACCAGGCCGGTTGGTACGCGAGCCGCGTGAACGTGGTGAACTCGAACTTCTATCCGGGCAACCGCGACATTGAAGGCTACATCAACCCGAGCGCCTTCGCGATTCCGGCTCCGTTCACCTTCGGCGACTCTGCGCGGAACATGCTGTTTGGTCCCGGGCAGAAGATCATCGACTTCAGCTTGCTGAAGACTACACCGATAACCGAGCGCATTCGCGCGGAGTTCCGGGCGGAAGCCTTCAACCTGCCGAACACCCCGAGCTTCGGCAACCCCGCGTCGAACCTGACGGCGATTGCCAACTTCGGAAAAATTCGCGGGACGAGCGTTGAAGCCCGCGTCGTGCAGTTTGGCCTGAAACTGCTGTTCTAATAGAGAAATGCGCGTTTGCATTTTGCTGCTCGTCGCGATGGGGGTCCCGGCCTATGGCCAGGATCCCCTCGCGTTTTTCGAAAGCCGCGTCCGCCCCGTCCTCGTCAAAAACTGCTACGCCTGCCATACCAAATCCGAAATGGGCGGCTTCCGCGTCGACTCCCGCGAACGCATCCTCCAAGCCCTCCAGCCCGGTTCCCCTGAAAAGAGCCTCCTGCTCGAACTCGTCGAACATCGCAATCCCCAACGCAAAATGCCCCCCCAGGGCAAGCTCAAAGACAACGAACTCGCCGACCTCCGCACCTGGATCGCCGCCGGCGCCGCCTACCCCGAAAAGGGCCCCGCCCCCAAGCTCGATCCCAAGTCCTTCTGGTCCTTCCAACCCGTCAAGCCCGTCTCGCCCCCGCCCGGCCCCGGCGCCCCCATCGATCAATTCCTCAGCGCCCGCCTCACCCAGGCCGGCCTCGCCCCCGCCGCCCCCGCTGGCAAACGCACCCTCCTCCGCCGCGTCACCTTTGACCTCAC
>LNFM01001460.1_pt1 | contig 12994 bp, 12 predicted proteins | sample 596031 | NCBI WGS metagenome assembly LNFM01 (sample SAMN04254537, study PRJNA301005) | activated carbon metagenome | isolation source: dual media filters at the Ann Arbor, Michigan drinking water treatment plant | place: USA: Ann Arbor
TTGGCCGCTTGACAAGCCAGACAGTCGCTCACCCCAACCCTCTCCCCGCACGCGGGGAGAGGGAGGAACGGCGGTTCTCGTAGCGCGCGATCCACACCGTGGCACCGCAGATCACCGCGCCGCCGGCCAATGTCCAGACGGTGGGGATATGGCTGAACACCAGGAAACCGGCGAGCGAGGCGTAGACCAGGTCGACGAAGCGCACCGACTGCACGGCGCCGACATCGGCGATGCGGAAGGCGCGCGTCATGCAGTAATGCGCCGCCGAGCCGATGAGGCCGCACGAGGTCAGCAGCACCCACTCCAGCGATGTCGGCCAGCGCCAGTCGATCAGGGCGACGGGCAGGCTCAGCACCGTCATGAAGAGTCCCAGCCAGAAGACGATGGCGTCCGGCCGCTCGACGCGCGTCTGCACCTTGGACATCAGGAAGGAGATCGAGGTGATCGGCGAGCACAGCACCAGCAGCAGCAAGGCCCAGGCCGGGCTGGCGCCGGCCGCGAACAGGCCCGGCGCCAGCACGATCAGCACGCCGGCGAAGGCGACGACGACGGCGATCCAGCGCGCCGCGTACATGCGCTCGCCCAGGAACAGCGAGGCGCCGAGCATCATGTAGATCGGGCCGGTGAAGCCGATCGCCGAGGTCTCGGCGAGGCCGACGAAGGGCAGGGCGATGAACCACAGCATCGAGCCCGCCGCGTGGAAGACGCTGCGCACCGCCATGAAGCCAAGGCGGCGCGGCCGGTAGGCCTCCCAGCCGGCGTGGATCGCGAGCGGCAGCAGGATCAGCGAGCCGGTGAGGTAGCGAAGGCAGACGACCTGCGGCGGATACATGCCGTGCGTCAGGACCTTCTGCTGCGCGTTGAGGGCTGCGAACAGCAGGCCGGCCGCGAGCATCCACAGGATGCCACGCACCGACGGCGTCAGCCGTGCCCATGCCGCGGGTCCGGTGGACGATGCGGGAGGGCCGCTCATGCTGATGGGTCGTCTTCCCGTCTCCCCGCGAAGGCGGGGAGAAGGAAAGAAAGCGGGATCAGCGCAGCACCGTCACAGTCTTGCGCTTGATCAGCTCGAAGTCGATCGGCGCGCCGATGCCGGGGCCGGTCGGCGCGTGCACGAAGCCGTCCTTGTCGGGATCGATGTCGGGGTTCAGGCCGTATTTCTGCGCGCCCGACGGTAGCAGCACCTCGAAGAACTCGGTGTTGCGGATCGCCATGGCGACGTGCAGTTGGGCGAAATTGTTGTGCGAGTTGCCGCCGTGGTGAATCTCGTAGGTCATGCGAAAGGCTTCGGCGAGATGCGCCGTCTTCATCAGGGTGGTGATGCCGCCCTTCACCGCGATGTCGCCGCGCAGATAGTCGGTGGCGCGCTCGATGATCCAGGGCGCGTAGCTCTCCAGCCCCGATATCGGATACTCGGTGGCGAGGATCGGGATCTTCAGCAGCTGCTTGAGCTTGACGTAGCCATAGAGGTCCTGGTCGTGCAGCGGGTCCTCGTACCAGTGGAAGCCCAGCTCCTCGACCGCCCTGCCGACGCGTAGCGCCTCGGGGAAGGCGTAGCTCCAGGTCGAATCGAGCATGATGGTGTAGTCGTCGCCGACCGCGCGGCGCACCGCCTCGCAGACCTTGATGTCCTCGCGCCAGCGGGTCGGCGGGTGGATCTTGTAGGCCGCCCAGCCGCCCGCCTTGTATTGCTGCGCCTCGGCGGCGTAGGCCTCGGGCGAGGCGAGCACGGCGGAGCTGGCGTAAGCGGGGATCTTGTCGCGATACGTGCCGAGCAGGCGGTGGACCGGCTGGTTCGCCGCCTTGCCGGCGATGTCCCACAGCGCCACGTCGCAGGCGCCGATGCAGCGCACGGTCGAGGCGCGCATGCGCCGCCACAGATCCTGGTTCAGCCGCTCGCGGTCGAGCGGGTCCTGGCCCATCAGCATCGGCTTGAGGTGTCGGATCAGGCCCGGCCCGTCGGTCGAGGCCGGGTTCATCGCCGAGCCGAGGAAGGCGTGGCCTGTGATGCCCTGGTCGGTGATCACGCTGAGCAGGCCGAGATCGCTGCTGCCCGCCGAGCGGGCCGAATGGCCGCCGTAGGTCGTGGCCGGGATGTCGTCCCAGGCGAACAGCGTCAAGGTGACGTCGATGATCTTCATGGTGCCCTCCCGCGATGGTCCCCTCTCGCGATCCGGGCAGCCTAGCCGTCCGCGGCCGCCCGCGGAACGGCTGCCCGCGCGGGGCCGCCATTCGCCAGACGGCGGCGCTCGTGATCGGCCGACGCTGTCACGCGGCGGCCCGGGGCCGGCGAAGCGGCGAAAACAACGCAACAACGCAAGCCTGACACCGCACCTCGGTGTCTCCGGTGTCAGGCTTGCGTTTTTGCGTTGTTTGCCGGAGAATGGCGGCCCTCGGAGGGTCCGCCATGCCCCGCAAGCCGCGCCTGCACGTCGACGGCGCCGTCTACCACGTGATGCTGCGCGGCAACGCCGGCCAGGCGATCTTCGCCGACGACGCCGACCGGCTGCGCTGGGAGACGCTGCTCGCCGAGGGCGTGGCGCGCTACGGCCACCAGGTGCTGGCCTATTGCTGGATGGGCAACCACGCGCATCTCTGCCTGCGGGTCGCCGAAGCGCCGCTGTCGCGCATCATGCAGCAGCTCACCTTCCGCTACGCCCGCGCCTTCAACCGCCGGCGCCGCCGCGTCGGGCACGTCTTCCAGGGACGCTTCCGCGCGCTGCTGGTCGGCGACGACGCCTATCGCCTCGCGCTGCTTCGCTACATCCATCGCAATCCCGTGGCGGCAGGACTCGAGCGTGACCCGCGGCGTTATCGCTGGTCGAGCCATGGCGCGCTCAGTGGCACGCGGCGGCCGCCGGATTGGCTGGACTGCGCCGACACGCTGGCGCTGTTCGCGCGCGATGCGAAGCGAGCGCAGCGGCGGTTGCACGCCTTCGTGATGGAGGCGGGTGAGAAGGCGGAGGCGACCGATGAGTCCGGATTGTGGGCCGAGATCGAGGCGGCGATCGTGTCGCCCTCGATCGAGGCGCTCGGGCCGCTGCCGCGCGCCGCGCGGCGCGCACAACGGCGACCGGCGCGAACGCCCACGCTGTCGGCGGTGATCGACGCGGCGGCGCGGCTGGCGGGCGTGGCGCGGCGCGCGCTGGTCGGCCCGACGCGCGTGCGCGCGGCGTCGCGCGCGCGGGGCATCGCCGGCCTGCTGGCCCAGGCGACCGGCGCGGCGACGCTCTCGGCCCTGGCGCGCGCCACCGGCCGCGATCCCGGCTCGATCAGCCGGGCGGTGGAGGCGGCGCGCCTCGAGGTGGCGGCGGATCGCGGCCTGGCGCGACGGCTGGCGGCGGCACGGCGGGCGGTGGCGGAAACAACGCAATAACGCAAGCCTGACACGGCTGTGATAACGCAAACCTGACACGGTTGTCGGACACCGAGGCAAGACATCATGCGATGCCGGCGCGACGGTTCCGCCGTTGTCCCGAGCGCGACGAGGGATCGTGCCCTGCCGCGGCCGGTCAGCGGCCGGTGGACGCTGCGTCGGCGCCGTGCGATAGCGTCGCCGGGTCGAGGTAAGGCGTAAGGCGGGCGAGGCGGCATGACGGATGAGGCGGCGGCGGCGCGGGTTATCAGGTTCCTGCGCATGGTGGCCGTATCTATCGCCGCGGCGAGCGCCCTGCTGTGCGTCCTCGCGTTGATCTACACGCTGTTCATCAAGGCGCCCGATGCGGAGGATCCCTTCGCCCAGGCGCACCGCGCCGCCAACATCCGTTACGAGCTGGTGTGGCTGGGCATCAGCGCCGCCGCCGTCGCGGTGGCGCTGCTGACGCGCAGCCTGGCCTGGGCCTACGCGCCGCTCTGCCTGATCGGGCTGGAGACCGGCGGCCATCTGGTGCACTGGCTGGTCGCCGGCGGTCGCTTCCACCCGCAGCCACCGGAGATCCGCGAGCGCTTCGAGCCGCACCCGCTGCTGGTCGGCGTGCCGCGGCCGGGCGTCCACGGTCCCTTCACGCATACGCCGGAGCGGCGCCGGCTGACGATCAACGAGGGCAAGGACGCCAGCGCGCGCCGGGTCTTCGTCTTCGGCGGCTCGACGACCTACGACGCCGGCGTCGGCGACGCCCACACCTGGACGACGCAGCTGTCGCGCCGCCTGGGCGGCGGATACGTCGTCGAGAACCATGGCATGGACGGCTTCAGCAGCGTCGAGGTGCTGGTCGCGAGCCTGTTCGCCTTCCGCGACGCCAAGCCGGCCTGCGCCGTGTTCTACATGGGCTGGAACGACCTGCGCAGCGCGCATGTCGCGACCCTGAAGCCGGATTACAGCGATTTTCACCTGCCGCACCAGCGCGGCAATCTCGGCCTGCTGCCGACCCTGTCGATCGAATCCTATTCCGTGGTGGCGCGCCTGCTCGTCTCGCTGGCGCGTCCGCCGCTGGACCGGCCGCCGGGCAAGGTCTCGGCCGAGTACGATCCCAGGCTGGCGAAGGTCTACCTCGACAATATGGCGCTGATCGCCGCCGTCACGCGCCACCACGGCGTGAAGCCGATCTTCGTGCCGCAGGTCATCGATCACGCCCGGCACGCCACCGATGCGGGCTATGGCTGGGTACCGCTGGTGCCCTATCGCGACGTGCCCCGCGTCCTCGGCCTGCTGAACGAGGATCTGCGGCGGCTGGCGGCGCGGCTCGACGTGCCGTTCATCGACACGCCGCTGTCGATCCGCTGGCACGCCGACGACTTCGTCGACGACGGCCACTTCAACGCCGCCGGCGCGCGCAAGTTCGCCGACGGGCTGGCCGAGCCGGTCGCGCGTCACTGTGGTCCGTAGGTGGGGTAAAGCGATGAAGATCACGGACATCGTCTGTCACGTGCTGCAGAGCAAGGTCGAGAAGCCGTTCGTCTCGGCGCGCGGCTGGGTCTATGCGACGCGCTCCTCATGCGTGGTCGAGATCAGCACCGATCAGGGCATAACCGGCTGGGGCGAGTGCTACGGGCCGTCGGCCGTCGCCAAAGCCTTCATCGAGACGCAGTACAGGGGCCGCCTGATCGGCCGCGATCCGTTCGATGTCGAGGTGATCTGGGAGGATCTCTACAACCGCATCAAGGACTACGGCACGACGGGCATGGCGATCTCGGCGATGTCGGGCATCGACATCGCGCTGTGGGACATCATGGGCCGCGCGGTGGGCAAGCCGGTGCACAAGCTGATCGGCGGCGCCTACCGGACTTCCGTGATTCCCTACGCCACCGGCCTGTACTTCATCGACATGAACCGGCTGATCGAGGAGGCGGTCGAGGAGGCGCTGGAATTCAAGGCGATGGGCTTCCGCGCCATCAAGATGAAGATCGGCCTGGGCGATCTGAAGCTCGACGCCGCCCGGGTCGCAGCCGTCCGCAAGGCCATCGGCCCCGACATCAAGCTGGCGGTCGACGCCAACCACTGCTTCTCCGTGCCCAACGCCATCAAGCTCGGCCGCATGCTGGAGGAGCACGACATCCTGTGGTTCGAGGAGCCGATCACGCTCGACATGGCGGTGGCCGGCGGCGAGAACGACTTCACCCGCTGGGGCTTCCGCGACATCATCGCCGCCAAGGCGATGGACATCGTCCAGCCCGACCTCTGCGCCGCCGGCGGTTTCTCGGAATGTCGCAAAATAGCCGTCCTCGCCTCGGCCTTCGGCGTCGAGTGCGTGCCGCATGCCTGGGGTTCGGCGATCGGTCTGGCGGCCACGGTGCAGTTCCTCGCCGCCCTGCCCGACCAGCCGCCGGCCTTCCGGCCGATGCCGCCGATGCTGGAATTCGAGCAGACGCCCAACCCGCTGCGCGACCATCTCGCCACCGTGCCGATCGAGCAGAAGGGCGGCGTCGTGCTGGTGCCGGAGGGGCCGGGCCTGGGCATCGAGATCGATCGCGCGGTGCTGGCCAAGTACAAGGTCGCCTGAGCATGAGGATCACCGCCATCAGCGGCACCTGGGTGCACGTGCCGATCCCGGAAGCGGGTCAGCACGTCAGTAATTTCGGCCGGGTCGCCTCGTTCGACTCGGTGATCATACGCATCGACACCGACGCCGGCATCACCGGCTGGGGCGAGGCCAAGGCGGGCGTGGGATCGGCGGCGTCGTGCGCCGGTCTGGCGGCGATGGTCAATCTCGACCTCGCGCCGATGCTGGTCGGCCAGGACCCGCGCGACATCAGCAGGCTGTGGGACGTGATGTACAACAGCCAGCGCGAGGGTCATGCGATCGCGCGTGGCCATGGCCTGCCGCAGCTCGGGCGGCGTGGGCTCACCATCAGCGCGATCGGCGGCATCGACATCGCGCTGTGGGACATCCTCGGTAAGTCGCTCGGAGCACCGGTCTGGCGGTTGCTGGGTGGTCGCAGAGCCGAGCGCATGCCGGCCTATGCCTCGGGTGGCTGGGCCGATGCCGCCAACATAGGCAAGCAGCTGCTGGGCTACATCGAGAAAGGCGGCTTCCGCGCCGTGAAGATGCGCGTGGGCGTGATGGACGGCAGCCCGGCGCGCTCGGCCGCGCGGGTGAAGGCGGCGCGCGCGGCGCTGGGGCCGGATATCGGCCTCGCCTGCGACGCGCACGGCACCTTCACCGTGGCCGAGGCCAAGGCCTTCGCCCGCATGGTCGAGGACTGCGACCTGATGTGGTTCGAGGAGCCTGTCTCGGGCGACGACAAGAGCGGCATGGCCGAGGTGCGGCGTTCCTCGTCGGTGCCGATCAGCGCCGGCGAGAGCGAGTTCACGCGCCACGATTTCCGCGACCTCGCCGAGTTGCGCGCCGCCGACATCCTGCAGCCCGATCTCGCCATCGCCGGCGGCATCACCGAGAGCGTGCGCATCGCGGCCATCGCCTCGGCCTTCAACCTGCGCCTGGCGCCGCATCTGTGGTCGGGCGCGCCGGGCTTCGCCGCCGGCCTGGCGCTGGCGGCGACCTCTTCCGCCGGCTTCATTCTGGAGTACTCTCTGGGCAGCAATCCGATGCTGCAGGAGCTGGTGCGCGAGAAGTTCCCGGTCGAGGGCGGCATGGTCGAGATCCCCGACCGCCCGGGCTTGGGTATCACCGTCGACGAAGCGTTCCTGGCGAAGTACGCGCGAGGCTGAGGCACGCGAAGACGGCAACCAGATCACCTATGGAATGGGTGTGACCGAGGGGGAGTGAGCGATGCTGAGACGGACAGTGATCACGGGCGCCGCGGGCATGGCCGCGGCGGCGGCCCTGGGCGGGCCGGCGAGCGCGCAGCTCAAGGGCGACGTACGCATCTTCTGCGGCTTTCCGCCGGGTGGTACCGCCGACCTGCTGTGCCGCCTGCTCGCCGACGCGGCCGGGCCGATCGTCGGCCAGAAGGTGCTCGTCGAGACCAAGACCGGCGCCAGCGGCTTCATCGCCAACGAGGCGGTGGCCAAGTCGCCGCCCGATGGCCACAGCATCCTGCTCGCCGCCATGGCCGCGTTCTGCGTCGCGCCCGTCATGCCTGGCCAGAAGCTGCCGATCGACGTCGACAAGGATCTGACGCCGATCATCAACATCGCCGGCGTCTACAACATGCTGGTGGTCGGCAAGCACGTCACCCTGCGCACCGTCCCCGAGATCATAGACTTCGCCAAGAAGAACCCCGGCAAGCTCAGCTACGCCTCGGCCGGCAACGGCACGTCGCAGCATCTCGCGGCCGAGATGTTCAAGAAGATGGCCGGCGTCGACCTGCTGCACATCCCCTATCGCGGCGGCGCGCCGGCGATCCAGGACATGGTGGCCGGCAATGTCGATCTGATGTTCGGTAACATGCCGGAGTTCCTGGGCCAGATCGGCGGCAAGAACCTGATCCCCATCGCCTTCGGGGCGCCCCGGCCGTCACCGATGTTCGCCGACCTGCCGACCATCGCCAAGACGGTGCCGGGCTTCGAGGTCGTCAACTGGTTCGGCATCTTCGGCCCCGGCGGCATGCCCAAGCCGATCATCGACTACTGGAACAAGTCGCTGACCGAAGCGGTCGCCAAGCCCGACATGCAGAAGCGCTTCCTCGAGAGCGGCATGGAGACGCTGACCGGCCCGACCGAGCAGCTGGCCCAGGTGATCGCCAAGGATCGCGCCAAGTGGAGCGAGGTCATCAAGGCGGCGGGGATGCGCGCCGACTGAACCGAGGGAGATCGGCATGGGCCTGTTCGACTGGCTGACCGGCACGAAGAAGCCACCAGCGGGTGTCGTCGCGCGGACGCCGGCGGAGGTCCATGCCGCGATCCTCGCGGTCAACCGGCCGACGGCGCCGTTCGTCGTGCGCGAGGGCGCGCCGGAGCAGGTCGACCTCGTTGCGGAGTGGCGCATCGTCGATGCCCAGTGGTACGAGATCTTCGCCAAGGCGGGCCTGACCAAGGTGTTCAAGGTGCTAATGCGGCTGGATCCGCAGAAGCGCGAGGTGCGCGCCGTCGACCAGGAATGGACGGTCGAGTGGCGCGCCGGCATTCCCGCGCTGTCGCTGTCCGTCGAAGCGTTCCGCGGTCAGAAGGTGGCGATCGAGTTCGGCACCGCCTATGCCTTCACCGAGCAGGGCGGCTACGGGCAGGTCTACAACTACAAATTCGCGACGTCGGAGATCAAGAAGCCGCTGCAGGACGCGGTCGCCGCCTCGGGCTGGACGTGGCGCGGCGTGTCCTTCGGCAGACTGTAGGAGATCGCCATGCGTCGCCTCGCGCTCGCCATCGTCCTGCTCACGCTCGGTGATCCGTTACCCGCACGGGCCTATACCGACGCCGAGATCAGCCAGTTCCTGACGAGCAGCCCGTGGTGCCATTTCCGCTATAGCTCGGCTGGCGGCTCGACCACGACGCGTCGCGGCCAGTTCGGTGGCAACGGCGTGCTGACCGTGCGCAGCGGGCGCGAGGTCTATTCCTCCGGACCCGGCGGCACCTATTCCGGCGGCTCGCAGGGCGCCGAGCAGTATTACTGGCGAGTGCAGAACGCGATGCTGTTGCTGTCGCAGGACGGCGTGAACTGGCAACCCTACAAGCTCGACGCCTACCGCAATTCCAGCGGCTATCCGATCCTCGTCGTCGATGGCGACGAGTACTCGATGTGCAATTGAGACTCCGTTGTCAGCCCGAGCCTAGCGAGGAATCTAGGCGGATTACCCTACATTCCTCGCTACGCTCGGAATGACAGAAGACCCCACTAATCCGCGAATTTCGGCATCACCTTCGTCGCCATCAACTCGAGCGACTGAAGGATGCGGCCGCGGTCGTGCAGGCCTTGCGGCATCAGCAGCACGCATTCGTCGATTGGCACGCGCTTCTGCACTTCCTCGATCCGCCGCGCGATGGTGTCGGGCGAGCCGACCAGCAACTCGGGCACGCCCTGGCCGAAGGGGATCGCCCAGCGGTTCCAGAACCACATCATGTCCTCGAGCCACTCCTTGGCCTGCGCGTCGGTCGGCGCGCAGATGAAGACGCCGCCCCACGCCGCCTGGTGGCCGTTCTTCACCACGCGGCCGTGCTTCGCGGCCTCCTGCGTGTAGCCGGCGCACAGGCTTGAGAAGAAGTCGATGTTGTCGGTCAGCACGATCGGTCGCCCGCCATAGCGCGCCCAGAACAGCGCGGTGCGCATCGAGGCGGCGAAGCCGCCATAGAGTGGCGGGTGCGGGTTCTGCAGCGGTCGGGGGGCGATGCCAATCTCGTTGACTTTCATGTCGGCGGCCACGCCCTGGCCGAACTCCGTATAGACGCCGTGCGGGTGCGGGTTGACGAAATCCTTGGGCGGGAAGTTCCAATGTTTGCCGCGATGCTGAAAGGTGTCGTGGGTCAGCGCCTTGACCACGATGTCGACGAATTCCGAGAAGTACTCGCGGTTGGCCGTGTCGGCGGGCGAGTCCTTGTTCCACGGACCCACGGCGTTGAGGTCGTCGCGGACCTTGAAGTTCTCGACCCAGCGCGCCTGGTAGCCGCGCACCAGACCGACGCCGAAGCGGCCGCCCAGCATGTTGTCCATGGTGGCGATGTCCTCGGCCACGCGCAGCGGATTATGCGTGGTCGAGACGAAGCCGCAGGTGATGACGCGCAGGCGCTTGGTGTGCTGGCCCAGCCACATGCCCATCAGGCGCGGATCGTTGGAGATCTCGAAGCCTTCGATCTGCAGATGGTGCTCGGGGTGACCAAAGCCGAAATAGCCGGCATCGTCGGCGAAGCGCGCATACTCCGCGATCTCGTCCAGCATGCGCTGGTACAGCTCGGGCTTGCGCCCGGCCATGCCGGCTTCGAGCTCATGCCGCCGGCCGACGGTGCAGTACATGAACAGGCTGAACTTCATCGTACCGGCTCCTATTCCGCCGCTTTCGGCAACACCAACGTCTTCGACCGCTTCTCCAACCACCAGCCGTACTCGGCCGGCCACATCGCGAAGCCGGGATCGCAGCCCAGCTCCTGCGCCGCGTGCAGCGCCCAGAACGGATCGTAGAGCGCCTGCCGGCCGACCGCGATCAGGTCGGCGTGGCCGTCGCGCAGCACCGCCTCGGCCTGCCGGCCGTCGAGGATCAGGCCCACCGCCATGGACTTCACGCCGCCCTGGTTGCGCACCGCCGAGGCGAACGGCACCTGGAAGCCGGGATAGCGCGGGATCGGTGCGGCGGTGGCCGTGCCGGTCAGGCCACCGGACGAGCAGTCCACGACATCGACACCGCATTCCTTCAGTGCCTGGGACAGCGCCACCGTGTCGTCGAGGTTCCAGCCATCGGCGCCGTCGAGCGCCGAGACGCGGAAGAACAGCGGCTTGTGCTGGGGCCAGGCGGCGCGCACCGCGCGCGTGATCTCCAGTGCGATCCGTATGCGCCCGGCGCGGTCGCCGCCATAGGCGTCGTTGCGCGTGTTGCTGATCGGCGAGAGGAACGAGGCGATCAGGTAACCGTGCGCGCCGTGCACCTCGCAGATGTCGAAGCCCGCCGCGTCGGCGCGCTTCGCGCCGATGGCGAAGGCGGTCACGATATCGCTGATCTCGGCGACCGAGAGCTGGCGCGGGATCAGCCAGCCCGGCGCCACCGGCTCGGTCGTCGGTCCGACGACCTCCCACGCCTTGCGGCCCTTGGCGAAGTCCTGCGCGTTGAGGGGGCCGTTGCCCTCGGGCGCCGGCTGCGTCGCGCCCTTGCGGCCGGCGTGCGCCAGCTGCATCGCCGCCTTGGCGCCTTCGCCATGGATGAAGTCGACGACGCGGCGGAACGGCGCGATGTGGGCGTCGTCCCAGATGCCGGTGTCGAACTCGGTGACGCGACCGCGCGCCTCGACGGCCGTGCCCTCGCTGAACACCAGCCCGGCGCGTCCCCGCGCGAAGCCGCCGAGATGCACCACATGGAAGTCGTTCGCGAACCCGTCCTTCGCGTGATACTGCACCATCGGCGAGATCACAACGCGGTTGGGCAGCGTGACGCCCCGGATGGTCAGCGGCGTGAACAGCAGCGGCCGGGACTCGGGCGCGGACATGCAGAGCAACTCCCTAGAGGATCGCGTGAACCGATCATAACCCTACGCGGCGCCGGAACTTACCGCTAGGCTGTGCGCCGTAACGAAGGGCATCGCATTTGGCTGGCTCTTCCCTTCCCCCGGAGGGGGAAGGTGCCCGCAGGGCGGAAGGGGGATGTTGAAGACGAACAGAGGAGTCCGTCTTCGACATCCCCCTTCCGTCGCTTCGCGCCACCTTCCCCCTCCGGGGGAAGGGAGAACTGACAGCCGAAACGGGGAGGGGCGGCCATGCGCATCATCGGCATCGAGGATCTGCACTGCAACGCCGGCTGGCGGGTTTTCTCGTTCCTCAAGATCACCACCGACGAGGGCCTCATCGGCTGGTCGGAGTACAACGAGAGCTACGGCAGCGGCGGGCTGACCGCGGTGATCCACCGTCTGGCGCATCACCTGATCGGACAGGATCCGCGGCCGGTCGAGCGCATCAGCTCGCAGCTCTACGCCATCACGCGTCAGGCGCCGGGCGGCATGAACGCCCAGGCGATCGCGGCGATCGAGAATGCGCTGCTCGATGTCAAGGCCAAGGCGCTGGGCATACCGGTCTACGCGCTGTTCGGCGGCCCGGTGCGCGATCGCCTGCCGCTCTACTGGTCGCATTGCGGCAGCTATCGCCTCAACAATGCCGAGGTGATGGGGCTCGAGCCGGTACGCGGCTACGACGATCTGGTGAAGCTCGGCAAGCACGTGAAGGAGCGCGGCTTCAAGGCGCTGAAGACCAACATCTTCATGTTCGACCGCGGCAAGCCCTACATGCATCAGCCCGGCTTCGGCCGGAACCCGGGCTGGCCCGAGCTCAACGTCGACAACCGCATCCTCGGCGCGATCACCGACGGCCTGGCCGCCTTCCGCCAGGGCGGCGGCAAGGAGATGGGCATCCTTCTCGACACCAATTTCAACTTCAAGACCGATGGCTATGTGAAGGTGGCGCGCACGGTCGAGCCCTATGACCTGTTCTGGCTGGAGATCGACACCTACGATCCCGAAGGCCTCGCCTATATCAGGCGCAAGGCCAACATGCCGATCGCCTCCTGCGAGTCGCTGTTCGGTCGTCGCGGCTTCCGGCCGTTCTTCGAGAACCGCTCGATGGATACCGCGATCGTCGACGTGCCGTGGAACGGGCTGCTCGAGTCGGTGAAGATCGCGGCGATGGCCGAGGCCTACGAGATCAACTGCGCGCCGCATAACTTCTACGGCCACCTGTCGACCCTGATGAGCGCGCATTTCTGCGCCGCGATCCCCAACTTCCGGGTGATGGAGATCGACATCGACGACGTGCCATGGAAGGACGACCTCGTTACTCATCCGCCGGTGATCGAGAACGGCGAGCTCATCGTGCCGACGCGTCCCGGCTGGGGCGCCGACGTCGACGAGGAAGCCGTGCGCGCCCACCCCGCGCGCGCCGGCTGAAGCAGGGCGCATTGATCTCCGGCGGTGCGTGCGCATCTACCTTCCCCCGCTGGCGGGGGAAGGTGGCGCGAAGCGCCGGATGGG
>LNFM01010515.1_pt1 | contig 12994 bp, 16 predicted proteins | sample 596031 | NCBI WGS metagenome assembly LNFM01 (sample SAMN04254537, study PRJNA301005) | activated carbon metagenome | isolation source: dual media filters at the Ann Arbor, Michigan drinking water treatment plant | place: USA: Ann Arbor
TCGGCATCGCCCCAGGCGCCGCCGCCATGAATACCGACGTAGAAACCCGTCCAGCTGAACGGAGCTTCGACCGGCATCATCGGCTCAACAGGCGGCAAGTCGGCAGCGAACGACGCCGAGGACAACGCAAGGACTGATGCCCCGGCAATCAAAAGCTTTTTCATGAAACCCTCCACATCCCGTGAAGGTTGAAATACTAATGGAGATTCGGCCCTTAATGGTTGCATTCGCGCAACAATACACAAGAAATGTCCGTACATTACAGCATGGGGAAAGGTATAGACCGCGCTAGCCGACAAGGTCGGCAAAGCCCCATTCGGCGATGTCGATGAGGTAGTCCGGCGGAGAGAACAACCGGCCGCGGCAAACCTTGGTCTTGCCCTCCGGCATGGCGCGCTGGTTCTGCACCCGCGCCATCAACTCGTCGAACAGCCAGTCCGGCACGCAATGGCGCTCGGTGGGATAGATAAAACGGAAATTGAGGACGTGGATGAGCAGCACTTCCCAATACTGCTCCGCGTAGCCGAGCAGGCGCTTCCAGTCGATCTCCTTGTGCTGCTTGAGGATGACATGGGCGATGTCGGCGCCGTCGTAACGCTCGCGGTTCTGGACGAACATCTTTGACCATACGAGCTCGGTCGGGGCGATCAGCTGAACCTCGATGCCGTAGATCTTGGTGGTGTGCTTTTCGGCGAACCAGGAATCGGTGATCGGCGTCGCGGCGGTACGGGAGTTAAAGATGACATCGAAGATGTAGCCGCCCTTCTTCACCTTTGCGATCCAGCGCTCGTCCTCGATGACTGTGGTGTAGCCGAGCTTGTGGAAGTGGCGGAGAATGCGCGGATAATCCGAGGCGCGGCAGAAGACGTCGAGGTCCTTGGTCGGCCGGCGGATGCCGGTATAGGAGCCGACGGCGTATGTGCCCGCGACCATGAACGGGATGCCGGACTTCTTCAGCAGCTTGAGGCTCTCGGCGTAGAACGCCTCGGCTTTCGGCGGCACCGGCATGCTTTTTACGGCGACATGATGCGAGGGCATGGTCGTTCTGCCTTGTCCTCCCTGCCCCGCACCACGCGGGAGAAGGCGAAACCCGCAAGCAAGTCGAAGGTTCCGGCGAAGTGGAGAACCCCACGCGCCCCTCTTGCCGCACGCACGACTCAGATAAGCCAAGTGCAGTTGGGGGGCTTCGTTGAGCCCGGAGTAGTGTCATGGCAGTACCGTTCTGGGTCGCGGCGGCTTTGAGCCTTACCGCGTTGTTGTTCGCGTTGTGGCCAAAGCGGCGGAAAGCCAGGCCATCGGCCTATCAGGCCGCACGATCGATCTGCCCCTGCTGCGACGCAGTGGTTCCCCGCAACGCCCGCATCTGCACCTCCTGCCGCACGGACATTTCCGGGCTGCCGTCGGAATGCGAATACCGCGGCCTTCGCTACACCGTTTTTTCGGATGGCGGCGTCGGCCTTCGGGCGCGTGGCACGACCCTCTTCGAGGAGAGCGAGGCCAAGCTGATCGAATCCGTGACGGCCGGACGCCTGCGCGACTATGTCCCTTACGAACAGCGGCGTCTGTAGGTACATAGCCGGGGCAGGCGGACTTCGACCATAGGATGAGGCGCGGCGGACGAAGCTATGTGACTGCAGCAGCGGTGCATTTTTTGGCACCATCCGGTCTGTGCGACGGTTTCATGACATTTCGGTGACATTAGGGGTTGGCGAGCGCCCGGTTTTGCGATTGGCTTGATGCCAATAAATAAAACCGGAGGACGCTCAATGATGAAGTATCTTGCGGCTGTTGCGGCCGCCGCCTGCCTTGCCCTGCCCGCCGTATCCCACGCACAGGACTGCGCGAACCGCGGCGACCTCGACGATCGCTATTGCGACGCCAACAAGGATCTTGTGGCGGACACTCCCGCCGAAACGCGCGATCCCAGCACCATCGTCTTCGCCTACACGCCGGTCGAAGACCCCGCCGTCTACGAGAACGCGTTCGCGCCGTTCACCAAACACCTGTCCGAATGCACGGGCAAAAAGGTGGTTTACTACCCGGTTCAGTCGAACTCCGCGGAAATCGAGGCGATGCGCTCGGGCCGCCTGCATGTCGCGGGATTCTCGACCGGCCCGACGGGATTCGCGGTGAACATGGCGGGCGCTGTTCCGTTCGCGGCGAAAGGCACCGAAGCGGGATTCCAAGGCTACCAGTTGCTGATGCTGGTGAAGGCCGACAGCCCCTACCAGAAGCTTTCCGATCTGAAAGGCAAGAAGGTCGCCCACACCTCGCCCTCGTCAAACTCGGGCAATCTCGCGCCTCTCGTTCTGTTTCCCGAGGAAGGCCTGAAACCGAACGAGGACTACAAGCCGATCTATTCCGGCGGTCATGACAAAACGACTCTCGGCGTCGCTGCCGGCGATTATGATGCAGGGCCTGTCGCCTCCGACGTGTTCAACCGCATGGTGGATCGCGGCACCGTGAAGAAGGAAGACTTCCGCATCATCTACAAAAGCGAAGTGTTTCCGACATCTTCCTTCGCGTATGCACACGACCTGAAGCCGGAACTGGCCGAGAAGATCAAGCAGTGCTTCTACGACTTCCGCTTCCCTCCCGAGATGCAGAAGGAATTCAACGGGGACGACCGTTTCTTCCCCATCACCTACCAGAAGGAATGGGCCGTGGTGCGGAACGTGGCCGAGAAATCCGGTACGCCCTACAACAAGGCGGCCTATGAGAAGGAAACGGCACGCGAGGCCGAAGCCGCGAAGAAGAAGGCCGAAGAGAAGAAGAAAGCCCAGTGAACGCGGTGACCGGAACGATGACGGGGAGCGCGCAGGACGCGCGCTCCCTGGTCATTCGCGATCTCGTCAAGGAATACAGGCGCGGCCAACCCGTGCTGCGCGGCATTAGCCTGACCCTTCCCGGCCGCGGCATGACCGCGATCATCGGTCCGTCCGGAACCGGCAAGAGCACGCTGATCCGCTGCATCAACAGACTGGTGGAGCCGACATCCGGCCAGATCCTGTTCTTGGGGCAAAACCTCGCCCAGCTGCGCGGGCGCCAGCTGCGCGCCGCGCGACGACGGATCGGCATGGTGTTCCAGGAGTACAATCTGGTCGAACGGCTGACGGTGATGGAAAACCTCTTGTCGGGGCGGCTTGGCTATGTGCCGGTGTGGCGCGCCTGGCTGCGGAAGTTTCCGCAGAAGGACATCGACCGGGCGTTCGAGCTGCTGGACGCCGTCGGCCTCGGTCAATACGCGACGCAACGTGCGGACGCGCTTTCCGGCGGCCAGCGCCAGCGCGTCGGAATCGCACGCGCCATCATGCAGGAGCCGGACCTCATTCTTGCCGACGAGCCAACCTCCTCGCTCGATCCGAAGACTTCGGTCGAGATCATGGACATTCTCTCGGCGCTCGCGGGCGAACGCGACATTCCGGTTATTGTAAATATCCATAACGTGGAGCTCGCGAAGCGCTTCGCGCAGCGCATCGTCGGCATGACCGGCGGCAAGATCGTATATGACGGGCCGCCGGACGGGCTGACGGACGAAGACCTGCGGATGATCTATGGCGGCGAGGACTGGCTGAATGACCGTGCCGACGGCTGATACCGCCGGGCACCGGCAACCCTTCCGGACTAACTGGGGCGGCCGGCTGGCCTATGTCGCCCTTGTCGCTTACGTCATCTACGCAGGCTCGCATCTCGGCTTTTCATGGGATCGCTTCGTTTCCGGCATCGGCAATGGCGGACATTTCGTGGCGCGGATGTTCCCGCCCGCGTGGGACCGATGGGGCCTTCTCGCCGACGGCATGATCGAGAGTTTGCAGATCGCAATCCTCGCCAGCTTTTTCGGTGTGCTGCTCTCCCTCCCCGTGGGGCTGCTGGCTGCGCGCAATCTCATGCCGGTCTGGGTGACCTGGCCGGCCCGCGGCGTCATCGCGCTCTGCCGTTCGTTTCACCCGATCATCATCGCCATCCTGTTCGTGAAGGCGGTGGGCTTCGGCGCGCTGGCCGGCGTATTGGCACTGATCGTCGGGTCCATCGGCTTTGTCGGCAAGCTGTTCGCGGAATCCATCGAGGAGATATCGCTGAAGCAGGTCGAGGCCGTACGCGCGACCGGCGCGAGTTTTTCCGGCGTTCTCATCATGGCCGTGCAGCCGCAGGTGCTGCCGCGCTTCATCGGTTTCGCCACCTACCAGCTCGACTCGAACCTTCGTAACTCAACCATGGTGGGCATCGTCGGCGGCGGCGGCATCGGCGCCACGCTGTTCACGGCCTATCAGCGGTTCGATTTCGACTTCGTGCTGTCGATTCTCATCGTCACCGTTGCGATGATCATGGCGGCAGAAGTGCTATCCGGCTGGATACGAAAGACGTTCCAGTGACGACCATGCCGGGCACCGCCATTCGTCGCGAATGGGAACGCTTCACGCTGCCGCAGAAGCTCGGCCGCTACGCGCTTTATCTCATGGCGGCAATCGCGGTTGTATGGTCGTTCCGAACCATCGAGATCATTCCGGAATTTCTCTACGACTCCCCGGCACAGATCGCCGATCTGTTCACGCGCATGTGGCCGATGGACTGGAGCTATTTCGGCAGCGCGGTGTGGTCCTCGCTTGTCGAAACGATGCACATCGCGACGCTTGGCACGATCCTGTCGCTTGGCATCGCCATGCCGCTCGGGCTGATCGCGGCCCGCAACCTGACGCCCATTCCCGCGCTCAACTGGTTCGCCCATTTCCTGTTCGTAACGTCGCGCTCGGTGAACTCGCTCGTATGGGCGCTGCTGTTTGTCGCCGTGTTTGGCCCCGGGCCGCTGGCCGGGACGCTGGCCATCGCTTTTCGCTCCATCGGCTTTGTGGGCAAGCTGTTCGCGGAAGCGCTCGAGGAAGCGAACAAGGGATCGATCGAAGCGCTGGTGGCGGCCGGGGCGCCGGTGCGGAGCCAGATCCTGATGGGCTACTGGCCGCAGGTGCGCCCCGCCTTCTGGTCCATCGCCCTCTTCCGCTGGGATATCAATATCCGCGAATCCGCTGTGCTCGGCATTGTCGGCGCGGGCGGCATCGGCGTCGCGCTCGATACCGCGCTGAACCTGCTCTACTGGGACCAGGTGGCGGTCGTGCTGCTGACGATCTTCGTGGTTGTGATCCTCGCCGAGCTTGTGGTTACGGCGATCCGTCAGCGCGTTCTTTAGGTCAGGCGCGGCGCAGCATGCGCGCCCTCATGAGGCTTACCGCCAGATCGTGACAGGTTCGCCGTTCACAGAGCCCTATCAGTAATGAGGCGGCGGCGGCTCATCCGCCGGATCGCTGCCGACGCCTTCTTCCGCACGGGCCATGCGGTCGGAAAGCATCGCGAACTCGCGCGTCAGGCGCTCGATCTCTTTCCACTGCGCGACGACGGTCTTGTTCAGGTCCTCGATGATCTCGTCCTGATAGGCGATGCGCATTTCAAGCGCGTCGAGGCGTTCGGCGTCGGTCATTGTCTCTCTAGTCCAGGGTCTGGCGGAAGCGCATGACGGCGATCGTCATGGCGACGAGTGTAAACGCGGCGACCGCCGCGATCTCCGTGGCAAGATCACCGAAGCCTGCACCTTTCAGCATAATACCGCGAATGATGCGCAGGAAATGCGTCAGCGGCAAAACCTCACCGATCCACTGCGCCCATTCCGGCATGCCGCGGAACGGAAACATGAAGCCCGACAAAAGTATCGATGGCAGGAAGAAGAAGAACGACATCTGCATCGCCTGAAGCTGGCTCGTGGCGATGGTCGAGAACGTATAGCCGACAGCGAGATTCGCGCAGATGAAGAGCGTCGTGAGCACCAGCAGAAGCGGAAGCGATCCGGCAAGCGGAACGCCGAACAGGAGGAACCCCGCGGACAGGATGATCGTCATCTGGATCGCGCCGACGACGACGTAGGGCGCGATCTTGCCCAACATGATTTCCACCGGCCGGATGGGGAGCGACAGCAGCGTCTCCATCGTGCCCCGCTCCACCTCGCGCGTGACCGACAGGCCGGTGAACAGCAGCATCGTCAAGGTGAGGATCGTGCCCATCAGGCCCGGCACGATGTTGAAGCTGGTTTCGCCTGTCGGATTGTAACGGCGGTGCAGGCGAAGCTCGAAGGGCGGCTTCGCACCATCGCGGATATGCCCGGCACCCTGCAGGTCACGTGTAAAGACACGCGCGGGCAACTGCTGGAGTGCGGCGATGGCATTGCCGGACGCGGATGGGTCTGTGGCATCCGCGATGACGAGAAGTGCCGGGTTTTCGCCGCGCATGATGTCGCGCCCGAAATTCGGCGGGATCTGCACGCCGAACTGGACCTTTCCAGCAAGGAACAGATCATCCAGTTCCTTCTCGCTGCGAGGTTGACGGTCCATTTCGAAGTAGCCCGTTTCCTGCATGGCGGACAGGAAGGAGCGCGAGAACTGGCTGCCGTCCAGATCGACGACCGCTGTCGGCAATTTCCTGGGATCGGTGTTGATGGCGTAGCCGAACAGCAAGAGCTGCATCACCGGAATAAGAACCATCATGGCAAAGGTCAGCCGGTCGCGGCGGAGCTGCGTGATCTCCTTGATGAAGACGGCGGCGATGCGCGACAGGGAGCCTGTCATTCGAAATTGTCCCGGCTGCGGCTCATCAGCTCGATGAACACGTCTTCCAGCGTCGGCTCGGACTGGCGCCAGGCTTTCGTATTTTTTGTGCGGTAGGGCGCGATGGCGGCATCCAGCCTCTTGCGGTCGCGTCCGGAGACATGGAGTTCGACGCCGAACGGCGCGACCTGATCGACGCCGGGCTTCTTCTGGAGTTCGTCGGCGAGCGCCGTCAGGTCTCCGCCCGTGACCGTATACGTCGTGAGGCCGGACTGGGCCACGACCTCTTCCACCGTGCCGCGCGTGAGAAGTTCGCCATAGGCGATATAGGCGATCTCGTGACAGCGTTCCGCCTCGTCCATGTAGTGCGTCGATACGAGCACGGTGACGCCCTCATGGGCGAGATGATGGATCTCGTCCCAGAATTCACGGCGTGCCTGCGGATCGACACCGGCGGTCGGCTCGTCCAGCAGCAAAAGCTTCGGCGATGGAAGAATGCACGCGCCAAGAGCAAGGCGCTGCTTCCAGCCTCCCGACAATTCGCCGGCAAGCTGGCTGGCGCGATTTTCAAGGCCAAGACGGGCGATCGCGTCCTGTGCCGCGCCCCTCGGATCAGGCATGCCGTGGACACGCGCGACGAATTCGAGATTCTCGCGTATGGACAGATCGGTATAGAGCGAGAATCGCTGCGTCATGTATCCGACATGGCGCTTGATCTCGGTCGACTGGGTCAGAATATCGTAGCCGAGGCACGTTCCGTGGCCCGAATCCGGCGTCAGAAGACCGGTGAGCATGCGGATCGTGGTGGTTTTGCCGGACCCGTTCGGCCCGAGAAATCCGTAGATCAGACCGCGCCGCACCTGCATGGTGACGTTTTTGACGACGGTGCGCCCGCCGAAGCTCTTCGTCAGCCCCTCGACATCGATGACGATGTCCGGGGCATCCGGCTTGCGGGCGGCGACGGCGTTCATTCCGCGGCACCGAGCGTCACATCGACCGGCAGACCCAGCGGAAGAGGCTTGCCGCCGACAAGCCGCGCCTCAGCACGGAAGACCAGCTTTGACCGCTCCTCCTGGCTGAAGATGACGGGCGGGGTGAATTCCGCCTCGCTGGATACGAAAGTGAGCGTCGCCGGCATGCCGTTACACCCGTCGCACGACACATCGACGTTCTGGCCGAGACGGAGGCCGGAGAGAAGCGGCTCCGGCACGTAGAACCGGACCTTGCGATTGCCGGGCGGCAGAAGTGCCAGAACGGGCTGGCCCGCCGATACGACCTCACCCGCGCGGAAATAGACATCCTCGACGCTTGCGGCGACCGGCGCATAAACGCGGCGCTTGGCGAGAGCCTTTTCCGCACCATCGAGCGCGGCTTCCGCAGCTTGGATCGCCGCTTCGCGGCCGGCGAGTTCCGCTGCCTGTATCTGGCGCTGCGCTTCCTGCAAGGCGGCCTGATCGCGATCGAAGGTCGACTGCGCCTGCTGGAGCGTTGCCTTGGCCGCGACACCGCGGTTGTACAGATCTTTTTGCCTATCAAGCTCGCTGCGCGACAATTCGAGCGACGCCTCCGCCCGCTGGACCGCCGCCTGCAGCACCGCGATCTGCTCCGGACGCTGACCGGCGGCCTTGATGTCCTCCAGCTTGGCGGCGGCCTCGTCGCGCGCCGCCTTCTGCACCTCGTCATCGAGCGCGAAAAGCAGCGCGCCGGCTTCGACCGCCGATCCGGAATCGACGGCGAGTTCGACGACCCGGCCCGCGCTTTCCGGCCCCACCAGAACAAGATCGCCTTCGATATAGCCCTGCAGCTGACGCGGATCGGATGATTGCGGCCAGAACCACCACGCGGCGACGCCAGCCAGCGCCACCGCAATGAGGATCGGGATGCGGCGGTTCATGACTTGTCTCCCTTGAGACCGCGGATCAGAAGGTCGGCATGCGCATCGAGGAGCCCGTCGGTGTCGAGTTTCTGCACGCGATCGAATATTCCCGTCCATACGATGGCAACAAGAAGCGGCGCGACGGCGAGCTGCGGAAATCGGGCGGCGGCATCCGAGGTGAATTCGCCCCGCGCGACGCCGCGTTCGACGATGGCGCGGACGGCGTTCATGCCGCGCGAGACGACCTCCCGATGATAGAAGGCGGCGAGATCCGGAAAGCGGCCGGCCTCGCTGATGATGAGGCGTGCGATGTCCTTACGACGCGTGCCGAGAATTTCCGTCTTGGCGAATGCGATGAGACCGCGCAGCATGGTTTCGGCGGGAACGTCCTGCTTCAGCATCGCCTCGCCGGCCGCCTGAAACGGCGAAGCCAGAAGCGAGCGGATGAGTTCCTCGAACAGTGCCTCCTTCGAGGCGAAGTAGAGATAGAGCGTGCCCTTGGCGACACCGGCGCGCGCCGCGACCTCGTCCAGCTTCGCCGCGCCAAAGCCGCGTTCGAGAAATACGTCCATCGCCGCGTCGAGCATGCCCTTGATGCGGGCCTGGCGCTCCTCCGGCGTGAGGGCGGGCGCCGCACGGGCGCGGACCGGCCGCGCGGTTTTCCCTATCGTCGCGGGTTTAGCCATCGGCGCACCTCATAAATGACTGACCAGTCAGTCATACTCCTGCGGCGATTTCGGCGCAAGAAGGTTCTCGCCAGGCATGCAGCCAAACCGGTCGCTTTGCGTTTCTTTCAAAAGGAGAAGCACATGGCCAACATCAAACGGTCGGAGGACCGCAATTACACGCCCAAGCCGGAGTTTCTCGACGCGGATCTGACCGAGGAAGCGACCCCTCCCCCGACTATCGACCCCAAGGACGCGCCGGACGAAGGCGATCTGACCCTCACGGACGATCTGGCTGTCAGCCCGGAAGAGCCGCGCATCGATCTGAACGAAGAGCAGCAGGACTACAGCGAGGAGGTACAGGACCGGGACGACTGATCTTGGTCTTTCGTCGCCCCGGCTGGCGAAGCGTGCGGCAAAGGACTATCTCGGGCGCACTCCCATATTTGAGGCGCCGCTTACGCGGCCTTGAGCCGCGATGAAACCCGCCACCTATTCTGAAGGACCGGCTTCACACCCCGGAATGAGTTTCCGAATGTTCGTTCTGTTCGTCGCCTCCATCATGGCGATGAACGCGATCTCCATCGACTCGATGCTGCCGGCACTGCCCCAGATCGGCGAGTCGCTCGGCATCACCGAGGCCAACCAGACGCAATGGGTGCTGACGGCTTACCTGCTCGGCTTCGGCGGCGCGCAAATCATCTACGGACCGCTTGCCGACCGCTTCGGCCGCAAGCCCGTGCTGCTGTTCGGCATCACGGTCTATGCGGCGGCCAGTCTCTGGGCGGCACTGTCGACCTCGTTCGAGGCGATGATGGCGGCCCGCGTCATCCAGGGGATCGGCGCGGCGGCGACGCGTGTCCTCGCCGTCACCATCGTGCGCGACTGCTATTCCGGCGCCACCATGGCCCGCGTGATGTCGCTGACCTTCATCGTGTTCCTCGCGGCGCCGATCGTTGCGCCGTCGCTCGGCCAGGCGGTGATGCTGTTTGTCTCATGGCACTGGATTTTCGGCCTTCTTGCGGTCTACGGCGTGTGGACACTCATCTGGGGTTTCTTCCGCCTGCCGGAAACGCTGCACCCGCAAGACCGCATGCCGCTTTCCGCCGTCGCCATCGGCCGCGCTCTGCGGCTGACGCTGACGACGCGGCTGACGATCGGCTACATTCTGGCTGTCACGCTTCTGTTCGGCGCGCTGTTCGGGTTCATCAACTCGATTCAGCAAATATTCTCCGAAACCTTTGACGCCGCGACCATATTCCCCGCGATCTTCGCCGGCATCGCCGCCTTCATGGCGCTGTCGAGTTTCGTCAATTCGCGCATCGTCGAGCGGCTCGGCACGCGCAAGGTGTCGCACGCCGCGCTGTTCGGCTTCACGGCCTTCGCCGCCGCCCACGCCGTCACCGCCTGGTTCGGCCATGAGAGCATCTGGTCGTTCTCGCTGGTGCAGGCCGGCATGATGTTCTGCTTCGGTCTCCTGGTGTCGAACTTCAATTCGATGGCGATGGAGCCGATGGGCCATATCGCCGGCACAGCGTCGTCCGTACAGGGTTTCATCTCGACGACCGGCGGCGCCCTGCTTGGCTTTGCCGTCGGCCAGCAGTTCGACGGCACGACACTTCCGCTCGGCATCGGCTTCACCCTGTTTGCGCTGTGCGCGATCGGCTTCGTTCTCTTTGCCGAAAAGGGCCGTCTGTTCGGCCCGCAGCGCCCCGCGCCACAGTCGATATAACGCGCTTTTGACCTCTCCTCCGGCCGCCCTAGCTTAGGGTCGAACCGGAGGAACGTCATGCACATCCAATCCCTTGCAGTAACCGGCTGGCTTCTGGCCGCATCCCTGCCCGCCCTCGCCCATCACGGCTGGAGCTGGGCCGAAAGCGACCAGAGCGAGGTCAGCGGCACGATCCGCGAAATCTATATCGGACCGCCGCATCCGCGGCTGCAGATCGACACGGCGAACGGACCGTGGACCGTCGAACTCGGCAATCCGACCCAGACCCAACGCGCAGGATTTGTGGAAGGGGTGGCGAAGGCCGGCGACACCGTAACCGTGCTCGGCAACAAACCCGCCGAGGGCGACGAGAAGCGTATCAAGGCGGTGAAGATCACGGTCTCGGACAAGGAGTATGTGTTCTATCCCGAGCGCCTGAAACAATAGCGTGGACGCACTGCTGCAGGCCCTGTCGGGATGGCCTGTTGCGCAGGCCCTGCGCGGATCTGTGACGCTCTACGCCACCGTCAACGCCGCGCACATACTCGCGATCGGGCTTATCGTCGGATCGCTGGCGACGCTCGACCTGCGCCTGCTCGGCGCGTTTCGCGCGACGCCTGTTGCCGCGCTCGGGCCGCCGCTGTCTAGGGTCGCAGCCTTCGGCGTTGCTCTTGCCGTGGCGACGGGCTTCCTGCTCTTCAGCGTGCGCCCGGCGGAATATGTACAAAATCCCGCCTTCCTTACGAAGATTGCTCTCGTGACGCTCGGCGTTCTGAACGCGCTGCTGCTGCATCTCGGTGGGCGGTGGAGGGACATACTGGCCGGCGGCGCAATCTCACCCCGCGTGCGCATGTCCGCCCTTCTCTCCCTGCTGATATGGACCGGCGCCATCCTTGCCGGACGCTGGATAGGCTTTCTGGAATGACGCCCTCCTTCGCGTAAGGGGAACACGCTCCTGTGCGGCGCGTTTATCTGGACAATCCCGCACCGAGGAGAATGAAATGGCTGAAGAGCTGAAAGGCCGCCGCATTGCCGTTCTGGCGACGGACGGCTTCGAACAATCCGAACTCATCGAACCCGTGAAGGCACTGAAAAACGCCGGCGCCGAGGTCGAAATCGTCTCGCCAAAGGACGGCCAGATCCAGGGCATGAAGCACAGCGAGAAAGGCGACACGGTGAAAGTCGACCGCAAGCTGGCGGAAGCGACGCCGGACGATTATTCCGGCCTCGTGTTGCCGGGCGGCGTCGCGAACCCGGACTCGCTGCGCATTGAGCCGAAGGCGATTTCCTTCATCAAGCACTTCGTGGACTCGGGAAAACCGATCGCCGCGATCTGCCACGGACCGTGGCCGCTGATCGACGCCGGCGGCGTGAAGGGCCGCAAGGTAACAAGCTGGCCGAGCCTCAAGACCGACCTGACGAATGCCGGCGCGAAATGGGAAGACAGCGAGGTCGTGACTGACCAGGGCCTCGTGACCTCGCGCAAGCCCGACGACATTCCGGCGTTCAACAAAAAGATGATCGAGGAATTCGCCGAAGGAAAACACAAGCGGCAAGCGGCCGAGTAGTCATAAAAGATGCGTAACGACGAACGGCGGGCGAAAGCTCGCCGTTCCGCATTTCAATCGACAAAAAGAGCAAGCCCGGATCGATAAAGTGTGTATCCCGCCACGGCGAAGACGAGCACCGCAAAGGCACGATTCAAGATACCGCGCGTCTTGCCCAGACGCGCGCAGGCCCAGGTACCGGCAAGACCGCCGACGACCCCGCCAGCAATGAACTCCGCCGCAAGCCGCCAGTCCACGAAGCCCGACCATGCATAATTGGTGGCGGTCGCGAGGCCGAACGCACCGACGGCGAGCAAGGACGAGCCGATGGCGTTCATCGTCGGCATGCCCGTAGCAAGGATCATGGCCGGAACGATGAGAAACCCACCGCCGATGCCGAAGAAGCCCGCAGCGAACCCGGCGACGATGGCGACACTGCCGGTGACGAAGCACATGCGAAGATCGGGTCTGCGCTCTTCCTTCCCGGACGCGGGCTTCGGCAACAGCATGTAGATGCCGACGGCAACCATTACGAAGCCGAACGCGAACAAGAGAACGTCTCCGTCCATCCGTTTGCCGACCGTCGATCCGACAAGCGCGCCGGTTGT